>Ga0114974_10004410_pt1 | contig 10524 bp, 8 predicted proteins | sample S_130206_EF_Meta_FD_87318 | JGI IMG/M metagenome (GOLD analysis project Ga0114974, IMG submission 87318) | Freshwater microbial communities from Lake Simoncouche, Canada to study carbon cycling - S_130206_EF_MetaG | ecosystem: Environmental > Aquatic > Freshwater > Lake | place: Lake...
AGACCTTGAGACCAATTGAAATCATCGGCTGCATCGGCCCAGGCATCGGCCGCAAGATCGAGACCCGCAACTAATAATCCGTGGGTATCGGTGGTCATGCGGTCAAGGCTTCCTACGCACAATGAATTGTGTTGAGTTGCGGCGCGAGTGACTCCACCAACAAACTTATGTACTTCTTTGTGCCTGTCGCTGCGCGCCATGACCATTGCTGCAGCACCCGAGCCAAGTGTGAGCGAAGCGAACTCTGCAAAAACATCACCTGCTGTTGACTCTGGACTCCGCAAACGATTGAGGGTGGCCTCTTGCGTATAACGACTTCCTTCGCCGTCCACAATGAGGGCGTATTTCACCGTTCCCGCATCGAGCATGGTGCCTGCAACGTGCATTGCATTAACAAAACCGAGACACGCATTTCCAATATCAAAATTTAAGCAGGCCGATGACAAACCAAGTTGGTGGTGCACCGAACACGCAATAGATGGCTCGAGATGTTCTTTACACACAGATGTAGAAATGAGCACACCAATTTCACTCGGGTCGATACCCGCTTTTTCTATGGCGGCTTTTCCTGCCATTGCGGCAGCATCGGCAAAAGAAATATCGGTATTCCACCAACGGCGTTCTTCAATACCTGCCAAACCAGCCAGCAAGCCTGACCGGAGGCCATTGCGTTGATAGGTCTCGGCGAGTTGCTCATCAATCCAGTCGGAGGTGACAACATGAGGCGCTTCCACTGCCGCAATGCTCAGCACTCCACTGTGTTGGTGTCGGAACACCGAATTTCCGCTCATTCCCAGCCTTCCGCTTTCGTAGGGCACAGGCTAGTGAAAGTTTCCCTATAAGCCTTGAATCCGCCTCAAACTAATGCTTTAAACATGCGAAATGGTGAAATACAACGCCTTCAAATACGCCCCAAACTCAAAACCAATGGGGTGATCTACGGGGTGCTCGGTGCGACGCAATTCGTCGAGATACACCCCGCTGGTGCGGGCCGCGGCGTCGGCAACGTCGATGAGCTGATCTATATCGATGCGACTTGAGCATGATGCCTGTACCAACGTGCCCCCATTAGCCGTGAGAGCCATGCCCAACTTTGCGAGTCGCTCGTATGAACCAAGTGCCCGATGTACCGATTCTTGATTTTGTGCAAATGACGGCGGGTCTAAAATAACGATGTCAAAGGTGCGGCCTTCATCAACCATTTCTTCCAACATGGCAAATGCATCGCCACGAACATCGGTCACAGTGCACTGCCCTATGGCAGGAATCTGTGTGTTGAGCGCCAAGTTGCGGTGTGCCGTTGCCAATGCTGGCCCGCTGACATCGACCATATGTACTGTTGCGGCTCCACCTGCAGCGGCCGACAGAGTGAAGCCACCAGTGCTTGAAAAAACATCGAGCACACTGCATCGCGCATTGCCGCCTTGCACTTGTTCTTCCACCATTTTGCGCACAATTGCACGGTTATCACGTTGATCCAAAAAATGCCCTGTTTTATGCCCTTGCACCACATCGGCTTCAAAGTGCAACCCATTTTCCAAAAACATAATGGGACCTTCAGGAGCACTGCCATAAATAGTTGCGCCATCTTCTAAACCAAAAGTGTTTCCCGCACGCAATGTTCGGGAGAACCGTAGAACAATGCGTTCGGGCGCAGATACAGCAACAATTCCTTCCAGAACGCTGACCAAGTGCGCAAACCATGCTGCGCTGTACAACTTCACCACAACCGTGTTGCTGTATTGGTCAACGATGAGCCCAGGGAGCCCATCATTTTCGCCGTGCACCCAGCGAAAACCAGTTGAGCTTCCGTCTTCTAAAAGTTCGTTACGAAATTCACGACATGCTTGCAAACGATCTTTCCACCAGCTTGCATCAATTGTTGTGGGTTTGCCACTGTGCAACATTTTTATTCTGATCGGAGAATTCGGGTCCCAGAGCCCAATGCCCGCAAAACGTCGCTCGTCGTCAAATACAACGGCCAAGTCTCCGCATTCACCATGTGGTTTATGCGAAATGACTGCCTGATCGTAAAGCCAAGGGCTTCCTTGGCGCACGGCACGTAAGCCCGCTTTTGTTACCTGCACAGCAATGCGATGTATGGAGGGTTGAGGAAGATCTTTCAGCAAATTCACGAGGTGAGTCTAAAAGTCTGCGTTTCCAAAAGCGCATAGTCCTGCACATCGGAATATAGCGATGCAAAACGCCAGCCACCCGCAGTACGCACAAACGTATCGCGATAAAAACCCAAAATGCGATATCGCTTTTCATCGGGCGATGTGTACATCATGGTGAAGCTCCACGAAGCATTTGCAGTATCGCCATTAACAGTAATGACCTCATTAGTCACCATATGAGTGGAGTATTTCATTCTTTTACTGTCGCGCACACTGCGGAAGAACGCTCGAATTGCATCGTGGCCATGATGTTCGCCCGACATTGAAGTAGCCCAAACCCCTGCAGGCACAAATAAGGCAGCAACTGTGTCGCCATTGTGATCATCATCGCAACCCGCACAATACGCGGCCTTCAAAAAACTAATTTCCTGAACGTCTTCCATATTCTGAATACGTCGCAGAATTTGCGAGTTGCGTTGACGAAATTTCATTTCACAGGGCATTCGCTATGCGAGGCCAGCGGCAATTGCTTTATTTGTTTGGGCTCGGAACTTCTCTACATCGAAGCCAACAATCAGTTTTCCAGGAGTTTCAATAATGACGCGGTGCGGCGAATCGAGAAATTTTGCAAACGCTTGGCGATACTCATCTTGTGGGTTTGCTGCCGCACCAGAAAGTGCTCCATAAAACCACGTCTTAAGTTCATTGAAACCTTTGTCACCATTTTGATGCACGATGGAATCACCTTTGTAACTTGCGGTTTTACCATCGCGGTTAATGACAATTCCCGACTGTGGGCGCTTGCGCAAGGCGGGTACTCGTTTGCGGCGTTCAGCACATGTGGTCCAAAAGGTGCCGTCTTTATAGATGTAGGCAACAACGACACCCACGGGGTGCCCCTCTTTGGTGGTCCAGTTAAAAATACATTCTCCGCCTGGACCAACCAACGACAACAATTCCTCATCGTTCAATTGCATTCCAGCTAGGTCTTCATAGTCAAAATCTGACACTTTTCCCCCTCGTTTTTCGCTACTTCTTCAACACAGTAAACGAAAAAAGCCGGCCCATTGGACCGACTCTTTTCATACTTGGTGGCGGGGGCAGGATTTGAACCTGCGACCTTCGGGTTATGAGCCCGACGAGCTACCGGACTGCTCCACCCCGCGTCGTAGGGGACAAGTGTACCGTCGCTCGTTGGCGTTCGCACTCTGCGCGCACATAACACGTGGTGGCATGGTCGTTCACGAGCCCCATTGACTGCATGAAGGCATACATGGTGGTGGGCCCAACAAATTTCCAGCCCCGTTTTTTCAACTCTTTCGATAAAGCAAGTTACTGTGGAGTTTGCGCAAGGACCTCGCCCGAGTGGGGCCTTTCAGGGTCAACTGGCGGGTCTGCGTATTGCCACACGACCTCGCGAAGAGTTTCCCCAGTGGCTCTCATCTCTAAAAAGCGCTGTGCATTGTGAATAGTGGCCTCTATTTTTCCTCGATGCCGAATGATGCCTGGGTCAAGCACCAGCGCATCAACTTCTTGTGTGGAGAATTGAGCAACTTCGTCTGGGTTGAAATTGCAAAATAGCTCCCGAAATTTCTCACGCTTACGCAAAATGGTGATCCACGATAGACCACTTTGAAAACCCTCTAGGCAGACTTTTTCAAATAGCTGCTGGTCGTCTACAACAGGTCTGCCCCACTCGGTGTCGTGGTAGTTCATATAAATCTCACTGCTCAGACACCAGCCACAACGCTCTACTTCAGTTGCTTTCACCACATCTCAGTCTTAGCACTGTGTACGCTAGAGACGTATGGCAAAGGCACCAAACTTCAAGAAGTTTCGCAAAATTGTTGGTAACGACATCGATGCTTTGCGTACCGAGATGCTCGCCATGCGCACCGAGTTAGAAAATGCTCAACAACAAATTCGTGAAGTATCACTCACGCAAAATGCCGCTGCTACTTCACTCGCAGCCATCGATGGCCGCGTTGTTCAGCTAGGTCGTGAACTCACCAATCAACTACACGAGCTCAGCAACGACTTGGAAAAACTTGAACACCAAAGTGATGGCGCATCTGCAGAAACCATCGCTCAATTACAGGCTACGCAAATTCGACTTGCCACAGAACAAGCGCGATACGAAATTACCTTCCGCCAAGACCTTGCAGAAATTGCCGACCAACTTCGCAGACCACGCTAGAAATAGTTTTAGGGTTATTTCACTGCTGCAAGCGCCCGACGAACCAGTTCTCGCGCAGCAGATTGCTTGGCCTGGTACGTTGCAAAATCTGGCGGCGTCAAAGCCAAAGCGGTATCGGCTTCGCTAAATAATGCATCGGCTGCGGCCAATAATTCAGACGGGCTTTGCGGAATGCCGCCGACTACCGTTGTTGGTGTTGTTCCTGTGGAACCCGGCACAGTTGTTGGAGTAGTTCCTGGCAACGTTGTGTTTGTTGTGTCTGGAGTAGTTGATGTATTTGCTCCGCCCACCCGATCGCCCAAATCGAGCGAAAAGCCTGGGAAGAGTTTCGCAATTGCCCCACTCACCGAGTCAGAAATTACTGAACGCGAATCGTATGAGGCAAGTATTTTGCGTACAAAAACTTGTTTCGCTGCTGCGTCATCGGGGCGAACATACAACGGACGTACGTAAACAAGGCTCTTGGCAACAGGAATAATTTGCAGGTCGCCAAACACCACTCGAGATCCACGTTGGTCGAGTGGAGTAATAATTTGCGAAATTGCCGGCTCGCTGTCGAATTGAGCTGCAACTGTTGCTGGGCCAGGTGGCAACGGGTCCGTGAATTCGTACAGAGTCATTTGGCCATATGTTGCGGGCTCACTTGACACCACCATCATTGAGCGCAGTTCTTTTCGTGAGTCGTCTGAAGAGAACGGGACAAATGGTCGCAACATTGAAAAGACACCGACATCAGACTTGCTATTGGGTGCATGGAAGATGGTGTAGTACGGCTCAAAGCGGGCGACATTTGCATCTTGCACAGTGACCGCGTCACCGGTTCCTGAAGCGAGTGCTGAACCGCCAACTATTGCCGCAGCCTGCTCGGGTTCTAGTGGAGGTGCCTGCGCAACGCTCCACGCACCGTCGCGGTTAAAGAAAAGCGTTGGGTCGTCAAAGTGGTATTTCGCATACGTATTTGTTTGTACGCGAAAGAGATCTTCCGGGTAGCGGAAGTGCGATGTGAGCGTGGCAGGGGCCTTCTTCACATCGGTGAACAGTTTGGGGAAAGCTTTACTCCATGCCCGAGCAATAGGGTCAGTTGCGTCAACAATGTAGAACGTGATGTTTCCTGTGTATGCATCAACTACAGCTTTCACGCTGTTGCGCGCATAGTTGAAACTATGGTTCAAGCCGCCACCCGGGGTGAGCTGATCGGTATTTGCAGGCTGCGCATATGGGTAGCGACTCGTTGAAGTGAACGCATCAATGACCCAGCTCACTTTGCCATTTTGAACAACCGGATACGGGTCGGCATCGTAGGTAAGAAATGGTGCAAGTTTCTGTACGCGTGCACGCACATCTCGCACGAGCAAAATTTGCGACTTGTCGTTAATGAGATTTGAACCAAAGAGGTTGTACTCACCAAAATTGACAGCCATTGCAATACGACGAAGAGTGGACCCCATTGAAATGCCCGTCGTTCCAGAATAAGGCGTTGCCTTCAATGTAGGGCACGGTTGCTCTTCTTTAGAGGTATTTGTAATTGCATAGTCAAGCGCCGTGTCGCCAAAGTACAGCTGTGGTTGCTTCACGCCAATGTCGATATAAGAAGGTCGTCCATCGGTTGTTACAGCGCTTGCTGGTGCGGCCACAATGCCACAGCCATGCGTATACAAAAGATGCCGCGATACCCATGTTTTATTGGGAATACCTGCCGAGTTCAGTTCACGTGTTGCCAGCATCACTTGCTGAACACGGTCACCAACCTTGTAACGGTCAACGTCTAGATCGCGAATTGCATAAAACGAGGTGAGACCTTGGTCGAGAGCAAATCGGTCACGCATTTCGCCTGGGTCGAGTTGACGAACATCGCGCAACGGAGCAACGTCGGCAGAAACTTCCTTTGCAGCAATAGGTGAAATATTTAAATTTTCGGTTGCAACTTTTGTTAAACCTAAAGCAGCTTTGGTTGCATTGAGGTTTCGCTCAATGTAGGGAAGTTCGCGGGTGCTCACGTTTGGCTGTACAACAAAGCGTTGAATGATTGCTGGGTACACACTGCCCGCCGCCACCGCCACAATTGCCCACAAGCCAACAGCAAGTACTGGCAAACGCCAACCGCGTTGACGAACATTCCATAAGAGCAATGCAGCAACGGCAACAGAAACAAGAATCATTAAATTAAGAGCAGGAAGTTGTGCTTTTACATCGGTGTACGTTGCGCCATTTACCACCCCACGCGTGGAGCGCGTGAGGTCGAAGCGCGATAGCCAATAGTTCGCTGCGCGCACCAGTGCTAAACCTGCGAGTAAAACCGACATATGAACTTTTGCCTGAGCCGTAACTCGCTCATCGGTTCCTTGCAGGCGAATTGAGCCATTGATGTAGTGCAAAAAAGCAATGACTATTGAAATAAGTACAAGTGCTCCGAATGCCCAGGAGACCAAAAACTCAAAGAAGGGAAGTTGAAATACATAAAAACCAATATCTTTTTTAAAAAGCGGATCAACTAATCCGAAGTTTTGGTTATTGCGAAAGAGCAACCACTGCTCCCATTGCGCCGCAGCAGGCAAACCAATGAGTCCGCCAAGAACTACTGCTAAAAGCGTGCGAACAAGTTTGCGCCGTTTCTTCAGTGCTGCGCGAAGCGGTATCAGTGTGCGCTGCTCATCGGAATCGGGAACAATGGCAGGAGCAAGACGATCGGCAACCGCCATGTTGACTAATAGAAGAATGGCAAAGACCAAACTAAAGGCCCCAATGAGAAGACCCTTGGCACCGAGTATTCCCCACAACACATCGGTACGACCAATGGCTTGGTGCCAAAGCACATTCACGTAAAACGACGACAAACTTTTTGCCGATAAAAACAGCACAATGAAAATAGCAATGACCGCTGCTATGACAATGCGCCCACGGTTTGGTTTTCCGATTTTGATTCGTGGTAATCGGGGAATACCAAAGGGCGACGAGGACGAGTTATCTGAGGTGTTGCTCACCTCATGGAGACTACTGCTGCACTGGAGCGAGTAAGCAACGGCAGCCAGCATGAGCTAGCGGATGAAGATTTCCCGTAGGAAACTCCTTGCCTAGTGCAATACAACCTGCAAGCGAATTATCTTCCGCATCGGGGCATTCTGGGCCATTCGGATCGACCATCCAGCACACTTGCGTACCTGGCTTCACCCCTACAAAAAAACCACGGCTATACGACAAACATGCAATGTCATCAACTTGTTCATCAATATGTTGACTCTTCCACTGCCTGTACACCCCGCGCAATGCTTTTGCCATTGCAACACGATCTGTGCCGTTTTGTTCTATTGCTTTTGCTAAGCGATCGCGCAGTGGTTTCACAAGCTGCACGTGAATAAGTACATCGACCGTTGGAACTACATCGGTGGCTTTTGCGCTCTTTGCTGCCCCTTTGGCCGCAGCCATAATGTCTTCAGAAATTGCATCGCCGTAGCGCTTTGCGTGCACTTCTAATTCGCCCACTATTGCATCAATGGTGAGTGCATTTTTCTTACCGCGCAAGTACTCAAGTACTTCATTTTCTTCGTCAGCAAGCACACGCTTTAATTTGCGCGACATTGCCACAACAACTGGCGCTAGCACTTCATCGCGTTTGGCAAAAGCGCCGGCGTCGTGCATGGGTTGCACCGGCGCAACCGTGATTGCTGCTTCTTTCGCGACTTCTGCTTTTTTAGTTGACTTGCGTGGCTCAACAACTTTTCCGCCAGATACTGCGTTGCTTGCTGCTTTATCGACAGTTGCTTCGCGGAGGCGCGCAAAAAGATTTTCTACGGCCTGCGCATTGGTGTCGCTCTTTGGTGCAGCAGTTTTGTCAACACTGGGATGTTCTGGGTTTACTTCAACCGAAGTTTCTGGCCGAGGTCGTTCTTTAGAAAAAAGATTCACCACGTTTGATTTTTCATCTTCTGCTACAACAGCAGTGGGTTCAATAATTACGGCGTCTTCAACGACTTCAATTTCAACGAGCACTTCATCGACAGGTGCTACTTCTGCAGCAACTTCAACCACTGTTTCTTGTGTTGCCTCAGGCTCAATTTCTTCTAGCTTTGTATGGTCAAAAAGCTCAACAACTTCAGGCGCTTCTGCTTCTGCTTCGGCTTCTTTGAATGCCTCCCCTACTCGTTCCAGCACAATGGTAGGAACGGGACCAGTGGTTGGGGCCAAATTGATGTACTCGCGTGGCAGGTCGTGGTCAACTGAAACAAGACCAGTCATTACATCGTCAGTTGCTAATCGCGCACGTTCAAATGCATTTAACAACCGGTCGCGGTTGTGAATGAGTTGTTCAATTTGTTCGCGGGCAAGTTCACGACGACGCGCTAATTCAGTAAGAACCTTTTCACGATATTCGCGAGCCTCATTCACCATGTCGCGACCCTGCTGTTTAGCAAGTTCAATTTCAGCTTCCGCATCGGCAGCGGCATCTTCACGCCTGCGAACCGCTTCTAATTCGGCCTCTTCGCGCAAGCGCGTGGCGTCGGAACTTGCTTCTTTCACCAAACGAGTTGCGGCCTCTTCGGCACGCACACGAATTTGGCTGCTTGCTTCGCGCGCTGTTCCCAGTACTCGCGCTGCTTCTTCACCTAAAAGCGTTGTTACCACTTCTTCGTCGAGCATTCCTGGGGCAGACATCCCCCGCGTTTGCATTGCTTTGAGTTCGCTCTCGAGGAAACGCTCACGTTCTTGAAGGCGGGCCATCTCGGCCGACACCATGCGCAAAAAATCACGAACTTCGGTCTGATCGAACCCGCGACGGCTGACGTTGAATGATGCCGCACTGACCGCTGCAGGCGAGGAAGGGTCGGGACGTGAAAAAGAGATCGCCATTTCAAAGACAATACGCTGTATCACCCCTCTTCTTGTGGCATTCCCCATGCCGCACAAGGTGTGAACCTTATTGTTTCAGCCCACCACCGTATTTTTGTAGCACCTTGAGCGCCTCGTCGAGGGTCTTCACGGGAATCACAGTAAGTGACTTCCCTGCCGTTGCTTTTGCATCGGCAATTTCCGCCTCAGACTGTGTAGCAGGCACAAGAAACACCTTCGCTCCCGATGCTTTCACCGCAACTGTCTTTTGATGCAGTGCCCCAATTGCGCCAACATTGCCATTTTCGTCAATGGTTCCTGTTGTTGCCACTGTGACGTTTCCCGCTAATGCCCCAGGCGTGAGCTCATCAAGAAGCGACAGCGCAAAAGCAAGACCAGCCGACGGCCCGCCGATGGTATCGGTGTCGATATATACCTCAAAAGGAACATTGACAGTGCGTGTATCGGCTGGCACGAAGCCAATGATGGCTCGGCTGGGTTCACCCGGGCTGGGAATGAGTCGCACCTTTACATCGCGGCGCGATTTATTGGCATCGCTATTCAAGTCGTGAATGGTCAGTGAGACCACCGAATTAAGTTGAGCGCCTTTCATTGCCTGAAGTAAGACATCGAGGGTGGGCGTCGGCTCGCCATTGACCGCATCAATGACATTGCCTGGTTCCAGAACTTTGCAGGCAGAATCGGCAGTAGGGGCTTCATTGCAAATGACTTGCTCCAAAATGACTGCGCCGTACTTGAACGAGACCTCGTAGCCCAGTTGTTTCAATGCAACATATTCAGCTATTTGCTTCGCGCCAATCATCGCTTGGTAACCCAAACGGCGCAGCGCAGTGGGGTTTGTATCTCCAAAGCGTTGCTTTTTGGTTTCCACATTGATGTCGGCATCAACCCAACCCACAAAACTTTCTAAAGCAGTGAGTTGCGTTCCAAATGCAGTGACAAAAAGAAAAGGATTTTCTGAGGTATAGCGTTTCGCGCCATCGAATGAGAGACGTGGCCCCACGGCATTGGTTTCTCCTGGGGCAGTTTCCCACCGCTGAATAGGCATCGACCCCGACACCACGATGGCCAGAGGTGCGAGCCATGCCAAAGTGATAATAGGTAAGGCCCACCACAAACGCTTGTGTGGTGTGGCAGGTTGCGGCGGTGGAGGTACCATTAGCGGCATCGTGCTCAACAGTTTCTCCGGGGTTAACTCAGTCATATCGCTCTCGATTGTTGCACTCTCGAATAGTGATATCACCATACGGGCAGTTGTGGTGGCGTTCCTCGCCTGTATCGCCATCTTTCTTCTGGGTCGGGGCGGCACAGCACAAAACCTCATCGACAAGTTCCTCAGCAATGGCTCAAAAAGGGTTCCCCAGG
>Ga0114974_10004411_pt1 | contig 10523 bp, 10 predicted proteins | sample S_130206_EF_Meta_FD_87318 | JGI IMG/M metagenome (GOLD analysis project Ga0114974, IMG submission 87318) | Freshwater microbial communities from Lake Simoncouche, Canada to study carbon cycling - S_130206_EF_MetaG | ecosystem: Environmental > Aquatic > Freshwater > Lake | place: Lake...
CAAGCCAGGCGCGCGTTTCGTTGGCAATCGGCCCCCAGAAATCACCCAGCGCCCATTCGCCCGGCGTGCCGCTGCCCATGAATACCATGTTGACATTGTGATCAGGCAGATAGACGTGCGGCACACCCTTCTCGCTATACATGATCTGATCGGTGTGATCGTCGTCGAGGATCATCACGCCTTCGCTCCCTAAAATTTCAACGCGCGCAGCGTGACCGAGCGACGGATATTTTTCCGGCAGCGCATAACATACGCCCAGATTCACCACCGCGCCGCTGGCGTACGTGAGGATCGCCCAGTTGACGTCATCGACCTCGTGACCGGCGGCCTGCAACACGCCCTTTTGCCCACGCGCATAGACTTCCACCGGCGAGCCTCCATCGAGCAACCAGTTGGCAAGATCAACGTAATACGTCAGCGCGTCCACCACGGGTGTCGCATGCGGATTGCGCCCCAGCATGGCCAGCGCCTGCGAGCGCGAGTTGTAGACGCGCATCGCCGCGCCAATCACGGTGCCGATGCGGCCCTGCACAATCTGCTCCTTGGCCAGCAGATAACGGTCTTTATAGCGGCGGCTGTAACCGACGCGCACTTCAACGCCCGCCTTCTGCGAGGCGGCGATGATGCGGTCGGCGTCTGCAGTGGTGAGTGCAATGGGCTTTTCCACCAACACCGGCTTGCCGAGTTCGATCGCTGCCAGCACCGCATCGAGATGCTCGCCCTCGCTGGTCGACACGATCACGGCGTTGACTTCAGGGTGGGCGATGATGGCGCGATTGTCGGTGGACGCCACGCTGGCACCCACGGCTTTCGCCAGCTTCTGCGCGTTGGCCTCGACCAGATCCGATACCGCGATGAATTTAACCGCCGGGTGTTCCGACGCCAGGCGCGAGCGCAGCGTACCAATGCGCCCCGAACCAACCACTGCAATACCTAATTGTTTGCGTTCAATCATAGGGTCTCCTGTGCCGATTTTCGCACAGTTGGCCGCAGAGCAAGCCGCGGCAGCACCACAATGACATTACAACGCGCGCCGATTTAGAACGGCGGGCGCGCCTGCGGCTTGGCAAACAGCATCTGCGCATCACCAAGAACGCCCTCGGCAAAACCGCCTTCGCAGTAGCAGAAATAAAACTCCCACATGCGGATGAATTCATCCGGATAACCGAGCGCACGCACCCGCGCGAGATTCGCCATCATGTTCTCGCGCCACAGCCGCAAGGTGGTTGCATAGTCAAAACCAATATCGTGCAGATCGACCAGTCGCAAATCGGTGACGCGCGCAATCGCATCGCAAATCACCGCCACTGACGGAATACAGCTGCCGGGGAAAATATAGCGCTGGATAAAATCGACCGATTTGCGTGCCCCCTCGTAGCGCTGGTCAGCGATCGTGATCGCCTGCAGCAACATGCGTCCGTCGCGTTTGAGCAAGTCACTGCAGTGGCGGAAGTACGTGTCGTAATACTGATAGCCCACCGCCTCGATCATTTCGATCGAAACCAGTTTGTCGTATTGGCCCTTGAGATCGCGATAATCATCACGCAACAGGGTGATGCGGTCAGCCAGCCCGGCGGCATCGATGCGCTGGCGAGCAAGTTCGTATTGCTGTTGCGAGATCGTCGTCGTGGTAACACGACAGCCGTAGCGCCCGGCGGCGTGCAGCGCCATCGCCCCCCAGCCGGTGCCGATTTCAAGCAGATGATCGCCGGGCTGCAAATCAAGACGGCGGCAAATGCGGTCGAGCTTGGCGGTCGAGGCTTCTTCGAGCGTCATCCCGGGGCGCTCGAAACACGCCGCCGAATACATCATGGTCGGATCGAGAAAGAGTTGGAAGAAATCGTTGCCCAGATCATAGTGGGCAGCAATGTTGCGACGGCTGCCGCGGCGGCTGTTGCGCGCCGCCCAGTGCAGCGCGCGACGCAAGGGCGCGCCCATACGCGCCAGTCCGCCCTCCATGCCGTCGACGACGTGCAGGTTGTTGACCAGCACACGGATCACCGCGGTCAAATCCTCGCAACTCCAATAGCCCGACATAAAGGCTTCGCCGGCGCCGATCGAACCACCGAAGGCCAGTTCCGTGTAAAAGCGCGGATCGTGTACCTCCACCGTCACCGCCAGCGCGCAGCGCTCGCTCGCTGTGCCGAATTCATGCGTCGCGTCGCCGTCACGCAAACGCAGGCGACCATGCGTGACGCCAGCGAGCCTTGCCAGCACTGCGCGGCGCGCCAGCGCTTCCAGCGCGTTCTGGCGGAGATGCCCGCGACTTGGTGTAAGGTCGTTGCTGGAATTCGGTTCAAGGATCATGGTACGGCTCGCAATGGATCGGGTTTACCCGGATGCGTATGCACCGGTACGCGTTTTAGCCACAGTCTCAAGGCCTGCCAATGTATGGCGGCAATCACCTGCAACGTCATCAGCGGATAGCGCAACAGCGCACCCGCCAGCTGCAGGCCGTTGATAGGCGCTCGCTCAAGGCGCAGCGTGGCATCGAATTGTTTGGCCGCCCCCGGCCCCGCCGCGTCGAGCGCCATATGCACAGCCAGCCGTTCCTCGGGCTGGCTGAAATGCCAGGCGTATTCGAGATCCATCGGCATGAAGGGCGACACATGCATGGCTTTCACACTGCGGTAGCGGTAGTGACCCGCCGCTGTCTGCGGCTGGTCGAGCACGTAACAGTGACGCTCGCCCCAGGGCGTGTTATTGACCTCGGCGACGATGCATTCAACGCGCTCACCGGCGGCGTCAAAGCAATAGTAAAAACTCACCGGATTAAAACCGTAACCGAAATAACGCAGATGCGTCAGCAATCGGATCGGCCCCAAAGGCCGTTGACCGCCACGGCTTTCCACCAGATCACGCACCGCCTCATCGAGCGCTTGCGCCGGATCACCCAGATAATCGGCGCGCACAAAACGCGCCGCCGCAGCACGCCGCGTCGACCATAACCAGCGGCCCTTGAACACGGTGTCGAGTTCGGCCAGATCAAGGTAGACCATGAACAGCGGATAGCTGAACACATGCGGACGCGGCGCCAAGCGCCGGTGCCTAAGCGACCCGTGATAGATCGCGCTGTGCATATTCAGCCGTTTCAAAATTCTGCAGCGCATTGAGGGCACTCACCACACCGTCCTCGTGAAAGCCGTAACGCCAGTAAGCACCGCAGAAATAACTGCGGTTGACGCCATTGATCTCGTGCTGACGCTGCTGCGCGGCCACCGCCGCCGGCGTGAACAGCGGATGGTCGTAGACCAGGCGTTTAATGATTTTTTCCGGCGCAATTGCCGCGCTGTGATTGAGCGTAACGCAGAAGGTATGTTGCGATTGCAAGCTTTGCAGAATATTCATGTTGTAGGTCAGTGCGACGGGGGCGCCGGCCTGCGGCAGCACGTGATAATTCCATGCCGCCCACGCGCGTCGCGCACGCGGCAACAACGCGATGTCGGTGTGCAGCACCACCTCGTTACGCTGATAGGGAATGGCGCCGAGCAACTCGCGCTCGAGCGATGTGGCGTCTCCGAGCAACCGCAGAGCCTGATCGGAATGACAGGCGAAGAACACCTGATCAAACGCCTCGGGCGCGGCGTCGCGCGCCTTGACCATCACATTCTCCGGCGCACGCAGCACCATCTCGACCGGCGTGTTGAGGCGAATTCTCTGACGGAACCCTGCCGTCAGCTTTTCAACATAGCGCGCGGAGCCGCCGCGGATGGCGCGCCATTGCGGCCGCGCGTCCACCGACAACATGCCGTGGTTGTGAAAGAAGCGCACAAAGAAACGCGCCGGAAAGGCCAGCATGCTCGCCGGATCGGTCGACCAGATGGCGGCCCCCATCGGCACCAGATAGTTATCGATGAACACCTGCGGATAACGGTTCTGCCGCAGATAGTCACCCAGCGCGATCTCGCCGTCGCCCGTCAGCAGCGCCGGCGCCTCGCGGTTAAAACGCAGGATGCTGCGTATCAGCCGGTAAAACGACGGCTTAAAAAAATTGCGCCGCTGTGCAAACAGCGTGTTCAAAGTGGTGCCGTTGTACTCGAGGCCGCTGCCTTCGTTGCGCACGCTGAAACTCATCGCACTCGGTTGCGACGCCACCCCCAACTCATCGAGCAAACCAATGAAGTTGGGGTAAGTCCAGTCATTGAAAACGATGAACCCGGTGTCGATCTGCTGGTGTTCGCCATCGATCTCGACGGCGTGCGTATGCGTGTGGCCACCGATATGCGCAGCGGCCTCGAACACCGTCACCTCGTGATGACGGTGCAGGCGGCGCGCCACTACGTTACCGGCAATGCCGCTGCCGATGATGGCGATCTTCATGGGGCCGGTGTGGGCACGCGGCGTGCATCGAGCAAGCGCGGCGGCAATACCCGCAAATCATGGATCACGCCGAACACCTCGAGCAGCTTCAAGCCGTAAAAAGTCAGATCGATCTCCCACCAGTAAAAACCCTGGCGCGCGGCGCCGGGAAAATGATGGTGGTTGTTGTGCCAGCCCTCGCCGAAGGTCAGTAGCGCCAGCCATGGGTTGTTGCGGGAGTCATCGCTGGTGGCATAGCGGCGGCGGCCGAAACAATGCGCGAGGGAATTGATGGTGAAGGTGGCCTGATACAAGACCACGGTGGAAATGCAAAAGCCCCACACCACGAGTTGCGCGCCGCTGGTCGCCAGCGCCGGTGCAGCGGCCCCCAGCCACTCGCCGACACCATAGAGCACCGCGGCCAGCGAAAGCGGCACGAGCGCATCGTAGCGGTCGAGAAAACGTAATTCCGGGTAGCGCGCAAAATCAGCGACCAACGCGCTGCGCGGCGCAAAGTTTTCACGCGCCAGAAACCAGCCCATATGACTCCACATAAACCCATGCTGCAGCGACGAGTGCGCATCGGCCGGTGTGTCGGAGCTGGCATGATGATGACGGTGATGCGACGCCCACCACAGCGGCCCGCGCTGTACCGCCGCCGCCCCCATCACTGCAAACACGAATTGCGCGGCACGCGAGGTGCGAAAAGCGCAGTGCGAAAAATAGCGGTGGTAGAACCCTGTAATGGCAAACATGCGTACCGCATAAAGCGCCACCGCCACCAGCACGGCGACCGCGCTGACACCGGTCCAGATCACGCCGAGGCAACCCAGATGCAGCGCGGCAAACGGTAACAGGCGCGTCCAGTCGAAACGCCGCGTGCCGGTAACGCCCTCGTCGGCATCGCCGGCGTAGGCGTCGAACCAGCGGGCGATGCTGGCAGCCAGACTGCGCTTTTTCAGTTCCATCGCTGCGGCACTTTGACCAGTTTGGCGGTGTCATAGCCCTGGGCCGCGACCAGACCAACCAGACGCGTGTAGTCGTCATCGGTAATCACCGGCGTGCGCGCCATGATCCACACGTAATCGCGCTGACTGCGACTAATCACCGTTTGACTGTAGTCGGCGGCGAGATGCGTGATCAGATATTCCGCCTTGATCGGCCACACAAACTGCATGCCCCACACCGCGTTGGACTGGCGGTCGACGACAAAGCCGCGTGGCGTATAGCGTTTTGGTTCACCATCAAAAGCACCGGCGCGAAAGGTGAAGGTAGTGGCGATGCTGCCGTCCGCGTCCAGCTTGTACGATTCGATGGCGTTATGCGCGCCCTTTTCAATGAAGGTCGGAATGCAGGCGATGACATACCAGTCACCCATGAAGCGGTTGAGATCGACCGCCGGCACCGTTGCCAGGGGCACACTCTGGCAACCACCAAGCAACATACCGGCAGCAGCACAAAACAGGGCACGCATTTTTTTCATCTTTATCTCCATCAATTCAGCGCATAGCGCAGGCGGCGCCCGCCAGCGACCGTCGACTCCAGGGCGAGCCATTCATCGGCGGTTGAATACCAAAGATCGATCGGATTCTTCGGGCCGGTGAGGCGAAATTTGCGCGCCGTCTGCGGCTGACCGCGCACCGTGATCACCTCCTCGCCCAGCGCATTGACACGCACGGCTTCGAACTTTCCGGTCTGCGCGTTGAGCAGACGTGTCTGCCTCAGTATCTGTGGATTCCAGTAAGCGAAGGACATCACGCACCCACCGAGCGTTTCACGCGCTGCACCGGTGGCCACTTGCAGACCCTCGCCGGCGCTGACAGCATCCACCACCGAGCGGTCGCCATTGTCATCGGTGCGCGCGGCGAGGCTCTCCAGACAGTTACCACGCCAGCGTTCAGTGGCGTCGTGCAGATAACGATAGGCGCTGATAAACAGCACCTTGACCTCAAAACGCGTTTCGCTTTTGAGTTCGCGCGCCGCGCCTTCGCCACTGAGCGTGAAGCGGTGATAGCCGATCGGCGCGTCATCGAGCAGGGCGCGAAAATCCCAAACGCGGGTCTGCGCCAGCGCCGGCGTCGAACACAGCGCCAGCAAGCACAGGATAACGACGCGTGACCGCATCAGCTGCCACCTTTCGGCGGGCCGGGAAAGAAAGCATTGGTACGCAACACATAGTCGCGGTAGGCAGGACGGCGTCCGGCGAGATCTTTCTCCAGCAAGGTGACTCCGGTAATTTTCATCAGCAAGACCGACATCAACAAGGGCGAACACAGGCTCCACCAGCCGCCGGCCGCAGCAGCGAATAGAAAAAATCCCCACCACACACAACACTCGCCGAAATAATTGGGATGCCGGGTGTAACGCCAAAGTCCGCGCTCCATCACGCGGCCGGCGTTGGCCGGATCGGCCTTGAAACGCGCGAGCTGCCAGTCGCCGACGGTTTCAAACAGAAAGCCGAAGATCACAAGGGCGCCACCCACAAGGTCAAGGTTGCCCAGCGGTGCGGTGCAGGCGGCGGCGACCAGTAGCGGCCAGGAAATGATCCATGCCAGCACGGCCTGCAATACGAACACCAGATAAAAACTTTTCCACGCAAAGCCCGGCTGGTTGCGCGCGCGAATTTCCTGGTACCGGCGGTCTTCGGGTTCGCCATGATTGCGCCACGCGATATAGCCGGAGAGCCGCAACGCCCACACCACCGCCAGCGCCAGCACCCAGTCTGCGCGGGGGCCGGCCGCGGGCAGCACAGCCGCATACGCCAAACCCGCGCCGAGAATCAACAACGACCACATCGCATCGACGATACTGACATCGGTCTTGAAATAACTCACCCCCCAGGTTGCTGCGGCCAGTGTGAGCGTAATACCAAGGCCGGCGCCGAGCGCCAGCAGATACAGCGACATATCGTTCATTGTGTTCATGGCGTCCATTGCACTTTAAGCCTCTACCTTCGCCGCATGGCGTTCAAAGCGCTGTGCCAGCACCACCAGCAAGGGCGTCAACACCGCCCAGCCGACAGCCAGCGCGATCACCGCAAACAAAGGCTCGACAAACACCAGCGCCCCCAGACGCACGCCGCCCCAATAGGCCAGCGGCCCGCCTACCGCACCGAACACGGCGGCAACCAGCAAACGCCCTTTCAGCCAGCCCAGCGAACTATTCAGGGTAATCGCAAACAAGGCCCACAACATGACGATCCAAAGCGGCGCCACACCGGCCCATACGACACCCGTTGGATATTCGATCCAGCCGCCAGCCAGCAGCAGCGTTTCCCACACCACACCGATGACGAGTGCAGCCGCAACCAGACGCGCTTCAACGGCCGCTCGTACTGCCGTGGCCAGATGGACCGCCACCAGCACGGCAACCACCGCACTGCCCAACCACGGCTGGTCGTGCGCGGCGCCCAGCACGCAGGCGAACCAGCCGAACTGAAAGGCGATCACATTGAGCACCAGCCGCAAGCGTGATGGCGCGGTGCGACGATCGGGCGATGAGGCCGCAGCAACGTTCATGCACGCGGCTCAAACAGATAATGACTGACCCACCATTCATTGCCGCCGTCATAGCCAAACAATTCGGCGCAGGCCATGAAGAACAAACGCCAGCGCGTCCACCAGACGGCGGCATCTTTCTCGCCATAGGTTTGGGCAATCACCGGCCAGAGTGTCGCGCGGCCGGCATCCATGTTCTCAAGCCAGGCCTCGGCAGTGCGCGCGTAATGCGTGCCGTCCCAACGCCAGCGCTTCAAGAGGCGCAGATCATCTTGTATATGCAATGGCAGGTCATCGCTGGGCATCATGCCGCCGGAGAAAAAGTAGCGGCTCATCCAGTCGCCGCTGTCACGCTCGACAAACAGATAGGGCGTCAGGCGATGCACAAAGACGTGCATGAAAAAACGTCCGCCCGGACGCAACCAGCCGCTGACGCGGCGGAACATTTCCGGCCAGTTGCGCATATGCTCGAACATCTCCACCGACACCACGCGGTCAAAGCGTTCGTCGATCTGAAAGACGTTCATATCGCAGGTGATCACACGCAGGTTGGACAAGCCGCGCCGCAGCGCCTCTGCTTCAATGTAGGCGCGCTGCGAATGCGAGTTTGAGACCGAGGTCACGCGGCTCTGCGGGTAGTGCGCCGCCATGTAGAGGCTCAACGAACCCCAGCCACAACCGAGTTCGAGGATCTGCTGACCGTCGACCAATTCGGCGCGCTCACAGGTGGCAGCCAGCGACGCCGCCTCCGCACTCTCCAGCGTCTCGACTCCGGACGGCCACCAGCAGGAACTGTATTTGCGATGCGGCCCCAGCACGCCGCCGAAAAATTCCGCCGGCACTTCATAGTGCTGCTCGTTGGCCTTGTCGGTGAGCAAAGCCACATCGGCGCCGCGCAATGCCGCCACAAACGCGTCACAGTCCGCTGCAGCGGCGGCCGGATCAGCGGCATGAATTTCTTGTAAACGCTCGCGCATCAGGCTGCGGATACCGGCGCGCAACACGGCATCGGGCAACAAGCCGCGCTCACTCAGACTGATCGCCTGACGCGTTAGCATCGCCAGCACACCGGATGGGCCGTCTGTGTTTGGTTGGAGCATTTTCTGTTCGGCATTCGATTCAGACATGGATAGCTTCCGGTTGGTTCAGGCAGCCTGCGCCGTATGAAGTTGCCGCCAATCGGCCAGCGCCGGCGGAATATCGGACACGGATGCCAGCAGCCGTGTTCCGGGCATCGTTTTGCGCACGCGCTCCCACACCGCGCCGCCTGCCCACAATTCGATGCGCGGATCGAGGCGCTGCCGCAAATCAGCCAGCTGCGCGTAGGCGCTGCGCGGCTGGCATGCGAGGCTAAATGAGAGGCCGACGATATCCACGGCGTGCGCACTGGCGGCACGCACCACGTCGGAGGCCGGCGTCTGCACACCCAGCGACAGGCAATCGGCGCCCTCGACGGCCAGACTGGCGTGCGCCATCAACAAGCCGAGCTGGTGGGCCTCGCCCGGCAGGGTGGTGAGCATCACGCGCGGCGTCTGACGCGACAGCGATGCCGAGGCGATCACCTGCCGCAGCAAGTGGTGGATCTGCTCCGAGTAGACATGTTCTTCGTGAATTTCAATTTCGCCAGAGATCCAGGCCCGACCAACCTCGGCACTCAAAGGCGTCAGTACCTCGAGCAAAAACCGCTGCACCCCAAAACGCATCAAGGCGTGCGCAAGGTAGTCGCGGATCTCGGCGATCTTGCGGGCTTTGAGCATATCGACGATGCTATTATGCAAACCAGCGTCTGCAGTCAGGCGCGGCCGCCCGTCAAGCTTTTTGATTTGCACCTGCAACTCAGTTAATGAGGCGGCAACAATCTTGCCCGGACGCAGACCGCCGTCCATGCAGCGCCGGATCAGGCGCAGGCGCTCGAGCTGGGCAGACGAATAGACGCGCTCGCCCTTGCTGTCGCGCGCCGGCGTGGGAAACCCGTAACGACGCTCCCACACCCGCAGGGTGTCCTTGGACAGGCCGGTTTCCCGTTCGACGGCCGCAATCGAAACCGCCGCTTCGGCGCGGCGTTCGCGCACTTTTTTGTCCATGACAATTTAATTGACAGAAGGATTGATTAGACTTAGTCTAGCCAGTAATGCCAAGTTTGTCCAAGACAAAATGAATTCCGGGATAAATTCGGCAATAGCGCAGATGGATCAATCCAGCAGTCGCAGCGTAGACTACTAACGCGGTGCGGCGCCTTTACGGCAGAGCCCGCATGACCGGACCCAACCTCAATCAAACAATGTGCGACCAACAACCATGAGCGAAACCTCGCAACAGCTGCCAGCCGCGACCCACCAACCGGTCTCGGCGAAAATCCGTACGCGCATCATTGAAGCGCGCCAGCGTTACCACGCCAATGACAACATCGCCGCCTTTCTTGAGCCGGGGGACCTTGAAGCCCTGCTCGATGAGGTCGAAGGCAAAATGAAGGGCGTGCTGGAAAGCCTGGTCATCGACACTGTCAGCGATCACAACACGCAAGAAACCGCGCGTCGCGTCGCCAAGATGTATCTGACTGAAGTCTTCCGCGGCCGCTATGTCAGCGCACCACCGGTGACCGAATTCCCCAACGCCGAGCATCTGAGCGAACTCATGATCGTCGGCCCGATCACAGTACGCAGCGCCTGCAGCCACCACTTCTGCCCGATCATGGGTCGCCTGTGGATCGGCCTCATGCCCAACGAG
>Ga0114974_10004418_pt1 | contig 10515 bp, 7 predicted proteins | sample S_130206_EF_Meta_FD_87318 | JGI IMG/M metagenome (GOLD analysis project Ga0114974, IMG submission 87318) | Freshwater microbial communities from Lake Simoncouche, Canada to study carbon cycling - S_130206_EF_MetaG | ecosystem: Environmental > Aquatic > Freshwater > Lake | place: Lake...
AGACTAGTAATTGTAGGTTAAAATGTCGAGACAGTTTAAAGTCCCAGTTAACCTAGTACAACTTGTAAACGACCCTTCTACAGCCCTTGCTGGAGATATATATTTTAACTCAGTAAGCTCTAAAATAAAATTCTACTCTGGAACACAGTGGCTAGAGGTTGGTGCAGGCGCAGGCGGAGGAACAACAAACCACACACACGACTACAATGGAAATGTAATAGTTGGTGCAGGCGGATCAATAGTAACAACAGCAACATTTGCAGCAGGAGTGCCAAATAATCTAAATGGTCAAAATGGCGATGTTTACCTTGATATAACAAATTTAAATGTATATGTAAAAGCTTCTGGGGTATGGGGATCTCCAACAGAAATAAATGTATACACAAAAGGAGAAGTAGACTCGCTACTTGCTGGTAAATCTGCTACTGGACACACTCACACACTTTCTAGCATAACAGATGTCACATCATCTGCAGCAGAATTAAACATATTAGATGGCGCAACACTTAGTACAGCAGAACTTAATATTCTTGATGGCGTAACTGCCACAACAGCAGAAATAAATTATATTGACGGGGTAACATCTCCAATACAATCACAATTAAATTTAAAAGCACAGATAAATGATCCATATTTTTCAATCAATACTTCTTCAACCATATCTTCCCCAACATATGGATATATGATTCCTGGCGGAAGCGGACAAGGAAGTCTTATTTTAACACAGGCCCCATCAATAACTGCTACTGCAAATAACTTTTATGTTGGTAAATCTGTTGTAATAAATGTACCGTCATCTAGTAATCCTCAGTATCCTTATTATGGAATAAATGGAACATATACAATTTCTTCTCATTTTACTAGTGGGTCTGAACAAGAAACATTTTATTTAAACAATTTTAATATTTCATATAATAGTCAAATGGGTCCAATTGGGTATAGCGGACCAGGCAGCTTTTCTATAACACAAAATAACGTAAAGTCTATTACTGCCACCGAAATTGGATACTTAGATGGAGTCGTATCAAACATACAAGATCAATTAGATGGTCTTGGAAATAGCATTGGTGACTATATTCCGCTTGCGGCATTGGGCGTAGCTTCTGGAGTTGCAGAAACTGATGCAAATGGAAACTTAGTTGTACCAAACTCTCCTGCAGGAGCAGGAATTAAATTTGCAGATAACACAATTCAAACAACAGCAATAAACACCTCATCGTTTGCAACTTCTAGTCAACTATCCGACGTAGAAGTTCTAGCGCTGGCAGGAATATAAGGAGAAATAATGACACTTAACTATACAAATCTAGAGTCAGTAATAAAATCAAAAATAGAAGGACTTACGGCAACAGTAACAGCAGCATCTGCTAATGGAACTACAGTAACATATACAGCAAGCAATAGATTTTCTACTGGCCAAGTTGTAAGCGTTACTGGATTAACAACATCAGCATTTAACCTGTCAAATGTCACTATTGCATCAGCTACGACTACACAGTTTACTGTTACAAATGCAGCAACTGGAACGGCAGTAACTTCAGCAACTGGAGTTGCAGTAGTAAATGTCGACACCAAGGAACTTCTTCTTCAGATGAAGGCTCTTGAAACAGCAACAACTAACTTAGGACTTGGAAGAGTAGTTTCAGAAGGAAACTATCAATATAATCAAATTAGCTCACTTGCCTCACAGACCCTTACAGACATTCAAAATGCCTCAAGTGGTATCTTGGCAAACCCAGCACTTACTGGAATTCCAACTGCGCCAACAGCGCCAGCTGGGACAAATACAACACAGATAGCAACAACCGCTTATGTAACAAACTCTGTTTCAACAGCGGTGAGCAATGTTATTGATGCAGCACCAAGTGCTTTAAATACACTTAAAGAATTGGCAACAGCATTAAATAATGACTCAAGTTTTGCATCAACAATAGCAACAAATCTGGCTACAAAAGCATCGCTTACTGGGTCAGAAACTTTAACAAATAAAACAATTTCTGGAGCATCAAACACTCTCACAAATATTCCAAACAATGCCCTCACAAACAGCTCAATCAGCATCAACGGAAGCTCTGTATCCCTTGGTGGAACCCTAACAATTGCAGGTACAATTCCGTCTCAGACAGGAAATGCCAATAAGTTCCTCTTTACCGACGGAACCGTATCATCTTGGCAGACCCAGTCCAATGGAATAATTGCCTCAAATGGAACCACTCAAATCAAAAGACCAGTGTTAAACTTCGTCGGGGCAACGGTCTCAGATGACTTGACCAATAACAGGACTAATGTTATTATTGATTCTGGAAACATCTCTGGATTCGGTTTGTTGAGATACATGCAAGATATCACAGGAATTAATTTCATAGGAGGAACAATATAAAATGCCAAATTATGATAGTTTAGCAACACAAATAACAGAGGTTAAAGCAGAGATTTCATCTAGCTTAGCCGCATCAAACTATGCTGCACAAGATCTCGTTTTTGTCGCTAAAGCACTAGAAACACTAGGCACCATGCTGGGCGTCAACGATATAGTTGCAGCAACAGCAGCAAATGTAACTACAATTAATTCAACTGGAACAACAAACGTTAATCTAGTAAATACAGCAAGGACAGCCGCAGTTTCTGACATTGAAAGCAGAATTGCGTTTAATCCGATGCTACTAATAGGAGTATAAGAAAATGGCAACAACATATAAGGTTTTAGGGCAGAACGCCCCAGCAGTAGCAACTAATACAGATTTGTATCAGGTGCCAGGAAATACACAAGCAATTGTTTCGACAATTTCAATTTCAAACACAACATCTTCACAAGCAACATATAGAATTGCAATTAGACCTGCAGCAGAATCATTAGCTACAAAGCACTACATTGTTTATGACTCAGCTCTAGCAGCAAATGACTCTATCGCAATTACGATAGGAGCAACACTAAGAAACGCAACATCAGCATTAGGAACAGGCGATGTTGTAACAGTTTTCTCTCTAACTGGTGGAGTTTCAGTTACATTGTTTGGAACGGAGATTAACTAAAAATGGCGATTACTAGATTATCTTCAACAACATCTGCAACTGGTTTACAGACTGCAGTACCAGCAGGATTGGGATATATTACAGAAACATCTTTTTCAAACTCTGGAGTTAGCGCAACTGGAACAGATACAGCAAACTACGGAGGACGTAACGCAACGACAATTGCTTACGGAAATGATACTTGGATTATGTTTGGTACAAAGGGTGCCCACGCCTGGTCACACAATGGAACTGAATGGTTCTCAGGAAAAGGCCCACTGCCAATTAACCAAAGCAGATATTACATGGATTATGTAACAGACGCAATTTATGCAGGCGGACAATGGGTGGCAGTTACAAGATTAGGCCGTATTTTTACTGGAACTAATCAGCACACATGGACAGAAAGAACGTCACCATTTGGTGGTTCATACATTAACAAAGTACGTTTTGGAAATGGCTATTATGTAGCTGTTGCAAATAACGGAAAGTTTGCATATTCTACAAATGGAACTGCATGGACTCTTTCTAATAACTCAGCATTTTCATCAATTCACGATATTTATGCGCTAACATATGCAGCAGGATCAGCTAATAGATGGGTTATGGCTGGAACAAATGGTCGTATGGCTTACTCAAATGCCAATACTCCTCTAGCATGGACTGCAGTTACAACTGGATTCGGTACACATACCACAGTTGATTCAAGCTCAACAGTATTTGACTTAGCATATAACGGATCAGTTATTTTGTCTATTGGTGGAAACGGAAGATTCTCTACCTCTACAGATGGAGTTTTTTGGGATGCTAAAACACAGGTTTCTGGAAACCCAGAGCTACACAGAGTAGTTTGGGCAGCTTCAACAGCACAATGGGTTGTAGCAACAGCTGGAGCATCAACCACAAACTGGTCAGCAACAGGAAATACATTTAACTCAACTTCAGTCACATACACAACTAACTACTTTGGACCTAATGGTTCTGATATGAACAACTCTCAAAATCAGACTATTCCACTAGGAACAGATGGCCAAACAAAGGTTGCTTTGATGACACATACTGGTGGAGATCAAATTCTTCAGTTTACAACATCAACATCATTTACAAATCTAGATTCTAGAATTGTAAACTTTGGAAAGATTAGACAGGATAACGCTTCTAATCCAGATTCATGGCAGATGACAGCACTTCCAGTAGGATATGGAAACCTTGAAATGATTGCAAAGGGCACAAACAAGATCCTTGCATTCCTTGCACAAAAAAGACTATTTGGTTCAAACCACCTACTTGAATCCGTTGACAACGGAAAAACTTGGTTCTCAGCTAAAATAAGTGTAGACCCAACAGGAGCAGGTGCAAATGCAGGAATTGGTTCAGGTCCTTCAACTGGTACAGGAACAAAAATGCAAATCTCATTCCTTAAAATTATTAATGGTGTTTGGTTCATGGGAGCAAACAATGGAACTGTTTACACATCACTTGATGGAGAAACATGGCTTTCAGAGTTTAACGTAGGATCACATATTCCAATTACTGTAGAATATGGAAATGACTATTATGTTTGTATTTCAACAGACAATAGAAACTTCTATAGAACAAATGGAGTTCCAAATAAGACTGCTGGCCAATCAACAACTTGGACTCAAATTTCATGGAACAGCAATGGTGTTCCAGGAGCTTCTAACCCTAACTCACAAGATTACTCACCTAAGTTTATTAAGTGGGTAGGAGAGAAATGGGTAGCGGGATTCACAAGAACTCAATCCCTATATCACTCATCTGATAATGGGGTAAACTGGAGAAGCATCGATGGTAACCCAGCAGACTACATGTCAGCAATTGGAGACAGAGGAACAGTCTGGGGTAACACAACTTATACCTTTACTTCAACATCTACTCAAATGGGAGACGACTTCATATTTGACTACAACAACGGTATAGCAATTGCCTCAATGGGAAATGGTACAAACTCATCTAACTCAGTAATCGCTCTTACAATATCAAATAACCTTCAATCATGGTCACATCACTATGGAATGAATGGAAAAGTTTATAACAAGACTGAATCTGGATACTTGTGGAACTCAGTTGAATGGACTACAAGCACAAACGATCAGCAGCTACCGATTGGACGTAACGAAGGAGCAAACTTCAGCACAGTTCCTGGAGAACAAGCATTTGGATTTAACAATGCAATGGTCCCAGTAGTTCAGGTGTTCGGAGATGTCCCAATGGCATTCATTGGTAGAACTGCACGTCGTGGAGATAACTCACAAGGCACACAAGGTGCTGCATACGGCGGAGGTTCACACGGATACATTCAGTTTACTAGTGGAATGAACTTGCCAGCTGCAAGAGGATACTTTACTCGTCAAACACTAAGAGCATATCCAATCTCTAAGTTTGTACAAGCAGGAAATGTATTCCTATCAATTGGATATTGTGATCAAGATCAAGGCACACAGCCAAGATCATCAAATGCAGGATACTTTGGAATTTATGAAGTTCCAGCAGTAGACTTAGCAAAACTCTAAAGGAGATAAAATGACAGAAAACGTAGAAGAGACAGAAGTACTAGATACCCCAGCTGAACCAGTTGTTCCATCAAGTGAACCAATTGAGGCAGTAGAGGCAGTAGTTTCTTTTGATGAATACACTCAAGAGATCTCCGAAGATCTTGTTGTTACCACATATGGTGACGGAGTGATTGTTGATCAATCTGGACCGTTTGATAATGCAGAAAATGCACAATCATTTGGAACATCTTTACTAGATGCTCTATCTGATGAATCTCTCAAACTAAGTCCATTAGCACAAAGAGTATAAAAAATTAAATAACGGAGCGGGCCCTAGAGAAATCTAGGGCCTGTTTCTTAATGGTAAGGCTGGTATAATATCAATATATGGCTACTAATTTTCCAACATCATTAGACTCATTAACTAATCCCGCAACATCGGACCAGTTAAATAGCCCTTCACATGCCGCACAACATACAAACGCAAATGACGCCATAGAGGCCTTAGAGGCTAAAGTCGGAGTTGATGGCTCAACAGTAACAACTTCCCATGCATATAAAATTGCACAGCTGGAATCAGATATTCAAAATAGCGCAGGGGACTTTATCCCATTAAGCGTACTAGGACAACCATCTGGCCCTGCCGAATTAAATGCAGACGGAAACCTAATAGTCCCAGAGAATAAGATTATTATTGAAGGGGCAACGGCGGATGCATATGAATTAACTTTACAGGCTCCAGATGTAACATCAGATATTACAGTAACCCTTCCAAATGCCAGCGGAACATTGGCTCTTACAACAGATGTTTCAACGGCAATAACTAACCTTGTTAGCTCTGCTCCAGCCACATTAGATACATTAAATGAATTAGCAACAGCTCTTGGAAATGATGCAAATTTTGCAACGACAACAGCTACATCAATTGGCAATAAGGTTTCAAAAGCAGGCGGAGATACAATTACATCAAGTACAGCATCAACAGTTCCATTAGTTTTAAAAGGCGCATCATCGCAAACTGCTAACCTTCAAGAATGGCAAGATTCTGCAGGTAACCTACTTGGTAGGATTACTTCAACTGGAGTAACTTCTTTTTATGGCGGAAGCAACATATTCCCTGGAGACGTTAGGGCTGGAACGTCAAGTTATCTTACTGCAGCTTTGAGCGTTGCATCAAGAATTGCAACAGAGTCAGGACTGGTTGTTCGTGGCTTTGCTTCACAAACTGCCAACTTACAGGAGTGGCGAGATAGTTCTGGCACGGTACTTGCAAAGATTGATGCAAGTGGCTCAGGAACATTTACTGGCTCTGCAAGCACCAATGCTATTTCTGCATACGCTGGTGCTGCTGGCAACTATGTCTTTCAAGGTTTTAATCAATCAAATAGCTTAACATCCATCATTTACCAGTCAGGTGAAATATATTCAGCAAGCAATATTTATATTCAAGGCGCTGGAAATTATAGCGCTGCTGTAAATGTTAAACCAGGAAGCACATCTAATAAGGGACTAGTTATTCGTGGCTTAGCCTCTCAAACAGGTAACCTTCAAGAATGGCAGAATAACAATGGGGATGTTCTTAGCAAAATAACTTCAGACGGATCTTTGCAAATAGGTAGCGGAGCTTGGACTGCAATTAGTTCTCTGTACGGACAGGTTGGTGTTAGAACCGACGGAGCTCTTTTAGGTTCTCTTTCAGTAGGAACTGGAAATGCTGGGGTTATTGGTTTAGTAGTAAAAGGCGCAGCTTCTCAGACTGCAGATTATTTCCAAATTCAAAATTCATCAGGGACAGTTGTAGTTAGGGCTGATTCCTCAAACAGTATTGCAGTGCCATTTGGCCAAATTAGTGCAGCATCAGGATTAATTGGCTCAGGCACAACAAGACTTGGAACTGCAGGCGTTACTGCTTATGCAAGTGCAGCCACTAGCAATGGAATTATTGTTCGTGGCGCTGCCTCACAAACTGCCAATTTGCAGGAGTGGCAAGATAGTGCTGGAACTGTCCTTGCTAATATAACTCCAGCAGGCGCAATTAAAGCAACTGATGTAACAAGTAGTAATACTACTGGGTCGCTAAGATATTACTGGGGCAATGTAGCTACTGGAAACCAAAGCCTTTCATATATTACAGGCGCAACTAATGCTGGTCTTGTTATAGAAACAATTAACATTGGTTCAGCAAATGCTACTTTTGATTCTTGTATTCCTTTAAGTATTAGAGGTCTTCCAAATCAAACGGGCGACTTGCAAAGATGGATAAATGGAACAGGCACTACTCTTGCTAAAGTTGATTCAACTGGAGCTATGTTTACAATTACTCCAGCAGATTCTACAAATACAACACAAGTAGCAACAACTGCATATGTAAAGAGTAATATAGCAAACTTAGTAAGTTCCGCCCCAGCAACACTTGATACTTTAAATGAACTTGCAACAGCATTAGGTAATGATGCTAATTTCTCTACTACTGTAACTAATAGCATAGCTCTGAAGGCACCACTGGCTTCTCCAGCCCTTACAGGAACTCCTACAGCACCTACAGCAACGGCGGGAACCAATACAACACAACTTGCAACTACAGCATTTGTTAAAACAGAAATTACAAGTAGCGTACAACCAGGAGCGGTATATCAAACATCTGCCCCATCATCTCCTGCCGTTGGGCAGATCTGGATTGATTCAGATCAGGATGTAACTACATTTGACTCTAATATTATTCGCCGCAAATCAATTACTGCAACAGCAGGACAAACAGTATTTACTACCGACCTCCCATTCATCGATGGATTTGAGCAGGTATTCTTTAATGGTCTTTTGCTTCTAAAGACTTCAGACTATACAACATCAGGCGGAAATACAGTAACCCTTACATCTGCGGCGGCAGTATCAGATATAGTAGAAATAGTTTCAGTAACTGGAGCTAATTCAGTAACCACATATACACAGGCGGAAGTAGATGCCCTACTAGCAGCAAATACCTCAGTAGCCCCAATATCTATTTCAACTAATACAAATCTTGCGGCAAAGAAGAGATATTTTGTAACATCAGCATCTGCCCTTACTTTGACCCTACCAGCAACACCAGCTTTAAATGATGAAGTTCAAATAGTAGATGCTTCTGGAAACGCTTTGACGTATAATATAACAGTAGCCCGTAATGGTAAATTAATTAACGGCAATGCAGGAAATCTAATTATTGACGTAAATGGCGGATGGTACACATTAGTATTTACAGGTAATACCTATGGATGGAAGGTGGCATAATGGCTGATTTAAGAGTATCAGGTTTAGGTGGAATCCCATTTGGTAATACAGCAGGAAGACCAGCAGGGGTAACTGGACAGCCATATTTTAATGGTGAAGAAAAGCGTTTAGAGCTTTACACATCTTCAGGATGGCAAAACATTGTTTCTGAAACTCCAGGAGTTGTTTCTGTATCAGGAAATTATCTTCAATCAACAGGCTCAGGCACAATAGAAATTACAGGTACAAATTTTACAACAGGAGCAATTGCTTCTGTTATTGGAACAAACGGTGTTGAAATAAATGCTAATTCAACTACTGTAAACTCAATAGTGTCAGTCACGGCGGTATTTTCAGGACTATCAAATGCTAATGAGCCTTACGATGTTAAGGTAACCAATACATCAAATCTATTTGGCTTGCTGCCTGATTCTCTTTATGTTAATGCAAGCCCAGCTTGGACAACCGCTGCTGGATCATTAGGAACATTCGGAGACAACGTAGCAATATCTGTTTCAGCAACGGCCACAGATGACTCAACAATAACTTACTCATTAGCATCAGGCTCAACCCTGCCTTCAGGTATAAATTTAAATTCATCTACAGGTTTAATTTCAGGAACTCTTCCAGATATTGCTTCTAATACAACATATACTTTTACAATTAATGCTTCAGATGGTGCAAACCCAGCTGTTGCAAGAACATTTAGTATTACGTCTAATCCTGGTCCGTCATGGGTTACTTCAGCAGGAACACTAGGAACTTTTATAGATAACTCTTCTATAAGTTTATCAGTACAAGCAACAGATGCTAGTGATAATATTACTTATTCATTAGCATCAGGCTCTTCTCTTCCTTCAGGTGTAACATTAAATTCATCAACTGGTGCAATATCAGGAACTCTTCCAGATGTTGCAACAAGTACAACATATACTTTTACAATTAATGCTTCAGATAGCGTAACTACAATTACAAGACAATTTAGCTTAACATCTGAGCCAGGGCTTATTTTTGAGTATCTTCTTGCAGGCGGAGGCGGAGGAGGCGGAGGAGGATATCAAGGAGGCGGAGGCGGAGCAGGGGGACTGCTATACGGAACTTTATCTAAATCAGCTGGGATTTATAATATTAGTATAGGATCATCTGGTGTTGGTGCAGCTAGTGGCACTGAAGGAACAAGTGGAGGAAATACATCAGCATTTAATCTTATTGCATATGGTGGCGGAAAGGGCGCTGGCGAAATGCAATCAATGAGTCTTAGTGGTAGTGTTAATGCAGAAGGCGGAGGCTCAGCAGGAGGAAGAGGGCACCCAAGTTATCAATCAGCATCTGGAACCTCGGCAGTTTCTGGTCAAGGAAACATAGGAGGATATTATACAAATTGTTGTGTCATGGGCGGTGGCGGAGGTGCGGGATCTGTTGGTGCAGACGCAAGCCTTGCTCCAGAAAAAGGTGGTAATGGTGGATCTGGAATTTCATCTTCAATAACAGGAACATCACAATTTTATTCAGGCGGTGGTGGAGGTGCATCTAGATCTGGAGGAGCGGGAGGAACAGGAGGATCTGGTGTTGGAGGTAATGGAGGAGCTAACGGTGGTGGATCTAATGCTTCTTCATACGGATCAGGCGGTGGCGGAGGCGGTTCATCAAATGGAATAAGTAATGGTGGAAACGGTTCTTCTGGTGTTTTAATTATAGCTTACCCATCAACTATTCCAGCTTTAATAATTTCAGGTTTGAC
>Ga0114974_10004419_pt1 | contig 10514 bp, 8 predicted proteins | sample S_130206_EF_Meta_FD_87318 | JGI IMG/M metagenome (GOLD analysis project Ga0114974, IMG submission 87318) | Freshwater microbial communities from Lake Simoncouche, Canada to study carbon cycling - S_130206_EF_MetaG | ecosystem: Environmental > Aquatic > Freshwater > Lake | place: Lake...
CTTCTGGCTGCCATCCTTCTCCTTGTCGTCGGCGAACTCGGCAATCAGCAGGCCGTCGGCGATGGACAGCGCTGTCTCGATGGAATCGGGCAGGCGGTTACCCAGATCGCTCTTGACCACGATGCGGTCGACCACGATCTCGATATCGTGCTTGAGCTTCTTGTCCAGCACCGGCGTGGCCGAGAGCTCGTAGTATTTCCCGTCGATCTTGGCGCGCTGGAAGCCCTTCTTCTGCAGCTCGGCCAGTTCCTTTTTGTATTCACCCTTGCGGCCGCGCACGATGGGCGCGTTGAGATAGAGCCGCGTGCCTTCGGGCAAGGCGAGGATGCGGTCGGCCATCTGGCTGACGGTCTGGGATTCGATCGGCAGGCCGGTGGCAGGGGAATAAGGCACGCCGACACGGGCGAAGAGCAGGCGCAGGTAATCGTAGATCTCGGTGACGGTGCCCACGGTCGAGCGCGGATTCTTGGAGGTGGTCTTCTGCTCGATGGAAATGGCGGGCGACAGGCCCTCGATGTGATCGACATCGGGCTTCTGCATCAGTTCCAGGAACTGGCGGGCATAGGCCGACAGCGACTCGACATAGCGGCGCTGACCTTCGGCATAGATGGTGTCGAAGGCCAGCGACGACTTGCCCGAACCCGACAGGCCCGTGAGCACGGTCAGCGTGTCACGCGGGATTTCGACATCGATGTTCTTGAGATTGTGTTCGCGCGCGCCGCGAATGGAGATGTTCTTCAGCATGCCTTGTTCAATTCTGTCGGGGAGATAATTCGCAGATGGGAAGGGCGATGCCGACTCGCAAGAGGCGGAACCTGGGCCGGAACATAATGGGAACGAACCGCGCCGACAAGTTAGGCCGGGCGCAGGGTCGCATACATGTTGTCGTTGGTGGGAATGCGGCCATAGAGCCGGAAGTGGGCCCTGAAACCGGCCCGCTCCGCCATCGCGCCCAGCGTCGCGGGGGTGAAATACTGGACATGGTCGGGATGGCGGAAGCCGGACCAGTTCCTGCCCAGCACATGCCGGTTCCAGCAGGCGAAGTTGGGAACCTTGATCAGCACCACGGCATCATCGCGTACCACCCGGCGCACCTGTTCCAGCGCCGCGCGCGGATTGGCTTCATGTTCCAGGTATGACCACAGCGTGACGCCGGTGAAGAAATTGTCCGGCAGTTGTTTCAGCCCGCCCACACCATCGGCATGTACCAGCTTGCCACCGCGTGGTTCGAACCGGGCGCGGGCGATCTCGGCGATCTTGGCGTCGATCTCGATGCCATAGGGAATAAGCCCGGGCTTGAGGTCGTCAAAGCCCTTGCCGCTGGCGCAGCCCACATCCAGCACCGGGCCGGCTTTCGCCCAGGCGTTGAGCCCGCCTGCCACGGTGGCGTCGCCCAGGATGTTCAGCCGCCAGCGCGTCGCCATGTCGATGCGCGCCAGGATGGGCATCGCCTTGAGGCGGCGCTCCTCTTCCTTCTTATGCTGCTTGTGCCAGGCGATGTCGTCATAGAGCGCGTCATAGGCGGGCACATATTCCAGATAGACCAGGCCGCAGGCGCACTGTTTCATCGGCCAGTCGGGATGCTGGTAGCGCACCGGGGCCGCCCGCGCCGACGGCGCACTGCAGGACGGGCAATCGCGGTGAATGTGGCTCTGCTCGGTCATGGCCCGGTTATAGGCAAGCAAGGTCGAATTGCCCATTGAACAAAACAGGAACAAATGCTACGGAACGGCACTGTGGACGGTGCGCGTGTGGCGGTGGCGGCAAGGTGCCCCCCCGTCCTAGGGTGCGCGCCATAAAGGTACGGAGCAGGTCATGGCAGGAAGCGTCAACAAGGTGATTTTGGTCGGCAATCTGGGCAAGGACCCGGAGGTGCGCCGCATGACCAGTGGCGAGCCGGTGGTGAACCTGTCGATCGCGACCTCGGAAAGCTGGAAGGACAAGTCGTCCGGCGAGCGCAAGGAAAAGACCGAGTGGCACCGTGTCGTGATCTTCAACAAGAACCTGGCCGACGTCGCGGAAAAGTATCTGCGCAAGGGTTCCAAGGTCTATGTCGAAGGCGCGCTCCAGACCCGCAAGTGGACCGACAAGGACGGCGCCGAGAAATACTCCACCGAGATCGTGCTGCAGAATTTCCGCGGCGAACTCACCATGCTGGACGGCAAGGGTGAAGGCGGCGGTGGTGGTGGCCGCGTGGGCGCCAGCGAAAGCCCTGCCAGCTTCCAGCGCGACGAGATGGATGACGAGATTCCGTTCTAGTCTTGTTGCGGGCCTTTTCGCCCTGGCATTGGCAGGCTGCGTCACGTCCTCGGGCGCACCGGCTTCCCGTATCGTAGAACCCGACATCGCGGCCGCGTACATGCCGCTGCATGGCCGCGTCCATCTGGGCCTCGACGCCGCCGATGGTGCGGCGATGGTGATCGCGCCGGGCATTGCCGTGACCAACGCCCATAACCGCAACTTCCTTTCCGGCGCGCCAGTGATCGGCGAGGCGGCGCAATCTGACCTGCTGTTCTTTCGCGTCGTGCGCAGCGCCGCGCCCGCCACTGCGGCGCCATTGGTGGGCGGCGCCGTGACCGCCTATGGCCAGGGCCGCGATGCCGAGCTGCGTACGGCGCGCGGCGTGGTGCGCCAGATCGTCAAGCCGCCCGGTTACGACATCTCCAGCTGGTTCATCTACGAGGCCAATGCCGGTCCCGGCTTCTCCGGCGGGCCGGTGGTAGATGCGCAAGGCCGGCTTGTCGGCATCACGTTCGCCTACAAGGACGAGGGCGGAAAAAGGCTGATGTATGCCTATGAAATGGCCCGCGTGCAGGCCGAATTGCAGGGCCTGCAAAACGCCGCCCGATAGGCCAAAATATACAATATATATCAACGGTTTGTGCGCGCCGGAAACGCTGGCCCGGCACCGACGAAAATGCTAGGAATCAGCTCTATTTTTTCGCCTGCTTCGGGCAGGTTTTGCGAGGGTATTTTTTGAGCGATCATTCCAAGACCGAAGGTGCGCCGCCGCAGTCCGGCATGCCCATCGCACCGGTCGCCATCGAAGACGAGCTGAAGAAATCCTATCTCGATTACGCCATGAGCGTGATCGTCAGCCGCGCGCTGCCGGATGTCCGCGATGGCTTGAAACCCGTGCATCGCCGCATCCTGTTCTCGATGCATGAGAATGGCTATGACTGGAACAAGGCCTATCGCAAATCCGCGCGCGTGGTCGGCGATGTGATCGGCAAATACCATCCGCATGGCGACCAGTCGATCTATGACGCACTTGTGCGCATGGCGCAGGATTTCTCCATGCGTGCGCCCCTGATCGACGGCCAGGGCAATTTCGGCAGCGTCGACGGTGATCCGCCCGCGGCCATGCGTTACACCGAAGTCCGCCGGGCCAAGCTGGCCCATGCGATGACCGAGGACATCGACAAGGGAACGGTGTCTTTTCAGGACAATTATGACGGCAGCGAGCGCGAGCCTGTGGTGCTGCCTGCCCGCTTCCCAAACTTGCTGGTCAATGGCTCGTCGGGCATCGCCGTCGGCATGGCGACCAACATCCCGCCGCACAATCTGGGCGAAGTGATCGACGCCTGCTTGGCCGTGATAGAAGACCCGTCCATCGGCATGGACGCCCTGATGGAAATCGTGCCGGGTCCCGACTTTCCCACAGGCGCCCTGATCATCGGCAAGCTGGCCGCTAAGGCGGCGCTAGCGCACGGCCGCGGCAGCGTCCTGATGCGGGCGCGCTGCGCCGTCGAGGAAATCCGCAAGGACCGTCCAGCCATCATCGTCACCGAGCTGCCTTATCAGGTGAACAAGGCGGTGCTGATGGAGAAGATCGCCGAGCTGGTGCGTGACAAGCGCATCGAGGGCATCTCCGACATCCGCGACGAGAGCGACCGCACCGGCATGCGCATGGTCATTGAGCTGAAGCGCGACGCCTCCAGCGATGTGGTGCTCAACCAGCTCTATCGCTTCTCCAGCCTGCAGCAGAGCTTCGGCGTCAACATGCTGGCCCTGAATGAGGGCCGCCCCATTCAGATGAACCTGAAGGACATGCTCGTGGCCTTTGTGGCCTTTCGCGAGGATGTCATCACCCGCCGGACCAAGTTCGATCTCAACAAGGCGCGGGATCGCGGTCACATCTTGGTTGGGCTGGCCGTGGCGGTTGCCAATATCGACGAAGTCATCAAGCTGATCCGCGCCGCCGCCGACGCTGCTATAGCGCGCGAGCAGTTAATGGCCCGCGCCTGGCCCGCCAAGGATGTCGGGCCGCTGGTGGCGCTGATCGCCGATCCCCGCCATGCGGTGGAAAGCGACAACACCATCCGCCTTTCCGAAATGCAGGCCAAGGCGATCCTGGATCTGCGCCTGCAGCGCCTCACCGCGCTGGGCCGCGACGAAATTAACGACGAGGCTCAGAAGCTGGGTCTGGCAATTGCGGATTATCTCGACATCCTGCGCTCGCGCGACCGGGTGATGACGATCATCAAGGACGAACTGGCCGTCATCCGCGCCGAGTTCGCCAACCCGCGCCGGACCGAGCTGATCGATGCGGAGATCGAGTTCGAGGACGAGGCGCTGATCGAGCGCGAGGATGTCGCCGTAACCGTCACTCATGCCGGCTATATCAAGCGCACGCCGCTGGCCGAGTACCGGGTGCAGGGCCGTGGCGGCAAGGGCCGCTCCGGCATGGCGACGCGGGACGAGGATTTCGTCACCAGCCTGTTCGTCGCCAACACCCATGCGCCGATGCTGTTCTTCTCCTCCACCGGCATGGCCTACAAGCTCAAGGTCTGGCGGCTGCCCGAGGCGCGCATCGCCGGCAAGGGCAAGGCGATGGTCAACCTGCTGCCGCTCAGCCAGGGTGAGCGCATCACCACCATCCTGGCGCTGCCGGATGAGAGCGAATGGGAAAAGCTGCATGTCGTCTTCGCCACCAAGTCCGGCGATGTGCGGCGCAACGCGTTGTCCGACTTTGTGCAGGTCAACAAGTCCGGCAAGATCGCGATGAAGCTGGCGGAAGGCGACCGCATCATCGGTGTCTCCACCTGTACCGAAGAACATGACTTCCTGCTCACCACCCGGCTGGGCAAGGCCATCCGCTTCCCCGTCACCGATGTGCGCGTCTTCAAGGGCCGCGATTCCACCGGCGTGCGCGGCATCAAGCTGGCGGATGGTGATGAGATTGTCAGTCTGTCGCTGCTCTATCATTCCGACGCCAGCTCGCCGGAAGCCCGCGCCTATCTCAAGCAGGCCAGTGCCGCCCGCCGCGCCGAAAGCGGCGAGGCCGAAGCGCTGGTCGAGGAGGGTGCCGATGCCGAGGATGGTGTCGAGGAAGCCACTCTTACGCCGGAACGCTATGCCGCGCTGGGCGCGCGCGAGCAGTTCGTGCTGGCGGTGTCATCCGGTGGCTTTGGCAAGCGTAGCTCTTCCTATGAGTACCGCGTCACCGGCCGTGGCGGTTCGGGCATCGTCGCCATTGGTATGGGCAAGAAGAACAACGCCGTGATCGCCGCCTTCCCAGTCGAGGAGGGCGACGGCATGATGCTGATCTCCGATGCCGGCCAGACCATCCGCGTCGCCGTGGCCGATGTCTCGATCCAGGGCCGCGCCGCCGGCGGCGTCACCATCTTCAAGGTCGACGAAGGCGAGAAGGTGGTCTCTGTCGAACGCATCGCCGATGTGGGTGAGGGATGAGTAAGACGCGCGTCGGCCTTTATCCCGGCACCTTTGATCCCGTCACGCTGGGTCATGTCGACATCATCAAGCGCGCGGTGAAGCTGGTCGATCACCTGGTGCTTGGCGTCGCCATCAATGCGTCCAAGGACCCTATGTTCAGCCTCGACGAACGGGTGTCGATGCTGAAGGCTGAAGCCAAAAGCCTGGGCGACGGGCGCGCTACCATCGAGGTGCGGCCGTTCGCAACGCTGCTCGTGAAGTTCGCCGAGGAGGTCGGCGCCTCCGTCATTATTCGCGGTCTGCGAGCCGTGTCCGACTTCGAATATGAATTCCAGATGGTCGCGATGAACCAGCGGCTTTCCAGCGAGATCGAGACCGTGTTTCTCATGGCCGATCCGCGCCACCAGGCCATCGCCTCGCGCCTGGTCAAGGAGATCGCCATGCTGGGCGGCGACATCTCAGCCTTCACCACGCCCGCTGTGGCGGATGCTCTTCTCAAACGAAGCCAAGAGCAGAATATGAAACACAACAAGGGACGCGCATAAATGGCCGACTATCTCATTCTCGAACTCAAGGACGGGCCGGTGAAGATCAAGCTGCGCCCCGATCTGGCGCCGGAGCATGTCGAGCGCGTCAAGACGCTGGCCGGTCAGGGCTTCTATGACGGCATCGTGTTCCACCGCGTCATTCCGGGTTTCATGGCCCAGACCGGCGATCCCACCGGCACCGGCTCGGGCGGCTCCGACCTGCCAAACCTCAAGGCCGAGTTCTCGAACGAGCCCCATAAGAAGGGCACCTGTTCAGCGGCGCGCACGGCCAACCCGAACAGTGCCAACAGCCAGTTCTATATCTGCTTCGATGACGCGCCCTGGCTAGACAAGCAGTATTCGGTCTGGGGCCAGGTCGAGGAAGGCATGGACAATGTCGACAAGATCAAGAAGGGCGGCGAGCACAATAACGGCACGATCTCGGGGGAACCCGACAAAATCCTGAAGGCCCGCATCGAAACCGTCTGATCAAAAGGGCAGCCCATGTCGCAGTCCCCGCTGACCGTTTCGCTCGACCTTGTGCTTAGCGGCAAGGGCGCTCCGCCCAGGGCTGACTATGATGCGTCACTGGGCGCGGCGGTGGGGGCGCTGGCATGGCTGCGCCAGCAGGCGGCGGACAAGTCGCTGGAGCTGCTGGGCGTCCCGGCGCGTACCGATGACGTCCGCAAGGCGCGAGCCAGGGCTAAGGAGATTGCGGCCAGTGCCAATAGGGTTGTCGTGCTGGGGATTGGCGGTTCCAGCCTGGGCGGGCAGGCGCTGACGGCGCTGCGGAAGAACGCCGCGCCCTTCGTAGAATTCTACGATAATCCAGATCCCTTCAGCTGGACGGCGGCGCTGAAGCGCTTCGACCTGAAAAAGACCCACTTCATCGCCATCTCGAAGTCAGGCGGCACCGCTGAAGTGATGATGCAGGTGCTGCCGTTGGTCGAAATGCTGAAGAAGGCGGGCGTCCGCAACATCGGCAAGCATTTCACAATCATCACCGAGCCGCATGACAGTGCCCTGGCGGCGTTCGCCGACAGCATCAAGGCGCCCAAGCTGGATCATCCGCTGGGCGTGGGCGGGCGTTACTCGGTTCTGACCATGGTGGGGCTTCTGCCCGCCATTCTGATGGGCATTGACGTGAAGCAGCTGCGCGCGGGCGCGGCCGCCGTGCTGGCGCAGACGCTGGCGGCGAAATCGCCTGCCGACAGCCCCGCCGCGACCGGGGCGGCGCTGCATCACGCGCTGGCGAAGCAAGGCAGGCTCGCCAATACCATTCTGTGGCCCTATTGCGATGCGCTGGCGGTGTTCGGCGGCTGGTGGAAGCAGCTCTGGGCCGAAAGCCTGGGCAAGGACGGGCAGGGCTCCACGCCTGTCTCCGTGCTTGGCCCGGTGGACCAGCACAGCCAGCTCCAGCTTTTTCGCGATGGTCCGAACAATGCGCTGTTCACTTTGGTGACGATTGACATGAAGGGCCATGGCCCAGTGGTGCCTAAGGCGTCGGCAAAGGCGCTAGGCCAAGATTATCTCGCCGGCAAGCGGCCGGGCGACCTGATCGCGGCGCAGTCGCGCGGTACGGCGCAGACCCTGTTCAATAATGGCCGCCCGGTGCGCATGATCCATGTGAAGAAGGTGGACGCCTTCAGCATGGGTGCGCTGATGATGCATTTCATGCTGGAGACCATCATCATGGGCCGCCTGATGGGGGTTAACCCCTTCGATCAGCCCGGCGTTGAAGAGGCCAAGATTTTGGCGCGGAAATATCTTTCTCAGAAGTAGCCCATAGATAATCTGCGCAGCCTTGTCTGTTTTACTTAGAGAAAAATGGCATGTCTCAAAAAACTGGACTGATCGTTCCCGTCATTTTGTCTGGTGGCTCCGGAACACGCCTGTGGCCACTTTCCCGTAAGGCTATGCCCAAGCAGCTCCTGGCACTGGTCGGCGAGAAAACTATGATCCAAGACACCGTTGCCAGAGCGCGGGGTGATAATTTTTCTGCGCCTCTCATCATCTCAAATCAAGATCACCGCTTTGTCGTCGCCGAACAATTGCGCGCGCAGGGTATTGAAGGCGCTCGCATCATCTTAGAGCCCATTGGCCGCAACACCGCGCCCGCCGCGGCCATTGCCGCCCTTCAGGTCTCGTTAGAAGACCCTGAGGCGTTAGTTCTTCTGATGCCCTCCGATCATGTCGTATTGGACCAACCCGCCTTCCTGGCTGCTGTGATAGCGGCACGCCAGGCAGCCTTGGGCGGGGCTCTTGTGACCTTCGGCATCAAGCCGTCATCTGCGCAGACGGGCTATGGATACATCAAGGCCGGTACAGCTCTTGTAGGAGCTCCCGGTGCACTCACCGTTGAGCGCTTTGTGGAAAAACCTGACCGCGCGACAGCGGAGGGATACGTCGCCTCTGGGAATTATTATTGGAACAGCGGCATGTTTCTCTTCCGAGCGGTGACGTTCTTGGAAGAGCTTGAACGGCTGCAGCCGCGCATGTTGGCTCTCTGCCGCAGTGCTCTGAAGAGTGCGCATCGTGACATGGACTTTATCCGACTAGATGAGACTGCCTTTGCGTCGTGCCCGTCAGATTCAATTGACTACGCCGTAATGGAGCATGCGAGGAGCGCCGCAGTAGTGCCGGTTGAGATGGGCTGGAATGACGTCGGCTCCTGGCAGTCTCTGTGGGACATTGCGGAGCGCACTGGTGATGGCAATGCCCTTCAAGGCGACGTCGTGATTGAGGGTGTACGCAATTCTTACTTGCGCAGTGATGGCCCCCTACTTGCGGCCGTGGGCGTGGAAGACTTGATCATCGTTGCCACCAAGGACGCGGTTCTTGTCAGTCACCGCGATGCGTCCCAGGACGTTAAGAAAATCGTTGAGAAGTTGGATGGGGCGGGCCGCCAACATCACATGCTCCACCCGCGTGTCCACCGCCCCTGGGGCACCTATGAGGGCGTTGACAGCGGGAAAAACTTTCAAGTGAAGCGCATTGTCGTCAATCCAGGGGCGAAGATTTCACTGCAGATGCATCACCGCCGCGCAGAGCACTGGATTGTTGTTGAGGGCTCAGCCTTGGTGACGTGTGATGATCGCCAGTTTGTGTTAGAGGCCAATCAATCCACTTACATTCCTCTGGGCGCTAAGCACCGATTAGAAAATACTGGCACGCTGCCGCTTCAGCTGATCGAGGTGCAGTCGGGCGACTACCTGGGTGAGGATGACATTGTGCGATTTGAGGATTCTTATGGACGCGTACCTAAGCCCGCATAAGATATTTTAATCAAACGTCTTTGTGAGCCAGACGGTTCTACTTCAAAATTTGCATTCTTTTTTTGGTGACTTGTGACCCAGCCCATTTCCTTCATTGACCTGCAAGCTCAGCGCCGCCGTCTGGGTGAGCCACTCAATCGTGCCATTCAAGCCGCAGTGGAGGGCGGGCAGTGGATCTTGGGTCCCCAAGTGGCGCAGTTTGAGAAAGACATTGCAGCCTGGGCGGGTGTCAAGCACGCAATTTCCTGCGCCAATGGCACCGACGCGTTGCTCGTAGTGCTGCGGGCCTGGGGCGTTGGTCCGGGTGATGCCGTGTTTGTTCCCTCTTTCACTTTTGCCGCGACGGCTGAAGTCGTGGCGCTGGCTGGGGCCTCGCCCGTCTTTGTCGATGTACTCCCCGACACCTTCAACATGGATCCCGCCAGTCTAGACGCTGCCATTGCGCTAGTGAGGCGTGAGGGCACGCTGACGCCAAAAGTTGTTATGCCAGTTGATCTATTTGGACAGCCCGCGGACTACCGCGCGCTTTCCCCCATTGCAGCGCGCGAGGGCCTAAAACTTTTCTGCGACACTGCGCAGGGCTTTGGTGGATTGCTAGATAACAAACGCACGGGCTCCATCGGAGATGCCTCTGCGACCAGTTTTTTTCCAGCCAAGCCTCTGGGCTGCTACGGCGATGGCGGGGCCTGCTTCACCAATGACGATGAGCTCCGAGACATCCTCTTGTCATTGCGCATGCATGGTCAGGGTAGTGACCGCTACGAGCATGTGCGCGTGGGATACAATTCACGCCTCGACACAATCCAGGCCGCGATCCTCATCGAGAAGCTCAAAATCTTTGACGATGAGATTGAGGCGCGCAACCGCGTCGCACGTCGCTACAACGACGCCTTCTCCGCTTCCAAGAAGATCGCGCTCCCCTTTGTGATTGCGGGCGCCGTCTCGACTTGGGCTCAGTACACACTGCAGGTTGAAGACCGCACGCGCTTCCAGGCGGACCTCAAGGCGGCGGGTGTCCCCACAGCGGTTTACTATC
>Ga0114974_10004421_pt1 | contig 10512 bp, 9 predicted proteins | sample S_130206_EF_Meta_FD_87318 | JGI IMG/M metagenome (GOLD analysis project Ga0114974, IMG submission 87318) | Freshwater microbial communities from Lake Simoncouche, Canada to study carbon cycling - S_130206_EF_MetaG | ecosystem: Environmental > Aquatic > Freshwater > Lake | place: Lake...
CCGTCGATCAAGAGGTGGGAATCGTCGGCGCGAACAGCAACTTTGCCGCGCTTGCCTTTGTCGCGTCCTGTGATGACGATGACCTCGTCGCCTTTGCGAATTTTGTTCATGCTCGGGGTCCTTAAAGTACTTCAGGCGCCAAGGACACGATCTTCATGAACTTCTCGGTACGCAATTCACGCGTGACCGGGCCGAAGATACGGGTGCCGATAGGCTCGAGTTTGGCGTTGAGCAACACTGCTGCATTGCTGTCGAACTTGACCAAGGAGCCATCGCTGCGACGGATGCCCTTGGCAGTGCGAACCACCACCGCGCTGTAAATCTCGCCTTTTTTGACGCGGCCACGAGGCGCAGCTTCTTTGATGCTCACCTTGATAACGTCGCCGACGCTGGCGTAACGACGCTTTGAGCCGCCCAGCACCTTGATGCACAAAACGGATTTTGCGCCGGTGTTGTCGGCCACTTCTAATCTGGATTCAGTTTGGATCATTTCATTTCCCAACTTGTACCGGGTATATGGCTGAAAAACTCAACCACTTTGCCCGATCAGTCTTGGGCCCGTCATCTGCGCCTCGAACCATTTCGCGGCGCTTTTGCTTGGGGCTGTCTTCTGTCTTTACTCTGCTGTTTCAAAAGCAGAGCCGGCTATTATGGCACAGATTTGAGGGTGTAGCTGTGGGCCAAGCTTAAATAATCTGAAAGTTCCGGTTTTCCACAGCCTTCGCTGAGCAAAACCGTGGCCACCTGCTCTGCTGCTGCTGCCGATTGACGGGCGTCCAAAAATAAGGCGCGGGAGCGCCTGGCCAAGACATCTTCCACCGTTCGGGCAAATTCGTGGCGAACCGCAAAACGCACCATGGCTTCACTCAAATCCGGCAACAGCCAGTTGTCTGCTCCTGGCAAAGCGGCCACAGTTGCTTGCTCGTCACCATACAAATGCATACCTTGGGGCTCAGTCAGGCTGACAGGCGGTTGCTGTGGGAGGCTTGCGCCTTTAAACGCGGCGACGGAATGGGCACGGGCGTTGTTAGATTGCAACAACTGGCTGGTCAGGCATTGCGACAACACATCGTGGGCCATGGCGCGATAGGTTGTCCATTTACCACCAGTGACGGTGACCAAACCGCTGGGGCTGACGCTGACCGTGTGTTCTCGGCTCAAACCTTTGGTGCTGGCACCTTCTTCATGATGCGGTTTGACCAAGGGACGCAGGCCTACCCAGACGCTGCTGACATCTGATCGCTTAGGCGCCTTGGCCAGATAGCGGGCTGATTCATCCAAAATAAATGCAACTTCATCATCAAAAGGCGCTGGTTCGCGTGGCATGTCGCTACGTGGCGTGTCGGTGGTACCCAAGATCACCTTGCCCAACCAAGGCACAGCAAACAAAACCCGTCCATCGGCGGTTTTGGGCACCAACAGCGCATGATCGCCGGGCAAAAATTCACGGTCGACCACCAAATGCACCCCTTGGCTGGGCGCGACCATGGCTTGGAGGGTTGAGCCGCTGGGCTGCGCATCGAGTTGTCGAACCTGGTCCACCCACACGCCTGTGGCATTGACCACGCAGGCTGCCTGCACTTGAAACGTTTGACCAGTTTCGTGGTCTTGGGCAAGAAAGCCGCAGACCCGCCCCTCTGCATGGAGCAACTTTGTGACCCCACAATAATTGACCACCAAGGCACCCGCTTGGCTGGCGGTGCGGGCCAAATTGATGGCGAAACGTGCGTCGTCAAATTGACCGTCCCAGTACTTCACACCACCAAGCAAGCCCTGCGCCTTCAAGCCAGGCATGCGGGCCAAGACGCTGCGAGCAGTTAAAAATTCAGTCGGACCCAGGCCATCTGCTCCGGCCAATAAGTCATAGAGTTTCAAGCCAATGCCGTAAAAAGCGGTCTCCCACCAGCGGTAAGACGGCATGACAAAGGGAATTGGTTGCGCCAAATGCGGTGCGTCGTGCAACAACACCGAGCGCTCGTGCAAGGCTTCACGCACTAGGCTGATATTTCCTTGCGCCAAATAACGCACACCGCCATGTACCAGCTTGGTCGAACGCGACGAAGTGCCTTTGGCAAAGTCGTGGGATTCGAGCAAGACCACTTTGTAGCCTCGCTGGCTGGCCTCCAGCGCCACACCCAATCCTGTTGCACCGCCGCCAATCACCGCCAGATCAAAGCGCTGCGGGACGGACAACTGTTGAAGAAGTTCAGAGCGGGTCATGGGTGACTGACCAAAGAGGGGGCTGCGCCCAGCAGGCAACAGACCCCCAGACAAAACAGGCAACCCCACCAGAGGGTTGCCGTCCGTCAGGCTTTAGCGAACGCGGCCTTCCTTCCATGCGTTGAGCAGCTTTTCATAGGCAATGGTTTCGCCCTTTGGCTTCTCATTGGCCAATTTGGCCCATGGAGCAGCTTTGTCGCTGAGGTACTTTGCAGGGTCACCCTTGGGGTTGAGCTTGGGTGCGCAACGGGCCATGCCAGCACGCTCCAGACGTGCCATCACATCGTCCATTTCGTTGGCCAAGGTATCCATGGCTTGCTGAGGTGTTTTCTCACCCGTCACAGCCACCGCCACGTTTTTCCACCACAACTGCGCGAGCTTGGGGTAGTCAGGCACGTTGGTACCGGTAGGTGTCCATGCCACACGCGCAGGGCTGCGGTAGAACTCCACCAAGCCACCCAACTTCGGCGCCATTTTGGTCATGGCTTCGGAGCGGATGTCGGATTCGCGAATCGGCGTCAAACCGACGATGGTCTTTTTCAGCGAAGTGGTTTTGGCGGTCACGAACTGGGCGTACAACCAAGCGGCAGCGGTTTTGTTGGCATCATGGTCTTTGAAGAAAGTCCATGAACCCACGTCTTGGTAGCCGTTTTGCATACCTTGTTTCCAGTAAGGGCCATTGGGGCCAGGGGCCATGCGCCACTTGGGTGTGCCGTCGGCATTCACCACAGGCAAACCAGGCTTGGTCATGTCAGCGGTGAACGCGGTGTACCAGAAGATTTGCTGGGCGATTTGGCCTTGGGCAGGCACGGGACCGGCTTCACCAAAGGTCATGCCAATGGCTTCCTTGGGCGAGTATTTCTTCATCCAGTCCACGTACTTGGTCAAAGCATAGACCGCAGCAGGCGAGTTGGTGGCGCCACCTCGGGCAACAGATGCACCTTGGGGGTTGCAACCATCAGCAGAGGCGCGAATGCCCCATTCGTCTACGGGTCGGCCATTGGGAATACCAATGTCAGCAGTGCCTGCCATGGACAACCAGGCGTCGGTGAAACGCCAACCCAAGGAAGGATCTTTCTTGCCGTAGTCCATGTGGCCATAGATGGGCTTGCCGTCGATGGTTTTCACATCGTTGGTGAAGAATTCGGCGATGTCTTCGTAGGCGCTCCAATTAAGAGGCACACCCAAGTCGTAGCCGAACTTGGCCTTGAATTTGTCTTTGATTTCTTTGCGCTCGAACAAGTCGGCACGGAACCAGTACAGGTTGGCGAACTGTTGGTCGGGCAATTGGTAAAGCTTCTTGTCAGGTCCGGTAGTGAAACTGGTGCCGATGAAGTCTTTCAAATCCAGACCAGGGTTGGTCCACTCTTTGCCGGCACCTGCCATGTAGTCGGTCAGGTTCATGATCTTGCCGTAGCGGTAGTGGGTACCAATCAAGTCGGAGTCGGAAATCCAACCGTCATAAATGGATTTACCCGACTGCATCGAGGTTTGCAGTTTCTCAACCACGTCACCCTCTTGAATCAGGTCGTGCTTAACGGTAATGCCGGTGATTTCAGTGAAAGCCTTGGCCAAGGTTTTGGACTCATATTCATGGGTGGTAATGGTCTCCGACACCACGGAAATTTCTTTCACGCCCTTGGCTTGCAGTTTTTTAGCGGCTTCGATGAACCATTTCATCTCGGCCATTTGTTTGTCTTTGGACAAGGTTGAGGGTTGGAACTCGTTGTCCACCCATTTTTTGGCCTCAGCCTCTCCAGCCCACGCGCTGTGACCCAGCACCAAGGCTGCAGCTGCGAAGGCAATCGCACGGTATTTCAATTTCATGCCAGTCTCCTAAAAGTTTCCCCTTACTCAGAAAAACACGTGTCTTGGGGAAGTTGCAGACCGTGTCATGGGTTGGTGTGGCTAGCCTTTGCGCATGACAAAAACCAACCAAACCGCACTCGTTGCGGTCGCCCACCAAATCGAGGGCTCCTCGCTCAATTCAAACCAAATCAACAGTTGACCTGCCAAGCCCACGAACATCAGGTGCAGGTAGGCGCAACCCAAAAGGCCGATGAACAAGCGGTCACCTCGGGTGGTGACCAAGGGCAAAAATCCTTTTCGCGCCAACGTGGGAGAGCGCCGCTCCCAGACCGTCATGCCGATCAACATGAGCACGATGCAGGTGAAAAAAACCGCCACCGGGGTGGTCCAAGCCATCCACTCAAGCATGGGGTTGTCTCCTGTGGTGGGTCATACGCGTCCCATGGCAAAGCCTTTGGCGATGTAGTGCCGCACAAACCAGATGACGATGGCACCAGGCACGATGGTCAGCACACCTGCAGCAGCCAAGGTGGCCCAGTCCATGCCCGAGGCGCTCACCGTGCGGGTCATGGTGGCCACAATCGGTTTGGCGTTGACGCTGGTGAGGGTGCGTGCCAACAGCAATTCCACCCAGCTGAACATGAAGCAAAAGAAAGCGGTCACGCCGACGCCTGCCTTGATGAGCGGTAAAAACACTTTGACGAAAAACGCCGGAAAGCTGTAGCCATCGATGTACGCGGTTTCATCGATCTCACGTGGAATGCCACTCATAAAGCCTTCCAAAATCCAGACCGCCAGCGGCACGTTGAAGAGCAAATGCGCCATCGCTACCGCGATATGGGTGTCCATCAAACCCACCGTGCTGTAGAGCTGGAAAAACGGCAGCAAAAACACCGCAGGCGGCGTCATGCGGTTGGTGAGCAACCAGAAAAACACATGCTTGTCACCCAGAAAGCTGTAGCGCGAAAACGCATAAGCAGCAGGCAAAGCTACGGCAACCGAGATGACGGTATTGATGGCCACGTAAATGAGGCTGATGATATACCCCGAGTACCACGACACATCGGTGAAGATGGTGGCGTAGTTGTCCCAAGTCGGGTTGGCCGGAAACAGGCTGAAGCTGGATAAGATTTCCTGGTTGGTGCGCAAACTCATGTTCACCATCCAATAGATGGGCAGCAAAGCGAACACGATGTAGAGCAGCAAAAAGACAGTGCGTTTTTTGAAACGGCGCTCATCCATGGTGGCTCTCCTTGGCTTGGGTGCCCACGCTTTGCATCCAGTTGTAGAGGATGAAACACAGCAACAAAATAATGAGGAAATAAATCAAGGAGAAGGCGGCGGCTGGCCCCAAGTCGAATTGGCCCACGGCTTTTTGTGTCAAGTATTGGCTAAGGAAAGTCGTGGAGTTACCTGGTCCTCCGCCGGTGAGCACAAAGGGTTCGGTGTAAATCATGAAGCTGTCCATGAAGCGCAGCAGCACCGCGATCATGAGGACGCCTCGCAACTTGGGCAACTGGATGAAGCGAAACACCGCGAACTTGGAAGCGCCATCGATTTGCGCAGCTTGGTAATAAGCGTCCGGAATGCTGCGCAAACCGGCATAACCCAGCAAGGCCACCAAGGGTGTCCAGTGCCAAATGTCCATCACCAACACGGTGAGCCAGGCGTCCCGCGCATTGCCGGTGTAGTTGTAGTCAATGCCCATGGCTTGCAAAGCAGCGCCCAGCAAGCCAATGTCAGCGCGGCCGTAAATTTGCCAAATCGTGCCCACCACATTCCACGGGATCAGCAAGGACAAAGCCACCAACACCAAAGTTATCGAGGCCTGCCAGCCTTTGGCGGGCATGGACAGCGCCAGCGCAATGCCCAAGGGAATTTCCACCACCAACACCGCCAATGAAAAAACCATTTGTCGCCACAGCGCTTCGTGCAGGTCTTGGTCGCGCATCACAGCGGCAAACCACTCGGTGCCGACAAACACTCGCCGTTCGGGGGAGATGATGTCTTGCACCGAATAATTGACCACGGTCATGAGAGGTACGATGGCCGAAAAGGCCACGCACAAGAGCACCGGCAAGATGAGAAACCAAGCTTTTTGGTTGACGGGCTTCATGCGATCAAGGCCTCCTGCTCATAAAAGCATGTGTGAATGCTTAGCACCTGCAAATAGACGGTTTGACCCACTTGAGGTGTATCGCTGTGATTGGCCAAACGCACCCGCACCACCTCACCCGCACACTGGGTGGTGAGCAAGCCGCTGGTGCCTAAGTCTTGCCAGCGCAGCACCTGAGCGGGCAGGCAATTCTCGGCGGGTGCGCTGTGCACAGCAATGTACTCAGGACGTATGCCCAACTTGAGCGATTCGGTGCCGACCAGGCCGTGGCGGAGTTGATCCCCCAAAGGCAAGCGGTGCTCACCCACTTGCAGATGCCCTGCCTGCAGTGTGACGGGCAAAAAGTTCATGCCTGGCGAGCCGATGAAGTGGCCCACAAAGGTGTGGGCGGGACGCTCGAACAAAGCCTCGGCGCTACCCACCTGCACCGCACGACCACGGGTCATGACCACCACCTCTTGGGCAAACGTCAGCGCTTCGACTTGGTCGTGGGTAACGTAAATCAGGGTGTGTTTGAACTCTTGATGCACTTGTTTGAGCTTGCGGCGCAGTTGCCACTTCAGGTGCGGGTCGATGACGGTGAGCGGTTCATCAAACAAAATCGCCGCTACATCGGGGCGGACCAAGCCACGTCCGAGCGAGATTTTTTGTTTGGCGTCAGCCGACAAACCAGCGGCACGCTGGTTGAGTTGGCCGCTGAGTTCCAGCATTTCAGCGATTTGACCCACGCGCTGGCGAATTTGTGCCTCGGGCATGCGTCGGTTGCGCAGCGGAAACGCCAAGTTGTCGGCCACGGTCATGGTGTCGTAGATGACCGGGAACTGAAACACCTGGGCAATGTTGCGCTCTTGGGGTGTTTTGTCGTTGACGATATCGCCATTGAAACGCACCTCGCCTTGCGAGGGTTTGACCAAGCCCGAAATGATGTTGAGCATCGTGGTTTTGCCACATCCAGATGGGCCGAGCAAAGCATACGCACCGCCTGCTTGAAAGCTCATTTTCATGGGCAGCAAGGCGTAGTCGCTGTCTTGCTGGGGGTTGGGGCCATAGGCGTGGGCCAAGTCCAGATCGATACGCGCCACCATCTCAGCGCCCCCCTTGGTGCAAATGCGCAGGGGCGCTCAGCAAAGCGCCGCCCGCATCAAACACATAAGCGTCTTGTGGGTGGACATAGACCGCCAAGCTTGAACCAATGTCAAACACATGCACACCGGTTTTTTGCATGACCAGATCCAAGCCGGCGCAGTCTAAATGCACAAAGGTATCGGTACCTGAAATTTCGGCCAACTGCACCCGCCCCACCAAACCCACATCACCGTCACGCTGCTCGGTGCGCAGCGCTGAGGCACGCACACCCAGCTGCACACGGCCATGGCTGGCATCGATTTGCGGCAACAGAATGGGGCGCACGTTGTCGAGCATCCAACCGGCGGCCTGTTTGTGGGCGTTCAGCACATTGATGGGCGGGTCGCTGAAGGCGCGGGCCACGTCCAGCGACTGCGGCTGGCGAAACACCTCTAACGTGGGACCGTATTGCAGCACTCGCCCTTCTTTGAGAACCGCGGTATGGCCCCCTAAGAGCAAGGCCTCACTGGGTTCGGTGGTGGCATAGACCACGGTGCCTTCGCCCGCCTCAAACAACTGGGTGAGGTCCTCGCGCAGTTCTTCGCGGAGCTTGTAGTCCAAATTGACCAAAGGCTCGTCCAAAAACATGAAAGGGGCACGTTTGGCCAAAGCCCTCGCCAAGGCCACGCGCTGTTGCTGGCCGCCCGAGAGTTCGGCGGGCAGTCGCTTTAGAAAGGGGTCGATACGCAGTCGCTTGGCCAAGGCCTGCACCTTCGCGTCAAAGTCTTTATCGTTACTCAAGCGCAGGGGCGAGGCGATGTTGTCGTACACCGTCATGGAAGGGTAATTGATGAACTGTTGGTAGACCATGGCGACATTGCGATCGCGCACCGGCACACCGGTGATATCTTGGCCATCGACCCACACCCGCCCTGTGGTGGGCTGGTCTAAGCCAGCCATTAGGCGCATGAGACTGGTTTTGCCCGCTTGGGTAGCGCCCAAAAGCACCGTGACTGCGTTGGGCACCAAGACCATGTCCAAGGCGTGCAAATGCATCTGTCCGCCGACAATTTGGCTGATCTGGTCAAGTTTCAAGGTCATGGGTGATGTTCTTTTCTTTTCGGATTTTTGTTCGTATTTGTTTTTATTGATTCGGTATTTTCCCTATGTTGGTGCCTTATGAACATGGTTTATGGTTGCTATAAAGCTATTTCACACTCTCAATGAACCCAAATCCGCGTCAAACCCAGTTGCTGGAGTTGGTCCAAGCCCAAGGCTCGGCGTCGATTGAGTTTTTAGCCGAAACCTTCTCCGTTACCCTGCAAACTGTGCGCCGCGATGTGCAGCGCCTGGCAGAGGCCGGACTGTTGTCGCGCTTTCATGGCGGCGTACGCATGCCCGGTTCAACCACCGAAAACATCGCATACCGCCAGCGCCAAGCCTTGTCACTCGACGGCAAAACCCGCATTGCCAAAGCGATTGCGGCAGCGGTTCCGCATGGCTGCTCGCTCATCATGAACATTGGCACCACCATGGAAACCGTGGCGCGGGAATTGCGCCAGCACCGCGGTTTGCGCGTCATCACCAACAACCTCAACGTGGCGCAAATCTTGAGCGATAACCCCGACTGCGAGGTCATCGTCACCGGTGGCGTGGTGCGTGGGGTGGACCGAGGCATTGTGGGCGAAGCCACGGTGGACTTCATTCGCCAGTTCAAGGTAGACATTGGCCTGATTGGCATCAGCGGCATCGAGGCGGATGGCACCATGCGCGACTTTGACTACCGCGAGGTGAAGGTGGCCAAGGCCATCATCGAGCACTCGCGCCAAGTGTGGCTGGCCGCCGACCACACCAAATTCAACCGACCCGCCATGGTCGAGTTGGCGCATTTGTCGCACATTGACCGCCTGTTCACAGATGAACCGCCACCCGACAGTTTTGCGCAGTTGCTTGAACACTCAGGTGTGGAGTGCAGCGTTGCGCAAGATGCCCCCGCTTTTGAAACAACGCTCACTTTGGTGAGCTGAGTTTTTTCTCAACACTGGCCCAACCATGTCCTATTTACTCGCCCTCGACCAAGGCACTTCCAGCTCACGCAGCATTGTTTTTAAAGAAGACGGCAGTGTTTTGGCGTCAGTCCAACAAGAGTTTCGCCAAATCTACCCCCAGCCGGGTTGGGTCGAGCACGACCCCGAAGAAATCTGGTCCAGCCAGCTAGCTACCGCACGGCAAGTCTTGCAACAAGCGGGGCTCAGTGCCAGCCAAATCGCCTCCATGGGTATCACCAACCAACGTGAAACCACACTGGTGTGGCGGCGCGACACCGGCCAGGCCATCTACAACGCCATTGTTTGGCAAGACCGGCGAGCCGAACCCGAGTGCTTGCGCTTGCGCGAGGCGGGTTTTGCGCCCATGGTGCAGGAAAAAACCGGCTTGCTGATCGACGCCTATTTTTCGGCCACCAAATTGCAATGGATTTTGGACAACGTGAGCGGCGCTCGCGCCATGGCAGACGCAGGGCAACTGGCCTTTGGCACGGTCGACAGTTGGCTGATGTGGCAACTCAGCGGCGGGCGTATTCATGCCACCGACGTCAGCAATGCGGCTCGCACCATGCTGTTGAATGTTCACACCAACCGCTGGGACGAGGAGCTGCTGGCGCTGTTTCGTATTCCTGCGTCTGTGCTGCCCGAGGTTCACCCTTCAGCCAGCGATTTTGGCTTTACCCAAGCGCAGTGGCTGGGCAGCGAAATGCCCATAGGCGGCGTGGCCGGTGACCAGCAAAGCGCTTTGTTTGGCCAAGCCTGCTTTCAAGCGGGTCAAGCTAAAAACACCTATGGCACCGGCTGCTTCATGCTGATGCACACCGGAAGTGAATTTCAAACCAGCCACAACGGTTTGATCACCACCAGCGCCGCCCAGACCGACAGCACGCCGGCCTTTGCCTTGGAGGGCAGCGTTTTTATTGGGGGGGCGGTGGTGCAGTGGTTGCGTGATGGTTTACGTGCCTTTAACAAAAGCGCCGATGTACAAGCCTTGGCCGAGAGCGTGCCTGATTCGGGCGGCGTGGTTCTGGTGCCCGCCTTCACCGGTTTGGGTGCGCCTTATTGGCAAGCCGATGCGCGGGGTGCGATGGTGGGTTTGTCGCGAGGCACCACCATGGCACACATCGCACGGGCGGCGCTGGAGAGCATCGCTTTTCAATGCACGGCTTTGCTGCAAGCCATGAACCGTGACGCCAGCCAAGCAGTCACCGAGTTGCGGGTCGACGGCGGCGCTTGTGTGAACGATTTGCTGATGCA
>Ga0114974_10004422_pt1 | contig 10510 bp, 17 predicted proteins | sample S_130206_EF_Meta_FD_87318 | JGI IMG/M metagenome (GOLD analysis project Ga0114974, IMG submission 87318) | Freshwater microbial communities from Lake Simoncouche, Canada to study carbon cycling - S_130206_EF_MetaG | ecosystem: Environmental > Aquatic > Freshwater > Lake | place: Lake...
GATCTGCTCCAGCAGGAGTTGAAGTAGCACCTCCAGTTTTTGGTAATATAGATTTTACCATGTCGGGAGTATCCGATGATGCTATGAAGCTTATTGCAGGACTTATGGCTCAATCGGTGTTAGCATCTGGTGAAGCTGAAAAGATAACTAGAATGGCAGATACTGATCCAGCTGCGGCAGCATCTTATCTACAAAAGAGGGTAGAAGGAATTTTAGCTGAAGTTCCCGGATTAGCTCCTGCATTCCTTCAGTCTATGAAATCACAATCTTCAAATATTGCTAAGACAATGGTCCAGACAATACCAGGATTACTTGGTAATTTAACTGACAAAGATATCGAAGCAAACGAATTAAAACCAGATACATCTAAAGCATCTTTCCTAAGTAAGCTTAGCGGATTTTTTGCTGACAATCAGGGGGCATAATGAGATCTGTAACATCATTTAATAATTTTAAATCTACTCTTAACGAGGAAACTACGGTTAATCTTCAGGGATATACTAAAGGTGATGTCGAAACAGCATTTCGTGGTATTGAAGATGATCTTAGCGATTATTATTCTGTCGATGAACGAGAGACAAGCATATCCCTTGAATGGAATGTAAATGCGTATGGATCGCTTGAAGTTGAATGCTCGATTAATAATATAGAATTTGATTTTGATCATTCCGGATTCGCTAGAGCTCTTATAAGAAACTTGTCTCATGATCCGGATTCAACAGGGCCTAGATTTAACAAGACTGAAATAGAAAGAGCAATATCGGAAGTACATCATAGTGCGGTCTTTCAGGAGAAGATCAAGGTGAATTCGGGTGATTTTGCTACTAGAATATTCGTTGAGCAGAATAGGACTTCGACCGAGCTCACAGTTACTGGTGAAATAGATGAAGACTCTGTTGATTTATCTGATGCTGATATAGATACTGATGTAATACTAGAAGAAATAATAGAAAAACTCTACGGTACTATTGCTAGAAGAATCGATTACACATAATAAACGCTATGAAAAGAATTAAATTATTTGAGTCATTTATAAAAGAAACTGCAATAGATCTACCAGACCCAAGCACAGCTGGTGAAGTTTTTGCTGGTGTGTTAGCAGGAAATAAAAATTCTAAGGAAGAACCAAAAGGTTCTAATACAGGATCAATGGTTAATCAATACCTATTATCGGTTGGGCTTAAACCAGGATTCCCTTGGTGTGCAGCATTCGTCTACTATATTTTTGATCAGGTTACCAAAAGACTTCATGTTAAAAATCAGCTTCCTAAAACTGGGGGAGTAATGAATATGTGGAAAAGCTCAGATCCTTCACTAAGAATAGACATAAAAGATGCTAAATCAAATCCATCTCTTATAAAACCAGGTCAGATATTTATTATGTCTAGACCAGGTAAGGGATTAGGCCACACCGGAATAGTTATAGGTGTTGATGTTAATAGAAGGGAATTCATAACAATAGAGGGTAATACTAACGACCAACAATCAGGTGAGGGAGATAGGGTCGGAGTTAATAGAAGAAAGCTTGATAAATTACCACTTCTTGGATTTATAGATTATTTTAAAAATAAAAGAACTCAAGAATTTGAAAAAGATATTATGGCTGCAATAGATAAGACAAAGATACCTTTATCTCCTTTAGATAATGTGCCATCCGATGCAGTTGTTAGTGGTTATGAAGAGACTCCAAATCAAATTAAATCAAAACCATCCGGATTCGTATCTGGTGTATTAGCTGGAATCGTACGTACAATTAGCGGAAATTTAGCATCTGCTGAAGAAATACAGGCTCAGCTAGATAAGCTTAGGTAATCTTAATAACTTCTTTATTTTTTATTCCCCCTAGAGTCCTTCTTCGTCCATAAGGCTCGTTTTCTTTGTCTACCAACCAAACATAAGTTTTATTGTAGGTTCTTTCGTCTATTAGATATTTTATCCCCTCTATCTGATAGATCTGGTCAACTTCTAGTACCATTGGTTTTTCTTTTTTATTATACATCTTGGCTTTGTTTAATTTCTGGGTACATCTGATCAATCTCTATTTCTTCCATACCAAATCTTTCTTTTAACATATTTGTTATCGCTAAAGGTCCTCCTGTATATTCTACTGGAGGCCATTGACCTCCTTCACTTTCTAATATCTTGTGAGATATTGAATATTCATCAAGATACTCAAAGAAAGATTTATCAAATTCTTCATTCTCTCCAAGAATAGTATCAACCTTTACAGTAACAAATTTAAAAACCATATCCTATTTTCTTTTTTTAGCAATTTTATATACCTGTTTAGAACCGACTGGTATGTGTGACTTTGTTTCGTAGGTACTATCCAAGTTCGTTTTATTTAACCAAATCGGAGATACTTCTTCCATAACGTTTCTTGGTGGTATTCTTTCAGAGCTAATTACTATATGTGTGTCCACTGTGATGTTAAAAGTGTCTTTGCCTGATATTAGTATATCACCATTGACAGCTTTATCTATTGCTTTTCCTGTTTTTGTTACACAAGATGTCATAAGGAGGCATAATGTGATTGAGGTAAAAATTATTTTATTTTTCATTTATTTATATCTTAGTGTAAACTATATGATTCGTTTCGACTTAATGGAAAGAAAGTCTAATCCCATATTTTTATTTTTAAAAAGGTTGATCTAATGCTAATGCCATTATGTGGGTTTCCTTTGCTTTCCATTCTTTCAATATGTTTGCAAAATCCCCCCTGTTTAACCTATTTAAAAATGAACATTTTTCTTCGATTAAATGCTTTGGTGAATCCTCAGGCTCACTAAGATCTATGATGTCGTAGAAATATCCCAGAGCATGATCGAATCCATATGCTAACTGCTTGTTGTCTTTTTTGATAATATACCTGCTCATGATTATTTCGTTTTAATAGTTTATTATATGAACTGATAGACCTTTTTCAGTTGCAAGATCTATCATGTGTTTTGTACCTCTTGATTGGCCATCCCAGAATGCAATTAAACAATCTGCGTAATCGGCCATTTCTTTGTTTCTAACGTATCCTGCCGCTTTACCGTGTTTATCCCAGTCGGCAGGGAATTGACGCACGCTATGGCCTTTTAAACTGGCGTAGTGCTCACCTAACTTATCCGCTCCTCTAGCAGTCCCGCTTACGATCTCAGCCTCATTGACATTTGCCAGCACTTCTTCACACTTTGCGTAAAGAAGTTGAAAATCTGAGAAGTCTCTGCTGCCTGCTATTATCACTTTCATTTTGTTAATTTCCACAATATTAATCAATACCCTCGGAAGAAAAAAATAAAAAAGGGAAAACTTTTTGTGTTCTCCCTTTTATTTTATTTCTTAAAGATCTTGTTTATAAGATGTGTTAGTATATTATGCCTTTTAATAGTGGTGTTAAGTGTATAGTATTTTAAGTGAGCATTGTCAGTTGCTACCAAAGCCATTCTATTTTTGTAATTAAGAACAATATAAGGCATAAGATTATCTGGGCTTATTTCTTCTGTCTCGATTATCTCTGGCTCCATCTCGTACTGGTATATTCCTTCCTGCCCTTCAAAAGTATTAGATCCTATAACTATAGACTCGTCATTCCAATGTAACATCGGATTGATTATCACAGAGAATTTGTTTCCGAGAGCACCAATCTTATGGATAAGTCCTGTACTACGATCTAGATCTGGTTGATTTGGATCATTATAAACGAATTGAGGTAGATCCATTATTCTAGCTCCCATAGCAGGTCCGGCTATAATAAAATCAGCACCGGATCTTCTTGTTTTACTCTGGATTAAATTGGAGATGGAAACTATTTTTCTAAATATGTCAAGGTCTTCTTTTACTCTAAATTTAGGTTCATAGCCAAACCATTCATTAACTTTAAAAACTATAGTTGACCATCCGATCTTTTCGTTAACTGATCCGGCATACTTAATCATGTTATAGATAAGTTTATCCTGGCCTCTTTTATCCTCTTCCTCCATGGTAGATGTTAACATAGCCTTAGGATCTACTGAATGTAGCTTTTCTAGATCTTGCATCTGTTCTTTAGAAACTTTTGATTTAATCATATAAGTTTCTAAACGAAAGCTCTTTCTTATATTCTTCATTGAAAGGATTTCAATTCCTTCCGGGTCTTTACCTGTAGTTTCTAATGTTAGGTAGAATATCTCTCCCGTGCCTTTATCTGTCTTATTCCAACAGATTATATTTTTAATTTCCTGCATCTGCGTTATTTGTTTTTGTATCTTTTGTATTAGACTTCTCCTGAGTTTGTTTCAGATTAATCCAGTTAATCTTCTTCTGTAGCTGTTTATCATGAATGGGGATAAGATCCACTGTGATGACGTCATGAACTAAAATCTCAGATGTTTCTATATCTACATTTCCCTTTATTGTTGGTCTGAAACTTGCTAGACCATCTGTGAATATTTTTAATGCTTCTTTCCCGTTCCTAGTCATTCTGAATTTAACAACAGCCACAATAAAATTATCTTCAATAAACAGGTGATCTATTATATGTGAAGCCTCCTCAAGTTTAACTAAATAGTGATATTTGGAATTCCAAGTTTCGTATTCACCGTCATTAAGGAGTGCGTCAACCAGCTCCCCAGTAAAAAATTTCTTCTCCTCCAGAATTTCGAATATTTTATCCGCGGATTTTTTAGTGTAAATGTTACCTACATTATTAGGAACCCCTATCTCTATAAGTGGAACCTCCCTGATAACTGATTTAGCTTCTCTTATTTTAAGCATTATAAAAATGTATTTAATATTATAACAAACTGTGATTTAGATACTGTATAGTATATGGATTCTTTCCCGTGTTATTTTAATCCTAGCTCTTAACCACGGTTAGCCCATATCTTATATTTAGAACAAATATAATAAACAAGTACGGGTTAAAAAAATAAATAAAGGGATTTTTTACTATTATGAGAATCTCATGCGGTCTTTAGCACTGAAGTATTTAGAATCTATTTCTTTTTCTAGATCAAATTCTATTCGCTGAGCGTTACCATTTTGTGAAAATTGCCAATCTACTTTCGTTCCAAATTCTCCTGAAAGTATTTCTGCAATGTCATCTATGTAATATGATATTTTATTAGGGATTCTTCCATTGAAAGACTTAGGCCAATATTCAATAACAAATTGTTGGGGATCTTTAACATCAAGAAAATCTACATCCATCAGTCTGGAGTTAAAATGAGATATGATATCCTTTTTTGCCATTTCAAGCATTTTGGATAAAAGCTCGATTCCTTCTTCCTCGTCATGTTTAGCTCTTTCTGAAGGAAGCCAAATTTCGTATAGCTTTATGTTCTTCATTAGATGTTCTTTATTATTCTGGAAGATTTAAGATATGCCTTGATAATCTTTACCACTTCAGTTTCCTCCATTTTTTCTAAAGCTTTTATAATAGAATCTAGTATTTCTATGTTTTCGATATCAGAAATAGTATCTAAGATGGTTTTATCTGATGCGTAGATTTCTGCTATAATAGAACCAAGATCAGTATCGGATGATTCCGGAGATTCAGCTTTATAGAAAAAAGAATCAACTACATTTTTATAACTATCCAAAACTTTCTTTTTCAGGATTGGCTTTAGTGAATCTGGCAGATTCTTTTTCCCAACTTGAACCATAACCCTTACTTTCTTGATTTCGTCTATAACCTCCTCAATAGTTTTGTTCACTATTGTAACTACCTGATCTTTATTATCAGCGTTCCAGTCTATATGAAATTCTCTGAACTTAGCTTTATGAGATGATGACTCAGATCCTATTATGTCTAGCAGATACTTTCCGTTGTCCATCTTTTTATTTCTAACAAAAGTTATTCTCATCTTAGATGTTTCGAAATAATGTGGAATGAATTCTATCTCTGACTTTTCTAGAGCATCAAAGTACTCCTTAAGTGATTCAGCTAATATGTCAATAGAAAATTTATGTGAATATACATTTTGAAAAAACCCGGTGCTTAGACCTTTTTCTTTGAGATTGCCTGCAATTTTACAGTTCTCCTGAATATACTCAAGATCCTCCTTGGTTACCTTGTATTCATCAGGTGTTTCTGATTCGGATAGCCAATTTTTATATTTCAGTAGGGGATTCTGCATTTACTATATATCCTCCAGCAGGCTCTTCTTGCTGGCTGATCTGAACATCAACAACCTCAGAAGATCTATCATTTCTCTCTGGTTTATGTGGTTTCTCTTTAAATGGTGATATTTTCTTATAGATGCACTCTATTTCGTCAAAAGAAAGGTTACTTTTCTTGCCATTGATGTCAACGGTGCATGCAACAACATTGCCTTCTATATAGCCCTTAGCCGAGTCAACTCTATCGAAACTTCGGGAGAAGTTTCCCTCTTCCTCGAATTTCTTATTGGTGTAGTAGCATGTCTGGTAGCTTAGCAGCTTTTTGACAGATTCAAATGATAAATTGAATTCTAGCTTTCTGTCTGCTGCACTTTGGTATATTTTTAACATCTTTTTTGCAACCTCTAGATCATTAATCTCTGTAGTTTCTTGTAAAAAGACTGGTCTTGGTTTTGTGTAGTTTATTTTCTTTGGTTTAGGATTTGTTTTTTCCATATATAGTGTATGCGTTACTTAATTATTTTAATTCTATTTATTCCCTTTACCTCTTTAGCCCAAATAAAAATTGATAAGGCTGGTGATTCCTGGGAGCTTAAAGTTGATTCAGCTTTAGATAAGATAAAACTGATCGACCCTATTTATTATAGTCATATTCTCCGTGTTTGTGACACGATTTCATACTGTAATGAAAATTTTTCTAGTTGCTATGGTGGTTACAATAAAAAAGGTACTATAATTATTTCATTTAAAGACATGGGATCTAATGACATAGATGACATTTGTGCAGTTCTAGTTCACGAATCCCTTCATCTAAAAATATTGATGAATGGGATAGAAATGAACGGTAATAGAGAAGAATCATTATGCTATTCTTATGAGAAAACATTCTTATTAAAGGTCCCGGGTGTTAATCCATATCTAATAAAACATGCAGATGATATGATCATTATTATGGGGTCTTTTTAAAAAAACCTATGTCCTCAATCTCCTCAAGTTCGTATCCCGCATTAAAGCTTCCGCTAGCAGAAACTGATATAGCGTAGTTTTTTCCGTCGGAAGTTTCATAGCTTTCAAAAGTTAATTCGGTCATCCTATCCTCTCTGTAGGTGTCGGTGTGTTCAAATTTTCCAGTAACCAGATACCCACCATTCCAGAATAGCATATCTATTAGATTCTCATTAAAGTCTTTAGCAAAAACCTCTACCATCGATTTACCAAAAATTCTATAGATTAATGATGCCTGAGTTATATTAATGCATGCTTTGGAATTTACCCCTTTGTATTCACAATCAACCAAAATGGTTACCCCATATTCCATTTTTTCAAACGGATCAGAATAATCTATCCTGCTAGTCAAAAGCATAGCCCTTAGATTTCTTTCGTCTAATTTTGGAAATGTATCTATTTTATAATTGCTGTCCGTCAGTAGTTTGATAAGACCGATAATTTTATCAGAGAAATATTTACCTTTTCCTAATTGTACATATGCAGAGTCTCTGTACATTCTAGATTTTTTTTGAAAATCCTCTGTTATATCTAAGAACTCACTAATCTCATTAGCTAAATCTGATTCTTTTGGTATTACGTGATTGCTAAAATCTTCGTATAGTCTAATATTTTCCATAAGTTATATATCCCATCCTCTCACTCTTTGCTCCCACTCCCAAGCACTCTTTAGAATGTCAAAAGTGTTTAGCTTAGATTCCCAACCTAATATTTTCTTAGCTTTTGATGGGTCGCACCAAACCTCTGCGGTATCACCTGGTCTTCTGTCTGCTTTTTCACAGACAATCATATCAGGTTCTACCTTATATGCAAAAGTTTCTATCATCTCATAAACCGATGTGCCTTTACCTGTTCCTATATTAAATATATCAAATGTGTGTAGTTCCTGTTTATTAAGCCACTCTAATGAAGCTAGGTGTGCATGAGCTAAATCTGTTACGTGAATATAGTCTCTGATAGCAGATCCATCAGGTGTTGGGAAATCAGTTCCTGTTACCTTGATGGGCTGTTCATAGTAACCAGCTGCTGCTTGTGTGATAATAGGAACTAAATTTCCTGGCTTACCTATTGGCATCTCTCCGATCCATCCTGAAGCATCTGCTCCTGCCGGATTAAAGTATCTGAGTGCTACTGATTTTAATTTTTTGATAGCTGTGCAATCTTCCAATATCCATTCGCCAACAACTTTGGAAGATCCATAGGGGGTTGTTCCCTTTGATATTGGATGTGATTCGTTTATTGGAAGATACTGAGGTTGCCCGTAAACAGTGCATGAACTAGAGAATATAAAATTCTTAATATCTAGCATTTCGCACAGTCTAATAGATGTAATTAAAGAATCTATATTATTTCTGTAATATCTTAAGGGATTTCCCACAGAATCAGGAGATGATTTAAGTGCAGCAAAATGAATTAGAGCGTCAGCTTTTCTTGAATGCTCTCCTATCTCATCATAGATATCCAGCGGGGAATCAAGAAGAGATAGATGATAAAAAATCACAGACTTACCTGAAGCTTTTTCTATTCTTTCTATTGACTCGTATGACGAGTTAATTAAAGAATCTATTATAATTACTTCGTGCCCTGCCCTAAGTGCTTCGACTGCCGTATGTGAACCGATATATCCGGCTCCACCTGTGATTATTATTTTCATAGATTGCTTTCTAATTACTCTATTTCTGTTTTAATAAAAACGTATTTGATATAGCTTTGAAAGAAACGCTCTTGTCTTTGTTTCTAATAACTATACCCTCTCTGTCTTTTTCCCCATTTAATCTAGATTTATCATCAGCATATCTGATAATATCATCAATATTTGGGGGTAATTTGTAATCGTAGTTAACAACAGGAACAAGCTCTAGCGGTTTGCTGTCAACATTAACCCTTTCTAGAAAATGCACCATGTCATCAAGCCCAAGATATTCCTGGGTGTCTATGTTAAAGATATTAAAGATCAATACGGTTTGACCCTTGATCTTATATGGATTGCCCTGAATTCCCTCTCCGATAAGCTCACCCTGAATTGCGTAATTCTTTTCCAATATTCCTAGCTTTTCCTCTATGAATAATTCTCTTGCAACTTTCCAGAATGTATTACCCTCGCTTTCTAGCAGCTCCAAATTTCTTGAGCACACACCGAAAACACCATCTCTGAAATAGTATGTTGCAGAACTACCATCGAGCTTTTCTGTAACATAATATGGCTTATCCTTCATGCTCTCGTATTCAGCAGTCATATTCTGGATTCTTTCCTCGTCGGTTTTTCTGATGAACCCAGGGAAACCTCCCTTAACTTTTCCTGATAATTCTGCTGGGATCGGCGGTTCGTATTTCAGGACACACATATAAGCTGTAACATCGGTTCCTTCTTCGATAACTATTGCATCATCATAAGGTCCAAGCTGAAGTTGGTCACCCCAAGGTTGTTTACTGATCCCTATTTTCATTTCATCCTCTTTTTCAAGAACGCTTAGAGGTAAGCAAAGTCCCTGTGAAACTTGTCCCTTTAATTTGATTGTTCTTAGCCTGAATCCCTCTAAGTCGCCCATCTTTTTGTAAGATGATTTTCTTAGAAATTCAAAATCTTTTTCAAGGGGTAAGAATGAATCAATCTCAAAGTAAACACAAAGATCACCTTCCTTAAATTCTCCTTTCTTAGAAACAACCCTCCATGAGTTAATTGTTACTACCTCTATTGAGTCTGCTCCCAGGATGGGCAATACTGCTCCTATCCTTTGTATGGATGCTAATTTTCTATTTTCCATTTTATTTTATTTATTGTACCATGAAACGTGAGTGGCGTCAAGCTGTGGATCGGAGAATACCATATCCTCTGATTCCATACCGTCTTTTACCCAGTAACCGTGGCCATCCCACTTTGTTAATTCTTTTCCTTCAACTGCAAGATTGAAATTTTCAACTGTCAGTACTTCTGATGCTCTCCTAGGAGAGTTGCTGTAAATTCTTAGAGCCGTTTCCATTTTTTTAATTGTTGTTCTTCGTATATCTTATTGATGGTTTTTGAAATTATTTCATTATAAGGTAGTCATTCTATTGATGCGGGTCAAATTCCTTTGTTTTCCTCAAATCTATAACATATAGGCGGGATAAAAAAATTAATTGTGATATTTTTCTGGGATATATAAGCCAATATGATTAAGATATTAGATTTTACCTCCTTTATTAACGAAGCTGAAAATGTTTACAGTGGGGGAGGAGATCCATATTCATATAAGGTGATTAACGGGGAATGGTGGACAAAAGGTCCCCAGATACCTAATTGGAAAAGTATAGGCGACAACGTAAGAGCCACCCAAATATTGGATACAAGATATCCTGGTACAAGGGGAAACGCAAGTGTTTCAACTTCAACCACGCCACAAAGAATTAGCCCTAATCCAAATAATGCACAAGCTCC
>Ga0114974_10004423_pt1 | contig 10510 bp, 24 predicted proteins | sample S_130206_EF_Meta_FD_87318 | JGI IMG/M metagenome (GOLD analysis project Ga0114974, IMG submission 87318) | Freshwater microbial communities from Lake Simoncouche, Canada to study carbon cycling - S_130206_EF_MetaG | ecosystem: Environmental > Aquatic > Freshwater > Lake | place: Lake...
ATTCCTCCTAGAGGTAGCGCAACCGTTACGCCTCCAGTTACCCAACAAGCCCAAGCCAACCCACCTGGCGCGTTAACTCGGTTCCTTAACCCTCAGGGTGTTAAGGACGCCGGCTACATGGCGAAGGGTCAGACCAACGTTGAGAACTACAACAAGGCAAAGTCGTTAGGCTTAACTGACCTTGAGGCGTCTCGCACTCTTAGCCAGTCAAAAGAACCGGGCGGCGCCTACGACTTAAATGCTAGGCGTGTTGCCGGATTAAACACCATAAATGAAAAATTCCCCAATCAGTTCCAAGAGAGCCCAACCACTGGGATAATGACGCCGAGCGGCGGTGGTTCATCACCTCGCGAGTCATTTGTATATAGACAGCCGACCCCAGGGCAGCCTGTTGAGGCTCAACCCCTTCCGCCAAGGCAGGGCATACCGCCATACATGTTAGAGCCTAAAGGCCCCACAGGGCTTGACTATGTCTCTGGCCTGTTCCGCTCTATGCTGCGTCCGATTGCCCCTGCCGTAACAACCATTGGCAGCAGAATGCTTCCACCTGCGGCTGGTTTATTAGCGGGCGTAAGTGCTGCAGACTTATCTCACGAGTATGACAAGCCTCCAGAGCAAAGAGATCTTATAAAGATGGGCTTAAAGGGCACGAGCGTTCTCGGTGGTGGGTTGTCAATGCTTGGCGTGCCAAGGGTTGGAGTTCCGCTCATGGCCGCAGGCGAGGGCATTCAATACCTTAGAGAGAACCCAAAGGTTATTACAGACACTATGGATCAAATTAGCACCAACGTAGTAGACCCGGCTAGAGAATTCCTGCTAAGACAGGCAGAGAAGCTGGCGCCAACCAGCAGCCCCGATCAAGAGTATTTAAAATCATTACAGTCGTTAGATGCATATACCCTACTGCGACCAGCTCCCTAGAGCCTGCTTAGTCCACAGGCTTTTTGCCCCCTCTGAGTGAGGGGGTTTTTTTATCTTGAATAATCTCCGAGCGCCCTGGCCAAGGCTATTGCAACGTTAGGGTTGAGGCCTTCAACGATCTTAATGCAGCGCTGGTGCTCCCTCTTAACGATGTCCGGCTCTGCGTGCGCTATAGACTTGTTGACGAGCTGGCAGATGTCAACGTCGTCGGCCACCACCGCCCCCTCGTCGTGCAAGTCACAGTAGAAAAATACTTGCTTGATTGCCTCTTCACTTAGCTGGTATGACATTTTTTTCCTTCCATACTTCCCAGTTAATAATAGTTGTTTTCGCCATAGATCTTTGGATATGACCCTTGTAGGGGTTAATATCGCTGTCCAAAAATTCCTCTACAACGCTCTGCTCCGACAATAACATCTCGTGGTGCTCGGCGGCGGCTTGAGTTTCAAAGACCTGGCCATCTGTCGTTTTGTATGCGCTAATAGTTTTCATGAGTGTTTATTCTTTAGTTGCCAAAATTTAAGAAGAGAGCAGAACATCTCCCAGCCACGGTCTAAATCCTCTGTAGACCATTCCTTAATGACTACCATACCTGGAACGCTCCGAGACACAAAGACGTTAGCACAGCGCGCTTTCGGGACTCCTAGTCCTACCCTGTATGCCGAGAGCTGCATCAGGTTGTCCTCGTAGGCTATAACCTTGCTTGGATCCCAGAACTCCTTGGTCTTAACGTCCAATACGGTTCCGAAGCCAGCCTTTTGATACAGGTCGCACTTACCACCGAAGCCCATTTCATGAGCAAAAGACTCCTCAGCCCTCCACTCGTTCTCACCAAACATTTTGGCTATCTCATGCTGGCAGGCCACGACGTGCTTTTCGTAGCTTGTTACCTTGCCGCCCTCGTAGTAGTTCTGAATGGCAGCATGGATGTTAGTTCCCTCATCGGCAGCCGCTCTGCCCTGCTCTTTGGAATCGTGAATGATTCGATCAATGTATTCCTTTTCGGGCTCATCGACGCGACGGGGAAGGGTTAGGGCGGCCATCAAGACTTGCTGCTGCATCCAGGCCATCAGTGCAGGCTTGGCCGCCACGTTAAGGACTGTAGTCACGGACGGGACTAGGTTCATAGTCCTGGCATCTTTCAAGGTAGTGTTCCTCTTCCCGCCTTTCTTAGCCTCTACAGTGTATTGAGGAGCGCCATCACGGGTATACCAGTGAGTTGACTCTGACGCTCTAATTGTGGGTGTTGTTAACGACATTCGCTTTTCCTTTTGTTATCAAAATAAAATGATGCTCTTTGTCTAAAAGTTGATAATGCCTTGTCTACTGCTTCCGCCTCCCTTACTGCGATTAATGCCTCAGTCATTTTAATAAGTTCATCCTTGTCTACCCAATACATCTCATCAGTAACATTCCGAGAATTGGCCTCAAATATGTCTGTAAAGGTAGTTTCGTTCATGTGTTCTTATCCTTTAATTTAGCTTCAATGGCTTTGCAAAGTTCATACGACATTCCAAACGGCAAAACCCCGCATTTAGCTAATTCCATGCGTGTTAGCCCTACCCATGTGCGCTGTGGTGGGGCGGTGTAGAGGGGAATAGTGCAACCAAAGTTCTTTGCACCCTCCATGTGCCTTGCAAATATTCCTGATGGTGTACTATCATTCATCCACGCCACCGGTTCCTGCTCTGGCTGTGCCAAGGCTTCTTTAGTCATGATTGTTTTCATTTCTCGTACATTTCTTAGCGCTACTCTACTTTTTTCGCTTACAGGGTTTGATGCCATATTGATAGAATCTACTAACCTTTCATAGCACTCTAACTTTGCTTCTAATTCTTTTACATTGTCACGTTTAGCGAACCGGTTTGCCATCTCAATCTGCCATTCACGTTTAGTCATTGAGATACTCCTTTTCTTTTGCTTCTTCAAATATTTTCATGCTGAACTGCCCAAATATTGCTCCCTTAAGTTTTTCTCTGTCTTCTTCTGGATATTCATTAACAACATTGTTTAAAATTTCCATCATTTTAGAGGCGACATCTTTTGCAGGAATTGTGTTGCTCTCTTTTCGCGCGTTCATCTCTCTTAAGTCATTAGCGGCATCACTAACTCCATGCCAGTCTTTCTGTTGAACCTTGAGAAGTAAATAGTCAATCATTATTTCCTCTGCCGCGTCTAAACCTTTTTTAATCTCAATCATTTTTTCATCCTGTCTTTAATTTTATTAATTATGCTAAAAGCGGCGGCAGACTGAGGAGGGCTAGTATTTAAAAGAAAACAGTTTGTCAATTCTCTCTGGGCAATTCGTAAGCACTCTTCTCTCTCGTTTTGTAGCAGTGTATCAATAGCGCCCATCTCTACGGGGTTCCAGTTCTGGAAGTCTTTCTTAGTCACTTGTTACCTCTGCTGGTGTTAATCTGTATTTAAAAAGTCCATTGCCAACGTATTCTTTTTCTACGCAATGGCCGCCAAAACGAGGCTTACGTAAGTGCCTCAGCTGTGCGCTAATACTGGCTTCTGGGTCCCCAGTTAACTGAGATATCTCTTTAAGAGTTCTCCAGCGCCTGTCACACATCGCAAACCAAACCCTATCGATCTGGCTACCCAATCTTTCATCATCTCTCTCTGGCACGTAATCTGATCCGTTAAATCGCATTTTCTTTTCCTTTTCTATTAATGACCGCCAAGCGGGTGCCGGGCGGTCGAGTTACGTTAGAAGGGTATATCGTCCTCCATGTCAGCGAACGATCCCTTTGCCTTGGCTGGCTCTTTCTCTGCAATCTTGGCGTATTCAGGGGATCCCATAATCATCTCTTTAAAGTGTCCGTTAAGGGACTCAAACAGTTCTGCATCAAAATTATTCAGCGAGAACATGAAAGACTTGTTTACGCCCTCTGGAAGGCCTGCTTTCTTAACGGCCTGCGGGACTGGGTTAACGTTGTTAATTCCCGTCCTGTCTTTCCCATCCTTGTCCTTGTATGCGCCGATTGAAAGCATGCACCAGGCATTTAGGATGTTCCCTACCTCAAAGCCTTTCTCTTCCTCGTAGGTAAATTCACGCCCCCTCCAGCTAACCAAGTCATTACGCAAACTAGCCTTAGGGGCTAGGGACAGGGTGTAAGTCTTTCCAGCGACCATTGGTTCGCCCTTTGAAGTCACTAGCGGTGTGCCGTCATCGGCCTCGGAGTGGATCTCAAACTGCAGCCTAAGCTTACGACGCAAGGCCGGTGGGCTGCCTTTGTAGGTGTCCAGCTGTGTGCCCAGGTCAATGATCCGGTAACACCTGGCCAGGTGCATGCCGGGTGGGACTGGAACAAAAGTGCTATCGTTATGTTTGTTCATCGCAATTAAACTCATTTTTAAAACTCCTTTTATTTAAACCGCACTCTACGTAGATAACTTCCCAATCATTTTTCGTGGCTTTTCCTGTCTCTGCTTTTTCTAACGCTTCCTCAAGAATTTGCCGCCTCTCTAATTCCAACTGATGCATCTCTCCTTGGCTCATTCAGCACCCCCGTAATGTCTAATTACAGAAACAATTAGGATCAGGGCTATGAAAGACCAGTAAGCTACTAGATCCCAACGGATAGTTGACTTTCGACTAATCAGAGCGCATTGCAGCCGCTCCATGTCGGTGTCCGGTTGATACGTGGACGGGGGCTGATGCATTAAACCGATCTGAACTCCCGCCTTTGTAAGGTAGGGGACAGGCCTGCTGGGGGTCTGACTTTTTTCTGGAACTCTAACAATTTTCATTTAATTTTCTCCAAGTGTTTAACACAGGTATGACTGTATCTTATTTAATTTAAAAATACAACCACCTTGCGTAAAATATTTTATCGTGTATGATCCACTTAAACCAACCACAGGGAGAAGTCATGACGTTAAGTGAATATTTTTTAGGTAAACCGAGGGGCAGCAAGGCCGAGATGGCCAAGGCTTTAGGGTTCAGTAAGACCTGGTTGAGCCTTGTCATTAGCGGCCGGCAGCTTGCCAGTCCAGAGATGTGCGTGGCCATCGAGATCTACACCAAGGGCAAGGTCAGGCGCAAAGAGATCCGCCCGGACATTTTCGGGGAGCTCAAATGATTTGGTATAAATTCTACTTAGGTGACTATATCACTCACACCAACCACCTGTCGGACGCTGAAGACCTGGCCTACCGCCGGCTGATGGACTTGTATTATATATCGGAGAAGGAAATACCCCTGGACACCAACCTGGTCGCACGCAAGATACGCCTAGACTTGGACATAACCGAATCGGTTTTGGGGGAGTTTTTTGTTAAGACCGAGAATGGGTATTTTAATGGCCGTTGTGACTCCGAAATCAAGAAATACCAGTCGCAAGTGAAAATCAACCAGGAAATAGGCCAGCGCGGCGGTAGACCAAAAGTCGTTAAGAAACAACAACCTGCCAATACCGAAACCGAATCGGTTACGGTTGGTAACCCTAATCAGATACAGATACAGAATAACACCATATCGTCGTTCGACGACTTTTGGCGTGCCTGGCCAACATCCAAGCGCAAGGTCGGTAGGGCAGAGTGCGAGAAGAAGTGGATCAAGATGGGGCTGGATAAAATTGTTGACAGGATAATCTCTTCGGTCAACGAGATGAAGGGCTCAGAACAGTGGACGACCGGTTTTGACCCCTCACCCTTAACCTACATCAACCAACGCCGCTGGGAGGACTCGCCTGCCCCAGACGGAGACCTATCACGTAGGCACGGACGGAGGGTGATATGACCAAAGATGAAATGATTGAACTGGCTAAACAGGCCGGCATGAATTACCGCAATTTTGAGGATGAGTTTTATTCCGGCAACACCGACGGCGTAAGCATTGAGCATCTTGAAGTCTTTGCCAAACTAGCGGTGGAAACAGAGCGTGAGGCGTGCGCATTAATTGCTGAAATAGAATCTTTTCGGGAGTTACCTAAACAAAAACCAAAGGGTAAGCTTTTGTTGACGGCTATTACACAGATTATGTGCGGAACTATTATTGCGCAGATTATCCGCGAAAGGGGACAAAAATGACCCGTGACCAAATATTAAAATTTGCACAGCAGGTAGATTTGGTAGACCTAAGGCCAAACAGAAGCAAAAGTATGAGAGATATTGGGCTAGAGGTGCAGGATCAGTGCGTTGCCTTTGCTTATTTGATAATTGATCATCTGGCAACCTCGGAAAAGCCGCTTAAGGTTTCCCCTGTTGAGTATATGAAAATAACTGAGGGCAAGGAGAATTTGGTTGGTCGCCCAGTAATTTGGACAGAATGGCCTACTAATGGATTTAAAAATGAACGGAATTGACGCTCTGCTACAGCGCTTGGTTAAAGTCAAAGGCCGCAACGGGAACTGGACTGCATGTTGCCCCGCCCACGAGGACAAGTCACCGTCCCTGGCGGTCAGGCAGCACGAGGATGGCCGGATCTTGCTGCATTGTTTCGGCGGGTGTGACGTGAATACCGTCCTGGGGGCTTTAGGAATGACCATAACGGATTTATTCCCAGAGAAGATAGGCAAGGATCATTCGTTAAAGCCGATCAAGCCTGCGTTCTTTTCGACAGACCTGCTACGGATTATCCACTTCGAGGCCTTGGTGGTGCAGTTGGTGTCCTACGACATAGCCAAGAATAAACCAATAAGCGAACAGACGAGGGAGAGAATGTTGAAATCTTTTGAGAGAATTGACGAGGCAACACGATATGCAAACATCTAAAGTATCAATGATTGAGGAGCGGGCACGGGCGCTGGACGCGGCCAGGTCTGTTAGAGTTCTATCGTCCAACGAAGTAGACACCGAGAAGTATCTAGCGGCCAGTGACGTGACCCACAAGGTCTGCGAGGCGTCGGTGTTCCTGAAGGAGATCGAGCGGGACTTCACTAACCCGCAGGAGAAGGACTCCAGCTCCACTATGCCTTGGCCTAAGAGTCACCTAAGCTTTAAGTTTAGGCCTGGGGAGGTAACCCTATACGCGGGCTCTAACGGTGGCGGTAAGTCTCTGATTACCGGCCAGATAGCTCTAGGCCTTTTAAAGCAAGGCCAGCGGATCTGCATAGCGTCGTTTGAGATGAAGCCTAAGCGTACGCTTTTTAGAATGCTCAGGCAGTTCGCAGGAGAGAACATCGACGAGGTCTCTTTCGGCAACAAGGCCAACTACATCGGCGCCATACTGAACCGGTTCAACAAGTTCAGCAACGGCAGGCTCTGGCTATACGACCAGCAAGGGACGACCTCCTCACGCCAGGTCATAGCTATGGCTCGCTACTGCGCCGTGGAGCTCGGCGTGCAGCATGTGTTCATCGACAGCCTGATGAAGTGCGTGGCGGCAGAGGACGATTACAACCAGCAAAAATACTTTGTGGACGAGCTGACTGCCTTGGCCAGAGACCACAACGTCCATATCCACCTGGTGCATCACATTCGCAAGCTTGGCAGTGAGGAGATCATGCCCAGCAAGACGGACATCAAAGGCACTGGGGCTATCGCCGACCAGGTCGATAACGTTCTGCTCATGTGGCGTAATAAAAAGAAAGAGCATCAATTGCAGCAAGGATCCAACGTTGACGCTACCACGCCGGACGCCTACCTGATGTGCGAGAAGCAGCGTAACGGTGAGTCGGAGGAGTGGATCACTCTTTTTTATAACCACGACTCGCAGCAGTTTCTCGAGAACTACGACAGCTACGTGATGGCCTTTGACGACAGCGGTGCGTTTTGAAAGACAAGCATCAATGCCTGGTAAGGTGGGTAATTGCCAAGCGAGTTCAGAACAGGGACGCCGCTCTGTCGTTCCTGGTGAAGTGGGAGGACAAGCACAAGGACAAGATTTTGAGGCGTGACGTGACAGACCAATGGAACAAGGGAAACAGGGGGAGAGATGATGAGTGGTATTAATATCGTATTGCCGTTCCCGCCGTCAGTGAATAATTACTGGAAGAAGTGGCAGAACCGAATAGTGATCAGCGCAGAGGGCAGGAAATACCGGCAGACTGTTGTTTACGAGGTGCTGCTACAGAAGGCCGGCAAGCACTTCACTACACCGCTCAAGATGGAGATCGAGGTCTTCAGGCCAGACAAGAGGCGTCGTGACCTGGACAACTTACTCAAAGCGACCCAGGACGCGCTATGCCACGCAGGGGTGTATGACGATGACTGCCAGATACACGACTTGAGAATTTATTGGGCTAAGGAGATGGGAGGCAAATTAAGGGTGTCGATCACGGAGATAGAAAATGTATGACATGTTACTGATGTTCTTTGCGGTGTCTGGGTTTATTGTGTGGTCTGGACTGTTGTTGATGATTATTATAATTCTCTATTACGAATGGAAATAAAATGGAAGAGATAGATCCAAACAAGGCGGTGGATTTTATATTAAAGCATGCTGGGGAGTTGGCCGAGGCGGAGGCTCAGAAAGATTACCTGATCAACTATAAATCTTCCCTCAAGTCAATTTTAATGAAGCGTAGCGGTGAGAATTCTATCGGCGCCCAGGAACGGGAGGCCTACGCGCACGAAGAATACTTAACGTTAATTCTAGGCATTCAGCAGGCTCAGATCATAGAGTCAAAGCTTAAGCTTGAGGTGACTGCGGCAAAGCTCAGGGTTGAGATCTGGAAGGCACAGCAGTTCAGCAATAAACAATTAGACAAACTACTATCGTGAGGATGATATGAGAGAAGAATACAAGCCAGTAGCTAACCCACTATGCCAGACGTGCAGAAGACATCCGGCTGTTAAATCTATCCTAATAAAAAACCGGAAGTATTGGCGCTGTGAGATGTGCTACAAGAGGGCAAAAAGTGATAGATGATCTTGGCTTGGTCAGGTTCGCTATCCAGGCGGATTTGCCCTACGTAATATCTCTTTCTAAGAAAGAAAATCACGCCCTTGGGTTTATACCTAAGATGGCATATGAGTCGGCCATTACTGGTATCAAGGGCGGTGACAGATGGTCTAATGTTTGTAACGATAGGCTGTTTGTAATTGAATGCAACGGGGATTTGGTTGGGTTTTGCTTGGCATCGTTTGGTATACCTAACGCAATATCAAAAAAGGGAAAGATTGCGCAAATTTGTTTGCAAACTGACGCCAGGAAATTATTGAGAGGCAGAAAGCTTTTGGACGCCGTTGTTGATTACGGATCCACTATGGGCACGTTGGCGTTCTCTGCCGGGTGCGCAGACGACCTTGAGAGCAATATATTTTGGAAGGCGATGGGTTGGTTTTGTATAGCACAGCGCAAAGGAATTAGCCACACTAACACCTGGAAACAAACTAGCAAAAGGGTGGTTAATATTTATCGTTATGACAAAAGCGATATGTTGTTAAATATTTTTAATTGAGGACAATATGAAAAGAAAAGCGAAGATGACGAAGGAGGCGGCCGAGGCTCTACTATACGGCGCCCAGCATGACCTGAAGTTTGGCCAGATGCCTGACAACATCTTGACCTACCTTGTTGAAAAGTTCGGGTTCTTTCCCTACCAATTCAGAATACAAGTAATGCTTGGGCAAAAGAACAAGCTGGCATGCAATGCATTTTGGGACGGCGATTACGAAAAAGCTGTCTACTTTCTCAGGGCATATGGCATGCAGGGTAATTACTATGCCGAAAGACCTTCTCCATCAAACGAAACTCAAGTGGACGAGTATAGATTGTCGGGCAAGACCTCTGCCCCCGCCCACGACTGGAAATACGTTAAGTGACGGGATGGAGAAAAAGACAAATCATGACTACCATAGCTGAAAAAAAATACATGGGGCGGGTGGCGGAGCTAGGGTGTGCCGTATGCCGAAGGATGGGGTATGAGGGGACGCCAGCTGAAATACACCACAGGAAGGCCGGAATAGGCATCGGGAGACGCTCCGGCCACCTAGACACTATACCGCTATGCCCTGAGCACCACAGGGGCGCCACGGGCGTCCACGGCCTGGGGACTAAAGGCTTTATGAAATACTGGGGCTATACCGAGGACGACCTGCTGGAAGATGTCCGTAAGTTATTGAATTCAGAGGAATAAAAAATATTTTTAAAATAAATGAAAATAGTTGTTGACAGCCTTATATGTTTAATTTAATATTACATCACTGACTGCAATTAAGCAGAAAGTTAATAGAAAAGGAACAGAAAATGAACAACGACTTGCAAACAAACAACATCGACACCTTGGGTTCACTATTAGCTCAAATCTCAGACCTCACAAAGCAGGCTGACGCAATCAAGGACGGCATCAAGAATGCAGCGTCCGCAGGTGGTGACAAGGTAGTAGAAGGCGCCTTGTTCAAAGCGACTTACGTTGAGTGCAACCGCACCGTGGTTGACTACAAAAAACTTTGCGCAGACCTTAACGTCACCGCCGAGCAGTTGGCCACCTACACCAAAACAACAGCAGTCTTTTCAGTCAAGGTTACCTCACGTTAATTAGATAGCCCCCCTCGGGGGGCATTGGAGAGCGATATGAGAGCAATAGTAAAAGCAGCATTCAAAATAGACGAGTTAGCCCACGACCTGACCAACATTGCCCTGGACGACAAAAAAGAAGTTGAGGACTACAACGACTCCGAAATAATCCACGAGGCC
>Ga0114974_10004424_pt1 | contig 10509 bp, 7 predicted proteins | sample S_130206_EF_Meta_FD_87318 | JGI IMG/M metagenome (GOLD analysis project Ga0114974, IMG submission 87318) | Freshwater microbial communities from Lake Simoncouche, Canada to study carbon cycling - S_130206_EF_MetaG | ecosystem: Environmental > Aquatic > Freshwater > Lake | place: Lake...
GATCTTATTTACTGTGCTTTTTCTTTCAATTGCAGGACGCATCTACCGTAATGGAATTTTACATTTTGGCTTAAAGGCAAGTCTTAGAAATCTCTTTTATTTCATGAGAAAATAAATTCTATGAAACAAAAAAGGCGACCGAAGCCGCCTTTATTTTTTTTGTAAACTTAGATTAGAATCTCCAACCTAAACGGAAGTTTCCGATAAAGTTGTTTCCAAATGCACTTTCTTTTGAAGGAGCCTCAAGTGAAGTAGTTGAAGTTCCTGCAACAGTAACAACAGTCTCTTCCGCTTTATATGTTGTGGTTCCAAAACCAAGGCCTAATTCAAGACCAACATAAATGTTTTCAGCGAAATAATAATCAGTTCCTGCAACTAGATTTAAACCAATCATAGATGAAGGACTTTTTATTGTAGCCGTAACATTTGCATTATAACCAAATCCATCAAACTTATCCCATTTTTCAGAAGAATTACCCATTCCAAAAACCAAATCAGCACCAACATATGGTGATAATTTATCAGTTCCAGCAAAGTGTTTTTCAGCTCCTAAAGAAATCATGGTCATAGATTCTTTAGATACTCCTGTTCCTTCTCCACCCTCATTGTTAGCATTTTCGTAATAATAATCTTTCGTAGAAGAATTATTAATGGATAATGAAACTCGCCCAGCCAAATCATCGGCTAAGAAATAACGCATTCTCAACGATGGTGCATTAAAAGAAAGAGACGCCGCATTGTAACTTAATTGACCTTCCAAAGAGAATGGATTGTCTGTTGTTCCTTTTTGTGCAAACATTGTTCCTGACAAAGCTACTGCACTTACTAAAATCATTAATTTTTTCATAATCTTAAAATTTAATTAGTTAAAAGTTTGGTCAAATATACGGGGCAAGTTTCATAGGGTTTCATTTTTTTTTTTAACATTTGACTATTAATAAAATTTTAAAATACTTTTCTTGTCTTTGACCCTTGTTTTTAATAGGGTTTCAAATAAAATTATATTACTTTAAAACGTATATAAATTTGTATTTTTTTTTTAACTTGTGACTAATTTTCAACCTTAAACATGGTAAAAGCTGTCATAGATTTGGGAACAAACACCTTTAATTTACTCATTGCGAATGTAAATAAAGGGAAAATATACACTATTTATAAAGATAAAGAGGCTGTTGGGCTTGGTCTTGGCGGTATCAATGAACAGCGTATTTCGGAGCAAGCAATCGCTCGTGCTGTACTTTGTTTGTCTGGTTTTAAGAAAATCTGTGATAATTTTGGTGTTGAGCTTATTCATACATATGGTACTTCTGCAATTCGAGATGCTAAAAATCAAAGTGAATTTCTAAAACAAGTTCTTGATTCTACAGGAATAATAATAACTGTTATAAGTGGGAGAGAGGAGGCGCATTTAATTTACCAAGGAATTCAGTATTCTCATAAATTCTCAAAAGACAGTATCATTATGGATATTGGTGGAGGCAGCACAGAATTTATAATAGCCAATGCATCCGGTGTAAAAGATTTAGTTTCTTTAAACATTGGAATTTCTAGAATTTTTCAATTCTTTACTTTCAATGATCCAATGACTGATTCAGATATTGAAGTCGTTGAAAATTATTTAGAGCAAAATTCTGAAGGATTTTTTAATAATAAGCGTTGTGATTTATTGATTGGAGCTTCTGGAAGTTTCGAAACATTTTATGAGTTAATTTATAAAAAGCCATTTTCTAAGTTATACAAAACTCATTCCTTAGATTTTACTCTTATGTTAAAATTATTAGATAACATAATCTACTCAACACGAGCAGAGAGAGATATAAATCCTTTTATTATTCCAATGAGAAAAAAAATGGCACCTCTTGCTGCCATAAAAACACGTTGGGTTATTCATAAGATGAAAGTCAAGGAAATAATTGTTTCCCCTTGTTCCTTAAAAGAGGGAGGCTTACTAATTTAAGATTTAAAAATCATCTTAATTTCTTTATCTTTGCACAAATTAAAGGGTAAAACTTGTAATTTTTAAATTTTATTTGGCTCCGTGGCGCAACTGTATAGCGCACTGGATTTCGGCTCCAGCGGTTACAGGTTAGAATCCTGTCGGGGTCACAAAAAGAACCCAGCACGAAAGTGCCGGGTTTTTTGTTTTCAAGAGCGTTCAAAATTTATTTTGATAAGAGATTGAAAATAAAAAACCGAGAACTGCTTCAGCAGTTTGGGTTATATGCTTGGAATGCCCAATGTCCAATGGGTCATGAAATAATCCTGTTTATTTCCGATAAAGCCGTTGATATTGAAAATATTAGCTCAAAAAATACGTTCGTTCGAAAAGTTTGAACTCTTCCGTTTCGCTTAAGTCTCTAAATTCTTGATACCAGTAATTTTTATAGAAACCTAAAGTATCATCATCTATATGTGACAGATAAAAAAGATACTGGTTGGGTAAATAAAACTTATTTAAAATAGAAATATGAAGAAATACAGAGTCATTCCTTATCTTCCTAGAGTCAGTAATACTGATGGCCCAAAAGACGTAGCATTTAAAATCGAAACTTTTGTTAATCAGAATTTAGGTCCCAATGGGCAATTTTATCAAATGCTGGAAGTACCTGTGCTTGTTAAAGACGAGCAAACTCAGGAATCAAAAATAGAAAAATATACTGTTTGGATCTTTGAAAACCGTTGATTATTGTTTTTTCATCTCCTCAATTTCAGAGATTTTGAAAAGTGTAGAAGGGGAGAAGCTTAGCTTTACACCTCACGAAAAATAATAGCAAAATCCTATTTAAATTTCTCATCAAATTCTTTGGCCCTAAGGATTGTTTTTTTGTTCATTATAATCGTTGCAAATGCTACCCATGAAGAAAGCCCTAAACCAAAAAATATTAAAATACATGCTGCAATCATAAAATTGTTAGCTTGTTGTTTGAAAATTAAAATACCTAATTCCATTATAGCAATACTACCAAATAGAAATCCCTCTATCCATAATTTTTTATTCTCCTTCATTAATGTTTCTATTTTTGACATGACTAAATAATTTAGTTGGTTATTTTTTATAACGCTATAGAAAATAAAAAGTAACATATCTATCTAAAAAAACTTCAGCTAGATTCGTGTAAAAGAAGAAATACAAACTGTGATCACAGCGAAAAACTGACTTAACACACTAAATAAAATGAATATTCAGTGATTACATTCCCTAAAAATGCATTATAATTGGGGATTATGATAAAAAAGAGAATTATAGACAACGCTAATTGCTAATTTCTATAAAGCAAAAGCAATTGTGTTGCTTGGACCATGACCGTTAGGAAAAACGACATTGATAAACGCGTGTCTTGTGTTACTTTATTATTTATTGATAAATCAAAAACTTTCTATTTGGCTTTCTGCTATTTTAGAAAAATCAAACATAATGTCATACAATCATAAAATGTTGCCATTCAGGGTGCGATTTATTTTGCAAAACAAAGTAAAATGTCAGTTGAAATTTATATATTCAGCAAATTAATAGTTGATTTTAAAATAGCGAATATTTAGTATGCCCCACCTCGAGCCCACTTACCTCCGCTACATCTACGATGGCCTTCTCAAAGGAAGCATCCATCCAGAAAATGCTGCTGAATTACCAGATGGATTGATTGGTCTTTATGAAGAAGCTTTCGATGAGCGAACTTCTGTTATTGAACGCCAAAAACTGCTGCAGTTCTTTGCTATTTGGGCACTTTTGAAAAAAGAAGTAAGTGTAGCGTTTGTTGCTGAAGTATTGGGCGAAACCGAAGATGAAATACAAGATTTTATTTCAAAGTACAGCGCCTGGTTCAACAGCCCAGAAAGTGGTAAATACCAATTGTACCATGAGCGTTTGAAGGTGTATTTGTTGCAGAAGTTGAGTGAGGGGGAAGTGGCGAAATTAAATACTTTAATTGTTGATTACCTTGTGCAAAAAGCAAATGAAGCGCAGCAAAGTGAATCTGTAACTTACTGTTTTGAAAATCTATCATTTCATTTATTTCTAAATAGCTATTTGTCAGGGAATAGTGAGCTTTTGGCTCAATTTTGTCTTGACGATAATTTTAAAAAACGACAATTTGAACTTTCTGGTTATTATAACTGGGAGGAAAAAATGATGGCTTTTGGAGTGGAATATTTCTCCCTCAAACAAGATTCAATTTGTCATCAGATAGTATTTGAGAAAACGAAAACTCAGTTTAAGAAAAAGGATATTGACTTGATTCTATCCCTTATTCGTAAAGGTGAAATAGAAACAGTTTTTCAATTTTTTAGAAATATCAATGAGGTAAATCTTTACGCTAGAGTTGAAATAGCCTATTTCTATTTTCTTTCCTTTTTCGAGATTTTCGAGAAGGAGGATTGGAATTTCATCAAAAAGAAAGAGGTTTCTTCAAGGTTACTTGAAATTTTCGAGGATAGTTTTCAATGGGATACTGGTTATTATTTATCACAGTTTGTGGACGTAAACATTTCTTTTCGAATTCATTGTTACTTTGAACAATTTGGATTGAATTATAAATCCATTGCAATTTTATCATCAGATCAGGTATCTGATTATTTTGATCTCCAAATGGATGAGCCACTTAAATTTATTGGGAGGAATCACCTCGATGAAGCAAAGTCTATTTTAAAGGATTTCAAGAAGTTTGATTACGGAAGAAAAGATGTCAACTTGGAGGGGATTGTTTATTCTGGATATGAAATAGCAGATGAAATCAATGAGAAGTTGGAAGAAAAGATTTCAAATTTTACCAAGACTCAATTAATTAGGGATGAATTAGCCTATTCAAGCGATATCGTAGAAAGTTTTGATGAATTATATTCATTTATCTTATTAACATTACGGAAACTTGATATTATTCGTGATTTGAAATTAAAGGTCTTAAGAGGGTATAAGAATATTGCTAACCATAACTCCTCAGGTTTGTATTCAATTCAAGGAAACATCGAGAACTCCGATGGAAAAAACACTTTGACTTTTATTATAAATGATTTTGAGCAACTAAAACAAGAGCGTTTGTCACTTCAGGAATGGATAGAAATTGGTTTAGATATAGACAGGTTTTTATCGATTGACCTGAAAAAACAATATCAATTGTTATTAAATGAGAACTTGAATAGTGATGATGACATTGAACTAATGCTCTTTTTACTCGAGGTAAGTGAATACTATCAAAACAACAAGCCGAGTGCTTTTCTTGAATTATTTTCAGCATTATTAGTTGAGTTTCATTTAAATATGAATGAAGAATTAATAGATGAATATATGGATGAATTAATAGATTTAATTAGTTCATCATCGGAAGCTAGCGAGGAATTTGAAGGTAAGGTTTTTGTTCAGTTATTAGATTTTTTCAATCGAAGTGATGTGAATGGCCAGCGGAAAAGGAATCTTAAAATAATTCAAGAAACGTTAATGGAAACTTTTCTTGATTTTTCGTTTTACAATTATTCATTTGTAGCCGGGTGTCATTTAATAAATCTTTTTTCGAAGTTCAAGATAGAATTCTCTGAAAAAGAAATCGTAAATCGAATAATCGATGACTTGAACAATTTAATTGAGGAAAATGATTACAATGAAATATTTGAAATAGAAGGCAGTAGAATAAAAAACATATTTGAAAAGCCATATTTCTGGGAATTTTATAACGCTGTTAAACAAATACATATTGAACAAGTGAGACTCGATTTGAGTGAATATATTTTTGAGTCGATTATCAAAGTTAAAGGCCTTAATCACAATACTGTTTCCTTTTTTAGAGAAAATACAAATGAGTTCCCGGGAATGTATATTTGGGCTCAAAATCGTTTAAGTCAGAAATTACTTGAAAAAAATGAAGAACTATCCTATGTAGTGATAAAAGACAATAATGATTTATTATTAGAGCGATTACTTTTGAATATTGTATCAAAAAGAGAAAATTTAAAGGATGAACATAATATTCAAATTCTCAATCACTATGGCTTGGATTGGGTAATTGAACTTGATAATGAATATGAAAAATTGATTGTAAATTAGTAAAATGTCAAACCGCCTCGAACCAACCTACCTCCGCTACATATACGATGGCCTTATTAAAGGAAGCATCCATCCAGAGAATGCAGCAGAATTACCGGAAGGACTGATCGGATTGTATGAAGAATCTTTTGATGAAAGCCAAGCTGTACAGGTGCGCCAAAAACAATTGGAACGCTTTGCTATTTGGGCTTTATTAAAGAAAGAAGTAAGTGCTGCATTTGTGGCCGAGGTTTTGGGTGACACAGAAGATGAAATACAAGATTTTATTTCAAAGTACAGCACCTGGTTCAATAGCCCAGAAAGCGGTAAGTACCAATTGTACCATGAACGCTTGAAGGTGTATTTGTTGCAGAAATTGAGTGAAGGGGAAATTCATGAACTGCATGATAATCTTATCTCAAGATTGGAGAAAGCAATTACTGATAAAAAAGCCGATGAGTTTGAATGGTATGGCTTGGAGTTTTTGGCAGGGCATTTGTCTTTAAGTTGTTTTCAGAAAAACACAAAAGAAAAGTACAATAGATTAATCAATTTAGCCCTGAATGACAATTATCATAATAGACAATTTGAAATTAGTTTTCAATACCAATGGACTTTTAATCTATTGCATACTGTTCAGCATTTATCTATCGTTTTACGGAAAAGGGATGTTGAGTTAATTAATTTAAAATTTATAGAAGTCAATGAGCGATTACAAGCCTCAATTCATGAGTTAATATATTTGGTTAGGGCTGGGAGTATTGAGATTACACTGGTTAGAATTAATTGTCTAGTATCTCAAAGTGAAAATGAAGTAAAAACTAAGTTAAGATTAATTTTATTGATTTTAACTGATATATGTGTCAACAATAAAAGTATTAATTCAAATGAGCATTATCTAATTAGCGAACTGCTTCAAATCCTAGAGTTTGAATTTAAAAAATATAAAATTGATATTTTCGATTTAATTCCTCCCAATATATTTTTTCAAATCGTTTTGTTCTTGAAAGATGCAACTTTAGATTATAAATGCCTTCTTAATTTGGTTATATATGATTGGGGTTTTTCAGGAATTTCAAAAATTCTGACTCCAGATTTCATTAAGTTTTTCATTTCTTCAAATAAATATAGGTCTTTTGAAATCGAAGGGCTTTTTGTTGAAATAAGACAAATTGCATACTTGGACTCAAATAGAAAAAGTTCTTATGGAAGTTGTCAAGGAGCAATCGAAAGTATTGATTACTTCATAATTGCCGTATTAAAAGAATCTTCATCTGTTAAATTAGCCTTTTTCATAAAATCAGCTTTCCAAGAATTTTTAAGAACATTTTCCCATGATTATATTAATTCATGGATGATTGGGGTATTGTGTTATCTTGAAGTTGATGTCGTTATAAAATTACTAAGAGAAGAATTGTTATTGAATCACAACTCTGAAGATTCATTGTCAGATTTTATTGTAATTGAAAGAAAATTAGAATTAATGAATTCAATACTTTTTAAGGTTTATGAGTCAAATAGCAAATCAAACGAAATTAAAGAACTTGTTGAGTATTCTGGAAACCTGCTAAATATTTATGTTAAGAGCAAAATGTACAAAAGTTATTGGGAATATACATGCAATTTTTTCGAATTACAAATACTAATCCTATACTATCAAAAGAATGAAATTAATACATTTATTAATCAAATATTTGACAATTTAAAAAATGAAGCGGATGACGGATACTTAAATAAAATAATAAGAGCGCTTTACTTTTTTAAATTGTCGGAATATGCTCCTAGGTTTATTGGGTTGTATGTCGATAAAAGGTATGCCAAACGCATGGAGATATTATTCAATAATCAAATAATTGCGATTATTCAAATTAAAAATGTAGATGAGAATTATCTAGATGATTTGATTTATAATTTAGAAAGTGATATTTGGAGAAATCAGTTATCTAATACTTCAATTTTATTTTTAGAAAATTTAAAATGGTTTATTTCACAAATCAAATCGGATAATTCAGTCACTAATAAAAACGAGGACTATTGGGAACTCATTCTGGAAATAATTTTTAATTCTGATATTCTTGAATGTTACATTGAAACCTATTTAAGTGAAGCTTTACGATTTTCTCCTCCTAAGTTAATTGAAAAGAGATTCTATCATCTTGTTGCTAAGCCACAACTAATAAAAAAACATAATGATATCGAATTGGATGTAATTAGAATGATTGATTTGGAGATTGAATTATTGAAAAAGACTCAAATAAGACAAATTGAAAAGTTATATGATTCACTGCTTAGCTCTTTTTGTGAGCCCCTTAATGAAGTCAATTGGATCATGAAAAATAAAGATGTTTATCGCTTTGCTAAATTAAAATTGGAAAAAAGTGAGATTCAAGTTGCAATTAATTGTTTATCCGAAATTGATGTTTCTTCTCAATGTTTTGTGGAATTAGTTTTTGATATTTCTTTAAAACTTTTCCAAGGTAATGAAGAAATAGATTTTGCATTGGAAATCTTACAATATGTAAAACATCATTTTGAATATAAAAAGTACGATAATGGAGAATCCTACAGCTACTATCATATTGATCATGGTCAACAATATATAAATTTAGTTGATAATTTATTGTTTGAAATTCTTTCTTTTCATCAATTAAACAAAAAGCAATTTCAAGAATTATTGTACAATGTTGGAGTAATTGATGACAATTACAAGTTGATAACTAAGAATTTCAATTCTCCATCATTTATTATAAATATCATAGATAAAAAGGTGAAAATATTCATTTGTGATTTATTAAATCCATCAAATACAAGTAGTCATAATAAACTATTTTCTGTTAACCCCGGAATTACGAGTCTTCTTGAATATGAATTAAATGAGGATCAAATTCAAAATATATTAAAGGATTTGAATGAATTTTCTAACCAGTACTTTAAACAAGATTTTTTTCCGGATTACAAACTGTTTTTCATTAAAATAGGTTTATCTAAAATTAGTTTTTTGAATACAATTCATAAGCAAAACATTTTTAATCTAAAAGTGGCGTTAATTTCTAAGGGGATATCAAAATATGAGCCCATTTATTCATTCTGTGAATTCCTCATTACTAAATCAATTATTGATAAAACAGAATCTTCACTAATAACTATTTTTCCCGAATTTGAAAACAAGTCTGAACTTACCGAATATTTACATGAAATATGTTTAAAGATAAAGCAAAGTAGAAATGTTTATTTGAAAGATTTTTATCATTTTACTTTCCTTACAGAAAATACGAATAGGGATGATTTAATTGAAGAATTATTTCAAAAACGTAGATTTAAACCTAAAAAAGATTTGGTTAAATTATTCTATTTGGATGATTTTACAAGAAGAAAATTTCTTGTAAGTTTTTACAATAACATTTCAAATTTTTATAATTCCGAAATTAATTGGTATTTGGTATATCATCTTTGTAGGTCTGATTATAATTTATTGAAGTACTTTAATTCAGAACGGATAAAAATACTTCTAATGCAGGGAAAAATACCAAAAAAACTAAGTAATTTGGTAACAGATAAAAAGGAATATCTTTCAGAGATAAACAAGTTAAACAATTTAAGTGTAGACTTAATATGAATAAAGAAACCCACCCATTTTTAGAAATAGAAAAAGTGCCAAATGCTACCAAACTAATACTCGGTTCATTTCCAGTATATTCAATTACACTTCCAGAAAATGAAGAAAAGCAGAAAATTCGAAAAAGTGATGGAACCGTTCAATTCTTCTACGGAAGTTGTAGAAGTAGTTTTTGGGGACTTTATCATTTGTACATAGACAATGGTTTGGAAATTCCAATTACTCCAAAAGAGGCATTGTCAAGCCTTGTCAAAAATCAAATTGCAATTTCAGATATAATTATGGAATGCGAACGCAATGGAAAAAGTGCTTTGGATAAAGATTTGACAAAAAGGGTATATAATGTTAAAATGATTAAGGGATTTTTAAATTATGGTATCACCAAAATTCTGTGTACATCAAAAGGTGTAATGGATATGTTTCATGATCAGATTGCAAAAAAGTCCAAAGAATTTATTTTTCAGGAAGATGAATCTTATAAATGGCAAACTGAGGTAATGTCAAAACTGAAAGGAAGTGAGATTCAAATAAAAAAGTTGATTTGCAGACAATATGTTTATAAGGGTAAAACAATTCGATTAATTTCAATTCCTTCGCCTGGTTCACCACAAAGGCAATTGAAACAATTTGGATTTACAGGTGATGATTGGAGAGAGTATGCAGATAAGTATTTTGCATTTTCATTTAAATGGTTGTCCATATAACAAAATCAATTATGTTCCTCAAACCCTTCCCCAACCTCCCACAACGCCTCAACCAAAAAATCAAGGCACTCCAATCCGAAGACGATGCCTACGCAGCGGATGAACTCGTTGAATTAGGCGAGGAAATCCTGTCGCAGTTAGCTGCAATGGGCATTGCCGTTTACTTGCAACAAGCA
>Ga0114974_10004427_pt1 | contig 10507 bp, 8 predicted proteins | sample S_130206_EF_Meta_FD_87318 | JGI IMG/M metagenome (GOLD analysis project Ga0114974, IMG submission 87318) | Freshwater microbial communities from Lake Simoncouche, Canada to study carbon cycling - S_130206_EF_MetaG | ecosystem: Environmental > Aquatic > Freshwater > Lake | place: Lake...
CCTGCGGCTGTCATCGTTCCTCCTCCTCTGCATCGGCGTCCAGATTCTGGCCAACGGCGTGAAGGCGCTGAAGCTGTGGTGAGCGACAGCGGTCCACGCTTCGACCAGTCGTCGAAGGCGCGGCTCACGACGCACGATCTCGGACGCTTCGCGGGCAGCACGCTGTTCGACCGCTTCGCCCGCACACTGTGTGCGGCAGGCTGCCTGCCGCGCAAGGAACTGTACGAGGCGTGGGAGGTGGCGAAACGGGTGCGGCGCCTGTTCCGTGGCGGCCGTGTGGTGGACCTCGCTGGCGGCCACGGCCTGCTCGCGCAGGCGCTGCTGCTGCTCGACGACTCGTCCCCCGATGCGATCGTGGTCGACCGGGTGGTGCCCTCGTCCGCGGCGGCCGTGTCCGAGGCGCTCACGCGGGTGTGGCCGCGGCTGGCGGGCCGGGTCCACTTCCAGGCCGGGGATCTGGGCGGCGTGCCGCTGACCGCCGGCGACCTGGTGGTGTCGAGCCACGCCTGCGGCGCCCTGACCGACGCGGTGCTGCACCGTGCGGCCGATGCCGGCGCGCGGGTGGCGGTGTTGCCGTGCTGCCACGACGTCGACTCGTGCGACGTCGGCGCACTCGGCGGCTGGCTCGACCCGGCGACGGCGATCGACGTGATGCGTGCCGTGGCACTCGAGCGCCGCGGCTACCGCGTCTGGACGCAGCAGATCCCGGCGGCGATCACGCCGAAGAACCGCCTGCTGCTGGCGCAGCCGCACGAGACGGTTGGTACACTGCAGGCATGAAGAAGTACTGGTTGATGAAGTGCGAGCCGGAGGCCTACACCATCGAGCGGCTGGCACGCGACGGCAAGACCGGGTGGGAAGGCGTCCGCAACTACCAGGCGCGCAACTTCATGCGCGACGAGATGACGCCGGGTGACGGCGTGTTGTTCTACGCGTCGAATGCCGCCCCGTCGGGTGTGACCGGCCTGGCCGAGATCGTCGCCGGGGGCTACCCCGATCCGTTCGCGTTCAAGAAGGGGCACGCCTACTTCGACGAGGCGAGCCGCAAGGACGCACCCACCTGGTACACGGTGGACGTCGGCTACGTCGACACCTTCCCGGCCATCGTGCCGCTCGAGACGCTGAAGTCGACGAAGGGGCTCGAGGACATGATGGTGACGAAGAAGGGCAGCCGCCTCTCCATCCAGCCGGTGACGAAGGCCGAGTTCGACATCGTCTGCCGACTTGGACGAACCGCCAGCCTCCGGTAGCAGCGGACGACCGGTACCCCGACCGTGCTATTCGGCTCTCCTCCTGTGACCGATATGCTGGCGGTATGTATGGTCTCGTCAATCGGGCGGTAGAACAGTTGCTACGCACGAAGTTCGGCGATGCGCGCTGGGCCGCCATCCTGGCGCGCGCCAATTTCACGCTGCCGCCGGTATTTGTCGGCATGCAGGCCTACCCTGACGAGGTCACCTATAGCCTCGTTGCCGCCGCGAGCGATGAACTCGAGATGCCCGCCGCCGAACTGTTCGAGGCGTTCGGCGAGTACTGGATGCTCTATACGGCCCAGCACGGCTACGGCGACCTGCTGGCGCTCGGCGGCAGCACCTTCATCGACTTCCTGCAGAACCTCGACAGCCTGCACGCGCACGTGGCCGTCAGCTTCCCTGAACTTCGGCCGCCCACCTTCTGGTGTACGGACGTGACCGATCGGACTGTTCGGCTGCACTACGCCTCCGAACGCGAAGGGCTGGCGCCAATGGTCGTCGGTATCGTCCGGGGCCTGGGGACGATGTTCACGACGGACGTGACGATCGAGCAGGCCGCGAGCCGCGCGGAGGGTGCCAACCACGACGAGTTCCAGATTACCTATACACTCCACACATGAGCTTGACCGGGGTTCGGCTGAACAGCGAGGAGTTCCGGGACATTTTTCCCTTCCATCTCGCGTTCGGTCGTGACCTGCGGCTCGCACAAGTGGGCCGGTCATGGGCGCGGCTGCTCGCAGACGTCGTGCCCGGAGCCAGCCTGTCCGCGCTGTTCACGATCACCCGTCCAGCGACCCGCCTCGACTTCGACACCCTCCGCTCGCAGAGCGGCGCTCTCTGCATCATGGAGTGCACGCCGCTCGCCATGTCGCTCCGCGGGCAGCTTCGTCTCGCCAGCGACGGGCAGCACCTGCTCTTTCTCGCCAGCCCCTGGGTCACCGACCTCGAGGAGCTGAAGCGCTTCAATCTCACGCTCACCGATTTTCCGGCGCACGAACCGGTCAGCGACTACCTGTTCCTGCTCCAGACGCAGCGCCGCGCGCTCGCCGACGCCAACCAGCTCGCGATCGACCTGCAGGAGCGCGAGGGCACCCTGCGCGCCGTGCTCGACACGGCAGCCGACGGCATCGTCACGATCGACACTCACGGCATCGTCCGCTCGTTCAACACCGCCGCGGCGAGCATCTTCGGGTACCCGCCGGCCGAAGTGGTCGGCCGGACCGTCTCGATGCTGATGCCCGCCCTGGCGCAGCGGGTGCACGATGGTTATTTGTCCAGCTACCTGGAAACGGGCGACGCCCGCATCATCGGTAGCAGGCGGGAAGTCACCGGCATCCGGAAGGACGGCTCGGCCGTCGAGCTGGAACTGGCCGTCAGCGAGGTCGTGCACGGGCGCGAGCGGCTGTTAACCGGCATCCTCCGCGACCTGACCGAGCGGAAACGCGGCGAGGCCGCGCTTCGGGCGAGTGAGGAGCGGCTCCTGCAGGCGCTGACCGCGTCCGGTGCCGGCACCTGGTCGTGGAACTTCATGGAGGAATCGCAGCGCTTCTGGTCGGACGAAACCTATCGCATCTACGGGCTCACGGCGGGTACCGTTCCCACGCACGACCTGTTCTACGGCCTGATGATGCCCGAGGACCGCGAGCGCGTGCAGGCCATATTTGCCACGGCGTTCGAAGGCCGCGGCGCCGTCGACGACGAGTTTCGTATCGCGAGGACCGACGGCTCCGTCAGCTGGATCAGGATGGTGGGACGCATCGGTTGCGGTCCAGACGGCCTCGCCGTCAAAGTGTCCGGCATCGTCTTCGATGTCACCCAAGCGCACCGTCAGCACGAACTGCTGCGCGAGACGGAAGCGCGGTTGCAACAGACGCTCGCGGCGATGCGCGCCGGAGCGTGGCAGTACGACCTCAACACGGGGAACGGCTTCTGGTCCGACGAAAACTACAGGCTGCTCGGGCTGGAGCCCGGAGCGGTCGAGCCGTCGACCGAGTCCTTCTTCGCCTGCCTGCATCCCGACGATCGGGCGCGAACCATGGCGGGGATGCAGGCGGCGATCGAAGGCAAGGAAACGCTCGAGGACGAACACCGCGTGGTGTGGCCGGACGGCACCGTCCGCTGGATGCACGGCACCGGCGTCGTCGTCCGCGACGCCAGCGGCGCGCCGCTGCGGGTGACCGGCATCTACATGGACGTGACCGCACGCCGCGGCGCCGAAAACGAGGTCCGCGAGACTCGTGCGCGCGCCGAGCGCCGGAGCGAGGCGCAGCAGGCCGTGACACTCATTCTGGCCAGCGCATCCACGCTTGATATGGCCGCGGTCCCCGTCCTGCAGTCGTTCTGCGACCTGCTCGGCTGGGACTTCGGCGCGCTGTGGCTCGTCGACCCGCACGCAGATGTGCTGCGCTGCGCGGCGGTCTGGCAACCGCCGTCGGCCGGCGTCAACCGCTTTGGCGCGGCCACGCGAGCGACCACGTATGTGCGAGGCGTTGGCCTACCGGGTCGCGTATGGGACAGCCGCTGGAGTGTCTGGGTTCCGGACGTCACCGTCGAGTCGAACTTCACCCGGCGAGAGCCCGCCATTGCCGACGGCCTGCGCGCAGTATTTGCGCTTCCGGTGGTGCAGCAGGGCGCGGTGGTCGGGGTGATCGAGTTCTTCAGCCGTGAGGCGCGCGAGCCCGATCAGGAAATCCTGAACATGTTCGGCTCCCTTGGCACTCAGTTCGGGGAGTTCCTCGAGCGCGTCCAGATGAGCGACGCGCTCCGGACCTCCGAGCGGCAACTGCGCCAGGTGGTCGACACCTCACTCGACGGCGTCATCTCGATCGATGCGGCGGGCCGGGTCGTCGACTGGAACCCTCAGGCGGCGCAGATATTCGGCTGGGCGCACGACGAAGTCGTTGGCCGCCCGATCGAAGAGGTCATCATCCCGGAAGCGATGCGCGACCAACACCGCCGCGGCATGTCCCACTATCACGCCACCGGGGAAGGCCCCATCCTCAACACCCGCGTCGAACGCGACGCGCTGCATCGTCGCGGCCACATCTTCCCCATCGAGATGAGCATCGCGGTGATTCGGCCACGACAGGAGCAAGACCCGTCGAGCGGATGGGTGACGCGAGGGGCTGGCGCCGAGAGGGTCGCGATGTTCAGCGCCTTCGTCCGCGACATCAGCGAACGCCGCCGGACGGAGGCGGCCCTGCGAACGGCGAAGGAAGACGCGGAGGCAGACGCCGAGGCGCGGTCCGAGTTCGTCGCCATGATGAGCCATGAAATACGCACGCCGCTGAACGGCGTCATCGGCATGCTCAACCTCGCCCTCAAGACGGACATGACGCCGCAGCAGTTCGAGCAACTCAGCACGGCACGGCGGTCAGCGGACCTGTTGCTGGCCGTGACCGACGACGTGCTCGACTTCTCGAAGATCGAAGCGGGTCGCCTGGTCCTCGAAGAGACATCCTTCGAGCTCGGCCAGGTACTCGACGACGTGATTCGAACCCTGCGACCGCAGGTCCGCGAGGGCGTGCGGCTTTCCGCCGCGGTCGAACGCGGGCTGCCGCCGTTCGTGCTGGGCGACATGGTCCGACTCCGCCAGATCCTCGTGAACCTCGTCGGGAACGCCGTCAAGTTCACGTCGCGCGGGCACGTCGACCTGCGGGTGGGCGCGTCAGTCGCCGTCGCCGGCTCGGCCCACTTCGTTTTCACCGTCGAAGACACCGGCATCGGCATCGCCCCCGACCAGCACGAGCGCATCTTCGCGGCCTTCACGCAGGCCGACCGCTCGACGACGCGCCAGTTCGGCGGCACCGGGCTGGGCCTGCAAATCGCTTCCCGCCTGTCGCGGTTGATGAGCGGCACGCTGCGGCTGGTGCGCTCGACGTCCGAGGGGTCGGTCTTCGAACTCGCGCTGCCGATGCGTCTCGTCGAGGCCGACGCGTCACCGCTCGCGTCACCGCTCGCGTCACCGCTCGCGTCACCGCTCGCGTCACCGCTCGCGTCACCGCGGACAGTCTCGGGACATGTGCTGGTGGTGGACGACAATCGCGTCAACCGCGAGATCGCCGCGGCGATGCTGCGGCATGTCGGCTGCACGGTCGACCTGGCCAACAACGGGCTTGAAGCGCTGGCGGCCGTCGAGCGGGCGCGCTACGACCTGGTGCTCATGGATTGCCAGATGCCGGAGATGGACGGCTACGACGCGACGCGCACGCTGCGGGCGCGCGGCCGTACACCCGAGCAGTTGCCCATCGTCGCGATGACCGCCGGAGCCCTGGCCTCGGACCGGGAACGCTCGCTCGCCGCCGGCATGAACGATCACATTAGCAAGCCGCTGCTCGATGAGTCATTGATGGCCGTGCTGCTCACGTGGCTGCCGGCCGGGTCACACGACGATGCCCCGCAGATAGCCAGGACGCGCGAGCGGATGCAGGTCGTGCCCGGCGCGTGGCCGGGCGTCGTCGACGCCTTCGTTGACCAGGGAATGCGTGCGGTCGCCAGTCTTGGGACAGCCGTGGCCGCCAGCGACGACGCGGCGGTGACGCGACTGGCCCACGATCTCCAGGGCAGCGCCGGGATACTCGGGGCGACGCGCCTCGCCGGAGCCGCGGCGGCGCTCGAGCAGGCGGTGACGGCAAGCCCAGTATCAGACTGTCGTGAACTGGTTGACGCGATCAGGCTCGAACTCGAGGCCGTGGTCGTCCTATTGCGGACGGAGCATGCTGGATGAGCGAGCGAACCATTGACGTTCTCATTGCCGACGACCATCCCTTCGTGCGCCTCGGCGTACGGACGCTGCTGACGGCGCAGCCGGACTTCCGCGTCGTTGGCGAAGCCACCGACGGAGACGAGGCCATTCACCTCGCCCAGCAACTGAAGCCCGACGTGCTCGTGCTCGATCTGGCGATGCCGCGGCTGCCGGGCCTTGATGCCCTTCGGGAAGTGACTGCCGGTACCGCGTCCGTGAAGACGATCCTGCTCACGAGCGCCATCAAGAGCCGCCAGGTGCTCGAGGCGCTGCAGCTCGGCGCACGGGGCGTGGTGCGGAAGGACGCCGTGACCGACGACCTGGTGAATGCCATCCGCACCGTCGTCGGCGGCCAGCACTGGCTCGGTGGCCGGGTGGTCACGGAACTGGTGCAGGCGCTGATGGAGCTGATGGCCGAAGCCGCGCCCGTGGCGCCGAAGACCTTCGGGTTGTCCCCGCGCGAGCTTGAAGTCGTGGCGCTCGTCGTCGAAGGCGGCACGAACAAGGACTTCGGCTCGAAGCTCGGCATCAGCGAAGAGACCGTCAAGCGTCACCTGACCCACATCTTCGACAAGGCCGGTGTCTCGAGTCGGCTCGAGCTCGCGATGTTCGCCCTCAACCACGGGCTGTCGCGCCAGGAGACGCCCCGGCTGACGCGCACTATCCCCTTGCCATGAAGCTGTCGGTATCCGGAGAGAACGCTGCCGAACGGCTCGCGATCGCACTGGGGGTGGCGCCGGTCCCGCTCGTCGACACGCACATGGCCTTTCTCCGTGCGCGCGCCATCATGGTGGCGACGAAGCTCGGGGTGTTCGAGGCGCTGGCCGCTGGTCCGCTGTCGTCTGATGCCGTCGCCGACCGGTGCGGCACCTCACCAGTGGCCACGCCGAAGCTGCTCAACGCGCTCGTGGCCTGCGGCTATCTGCGTGCTGTGAAAGGCGACTACGCCCTCACCGCGCGCGCCCGCACGTGGCTGCTGGCCGACTCGCCGCAATCGGTGCGCGACAAGGTGCTCTTCGAGTTCTTCGAGTGGACCATCGTGGCGGGGACGGAAGCGTTCGTGCGCACCGGGCGTGCGCACGACCTGCACCTGTCCGACGATGAAGAACGGTGGGGGGCATATCAGCGGGCGATGCGTGTGCTGTCACGACTGGCCGCGCCCGAGATCGTGCGGCGCACGCCGCTGCCGCGCGGCGCCACGCGCATGCTCGACATCGGCGGTTCGCACGGCTGCATTCCGGCGGCGATGTGCCGGCGTCACCCGGCACTGAGTGCCGTCGTGCTCGATCTGCCGGCTGCCGTACGGCACGCCGCGCCGCTGCTCGCCGCCGAGGGGCTCGGCGCGCGCGTCGTTCACCGCGAAGGGGATGCGCGGGTGGACGACTTCGGCACCGCCGAGTGGGACCTCATCTACATCTCGCAACTGCTGCATCACTTCGACGAGGCGACAAGCCGCGCGCTCATGCAGCGTGTGGCACGAGCCCTCAAGCCCGGCGGCTACGTGGCGGTGGTGGAGCTGGTGCGTCCCGCCGCACCGGGCGATGCAGGGCAGGTCGGGGCGCTGCTCGATCTGTACTTCGCGCTGACCAGCCAGTCGGGCACCTGGTCGATCGAGGAGATCGCCGCCTGGCAGCGCGACGCGGGCCTGGCACCGCGCCGGACCATCACCTTGCGCACCGTGCCTGGAGCCGCGGAGTTGGTGGCGCGGAAGCGCGAGTAGCGCGTCGCGGGGCGGGGGACTGATGGCGTCGCCTACGCGGTCGTTGACAGGCGCTGTCGGAGGATAGCCAGGGCCGCCGCATAGGTCCCGAGGCGAGCGGTTCGAAGTTGCTCGTCCATCAGAGCGCCACTCCCTCGCGCAGGGCGCGCGCGCGAAACCCCTCAGGTACAACGGCAAGGTCCACGACGTCAAACGTTGAGAGAGTCGGCAGGCTCTCGAGTGCTTCGCGAATGCGTTCGACGATGGCACCGTCGAGCGGCGATGGGCCGGTGATGCCGATGTCCCAGTCCGAGCGAGGCCCGGCTGCGCCCGTTGCGCGCGAGCCGAACAGCACCGCACCGTGCCTCGGCGGCAGCAGGCCGCGCACCGCCCGTGAGATCGCTGTCAGCAGCGCCAGCGACGGGTCTGTGGCGCCGGCCAGGCTGGCGTTCCGGGTCTGCACGGTCTCAGTATAAGCGCTCGCCTGAGCGGTTGGCCTACCGCCGAGTATCGAGGCTGACCGAAGGTCAGGCGCGATAGTCCTTCAGCTTCCTGAACAGCGTCGCCGATCCGATGTCGAGAATGGCGGCGGCCTTCGTGCGGTTGCCGTCGACCGATTCGAGCACGCTGAGGATGTGCGCGCGCTCCACGTCGGCGAGCGTCCGCGCGGCTGGCGCGATGCCAGGGGCGCCGATGCCGGGCGTGGCGTTCCGCACTTCATCGGGCAGATCCTCGAGTTCCACCCGCGTCCCTCGCGCCAGCACCAGCGCGCGCTCGACCACGTTCTGCAGTTCGCGGACGTTGCCCGGCCATCCCCAGCGCAGCAACTGATCGGCGGCGGCCGGCGTGAAGCCGCTCACCGGCAGCTTCATACGCAATGCCGTCTCGGCGAGCACCTGTCTGGCGATCGGCAAGATGTCGTCGCGGCGCTCGCGCAGCGGCGGAATGCGGATCTCGATGACGCGGAGCCGGTAGTACAGATCCTGGCGAAAGCGGCCGGCCGCCACTTCACCAGCCAGGTCGCGGTGCGTCGCGGCCAGCAGCCGCACGTCCACATGTCTGGTGCGGTTCTCGCCGACGCGGCGGAACTCGCGCTCCTGCAGCACGCGCAGTAGCTTCACCTGCACGGCCAGCGGCAGGTCGCCGACTTCGTCGAGCAGCAGCGTGCCGCCGTTCGCCGACTCGAACAGCCCGACGCGGTCCTGCGTGGCGCCCGTGAACGCGCCGCGCACATGCCCGAAGAGTTCGCTCTCGATCAGCGCCTCCGGCACCGCCGCGCAGTTGATCGCCACGAACGGCCGCGCGGCACGCGCCGACTCTTCGTGGATGAATGTCGCCAGCGCCTCCTTGCCCGAGCCGCTCTCACCGGTGATGAGCACCGATGAGTCGACCCGCGCCACACGCCGCGCTTCGTCGATGACGCGCAGCATCCGCTCGCTCTTCGCGACGATGCCCGTCACCTGCTCTTCCACCTTCACGCGCGCCAACTGGTGCTTGCGTACCGCCAGCTGCTGCTCGGTGTGCTTCAGGCGCTCGGTGACGACGTTCAGCGCGTCGTCCAGACACATGCGGTCGAAGAAGCGCCGATCGGAGGTCTGGCCGTTCTCCCACTCCTCCTCGGGCCGGCCGACCATCAGGCAGTAGGCGTCGCCCTTCGCGACGCACTTCTCCTCGAAACAGAGGATGCGGCGTCCCGCGACACGACTCAGGTAGCCGCTCGCGTAGCCGGCCAGCGTCCAGCACACCGGCTCCGTCGACGGTCCGAGCTGCGCCAGGTGCTCCTGCGCCTCGTACGACTCGCGCCAGATCGCCTGCGCGAAGGCCGTCGGTGTGTCGCCCGGCGTGCGCGGCACCGGCTCGTAGAGCAGAAACCCTTGCAGTTGATGCACCCGGCCGCCGGCCAGCTGCCACTCGTGCTCCGAGTCCCACTCGAACTGGGTGCGCAGGGCCTCGGCCGTGCGCCAGCCGTGCGCGTAGCCGAAGCGCGTCAGGATGCCGCGGGCCGGTACCAGCCCGAGCGTCTCGACCAGCTCGCGGCGCAACAGCCCGAGCGCCACGGTGTTGAAGAGCAGCGCCCGGTCGCCCGCGAAGCGGATGATGCCGCCCTTTGGGTCGAAGTCGAGCAATTCACGCAGGTCGAGGTCGCTGGCGCGCATGTGCAAGTGTCTATCGATATGATGTCGAGCGCCATCATTGTGATTTCATCGGGCGGGGTCGCCAGAGGCACAGTTCCAGCGCCTATCTATACAGGTCAACAACTTAGATGGCCTCGTGCTCTTGGCCCTCCCGTTGCGTTTACCAGGGCATGACGGACGGCGAACGCCGCCGTCCAGAACGGCACGGGAGAGGGTCATGGTGAGCATCAGGCGGGCAGACGAACGCGGGCGGACGAACTGGCCGTGGCTGGACAGCCGGCACAGCTTCTCGTTCGGCGAGTACTTCGACCCGTCGAACATGGGGCACCGCACGCTGCGCGTCATCAACGACGACCGCGTGGCGCCGGGCGCCGGGTTCGGCGCGCACCCGCATCACGACATGGAGATCCTGTCGTACGTCCTCGACGGGGCATTGGAGCACAAGGACAGCCTGGGCAATGGCTCGACCATCCGCCCCGGTGAGATTCAGCACATGCGGGCCGGATCGGGCGTCGTGCACAGCGAGTACAACCCGTCGGCGACCGAGGCGACGCACTTCCTGCAGATCTGGATCGTGCCCGGTCAGCGGGGCCTGACGCCGGCCTACGGCCAGTACCGGTTCGACCGGGAGAAGGCCGCGGCCGACTTCGTGCTACTTGCCTCGCGTGACGGACGC
>Ga0114974_10004431_pt1 | contig 10502 bp, 11 predicted proteins | sample S_130206_EF_Meta_FD_87318 | JGI IMG/M metagenome (GOLD analysis project Ga0114974, IMG submission 87318) | Freshwater microbial communities from Lake Simoncouche, Canada to study carbon cycling - S_130206_EF_MetaG | ecosystem: Environmental > Aquatic > Freshwater > Lake | place: Lake...
CTGGCGGGTGACCATGTCCAAATAAAAAGGACCTTGGGCGTTCATCCACAAAATGTGCTGGACCTCAATGAAGTATTCCGCAATCAGGGCTACATCAAGGAGCTAGGCGTCAAGTCAGCGGTAGCCGTCATGTTCCAGCAACGATTTCTCAAATCAAAAAAAGCGACGACCTCAAACTGGGCCAACCAGAGCTTGACGGAGAGTCAGTTGGTCTATGCGGCCAATGACGCCTGGGCTGCTATCAAAGTTTTTCACGCGCTTAACGTCTAGCCAAAGACACGTCAATTGTAAAAAAGCAGTTGAAATTTAGATAAGGCGCCAAGCACTCACTCGCCAGATTATGAATATCCAAACCTTATCAAGGGGATGAATTCTTGACAATCCAGTCCACCACACCATTGAGATTCATAAAATCATCGCTTGAGCGCGCTGGAATATCTGGGTATCGATCATTCCACATCCGACCCAGGGCTGAACCAGCACCAATTTCCAACACACAAGAAACCTGACGCTCCGCCACAGCATCCATACATGCAGACCACTGCACCGTACTGGAGATTTGTTGACTCAAGGCTGTGCGTAACTCGATCGGCTTGCGACTTAAGGAACCAAACGCATTGAGGGCAATCGGACAAATGGGGTTTGCAAAGGGTACCGCCAGCAATAGCTCCGAAAAATCGTCAGTAGCCGACTTCATCCAGGTTGAGTGAGAGGCCACGCGAACATCGAGCCGTTTGCAAACCGCGCCACGCGCCACCAGAAGCGGGATAACTGTTAACAAGTTTTCGTCTGTCCCCGCAAACAGGTTTTGATTGGGATTGATACGAATTGCACATTCAGTCCCGAGGTTGGCACAGACTTCAAGCACAAGCGATTCCGGCAAGCCCGCAACCGAGAGCAAACCAGTCTTCAGGCCCCCCACAGACTGGTCCATCAGGTGCGCCCTATGGGTCGCCAAATTGAGTGCGAGATCGGATGAAAACACGCCTGCACTGGCATAGGCCGACAACTCGCCCACGCTGTATCCAGCAACTACCGTCGGTCGTTCCGATAATTTATCTTGTATTGCAGCCCATGCTGCCAGAGATGTGCCGGTGATCAAGACTTGTGCAAAAGCATTGTCACTGCGACGATCGGGATTTTGAAGCTGATCGCGCCAATCAGATCCCAGCCGTTCGCTCATGGCCATTAAAGTAGCCGTCGCAGCTGGCTCGGCCTCAAGCCATGACAGCATCGCAGGATGCTGGCTGGCCTGACCAGCAAATAGCAAGGCGTAGGTCATTGCACCAACAAGCTCGAATCTTTAGTCCGCCAATGCGACATTTCGTCGCATTGGGCAAGATCACGATCAATAAGGTTGGGCAAGCGAGTAAGCGCGTCCACCCAACAGGCAGAAGCCAGCACATCGGCAGCACCACCGGGAGAAAGCCTGCGTTGAATAAAATCAGCATGTACTGCTCGGGCCTGTTCCCGCCAATCAGTTTGCTTGAAGCCGCCCATTTCCAAAAACTGCAGTGCTCGGGATTGAACAAAACGCAGGCCTTCGACACCACCGCGGTGAACGACATTGGTGTCATCAAGCACCGCCATGGTTGCAAAAAGGGCATGCACGCGAGCGCTGCGAGTGTTAGCGCCACCGGCCAATGCCGCTTGCAACGCAGGCAACGTCACTTTAAAAAGGGTTGGAAAGGCCTGAGCCGCTTCGTCGCCCGCACTGCGCATGCCATATTGTTGAGCGACCCTCTGACCATTGGAACTCGGGGGGGCTATTCGCGTTGACTTGGCCCGCGCAGTCAGTGCCTCTCCCCAGGTCGACAAGAGTACAGCCCGTAAATGCCAGGGCGTTAATGTCAAACGTTGGGCGTGCAACTGCCCCGCACTGGCACACAGCAAGCCCAAACCAAAAACGGCGCCCCGGTGTGTATTAACACCCCTTGTGGCGATCAACATACGCGCCTCGGCTTCTTTCCCGAGTGACTGCAAGACCGTAAAAGAACACCCTTGGGCACCAGCTTGGGCAATACGAGGAAAGTAGCTACGTAGCGCAAACAGACTGCGCATGAAGGTGCCAGCGTCCATATCAAGGTGACTGCCGCAGTCCCTGAACGATACGAGACCAGGCTTGGGTTCGAGGGAGATTTCGGCGTACAAGGCTCGTACGGCTGCTCGCCCAAGTTGCTGAGCGCGCACAACGTTTTCATGACCGAAACCTGGGCGACTCACTGCAAACACCCTTCTAATTCTGAGCTTTGCGCCGAGGCTTCGCTGCACAGGTGAATCAACTCTTCCTGAGAGAGTAATTTAAGTGAGTGGCGGTCTTTCATCATGACGTGTGATGTTTTACCTTGAAGCAATTGATACAGCTCTCGCCAGGCAATCGCCTGCCCATGGGGGAATACTATTTCACCATCCACGCGACAATGAATGGATGTGTTGGCAAGGCAATGGACCAACTGGGATGCCATCTCCCATGAATTCACTGACAAACTCAAATCAAGGTCAGAGGCCTCATGCAAATAGGTCAATCCAGTCAACCATTGCCAGCCGTGCGAACCATAGACGTGGGCCTTTGCACCCAGATTTTCAATTGAATCTGATAACTCAATAACCGCCGAAACCCAATGATTCGTTTGAACCACTTGCGCCAAGGTGGGGAAACCTGCATGCGCCGTAAGATGATCCAGGCAGACCGTCAAAGCCACCCTTCGGCGGGACCATTGTTGCGGCGATGGCAAGCCCATGCAAACATGATTTGACTGGGTCTCTGCACCTTGCCTGCACACGACCAGCGGCAACTGATAGGACCGCCAGTGCGAAAAAATCGCTTGCGCCTGTGCATCCCAAGCATGCGCTTCAATCAGCGCCCAGCCTGCTGAGTCAACGCAAAGCAGTTGATTTCGAACCAAGGTATTCATATCACCATGATTAAAATTTCGGCTTAGGCCTCAACCACCCGCTCCACCACCATGGCAGCAAGTTTGCGACCACCGCGTGCAGCACCGTCAAGTGAACGCTGATCTACTATGGGTGAATTTTCCAATGCAATGCGCAATTGAGCTTGCAGATCGCCGCGCCAAAGCGCCCGAATACCGCCCATCGCGACAAAATTCTCAACACCCGGCGCGAACACAGGGTTTGATTTGGACAACTCTGTCAGTCGCTCTTCGTCAATCTTGGTCACCCGCGCCATCGCAGGCAGTCGCATCACGCGTATCTCAGCTTCGGGCAAAGCGTAGCAAGCATCTGCTATCAGTCCCGAGGTAATGAACCCACCGGACAGCGCTTGGTCGTACACCAGACCAATCACAGCGTGATGTTGACGGCGTGCCAATTCAATGCAGCAACCCAAATGAGCCATGTAGCGGTTAATACCCAGTAATTCATCACGGTGCCGCAATCGCTGACCCTGGGTATCGACGAGTAACACAATAGGTCGACCGGGATGCCCGCGCACCACCGACAGCACCGCACCCGCTTGAGCTAACGCCAACTCAATACCGATAGCCGCATGGTTGGTCGTACCAACCACCGCAACCGTGCGCCCTTGGACTTCGGCGGTGCCCGTTAGCAAATCGCCCGAACAGTTGACTTGATGACCCGCATCAAAAAGAGCGTCAAGTAAAGGTTCCCAATTCATACCGACTCCCCACTTGCCAGTGACTTCAAGACGAACATCTCCGAGGCTTCCAGATCCGCCACGATTGACGGGTCAGGCACACCTAAAAGCCGCCAGACATCCAGCGCGTCACGGCATTCGCCGAAGCGCGTCAACCGATCGGAAAGTAGGTCGTGCTCAGCCTCTAGCGCAAGCAAACTCAAGGACATGGACTGGCCCAGCAACCCGATAGCCGCGTGGCGAAAAGCATCGACATCATCCTCAACCAATTGATCGCAGTCACCGATCAAGTAACGGTGTTTACCCCCTGTCGTGCGCCAAACCAGCGCACGATCACGGGAGTCATATTCTTCAACACCATGCGAGGACTCAATCACTTCAGGCCCCGACATGGCAAGACGACCCAGGTCACTCATCACGACGTGGTCAGCGCAGCGCGCGATAAGGCCCATGCCCCCAAAGCAACCGTTGGCACCACCAATCAACATAATCACAGGAATACCTTGGGCGCGCGCATCAAGCAGGGCGCGCATCACTTCAGAAACGGCTATCAAACCGGCATTGGCCTCGTGCAAGCGAACACCCCCTGATTCAGCCAGCACGATCACCGCAGCAGGCTTGTCACGCAAGGCCCGTTTAAATAAACCAACGAGCTTTGCGCCGTGCACTTCACCAACCCCGCCCCCCATAAACTCGCCCTCTTGCGCGGCAATAAACACAAGTTGACCATTCAAGGTTCCATGACCAATAACGACACCATCATCGAACGAAGACGGTACACCGAGCAAGGCCAGATGAGGACTGACGACACGTTCGCCAGGACCCAGAATTTCGATAAATGACTTCGCATCAAGCAAATGCGCAACGCGCTCGCGGGCTGTGGACTCTGCAAAACTGCGGTTCATGCGTTGTCCTTGGTCAGGCCATGCAAGGCTGCTGCCGCTTGGTCCAGGCGCAGACTCACGACGGCAGGTGTTGCACCCATATCGTTGATTGAAATAGCAATGCCTGCTAGGCCGTGCCTCTCCTGAAAATCTTGCATGACGGCACGCCAGATCGGCGCAAAACCCTGCGCCGAGGTAATCACGTCGACGCGGCACGTAGGGCTGTCAGCCAGAGGCTCAATCATGACTTCGAGATTGCCAGACCCCACAACGCCGACAAGGATTGGTATGAACGCTGCTGGCGCTTTATCCCCTACTAATTGAAATTGAAGTTTTTCCATTATTTACCAATTCCTGAATCGTTTTGGTGGGTTGTACAAACCACCAGAGGCGCGCACAAGATCGCGCATGGTTCGCGCGGCCAATAGGCTGCGTGTCGCATCCCGTTTGTCAATGCCAATGTCTTCAGCTCGTTGGATAACACCACGATCGCGTAGGTTTTCAACCATGCGCTTGTCTCGGGCCAGTCCAACGGGCGTAAAACCAGCCACGCCACGAATAGCCTGTTCACGCTCTTCGTCGCCACGACATAACAATAGGTTGGCGATACCCTCCTCAGTCAAAATATGGGTGACGTCATCACCATAGATCATCACCGGTGGAATCTCCATCTTGGCCTGTTCGGCCAATGCCCAGGCATCAAGTTTCTCGACAAACGCGGGCTGCATGTGCTCACGAAAAGTCTCCACAATTTGAACGACCAACTTTTGTCCACGAGGCATGGCGTGCACGCCGCTTCGGCCTTCACGCGCCTGCGCACCAGCTTTTAACCAAGCCGGGGTAGCGTGACGACGCCCACGCGCATCGGCCCCCATATTGGGTGCACCACCAAAGCCCGCAATTCGGCCCTGTGTAGCCGTAGAACTGTGTCCATTCAGATCAATTTGCAAGGTGGAACCGATGAACATGTCGCATGCATAGTGACCCGCTGCCTGACACATCGCGCGGTTACTCCGCATGGAGCCATCAGCGCCAGTAAAAAATACGTCAGAGCGCTGTTTGATGTAATTTTCCATGCCCAACTCGGAACCAAAGGAATGCACGGATTCAACCCATCCGGCCTCAATAGCCGGTATCAATGCTGGATGCGGGTTGAGTGCCCAATGCTTGCAAATTTTTCCTTTAAGCCCCAAAGACTCGGCGTAAGTCGGCAAGAGCAATTCAATGGCAGCGGTATCAAAACCAATGCCATGATTCAGGCGTTGCACACCATACTCCGCATAAATGCCTTTGATAGCCATCATGGCCATCAAGACTTGTATTTCAGATATTTGAGCCGGGTCGCGGGTGAACAGGGGTTCAATGAGGTTGGGCTTGGGTGCGAGGATGACAAAGTCCACCCAGTCACCCGGAATATCCACGCGTGGAAGGTGCTCGACCATTTCATTGACCTGAACAATGACAATGCCACTTTTAAAAGCAGTCGCTTCAACAATCGCTGGCGTGTCTTCTGTGTTTGCTCCCGTGTAAAGATTACCCTGAGCGTCAGCAGACTGTGCACAAACCAGGGAAACTCGCGGTGTCAAGTCAACAAAATAGCGTGCAAAGAGCTCCAAATACGTGTGGATAGCACCAATCTGAATTTGTCCTGCTGCCACCATCTTGGCAAGTCGCGCACTTTGCGGCCCAGAGAACGAGAAATCAAGCTTGGACGCAATACCGTTCTCAAACAAATCCAGGTGCTCGGGCAAAGCAAGCACAGATTGCACCATGTGCAGGTCATGTACTTGAGAGGGATCAAGCTGGGTTAAAGCACGGGCTAAAAAATCGGCCTGTTTCTGGTTGTTACCTTCTAGGCAAACCCGGTCGCCAGGCTCTAAAACGGCAGTCAACAATTTCGTCGTATCTTCTGACGCCACGTGCTTGCCCTCCAAGCCATGGCCCAGTGCAGCAACGGCACGGGCCACACGACGAGTGCGACTTTGCGCCTGCTGGTTCCAGCGTCCGTCAGGTGCATTCATGCTACTTCACTCCCATGACCATATTGGGCAACCCAGTCGCAATTCCAGGGAATATGCAAAGCAAAAATACAGCAACAAACATCAGTCCAAGAAACGGCATCACACCCCAGATCACATCCTTCAAGGGAATATCAGGGGCCACGTTCTTGATGACAAAAATATTCAAACCCACAGGCGGATGAATCAAGCCCATTTCCATCACGATGGTCATCACCACGCCAAACCAAATAAGGTCAAACCCAGCGGCTTTAAGCGGTGGAAGGATGATGGGCGCTGTCATCAAGATGATGGAGACCGGTGGCAAAAAGAAGCCCAGAATAATCACCATCAGCAAAATAACGCACAACAAGATCCACTTGGATAAGGCCATGCCAACGATCCACTGGGCTGCACCCTGACTAATGTGAAGGTGACTCATCACATAGCTATAAAGTAAGGACATGCCAATGATGAGCATCAACATGGTCGACTCCTTCAGCGTCGACGTGAGAATGGGTGCCACATCTTTCGGACGCCACAGGCCGTAGACGACAGCCACCAAACCCAATGCCATCAAACCACCTAATCCAGCCGTCTCAGACGGTGTAGCAAAGCCGCCATACAAAGCAATCATGACGCCAATGAGCAGCACCACGAAGGGCAGAACGCGTGGCAACATTTCTACTTTTTTTGCCAGTGTGAAGTGTTCTTTTTCAAGGTAAGCCGACTTGGTACCGCCTTTTTCATAAATCTCAAGGGCTATCGCATATTCCTTACGAGCTCGAACAACGGCATAGCCCGCAAAAAGCCCTACCAATAACAGACCGGGTCCAATACCAGCCAGAAATAAGCGACCCAACGATTGCTCAGCGGCCACCGCGTACAAAATCATCACGATCGAAGGCGGCAACAAAATACCCAGGGTTCCGCCAGCCGCAATAATGCCAGCCGCAAAACCAGGAGAATAGCCGCGTCTGCGCATTTCGGGAATACCGGCAGAACCAATCGCCGAACAGGTCGCGGGGGAAGACCCGGCCATCGCAGCAAACAAGGCGCAGGCAAAAACATTGGCAATACCTAACCCACCAGGAACCTTGTGCAACCACGCATGGATTGCCGAATAAAGGTCTTGACCCGCGCGGGATTTGCCAATCGCAGCCCCCTTCATAATGAACAATGGAATGGACAACAAGGTGATGGAAGCCATCTCCTCATAAACATTTTGTGTCACCGTATCCAGGGACGAGGACGGCATGAAAAAATACATAAATGTCACGGCGACGGACCCGAGGGCAAACGCAATCGGCATGCCTGAAAACATCACCAGTAAGGTTGCACCACCGTAAAGCAGTCCAATGGCTAATTCACTCATTTTTTGCTTCCTTTGACTTCACCGCCGGACAGCCCAATAGCGGATTGTAAAAATAGTTGTAAAGCCAATAGCGACATGCCTACGGCCATCATGCCGTAGGGGATCCAAAGTGGCGGCGCGAAACTACTGGAAGTGGTTTGCCCCTCAGCCCAAGCTTCATGAAATAAAGTCCAAGACTTCCAGGAAAAGAAGGTGCAAAACAAGGTGGATCCGATATCTACCGCGATTAATCGCACCCGATTAACGCGAGCGGGCAGTAACGACGCCAAAGCCTCAATACCCACATGCCCACGCAAGGACTGAACATAAGATGTGCACATGAAGGTGGCGCCCACCAACATGAATACAGCTGCCTCGTCTTGCCAATCGGTCGCTACTTTCAGGAAGTAACGCGTCACGACAGAGTAGGTCAATACACATGATGTGAGCACCAGTGCAATCATGGAAAGGACCAACACGATGCGGTTCACCCAATTCAACAACTGGGCGAGGACCGCAAGCACCGGATTTTTGGGCACCATCGTCCCGGGTGCTGCACTGGGCTCTAGTTCAAACCCGTGGCTCACAAAGTCTGCTCCGCCAATGCCAACAGTTTGGCACAGCCTTCGTTTTTCGAACCGTAGTCTTTCCAGGCCGTGGTGCGGGCGATAGCCTGCCATTTTTTGATTGTTGCAGGTGATAAATCAACCACCTTGGCACCGGCTTTTTGGTAGATAGCAGCCACATCGACATCATCCTTTTTGGCCGCCGCCATCGCAAATTTCTCCATCTCGGCTCCGACCGCCATGATGGTGTCACGCTGGTCTTTAGGCAGTTTGTCGAAGATCGCCTTTGACATCATGAGCGGCTCGAACATAAACCAATAAGCACCAGTGCGTCCAGTGGTCAGTGACTTGGCGACCTCTTCAAGTCGGAATGAAATGAAGGAAGTCGACGAGGTCATAGCCGCATCCATCGCACCTGTCTGCATCGCAGCGTATATTTCGTTTGAAGGCAAGGTCACAACGGCTGCACCTGCTTCTTTGAGAATCATGTCAACCTCACGCGAACCGCCGCGAATTTTCATGCCTTTTGCATCTTCAGGCTCAACGACCGGCTTGCCACGAGAAGCAACGCCACCAGCCTGCCAGATCCAACTAATCAGCACAATACCTTTATCAAGAAGTACTCGATTCAATTCAGCGCCAATGGGCTTGCTTTTCCAGCCGTAGGCCTGCTCATACGACACCACCAAGCCTGGCATTAGACCAATATTGACTTCAGGAATCTCCCCGCCTGCATAGGACAAAGGAATCAACGCCATATCGAGCGCACCTTTTCGCATTGACGAAAACTGGGCATTGGTCTTCATCAATGATGAACCCGGGTAAATCTCGAACTTCAAAGCGCCTTTGGTTCGCTTCTCCACCTCTATCGCGAAATTCCGTACCAAGCGGTCACGGAAATCACCTTCTGTGACGGTACCACCTGGAAATTGGTGCGAAATTTTTAGCGTGGTACTTTGTGCCCATACCGGGGTGAATGACAAGGAGGCGAGGGGCAGGCTGCCAAGGGCTTGAACGAGGTGACGTCTTTTCATGGTGTGTCCTGAAACAGTGGCTTTAGAAATAATACCTTGCAGCTCCGCAATGTATACATTAATGTATTCTTTGAATATTTTCGACGCATCAGTAAATACCCTAATTAAATCTACCAATGCGCAAATAAGAGTGATGCGAGAATTACGTATGAAAATTTCTGAACGTTTATGTGAAAAAATTGAAGAACAAATCGCCACCGGCGAGTTATCACCCGGGAGTGCACTGGAAGAAGCCGCTCTCATTGAACGTTTCGGCGTCTCACGCACACCGGTACGTGAGGCTTTAATCCAACTTGCAGCTCAGGGCTTGATTGAAATCAGGCCACGTCGTGGCGCAGTCGTCACCAGCATTGGCCCAGCACGCCTGCTTGAGATGTTTGAAGTGATGGGTGAACTCGAGTCCCTTTGTGGCCGATTAGCTGCTCGGAGAATGAACGACAGTGAACGAGCCAATTTGGTGGCTGCCCATGAAGCCTGTGAAAAAGCAAGAACTGAACAAGACTCTGATACCTATTTTTATTGCAACGAGCGGTTTCACGCTGCAATTTACGCTGGAAGTCACAACAGCTTTCTAAGTGAGCAAGCTTTACAACTGCATCGTCGGCTTCGCCCCTACAGGCGTTTGCAATTGCGGGTTCGAAACAGAATGGGGACATCTTTCAAAGAACACGAAGCCATCGTGGCAGCGATCCTGTCAGGCGATGCAGAAGCTACTGCACTGGCTTTGCGAGAACATGTGGTCGTGCAAGGAGAGCGTTTTGGGGATCTGCTCGCGTCATTGAACGATATGACTATGTCGTCAGAGGTCAGAGCTGAGAAAGTAATGCAATTACCAGCATGAATCGCATTAATTGATATCAACCAACATAGCGCGAAGCAATAAACCTGAGCTCAAAGTCCGCAAGCAGGAAGGGGAACACCCCACCCAAATCACGAATCACGAATCAATAATTTCTTGTAGCCTAATGCTTAAGACTTAAACTGCCATCGTCATGTGCAAGTTACTTAAATAATCAGGAGACGACATGAAAATCACTACCTACCGAAATTC
>Ga0114974_10004432_pt1 | contig 10502 bp, 20 predicted proteins | sample S_130206_EF_Meta_FD_87318 | JGI IMG/M metagenome (GOLD analysis project Ga0114974, IMG submission 87318) | Freshwater microbial communities from Lake Simoncouche, Canada to study carbon cycling - S_130206_EF_MetaG | ecosystem: Environmental > Aquatic > Freshwater > Lake | place: Lake...
CGAAGACTTGTTTCTTGCTCGTTATTAAAGACTAAGTGTCCGAACTTGTATTCGGCTGCATCACCCTCAAAGAACTCCTTAGGAACTTGATAATGACATACAAGGCATAGTTTTGCAACCTCGTAGATTCCAATCTTCTCAGCAATTTTTTGGCTTATATGGAACTTATAGTGTTGCTGGAAGGTTGGCGATGTAGTTGCTCCTGTTTCGGAATCAATCACAACACCAAACTTCATACCAGGACATTGCTTGGCAAGTTGGAGCGGCATGATATTGGATGCATCATAGGCGTGGAATCCGATTTGGTTCATAATGGTGTCTGTCATGGTTTGAGTCACCTAAAAAAATAACAGCTTTTGCCGTCAATTTTAATTTCTATTTTTTACAGCGGATTCTGTTCGCAATATTCGTTATATGCAGTAAGTGTAACATGCTCTCGTGTTTTCTCATAGATAATGAGATAGACCAATGCACTGGTAGTAGGGTCAGTCCGAAAGGAGCCGAAGTTATCAATGTAGAGCTGAATGGCCTCTTGGAATCCATACTCATCAAGGATATCCATAATCTCATCCGACCAAAGCCCAACAACAAGATCATCACATTCCTGGTGCATAACATCATCCTGTACCAACTCATGAAACTGATCCTCGTCCATTTCTCCTTCGTTCTCATTTTGGATTCGCTTGAAAATTTCCTCCTGAAGAGAAGCAATGGAGTCTTGAATGGTGTAGCACATGACAGGGGTTAAGTCGTTTTATAGGGATTTGGGTCGTCTTTAATATCTCAAAAATGGCCGTCAATTTTATATTTTTGAGCTTAAATCAAATTTATGATTCTATCTCAATGTCCTACTACCAAAGGAACAGAGAGGCAATCATTGCACGGCAGATGGAGTATCATAGGAAAAACAGGGAGAAGTACCTGGCATACATGAGAGAATATAATAAACAGTACTGGCTCAAACATCGCCCTGAGCCGAAGCCGAAGAAGGAGAAGCCACCGAAGCCACCGAAGAAGGAGAGGCCTCCTAAGCAGGAAAAACCGAAGAAGGAGAAAAAACCCAAAAAGAGCGAATGGTATGCACCGCCTGAGCCGAATTATCCTATGAAGATTGAAACGGGCAATTTCGTACTTATTTTTTAAGGGTATGATAGAATGCTAAGTTTTGTAAAAAGCTTGTGGTTTCGTCCTACGGCTACTACGGCAAATACACCCGTGCCTGTTCCTGAAGGTGAAAAGCGAAAAATCATTGTGTTACCACGGGGTCGCCATACACTAAGTCCTTTACGGATTCTTGAATGGTGGGGGCAGCCAAAACCCGAACAGTTGGATCCGTTACCTGAGTATCCTGAAAGCCCCAAACCTACTAAGCCATAAAAATAATCGCACAGAAGAGTATAATGGGAATCAGTTGGAGCGATGAAGATCGTCTTAACGACATGTTAAAGGAGGGTGAGGATTACATGCGAAAAAACGGAGAGGAGGTTCCAAACGACAGTACGCAGAAGGTTCCTGAGTATTTTGATACAGGCCGTGCAGCCATGCGATATTTTACTCAGGTGTACTACAAAACCAGTCCTGAAACGAAAAAGCGTCTTTACGGACAGAAATTCGTAATTGGTACGGGTGAGCCATTTAGCTATGCGGAGCGAAAACGAAAGAATCTCCTTGACCCCGAAAATCCGTTTACTACGATGAAGGGAGAAGGAGAGGATATGGTTATTAATTGGGTGCTTAACAATAAGGATACCATTGCGGGTGCGGCCAGTAAATTAGCCCGTGGTGGTCGTTTGGAATCTCTCAGTCAAGCGGATCGTAATTATATCCTCAATCATGGTACTCTACCTGGTGCAATGCTAAAGAGAGGATTAGGAGGAGATATCCTGGGTGCAGTAGGTAATTATGTTGCTCCTGGTTGGGGTCAGCATCTTGGCCGTGGAGTAGGCGATGCTCTCCAGTCCTACTTTGGGTTCCGTCGTGGCGGCCGCCGTGGGTTTTAAACCAACTTATTTTCTTGTCATATCTTAGAGAATGGGAAAATCAAGTATACCGGCACCAGCAGGTGAGGTCGTACTCGTTCAGAAACCAGCAGCAACTGCAGAGCCGCCCAAGATTCGTGAGATTAGTCAGAAGCAGTATGAGAAGCTCCGTCCAAAGAAACCGCTCTCAGAGAAGCAGCAGGAAAACTTAAAGAAGCTGGTAGAGAAGAATAAACAACGGGCGATTGAGCGTCGTGCCGTTGTAACCAATGCAGTGCCTGAGGTCGTTCCTGAGAATCAGGAGCTTGTGATTGTGAAGCCAAAACGCAAGTACACTCGTAAGCCAAAGGAGGAACCCAAGAATGAGATTATCCAGCCCTCCGACACAGAAACCGCAACAGAATCGGAATCCGAAGTTGAGGTACGGAAGCCACTTCCACTAAAACGCATTAACACTCCTAAGCCAAAGAAGGCTCCTAAGAAGCCTGTTAAGTATAAGTACGAAACAGAAACAACCTCTAACGATGAATGGTCGGACGACGATCATAGCAGCGATGATGATTATGAAGATCCACGGGTACAGAAGTACCAGGCAAAGGCACAGGCTCGTATCCATGCCGTTCAACAGATAGATCAGCGGATTCAGCAGCTGAAAAAGAATCCTTATGAAAATCGCAATCTTGGTGTTTTTTAATCTTTGTATAGAGTACAAACATGCCTAAGAAAGCTCAAAAGAAAGGTCGTGGTGGTGCATCGTGTTGCGGTCGTGGTTGTGCGGCCTGTGGCCGTGGCGGTGCTCCGGCAATGAAGCGTGGCCTGGGCGGTGATATCCTGGGTGGTATTGGTGGTATGTTGGCTCCTGGTTGGGGCGGTCACCTTGGCCGTGGCGTAGGTGATGCCATTGGTTCCATGTTTGGTTTTAAGCATGGCGGTCGTCCAGCCCGGCCTCAACCCAGCGTTTTTTAAACTAAATTGAATCTGTCTATTAAATAGATGGCGTTCAATCTTCGCTTCTTTAAGGGAGCAACCATAGAGCAAATTCGTAATGCAGTGAATTATCAACAGTATCTTGTTACTCCCGAACAAGAGGAACAGTTAAAGAAAGAGAAAGCGATTCCAGTAGTAGATGAAGTTCCTAAGCTATGCAATGAAGTCATTGTCCCAAGTACTCCGGTTGGAGCCGTGGGAGTCCCTTATCAGCAACCGCCCCCTCGCAGAATCACAGGAACATGCTATCACGATAATTAACGAAACAGATAGTAAGAATGGCGGAAGTTGCCCGTTATACCTTTCATATTGCATCCAACCAGCGAAACTCGGGTACGAACACCGATATGAATATACAACTCTCACAGATCATCACCCGTTTAGCAGCGAAGAGCCAGTTACAAGTCATCGTCCATGGGATAACCATACCCTTCTCATTCTACCAACTTTCAAGTGATATTGCAACACTGGGTGTAAGTGTAAACGGATATGCACCCGATGGAACTATTACTCTTGCTACTGGTAATTATACAACAGTTAGTATTCTCACGGAACTCAGTACCAAACTCACGGCATATTGTGCTGCACTATCACCAACCTTTACTCCAACCTTTACTTTTACCTATAGCACCACAACGGGTAGAACAACGCTGGTAAGTAACTCTACACGGTCTATTACTCTCAAGTTTGGATCCAATACGAACTTAGGATTATTCTTCGGGTTTAGTGCGAATGCAACTTTTACCAATGTTAGCACAACAGGCGATAAGGCAGCAGTTGCGAACCCCGTAACTTATTTGCTTCTTCGTTCACCCTCTCTCCGACAATTTAAGAATCGTGAATGGGTTGTAGAAAAAGATACATTTTCGGATATTCTTTACAGAATCCCTATTTCTACGAATGTAGGAACCTATATCCAGTGGTATGGTGATTCAGAGCGTGTGGTACTGGTAAATGATACATTATCCCTTATTAATTTCTATCTTACAACGAACCTCTCTTACACACCCATTGATCTACAAGGCCTTCCATTCTCATTCCATTTAACGATTATAGAAGTCATCCAACCCGACTACATTCCGATCACGAACAGTACACTTGTGAATATTGCAGCAGAACCTCCCACGAATACGGAAGAAATTGACCGATTACAGAAAGAGCGTGATGATGCACTCCGACGCTTGGAGAATTATAAGAAGAAATTAAGTAGTAAAGTAGATAATGTTCTATTACGGAGAGAAGGGGAACCCCGTCCAAATCCTCAACAAGAGGCCTCGTAATTACTCGGCAGGTGGATTTATTAAAGGACATCCAAAGATTCAGACTCCCGATGAAGATACCATCTCAAGTCTGTTAGAATATGGTTCGCTGGTTATTCCCGTTCCTGTGATGCAGTCCGGCATCATGAATCACTATAAAGGCAAACTAACAGGAAAACAAACAATGGATCGTAGCAAACTGGCTCCTACGATTGTTATGCCTGGTGAGATGGTCGTGCATAAGAAATACGCTCCGGCTGTGGAGCGTTATTTAAAAAAGCATGGGATTACCTTACCGTTACCAAAATAAAACACATAGATAGATAGAAATGGTGCTGGTTCAGATTCTTGTATCAAGCGTCTTAGGACAGAATAACACAGACTTTGTTGTTCCTGTATCCGGTAAATGCAGCATTCGTGTGCTACATGTTGCATTTCATCATGCGGAGGCTAACACAAACTCCCGCAACATTCAGATTCGCTCCGATCTACTTTATTTCCCATGGTCGCCTACACGGTATATTACCTTTATTACCAATCCTCAGGCAAATCAAGCGTTTGATTCGGGCTTGGTTGAGTACCACCTACAGAATGTTGTTCTACAAGGAAAGATTGGAATCAATATCGTTCAAGCAACAGGTGCGGCTCTACCTGAGGGTGCATGGAGCTGCCTTCTTACGATGCAGATTGAGAAGATTAACGACGAATTTAATGCCCTAACAAATACCACAACCCCCAGTAGATGATGAAAAAAGGACACTCAAACCACTTTACGCAACAGCGTGTGGACTACATGAATCCAAAGTATGTTCCGCTTATCCCAAACCCACCGGCAGAAAAGATTGTGAGAGATTTGGAGCCAATTCGGCTGATCCGTCCAAAGATCAAAAAGAGCAAGTTCCAAAAACACTAAGCAGAATTCTGAGAGCGTTTTACGATATTTTTTATTCTCTACCCCAAGTATAAAAGATGTCGTTGCATTCCGTCGGTTCAGACACTAAGTATATCCTCCCTGCTTCCTACGATTCGGTTCCTCAGGCGTTTCAGTCTAACAAGTCAGCTAAGCCCATTCCTTGCTCGTTACAGACCACCAATGTTCCTGCACTCACCTCATCGGCCGCCTTCTCCGGTACTTCCATCATTCAATTGCCATGCGGTGCTTCGGCAGGTATCATGATTAATCCTTACATTAGGTTTGATATTCAATTGGCGGGTGGCGATGCCACTTCTCGCTATTCATACAAGGGTTCCACTAAGTCGGCTTCGGCACTCCTCAACCGTGTCAGCACCTACATCAACTCGGTTCAAATTGACAACATTCAGAACGCCGATCAAGTGTATGATACATTGTTCGCTCACTCTACTTCTAACGACTGGCTTTCTCGTGATGGTTCGGTACTTATGCAGTCGGGCGTGGAGATTACTGGTGTAGCTGCTCCTCAGACTAAAGTAACACACATTCTGCCATTGATTGGTGCATTAGGTACGCAGTCGGGCATTCCACTCTACCTATTCAACGGAACACTTCAGATCCAACTGGATTTTAATTCGTATGCTCGTTCCATCTACCTGCGTACAGGTACGGCTCTTACTGGTACGGCAGAAATCTCAAATGTGCAATTGGTATATGACAAGATTTCGGTGGAACAGGCGTTCGTGGATAAGGTTCGCATGGATATGATGAGCGGTCAGAAGTATGTACTTGGCTACACGAACTTTCAGAGCACAGCTCTTGCCACCATTGCCGACAGCACAGCTCAGCTGAACTATGGCCTCAATGTGTCATCGCTCCGTGCCCTGGTGGCGAACCAAGTTATCTCGGGCAATCTTACGGATGCAGCAACAGCTGGTCTATCGCAATCAAACGCTATGTCGCTCTTTCAAGTGAGCTTGGATGGTCGCTTGGTGAATAGCAATACTCTGAATGCAGCTACTTCTCCGGCTCTTGTGTTTGCTGAGCTTAACAAGTGCTTCGGCCGCTTGTTTGATGCTTCCATCTCGGATAGCTGCACCAACGCAACTTATCTCACCACAGCGTTTGCAGTTGGTGTGTCGGCTCAGCGTTGCAATGAGGCACTTGCCTTCTCGGGTTCGCCCGTTAGCGTTCTTGGTCTACAGGTTACGGTTGGTAACTCAGCAGCTGCAGCTACAACGATGTTCTGCACTTTCATCTCGGACTACCAGCTCTTGGTGGATGCCTCGGGTTCGGTAGAGATCGTTCGCTAAAAAAAGAACCTAAAGACGATAATAAACAATTCCATGACAACTTATTGGGAGATTCAATATAATCTCCCCTGCGTTGTTAGAATGCCCTATACCATTCGGAAATGTCCGAACCAAGACGCTTACAAAGTGCGTTCGCAGTCCGGCCGACCGCTAAGCAAAAAGTGTCTTCCTCTTGAACGGGCTAAAAAACAACGCACGGCTGCGATCTTATCAGAGATTGGCTTGTCCCGACCAGGGACATTTCCTTTGGGACGCACGAAGGCTAAAAAGTTCATAAAATGATCTATGCCGATATTATAGTACCGCAATAGATTAGAATGTATACCATACTTCCTTATACAAAACAACAGGCTAAGAAGATTGGTGTAATGGTAAAACCAAGCACAGATTCAAAGAAGAAGGTGGATGTATTCCAAGATGGAAATAAAGTAGCTTCCATTGGAGCCATAGGTTATAAGGACTATCCGACTTTCTTAAAGGAAGACGGGAAGGCCGTTGCAGAAGAGCGACGCAGATTATACCATATACGACACAAAAAGGACGCTGCCAAGAAAGGAAGCCCAGGATACTATGCCTCACTTCTCCTTTGGTAAGTGTTCCTTCTTCACATACTTAAGTGCCATCGTTAGATCGTGACCCATATTGGTGGCAGTTTCTTGCATCGTTGCCAATGCAGGAGCGTCTTTATACATATCGGTTAAATAAATGTGGCGTAACATGCTGGTGCTAATTGGTTTCTCAAAAAACGAATAGAGCATACAAGTAAGCTGTGTGGGGGTAATCTTATTCTCCTGGCGTGAGTTCATAAGGAGCCATTCGTGGGGGTTCAGCTCCGACCATCGCTTCACAATCTTGTAGAGCTTGGCAGGAATATCCAGGCTCTGCTTACCATACTTCTTTACGGTCTTGTACTGGTTAAAGTGGAAGTAGGGCTTACGCTTTTCCATCTTCATGTAGTTATCCTTCGTTTCATCCACATTACGCAGTTTGAACTCCGTGTAGTCCAATGAGCGGCGTGGCTCAATCAGCAGTAAGCAAGAGAGAAGTACATAGAGCTGCACTCGTGCGAACTCTCGCTTATCCAGCGACTCTTTCTTCATAATAGGAACAACCTCTTTCTCAAGAGCATGGTATTTCTGCATGACTTCCGCAAGTGGAATGTAACCTTCCTTCTGACGCTCTGTCATTTCCTGCTTGTTGAGTTCCTTCTCATAATCTTTACAGTCGTCCACCATTATTTTGCGGAAGGCCTCCACTACCTTATCCGCACCCTTCGCTTTCTCAATAAACACAATCAGTGCAGCAAGGCGTGTTTTGCGAACCTTGCCAGGAACCTCCCTGAGATGATCCATAATCTTCTTATGGTTCTCAATAACATCATCCGGACTCTCCAAGGAAACTCCGATCTGCTTAGAAAGATTATTGATGATGCTGGTGTAGGTTCGCAATGAACCTGCAGAGAGTTTAGGGCGATTGGCAAGAAGTACTTTTTCCATTCTACATTAACCGGAGAGTTTATTTTCAAACCATATCACGCATCAATTATTTTTCCTTCAATTGCCAGTAGACAGGCCAGATACCAAAATGAGTGATTTAATTTTCGCCATCGTGCAAAATATTTACAAAAATGCGGCTCACATTTCCATTTCTCAATAAGCATTTCTAAATCCAAAATAAGCCAATCTTCCCAATTCACATTTTCGCTCATTTATTTAGGGTAGAGCATTTAATCGTTCTTCCGCTTTCGCAAAAAATGTATCGTCTTTCTCAATACCAAGTGCATTGCGTCCCATTTCATAAGCTGTAAAAATAGAATTACCTGAACCAAATGTAGGGTCTAATATGGTTCCACCAGCAGGACAGTAACGCTCAATGAGCCACCGATAAATGCCATCGGGTTTCTCCGTAGGGTGTTTTCCTCTACCACCTTGCTTTTTACCTTCTATTTCAATTACACTTACTACACATTTCTTACCATCTTCAATCGTAGGTGAGAGTATACCTGAGCTGGGACGAAATGCGTGAGAAACCGAATTGGATAAATGCGTACCATCTTGTTTTGTGCGTCGTGTTACTCTACCAGGTGCATTTTCATCTAACCGCTGATAAAATGCACCCGCTTTACTAAATACATAAATCATTTCGTGAGATCGCATTGGCATTTTTCCTGATGTTAAAAATGAAACACCTCTTCGTTTATTCCATACCAACTCATAACGAAATTCATTTGGATTGCTATGAATTAAATCGTAACCAAATTTAGTCGTGCAAAAATGTATGCATGGCACATTTTCATTTCTGCGGATGCGTTTAATTTCTTTCCAAAATGCGTCCAAATCAATTTTAACATCCCATTCGCATTTTCCGATCATTTGCGGTTGATCTGATTTTCTTCGTTTCTCTCTTTCTTTCCCACCACCACCACCACCACGCAAACACCCGTATGGCAAATCACAAATAATTAAATCAACGCTCTGTGCCGGAAGCTCCTTCATAATTTGTAGGCAGTCACCATGATAAAGTGTAAGTTCAACCATCTACTTAGATGCTGGGTTTATTTATGATGATAATCCACATGCATTTTGCTTTGGAACATAAATGACACGCTTTACACGAAAAAAATGTCTAATATAAATTGCGGGTCATTTAAAAATGCATTGTAATAGCAAATAGGTAACTATTTGTGCCTCAGGGGGGTGCCTTTGGGTTTAGCGATAAACCAAAAGATTGATAGTTTATGTGTTAAACCAAAATATATAGCGTTTTAAGGCTTAAAACATTAGTAAAACCGGTTTTACTGTTGTTTTACACTCACTTTACGCATATAAACCCATATATTTCACTGGTTTATGGCATAAACCATCAATCTATTGGTTTAAAGCTACAATTTTCTTGATCTTCTCTTGAACTTTCTTGGACGGAATGGCTGATTGTGCGACAGGTGGGCGTTGAATGGGTGCAAGTTGTGGTGCTTCAGGTGGAAATTCTTCCTTTGCAGCCTTTGGTACTCGCTTCTTTGGAGCCGCCTTCGGAGCCGCCTTAGAAGCCGCCTTCGGAGCCTCTTTACCTTCCATCATTGCCCGTACGGCTTTATGGCCTTCGCTGCCCGTCTTGGGGATGCACCACTTATCGTTGCCTTGATTCCACTTCTTTAGAGCTTCTATCCACTTCATATACTCATACATAGATTATTTTCTTTTCCTATAATACAAATGGAACCCCGTGCGTATGTACCGCTTCCTGCGGTGTTACCTCGTGTTGAGCCAGTAAAGGAAGAGAAGGAAGAGCAGAAGGAAGAGCATGTTGCAAAGAAGATCCTTGTCGTTCACAGTAAGGATGTTTCACAAGAGGAACTTGCCCTCTTTAAGTTCCACGGTCGCTACCTGATTTGGGATGACCGCTTCATGAATATCTCATTTGATAAGCTTCCCTACCATGACTACTTATTCGTAGATATGCGTCAGAAGAATGCTCGTTATGCGTTGGGTTCTGTCAATCTAATGGATTATGGCGTTGTATGCTATGTTCCATGGTTTCACAAGGGTGAGAAGTTTATAGATCAGTTGGCAGCGATTGCACTCACAAAATTCCCATTACGGGCGGTGTCAAAAGAAGATTTTGATCGGCAGCTTCTAAATTCTAAATTGGAATCACCGTCACTTGCAAAGACTTTTTTCGGGTGGCTGGTTCCATGCTTACAGGCATAATGAAGTGGCTATGGAACAGCGTATGGGAATATACGAAAGGTATTATTCTTACAGAAATCCTTACTCTCTTTCGGATTAGCCTACCTCCGTTAGTAATTAGTGTGCTTATATGGATTTAGTCAAATGACAGTATAAAGTTGCCTGTTTCAATTATCAAAACAGTTGAACCAGGTGCCTTCGCCGATTTCTTCTTACGGGGCTTTTTTACCTTCGGCTTTTCTACTATTTTTTCTACTGGCTTTTCAGGTTCCATATCATAAGAGCGGAAAATTAATACAATATACTTTCGCAGTTATTAAAATGGATTTCGGAGAATTGATAGGAACAATTATTATTTCTTTTTA
>Ga0114974_10004433_pt1 | contig 10501 bp, 8 predicted proteins | sample S_130206_EF_Meta_FD_87318 | JGI IMG/M metagenome (GOLD analysis project Ga0114974, IMG submission 87318) | Freshwater microbial communities from Lake Simoncouche, Canada to study carbon cycling - S_130206_EF_MetaG | ecosystem: Environmental > Aquatic > Freshwater > Lake | place: Lake...
CCATGCATCAGTGATACGGTCAGCTCCTTTTGCATTTTTATTCGCATTCGTTGCAAAAAGGCCGCTATTGTATATATAATCGGAAGCATTCATGATGTCCTTATCGGACCATACCACGGCACTTAAAGGTGCGACTGCTGCAAATAACTGCGGATATTTTAAACCATAAATTAACGCACCATAACCTCCCATCGAAAGACCTGCAACACCTCTGTATCTTTTTTCAGATTTCACTTTATAAGTTTTTTCAATAAAGGGTATTAGTTCCTTAATAAAAAAATCCTCGTAATCCAATGAACCATCTGCTGCATTAATATAAAAACTTTTAAAACCATCTGGTGTTACAATAATCATTGGAGGTATTGTCCCATCTAAAATAGCTTTATCGGCCAAGCGATTAATTTCACCAAATTGAACCCATCCATCATCTGCATCTCCATATCCATGTAATAAATAGGTGACAGGGTAGGAACGTTCACTTGTATTGTAATCAGCAGGCAAATAAATTGTATAATGAACTTCTCGATTTAAAATTTTACTTGTAATAGTTTGTTTTTCTTTTACAATGCCTTGCCCCATTACAAAAAGCACCACGAAGCATTGCATAAGAAGCAGTATGTATTTTTTCATGTAAGCAATTGTTAAAATAATAAAAATAAAATTAAGCTATTACTTTGGTTTAATCCACATATCTAAGCGATCCATTTTTATATTATCTGAAATGGCCTTAGTTTGAAATAAAGTGGCCTTGCTTTCGTTATTGGGAACATCCATACTAGATGGTTTATAAGCAACAGGGCTAATAACTAATAAGGCTTTATTTAAAACGGTTTCTAATGGGTCGCCTAATTGTTTAAAAGGCAGCACATTGTCGGTAATAGTAATGTTAGGAAGAAATCCATCTTTGCTTCCATAATTAGATTCATCTTTTGAATTTGCAATTTTAAATGTAATTGGTTGTAAACCATAATTCCATCTATTTTTACTATCTGTTAAAGTAAAAGACCCTACATTTTTTCCATAAGTGTGTTCGCCAACTAAAATGACATCCATAAATGGTTTTAAGTTATTAATGACTAATTCACTAGCGGAAGCGGTACCATTCGATACTAAAAAAAATACCCTTGACAATGTTCCCAAATTATTGCTCTCCATTTTAAAATTAGTATTAAAAGCACTACTGCCACTGGATTTATTGAGTTCCTGTGTATAGGTGGCGTTATAAACTTTTTTGTTCATTACCATATTATTTTTTGCAGCCAAGTCCTTTACGATTAAATTGGTCATTAAATCAGATGATGTAACATAGCCTCCTCCATTGTATCTTAAATCAATCACCAGCTCATTTACACCTCCTGCTTTAAATCGGCTAAAGACAGCTCTTAAACTATCGTCATAACTAGATAAAAATTGTATGTATGACAGATATCCTACTTTTTTGCCACCCCATTTAATAATGGTGTCTTTTAAAATAGGGTTAGTTTGTAATTCAACTTTAGTTACAGTCATTGAAATTCCATTGTTACTAAATAGGCCACTTGCGTAGGAGCCAAGTCCTAATTTCAATGTTTGATTTTGTAAGATACTTGAATAATTATTTTTCGTAATTGTAACGTCATCCACTTTTAAAATAATATCCCCTCTTTTTAGTCCTGCTTTTTCGGCTGGACTCTCCTTTAATACATAGGATATGACAAACGCCACATTCAATTGTGCATTATCTGTATAAAAAACAGAGTATTTAATTCCAAGTACCGTATTAATTCCATTTAATTGATTGGCTAAATTAGTGGCGCTACTATCAATCCAAGAAAAACGATCCGTATTGCCGTAATCATATAAAACGCTATAAAAATAATTCATGGGATGATCATTCAAATTGGTACTCGTTATTTTGGGCATATTGGTATTCCATAAATAATAATAGCTCATTGTATTATGGATCCAGGTATTAATATCGCTATTGGCGGTTATACCATTATTTGTATCCATTGGAACATCCTTTTTACATCCTATCATTATAAAAAAAAGGCTAAAAGCGACAAGTATTTTTTTCATATTAAAATCATTTTTTTCTTATGTAAAATTATATAAATAAAGGACATAATATTAATGATTTAATATGGACTTATTTAATCCACCACATTTTAACTTATTTTTGGTACTTATATCATTCACTTATGAAATATCTTGGGATTTCGACAAAAAGTCTAATGGGGGCAATGATAATTTCTTGCCTTTTATTGCATCCGATCACACATGCTCAAAGTACCCCAAAAAAGGACTATGCTATGCGTATAAATCAGTGGCATAATGAACGAGAGAAAGATTTAAAAATGCCCAGTGGATGGTTAAATTTAGAGGGGTTATTTTGGTTACACAAGGGGGTCAATACATTGGGTGCTGCCAAAGGCAATGATTGCAAATATGAAAACTTAAATTCATTAGATACAAGCTTCCCAAGCCATATTGGAAATTTTATTTTCGATGGCGACAGCGTTTTATGGGAAAACCTAAATCAATATCAGGTCAAAATAAATAATATGTTATTACCACTAGGGAAAAAGGCTTGTATTTTTAATGGGGAGTCGCTCAATTTAGAAATGACATGGTCTCATTATAGTTGGACCATCATTAAACGAGCTGATAAAATTGGCGTTCGGTTTAGAAATTTACAATCGCTTAATGTGACTTTATTTAAAGGCATTGATCGTTTTCCTGTCAACGAACAATGGAAAATAAAAGCGGTCTTACATCCTCCCTTACAAACGGAATTAATGATATTAAATGTATTAGGTCAAAATTTAGCTACTAAAAATGCGGGTAAATTATCATTTACTTATCAAAATAAGCAGTACAATTTAGATGTCATTGACGAAGGGTCGCAGACATTGTTTATCACTTTTGCAGATGCGACTTCAGATGTCACTACATATGGAGCAGGTCGCTTTATAGATATTGCCAAGCCCGATGCCAATGGAAATACTGAAATTGATTTTAATAAGGCCTATAATCCGCCCTGTGCATTTACACAATTTGCGACATGTCCTTTGCCCCCTCCACAAAACAGATTACCCCTTGCGATCAATGCAGGTGAAAAAATATATGGAAGACACTGATCTGACCATTAACTTTGAATGAGAATGCAACCATCAACTACTCCGTTAAACGAAACCATTGCTGTCATAGGCTTAGGTTATGTGGGACTCCCATTGGCAGTTGCATTTGGAGAACACTATCAAGTAATTGGGTTTGATATAAATACAGACCGTGTTGCACAATTAAACAAAGGAGTAGATGCCACCTTGCAATGCACTAAAGATGAAATACAAAAAGTCAAACAGCTTATTTTTACTGATCAACTTTCATTGATTAAAAATTGCAATGTATTTATTATTACAGTACCTACACCAGTTACAAAAGATAAACAGCCTGATTTAATTTTATTATTGAAGGCATCGGAAATGATCGGGTCTATTTTAAAAAAGGGGGATCTTGTTATTTATGAAAGTACAGTATACCCGGGATGTACCGAAGAAGATTGCGTTCCTGTTTTAGAAAAAAATAGTGGATTAAAATATAATCAAGATTTTTTTTGTGGCTATTCTCCTGAGCGAATTAATCCAGGCGATAAAATTAACACACTTACAAAAATAAAAAAAGTGACTTCGGGTTCTACATTTGAAATCGCCAATAAAGTGGATGCTTTATATGCAAGTATTATAAGTGCTGGGACGCATAAGGCTTCAAGTATGAAAGTTGCCGAAGCTTCTAAGTCAATTGAAAATGCACAGAGAGATATTAATATATCTTTTGTTAATGAACTTGCATTGATGTTTGATAAAATGGGTATTGATACCCATGAGGTATTAGAAGCAGCGGCTACAAAATGGAATTTTTTACCGTTTAAACCTGGTTTAGTAGGCGGACATTGTATAGGAGTGGATCCTTATTACCTAGCGCATAAGGCTACTAGCTTAGGGTACCATCCACAAGTTATTTTATCTGGTCGCAATGTGAACGATCAAATGAGTTCCTTTATATCACAAAAAGTAACAAAGCTTTTAATACAGTATGGCTTTAAAGTGCAAGGCGCTAAAGTGTTATTATTGGGAGTCACTTTTAAGGAAAATTGTCCTGATATTCGAAACTCTAAAACCTTTGATATTTATTCCGAATTAAAAGCAATGGGAGCGGATGTAGTTGCATTTGATCCTTTTGCAAACGCGCAGGAAGTATGGGATACCCATCAAATTAATTTAGTGACCACTCTTGGCACTTATGATGCTATTGTATTGACCGTCGCACATGATTTTTTTAAATCATTGGATTATATGCAATTAAAATCAAATCCCACTTCCATTTTATATGATACGAAAGCATTATTGGATAAAAGTATCGTTACTGCAAGATTATAAATTTTAATTCCTACTATTATTGAGGATGATAAATGCTTTCAGCATTTTTTAATATTTCGTTTTTATCCAAAGTCATCTTTTTTAATTGTTGCGCTTGATATAAAGCACGCTGATCAGCGAAGTGTTTATTTCCTTTCACACTACTTGCGCCAAAAGTATTTACAGTTTCAATCAAAGGCAAGTCGCCATTCTTAGGAAAACGAACCAACGAAATATAAGCATCTCCGCTATTCATTTTTCTTTGGCCTGCTCCAAAAGGTTCAGATTGAACTGCCGCTAAAACATCGGGCATTCCACCTTGTGGCCAATGCTCATCACCTCTCACTAATCTTTGCATTTCACCTAATGTTACATTGAGCCGATTAAAATGTTTCATTAAATAATCGTACACATATTGATAAGTAGCCACCGCTTCGCTCATGCTTAACTTTTCATTTTTATGATCAGCCATTAAAGGAGGGATGGAATAGTAAGCTAAATTATAAATCAAGGCACCATTGCTTTCGGCTATCGCATTGTGGTCCCAATTTTTTAAACTAATGATAAGTGGAGATAATAAAGGGTATTTTGTTTCATCCACCATGAATAAGGAATCTGCGGTATAACCATAAGGGTATAAAATTTTAGCAGGAAGTTGACGATCAAATTTGATTCGTTTTAAATCTTCGTAACTAATTTTATCAAGGCCATCAATTAAATCTTTTGCACGACGGCTTCGATTATTATGAGTTAATTCATAACCATCATAAGCATCAAATAATTTAGGCGATAAATTTTCATTTTCGGCAGTAGCTAAAAAAGGGGAATGATTGGTATTATATAAGTACCCACTTTTTGGATTTAGATATTGAGGAAGTGCACTTAATGGTTTAAAAGTAGTCCATAAAGTGGCACGCGTATTACCAGGAACAGTGCTGTTCCAATGATAAGTAGGGTCGCTGTTTCGGTAAGGCATCTTTCCATTGGAAATATAAAATATGGTATCTTTTTGATCGGCATACACAATATTAAACATGGCTAAATGATTTTGCGTAAGCGCTGCTTTAAATTCAGTAAAATTTTGCGACTTATTCATGGCATACCATTGTTGTAATGCACCTGCATCCATTAAGGAAGGAAGACGCATCGAAAAGTATTGTCCAGAAGGCGTTTTAGCAGTAGGTCCATATATTGAAGTGTATGCTGTTTTATAAATTGGAATCGGAATGCCTTTAATACTTAATTTAATTTTTCTAACTTCTAGTGTTAACCATTCTCCATCTACTTTATATTGATTAGGATGTTGCTGATCTGTTTCAAGTTGATACACATCTATTTTGTCTTGTAAGTTCACGGTATGCGCCCAAGCCAAATGGGGTGTGACACCATGAAAAATTAATGGGGCACCAGGAAATAATCCTCCTAAAATATTCCAACCTTCTTCACTTTGTAATTGTGCTTCATAAAAAGCAGTAGCGCCTTCGATAGGTTGATGGGCGTTAATCACTAACATATTTTCACCCGAAGCAGATTTGCTAGAATGGATGGCAAAGGAATTACTACCTTCTCCAGTAAAACCAGGTAATGCCGGAATAGTACCATTTAAAATTTTAGGCAAAGCTTTATCTACTCCACAAAATACAGCTACCGAAAAAACAGTAGCAGATAAATATTCTTCTATACTAATTGGAAAGACATGTTTATTGAGTACTTGATCAGGATGTGCTTTTGCATAAGCTTCTAATCCTAATAAATATCCTTTTACTAATTGAATAAATTTTGGATCTAAACTATTCATTTGTGCTATCACAGTAGCTTTGGTGTTCAGCAATCCTGCGACATAATCTACAGTAGCTCCTTTTTTTCCTAAATAGGTGGCTAATTTTCCTTTACCTGTTAACATTAAAGTTTGAATGGTGGTAAAATCATCTTCGGCATGTGCCCAAGCCAAACCATAAGCCACTTCGGGATCGGTAGGAGCAAATATATGTGGAACACCAAATTGATCTCTTGCAATGGTGATTTTATCCGTTCTAATAATAGGGCTGCTTGTATTTTGTGCTGTAATGGAATTGGTCCATATGATTAACAAGGAAATAAACAATGATCTCATGTAATATTAATTTATTAGTAGGAGTGAATTTATATATAAAAGACGGTAATTTATAAAAACTATCTAAATTTGTGCGATTGAATGAATTCTTAAATTAATAACAATGATAGAGTCTAAAAGGTTCGGTTCTAAAAAGGCATTAGTAGACATTGATGAAACGATTTGCTTTTATAGTGAAAAGAGAGTGTACGAATTAGCAGAACCTAATTTTGAAAACATTGCAAAAATCAACCAATTGTTTGAGCAAGGTTGGCATATTACCTATTGGACGGGAAGAGGCGAAAGTTCGAAACGCGATTTGCGCGCACTCACCCTGGAGCAATTAAATAAATGGGGTTGTAAGTTTAATGACCTAATTACAGGGTACTGCCCCAACGGAAGTCCTACTAAACCTAATTTTGATTTAGTGATAGATGATAAAGCCAAAAGAATCGAGGAGCTTTAATGAACAAAAACTTGTTTATTTTTTTTAGCAAAAGGCAAGTAAAAAGCCCAAAAATGTAATAAGCCTACCAATTCTAATACAAGGATATAATAAGGCCATTCGCCAATAACAAAAGGATTATTCACTTCAGGCTTAGCAGATAAATACATATAATTAGCGCCCACTGCATAATTAACAAGGCCAACACCAATCGCTACTATTTGAGTATAACCAAATATCCAAATCCAAGATTTTGGGCGCGGCCTAAAATCCAAATGTAATATCATGTAAGCAATCACCAATAGCATACCAGCATGATCAATAAAGTAAGCATAAAAATTATAGCCATCCATTCCAAGGGTAAATTCTGGTGTAAGTAAGGAATGAATACCTCCTGCTAAGCCCCAATAGTAAACACATTCAGCCAACCATTGTTTGTAGTTTAGCAATAAAGCAATACACAAAAAATAACTGATACTACATAAGTGAGCAGGAAGATTTTGTTTTACATTCCAATACCCTTCTTGATAATTGTAATAATTTTCAACTAAGAAATTAATTGAAAAAAACAAAGCTATAAAAGTAGCGTAGGTTTTAACATTTACTTTTTTGAAATGAAGGGGAACTCGAACCACAATAGTGATAATTAAAATAATCATAACCATACATTCCCACCAAAAAGGAGAGAAGGGTTCAATAAAAGCAGGCGGATGTATTTTTCCCATAAGCAAGTAATCCTTACCCTTAAAGTACTATATATTTCACATATTAACATCAAAAAACCCTTGAATGTAATGAACATCCAAGGGGGTATTATAAATTCTTTAAGGATCTGTTTTAAATTTCTTTATAATTCTCTAATCCAAATGTTTCTATAACTAATAGGGTTGCCATCATCGCCATGATCTTGAAAATACAATGGCAGTTTACTATCATGTTTTTTATACACAGGTATTGCCGAATAATCGGTAGGTCCTAAAATAGTTACATTGTTTTGCACCAATACACCATTATGTAAAACAGTTACTCGTCCTGGTGAACTCAGCTCGCCATTATCCTTAAATACAGGGGCTGTAAAAATGATATCATAAGATTGCCACTCACCTGGTTTACGACTTGCATTTACTAATGGAGCATATTGTTTATAAACAGCAGCGGCTTGACCATTGGAGTAAGTGACATTATCATAGGAGTCTAAAACTTGAATCTCATATTTGCCCATTAAGTATACGCCACTATTTCCTCTTGCTTGACCACTATTTTTGACGATGGAAGGCGTTCTAAATTCAACATGCAATTGACAATTCCCAAAAGCTTTTTTAGTGTACAAGTCACCGGCTCCTTTCACATCTGTCAAAGAACCATCGGCATCCAACTTCCATTTTACTGGGCTGCCATCTAATTTTTGAAAAGCAGATACATCTTTACCGTTAAATAATACAATCGCATCCGAAGGTGCATCCGTATTAGTAGACCCTGCCGAAATAATAGGTACGGGTACCCAAGACTCTAAACTTTCGGGAGTGACCTTTCCAGTTTCTTGTTTTGTTTTTTGAGCGTTTGCATGAATACTAAAAATACAAATCGCCATAAAAGCCAATATACTTTTTTTCATATATTAATTTGATTGTTTATTAAAGCAATTTAAGGAAAAGCAAGCGGCGAAACAATTTAATGCAGGTAATTTATGCTTAAAACTGAACATTCCCTTTTATCAACCCCCTACATTTAGGATCGCCACAACTACATTGGAATGGTTCCATGGTATGGTCTAAAAAATCAGCATAATCCAAAGTAAGTTCTTCGCCTTTTTTAATGTCTTTTTTGGTGATGACATTTAAACCCTGATAACCGCAATTGGCATCACAGTGGTGATTTTGAGGGGCCCATTCTTCGGGTTGCAAATCCCATAATATATATACTTCCTTACCTATCGGATAGGCATAGCGTCTAAAGTTTAATTTTTCTCGCTCATCCCAATTTTCGTCCATATATTTTTTGGTGATGATGCGTTGTGCTTTTTCTTCTCCTTTAAATAGTAGTGTGTTTTTAGGAAGATCATATTTTGCATAAATTCCATAACCCGAAATAGCATTCCCTTTGATTAAAAATAATTTTTCCTTTTTTTGATAACGCGCCATGCCTTCAATAATAATGCGTTCCAAAAATCCTCTCTGACCTGCAGCGTCATGCATTAAAATATAATCTGCCGAACCTTCCAATCCTTTTTCGTAAAAAACAGAACAAGTAAAATTAATTTCTAAAAAATAGATATCGCCTTTTGCATCCATTCGAAAATCCATACGAGCATACCCAACACCACTAAACGACATAAATATTTGTTCGCCGATGGATTGTAATTGCTTAGCTAAACTTACATCTTCAACAGGAATATTTGCATTAGGGTGTAATTCGGAAGTTTTTAAAGCATAGGTTTTAAAAGCAAAACCTTCGGGAAAAATATATTCAACAGGTTTGAAACTTGTACAAGTTTTACCATCTGCATTGCCACATACTAATACTGTAAACTCACGACCTTCGATATACTCCTCTACTAAAGCCGATCCAAATTCGGCTACTATTTTATTTACTTTTGTTATTAATTCTTTTTGATTGGTCACTTTGGAAGCGTCATCAACGCCTAAGCTATCACCTGCTTTAGCCGGCTTTACAAATAAAGGGAAATTTAAATTTCCTGGCAATAAGGATAAGTCATCTGCTGATTCAATTAATACATGCGCTGGTGTTTTTACATCTTCACAAAAAGCCAAATACTTCATGATTGTTTTTTGTGGATCGTACAAATTCACAGTAGGACCAGTATAAGGAAGTCCTAATAAATCCAAACTCATAATGACATCAATGGAAGGCACTTTCCACTCTAAATAACCTTCACATAAATTAATATAGATGTCGTAATTTTTTTCCTTTAACTGTTTAAGTTGTTGGTAGGTAGTCAATTTATTTAAAAAGATATGATCAATATGCGCTTCAGGCATAAAGGCTGAGAGGTTTCTTTTAGGATCATAATATTGGTAATCGACGCCAGAGGTTGAATAATCGGGTTGTAAAACACAAATTTTCAATTGGGCAAAACTAGCTGTATCATTTAAAAGGGGGAGGGGGCGCATAATTTTATTTTTTTCGTCTAGCGAATGCGTCATTGATAATATGAATCACTAATTCGGTAAAGCTTTGATTGGCAAATCTAAGAATAGCACCAATAGAAGTGTAGTTCTCATCCTCACTGATACCACACTGTGCATTTACTTCGAGAACATAAGGCTTACCCGTTTTGGCGTCAACTCGAACATCTACTCTAGTGTATCCAGTACCATTAACTGCAGCATACGCATCCCATGAAATTTGTTGAATGGCTAATTTAGTTTCACTGGGGCTAGCTTGGTATTGGTAAAAATTTTCGTCAGCAGGCATGGGTGTTTCATCTTCATAAATTTCCCAAAGTCGATCAAAGGATAATATTTTTTCATTTTCAGGAAGAGAAGCGTGAAACACTCTTTCCACAGGCGGATAAATTTTAGCATACTCTGGCTGATGATGAGTTCC
>Ga0114974_10004434_pt1 | contig 10500 bp, 6 predicted proteins | sample S_130206_EF_Meta_FD_87318 | JGI IMG/M metagenome (GOLD analysis project Ga0114974, IMG submission 87318) | Freshwater microbial communities from Lake Simoncouche, Canada to study carbon cycling - S_130206_EF_MetaG | ecosystem: Environmental > Aquatic > Freshwater > Lake | place: Lake...
CTCAAATCCTTTCGCCGCATCGCCACTCGCTACGAGAAACTCCACTCCACCTTCGCAGCCATGGTCTCCCTTGCCTGTATCCTCGTCTGGCTCAAACTCTAACTTTCATTTCCCAGACACACCTTAAATGACTGTAGGCCGAACTATAATGGGAAATTGATAAATTTAAGCGCGAGCACCTCTAGCCAACACATTTTTGGTCGTTTTATGGCGTCCTGCTTCGCGCGCAAGACCACGGGCGTACTCAATCGCGTCTCTCGGTCGGTAGTTGAATCAAAGGCTGATCCTACTTCTTTCGCAACTTCGCGAATAGGTCGCGCTCTAGTTTCATCGCTTCGGCTTTTTGCTCGGCGGTCATTTCTTTTTCGAGTGAGACGAGATTCTTTTTGCCCTCCTTGAATCCACGCGATCCTGCGATGCTCCACCACGCGTGAGCTTGGGCAGGATTCTTAATCACGCCGGTGCCGTTGTAGTACATCACACCGAGGTTGTGCTGCGCGGCGGCATAGCCCTGCTCCGCCGCTTTCCGACACCACTTCACCGCCTCCGCAGGATCCTTCGGCACGCCGCTGCCGTTCTCGTACATCCAGCCGAGTTGGCTCTGCGCAAGCGCAACGCCTCGCTCGGCGCCCTTGCGATACCATTTCACGGCTTCCGTTTCATCCTTCGGCACGCCGTCGCCGTTGGCGTACATGAAGCCGAGGTTGGACTGCGCCACGGCATGGCCCTGCTCGGCGGCTTTACGATACCACTTTACCGCTTCGACGCTGTCCTTGGGCACGCGTTCGCCTTGGGCGTACATCCAGCCGAGTTTGCGCTGCGCGGCGGCATCGCCTTTTTCGGCTTTCCGCCGCGTCGCCTCTGACGAGTCTGCACACGCTGTCAGTAAGACGCAGAACAAAAGAGCCACGGCCGACCACTGTTTAATGCCGCGAGGCTCGGTCGCCCTGCGGAGTTGAGCAAGCCGGATGAAGAAACTTGGCCGCCTGCCATGATCGCCCTGCCCGCCCGCACCATCATCAATTGCCGAGTGCAAAGTGAATTTTGATCCCACACATTGTTCGGTCGATGAGTAGTATCGCCAAAATAATCTCGGGTGGCCAAACCGGCGCTGATCGCGGTGGACTCGATGCGGCCATTGATTCCGCGGTGCCGCATGGCGGTTGGTGCCCCAAGGGACGTATTTCCGAGGACGGCGTAATCCCGGCGCACTACAATCTGGTGGAGACGAAATCGACGGCCTACCCTGCCCGCACCGAGATCGAGTTCTTCGATGGCCCGCACACAATCCACGGCCAGGGCACGTTTGAGTTCCTCCATAAACACCCTAGCTGGCCAAAGCCCTAGCTTACCGTTGGTGGAACAACCAACCTCCCTCCCCAAATCCAGTTTCCTACCGACCGAATCCGAATCCCCGTCAGCAACGCTAAACCTCCAACCCCAGCCAGACCATGCGTGTTTTGAATCGAACCAAATAGCCCAACGCCTGCGCACTTTCGCTGGAACAGGCCGACGACGTGCGCAGCTACGAGCCAGCGTGCTCATCCCGGATAGGGGAGGGTCCGAGGAGGGCCGACGCAGGCGAATCAATCTCGTTTTCGCCGCGGGATGAAACGCGGGCGCACCGCTGACGTGCAGGCAAACTGCCGCGAACGACCTAGTCTACCGGGATCCTATCCAGGGCGAGTGGCGGGCGGGCAGATAGTGGGGCGGTCGACCCACGCGCAGCGTAACGCGGCGACGTTCAGACCGAGGTCAGGAGCCGCCGCGCGTTGCTCTGCATAATCGCGTGCAACTGGCCGGCGTCCAAGGGCGACTCGATCAGACGCAAGATGGCGCTTTCCACGGGGAAGTAGGGCGCGTGCGAGCCAAACAAAACACGATCAAGGGGCACCTTGAAGGGTCGATTCGCGTCGGGTGCGGTGCCGAGCATTTTCCCGACGACGCCATTGCCCTCCCAGCGGGAGATGTCGAGGCATGCGCTGGTCGCGGTCATGAGCTGCTGGAGGTCGGTGCCCTGAGCATTGCCGCTGAAATGGAGTAGTTGAACGCGGGCATCGGGCACGGCCCGCAACGCCCCGACCAGCGGACCTGCGACTACGGGGACGAGGTGGAGAGCCGGGTGATGGACGCGGATGTCTTCGAGGCCGAAGACCACTTGCAGCACAAGACCGCGGTCGCGGACCGCGGACAGAAGGCGCGTGAGGTCCGGATGGGAGAGGTCGAACGGCTGATAGCCCGGGTAGATGCGCACGCCGGGCATTTTGAAAAACTCGTGGATGCGCCGTAAATCCTCCTCCCAGTCGGGCCATGCAAGGTTGACCGTGCCGAAGGGACGCAGGAGGCCCGCGCCGTGGGCGCGGCATTCGGCCGCGAGGCGTTCGTTGACGCCGTTAATATCTTTGTGGAAGAGCGACTCGAAACTTCCTGCCCAGGCTTCGACAACGCGATGCTGCCGCAACTTTGCGACGAGGGCTGCTGTGTCGCGGTATTTTAATTTTCGGAACGGCCAGTCGAAGAGGTTGATGTTGGTGTCGATGAGGCCGACAGGTTCGCCGGGCAATGACGCCCCGGTGACAGGGGTGCGCGCGAGCGCGAGTGCGGTGCCGGCGAGGAGCGAGGTTTTGAGGAAGGCGCGACGGTCGAAGGAGGTCATGGCGGGAGTCGGCGGGGTGAGTGGCAGTGGCGCGCTCGCGGGTGGGGTGGGTGGCCGGATCGGGCTCATCGTTCGATTTTCTGCCCCTTACGGCGGAAGATTGGGGCAGCGATTTTGCGGAAGTTGCCGCCAAAAATTTTCATCCGATCCGCGCGGGAAAGGTCGGCGTCGAGGACCTTGCCGAATTCGGTCGCGTAGCCGCGGCTCGGGCCGTGGCCGCCCCAGACGATGCGGTCGACGCCGAGTTCCTTTACGGCGTAGTCGACCGAACCGGAGTGAGGATCGGAACCGGCGAATTCGAGGGAGACGTTTTTCTGCGGGCGCACCACGCGGACGCCGAGTTCCCAGTCACCGCCCGAGTGGCCGCAGATGAAGCGCACGGCGGGAAAACGTTTCGCGAGGGCGACCACCTCCATCGGCGTATTTTCGCCCGGCAGGTTGTCTCGCCCAGGCAGGCGCGGGGTGCCGCCGACCTTCAGCCACGAATGGATGTAGATGGTCGCCTCCAATTCGGCGGCAAGCCGGATGATGGGGTCGTTGTTGGCATGGCTGCAGCTGATGCCGCGCTGGTTGCCGCCGACGTATTTGATGCCGATGCACGGGCCGTGCCGGATCCACTGCTCCATCTTGGCGCAGCTTTCGTCAGGGAAGCCGGGATCGATCGGCGTCACCCCGGAGAGCGTCGCCTGCTCTTGCTCAAGGATGGTGCGGATCTCGGCGTCGTAGGGCGACGGCATGGTCGGTTTCGCCAGCGTGCCGCCGATTTCCAGCGAGATCGAACGCTCGATGCCCATGCGCTCGACGTAGAACTGGTTGGCGCGGAACTGGGTGATCGGGTTGCCCGTGCCGTAGAAGCCGTGGAAGTGGGAGTCCCAGATGCGGTAGGAGACGAGTTCGTCGCGGGTGGGCAGACCGTAGTCCGCAGGATTGAGCGCAAAATCGCGTGGATTCATGGCGGTTGGGGTGCGGGAGAGCGTTGGGGTGCGGAATTGATGATGCCCACTCGCGGGGGACAGCTGGGCGCGCAAGGTCCGGGCTTTCAATGTCAAACTTCGCCCCTCGCGGTCCCTCTCGCTGGCACCGGCGGGCGCCGGACTCAAAAACAGCTTGCGTCTCAAATAAGATAACCCAACGGCTAGGAATCCCCTCGGTTGTTTTCCCCACGCTTCCTGTGGCCGACCGCTCCCCCCGTTTACCTTTATGAACTACCTGTTTTCTTCGTTTCGTTTTTTGCGGTTCGACGGCCGGCGGCCTGCGTTTGCGTTGCTCGGTCTGGCCGCGTTCACCTCGTCCGTCTTGGCCCAAGCCCCCGTTTCGGGGGTTGTGACTAACGCTGCCACCGGCGCTACGCTGGAAGGCGCGCGGGTGGTGCTCAAGGGCACCGGTCTCGAGACCACGACGGACAGCCTCGGAATCTATCGCTTTGAGAGCGTCCCGCCGGGCAACGCCGTCGTGGTTGTCTCCTACACTGGTCTCGCACCCTCGGAAGCGTCGGTCACTATCGCCGGGTCGACGGTGGTGAAACGTGACGTCGGTCTCACGGCCGATATCTACAAGATGAGCAGTTTCGTGGTCGGCAGCGAACGTGAGGGTAACGCCAAGGCGATCACCCTGCAGCGCCGGTCCGACGGTGTGAAGAGCGTCGTATCGGCGGATGCGTTCGGCGGTCTCGCGGGCAATCCCGCGGATCTCGTCGCGCGTCTGCCCGGCGTCGAAGGCGAATCGGTCGGCGGTGACAATCGCTATCTCCGCATCCGCGGCCTCAGTCAAAATCTTAGCACCATCACCCAGGATGGTAACCGGATTGCGGATGCGGCTTCGGGCGGTGCCACGCGCGAGTTTCAGTTCCAGACCGTCGGCTCCGATTCGATCGAGCGCATCGAGGTGACGAAGTCGCCGACGCCCGACATGGACGGAGACTCCATCGGTGGGGCGGTGAACCTGGTTTCCAAAAGCGCCTTTGACAGCTCGCCGGAGCGACGCATCCGCGGCTCGATCGGCGGCATCTGGCGCGTGCGCGAACCGCGCGACGAGGCCCGCGGCAACGCCTCGCTCTCGTACTCCGAGGTGTTTGGCGGCCGGTTGGGCGTCAACGTCAACCTCGCCTATCGCCCGCACGGTTCGATCATCGACGTCAGCACGCAGGGACACGAGCAGCTGCCGCTGACCAGCCAGGCGGGGCCCGCCTACATGTATCTCCTGACCGCCCAGGATTTTTGGAATGTGCGCATCCGCTCCGGCGCCGGCGTGAGGCTCGATTACAAGCTGAGCGACCACGTGCGGGTTTTTATCAACTGGCAGCTCAATAAGCATATTGAGCATTCGGACCACAGTCAGGTCACCTGGCAGACCGGGCAGACGGTCGCGACCACCGATGCCGCGGGCAATTTCACTAATGCCGGCGGTATCCTGCCGGGTTATACGGAACAGGTTACCCGCGTACGCGCGGTCCCGACGAGCACCGTGGCGATCGTTTCACAGAGCGCCTACAAGGACGGCAAGACGTCGACGATCAACGCCGGCGCCGTGCACCGCTATCGCACGCTGAACCTCGACTACGACGCTTACACTTCGCGTTCCAAGGCGTACTACGCCGGCAACAACGACTTCACCTATACCGCCCGCAACGTCGGCTTCACCTTCACGAAGAACGACAAGCTTTTCCCCGATGTCGCGCAGACCTCCGGGGCTGACTGGACCAAGCTCGAGAGTTACACGGACAACGTGTATTCCAGCGCCCGGTCGGTCGGCTGGGATGGCTACGAGGGCGCCGCCCTCAACCTCAAGCAGGCGTTCACCGCGCCGGTGCCGTCCTACCTCAAGGCCGGTCTCCGCCTCCGCGCGCAGAATCGCAAACTCGACAACACGCCGTACCGCACCGTGTACGTGGGACCTGACGGCGTGATGGGGCCGAATGCCGCCACCGGACGCAACGACGACAACCTGGCGCAGTTCGGTCTGATGAACCGCCCGTTTCCGAACACGGATCTCAAGCGTTACGGCTCGGTGCCCTTCCCCGCTTTCCAAGCCGTGGGCCGGCCGAACGACCTCGATCATTTCATCGCGGCAACCCCGAGTTACTTCCAGCAGCAGGTCGCGAACGATCTGCAAGCGGCCCTCGTGAATCATCAGATTTTCGACGAGCAGATCGCCGCGGCCTATGTGATGGGCAACGTGCAGCTCGGACGGTTCTCAGTGCTGGCCGGCCTCCGCGGTGAAGACACCAAGACCGAGGGTGAAGGCGCCCTGCAGGTGGTTACGCCCGAGGAAAAGGCGCGCCGCGCGTCGTGGGGCACGGCGCCGGTGACCGACGCCGAGATTCGCCGTCGTACGCAGGAAGAGTTTGGCCGTCGCCAGACCCGCAAGGGCGACTACCGCAGTGTGTTCCCCGGCGTGCATATGAAGTACAATGCGACCGCTAATCTGCAGGCGCGTTTGAGCTATGCGGAAAACATCGGCCGCCCCGGAATCGGCCAGTTGATCCCGCGCACCACCGTCAATTACGACAACCAGACTGTCTCCTCCAGCAACCCGAGTCTCGAACCGCAGACCGCGCGCAATTTCGATCTCTCGGCGGAGTATTACTTCGAGCCCGCTGGCATGCTGACCGCCGGCGTGTTTTTGAAGGAGATCAAGAAATTCATCTATAACGCCCCGGGGCAGATCATCGGTTCCGGCACCGACAACGGCTTCGGTGGCGACTATGCGGGCTACACGTTTTCGACTCAGGCCAACGGCGGCTTCGCCAAGGTCAAGGGCCTCGAGCTCGGCTATAATCAGCAGTTCACCTTTTTGCCCGGCGTCCTGAAGGGGCTTGGTGCCTATGCCAACTTCACCCGCATGCAGGCTGAGGGAAACTACGGCGCAGGCAGTGCCATCGCCTTGGCCCCGAATCCACGGGTCGCGGGCTTCAACCCTCTCGTCGCCAACATCGGTCTCTCGTACATCCGCAATTCCTGGAGCCTGCGGGTGAGCTACAACTACCGCGGCCAATACCTCACTGGTTACAACGTCAACGAGTCGCGCTCCACTTACGCGCACGCGCGGCCGCAGGTCGATCTTAAGACCCTCTATAATCTCAACCGCCGCTTCAGTATCTATCTCGATGTGGTGAATGTGTTGATGAACCCGGACCGGCAGACCGAGTTTGGCTACGGCCGCCCACAGACGACCCACCTCATGCGCCCGCAGTTCTTCTTCGGCGTCAACGCGCGCCACTGACCCGACACGTTAACGAGGCCCCGCCCCGGTGCCCGGATCCTCCCATGCGCCGCCTCGTCATCATCGCCCTCTGGAGCCTCGCCGCCGTCACCGCGGCCGCCGCGCGCCCGCCGAACCTCGTCTACATCGTCAGCGACGACCAAGGATTCGACCTCGCGTGCTTCGGCTCGAGGCAGTTCGTCACGCCGCACCTCGACCGCATGGCCGCCGAGGGCGTGCGCGCGACGAACTTCTACGTCACCGCCTCAGTCTGCACGCCCTCGCGCAGCGGCGCGATCACCGGCCGCTATCCGCAGCGCAACGGCACCTACGAGATGATCCGGAACAACATGGTCAACTACGGCCACCGCTACACGAAGTCCGAGTATGCCATCTCGCCCGAGATGACGCTCGGCCTCGACGTGCGCGAGCTGACCTGCGGCGACGTGCTGCGCACCGCGGGCTACCGCAACGCAGTCTTCGGTAAGTGGGACTTGGGGCAGGCGCGGCGCTTTCTACCGCTGCAGCGCGGCTTCGATGGATTCGTCGGCCACGGTAATAACGGTATCGATTACTACACGCACGAACGTTACGGCGTACCCTCGCTGTTTCGCGGCAACGCACTCTCGCTCGCCGACAAGGGCACCTATTCCACGGATCTGTTTCGCCGCGAGGCCGTCGCCTTCATCCGTGAGAACCGCGCGCGGCCGTTTTTCCTCTACCTGCCGTTCAACGCCCCGCACAGCGCGTCCAACCTCGAGAAGGATTCCAACCAGGTGCCTGCCGCCATCCTAAAAAAATACTACCCCGCGCTCGATCCCGCGTTGCCCGCCACGAAATACGCCGGGATGGTCACCGCGATGGACGAGGCGATCGGCGAGGTGTTCGCTACGCTGCGCGAGCTCGGCCTCGATCGCGACACTCTCGTTATTTTCCACGCCGACAACGGCCGCAACGGTGCGCGCATCGACGATGTCCGCCTGCGCGGCGGCAAGAGCAGCGGCTTCGAGGGCGGCCTGCGCGTGCCGTTCCTCGCGCGGTGGCCCGGCGTGATTCCCTCGGGAAAAACGACGCACGCGTTCATCACCGCGCTCGAAATCCTCCCGACGCTCGCCGCCGCCGGTGGGGCGAAACTCCCGGCGGGCGTGACCTACGACGGCTTCGATCTGCTGCCCGTGCTCCAAGGGAAAATCCCTTCGCCGCGTCGCGAGATGTTCTGGGATTTCCCGGACGTCTATCAGGCCGCGCGCGTGGACAACTGGAAATGGGTTTCTTTCACCCCGCGCGGCCGGCGCGGCGAGGTGCCCGACAAGGAGGAACTCTTCGACCTCGCCGCGGATCCCGGCGAAAAAAACAACCTCGCCGCCGGGCAGCCCGCGCAGCTCATTTCCGTCAAGGCGCGCTTCTTCGCCTGGCAGGCCGAAATGGCCGCGAGCGAGCCGCGCGGGCCGTTCCGAGATTATTGAGCGCTGGGATCACCCAGCGGGTTCGTCCGCGTCACTCCCTCCTTTCGTGCGTCCCGCCATCTTGATCCCCGCCCCGCTCCTTGCCGCCGCTGCTTGCGCCGCGACTGCCGCGCTTTGCGCCGCCGAACCGCTCGACTACAACCGCGACATCCGTCCGATTCTCTCGGAGAAATGTTTCAAGTGCCACGGACCCGATGCCGCCGCGCGCGAGGCCAAGCTGCGGCTCGACGTGCGCGCCGAGGCGCTCGTCGAGCGCCGCAGCGGCGCGATCCCGATCGTCCCAGGAAAGCCGGAGCTGAGCGAAGTCGTCCAACGGATCGAGTCGAGGTTCGCGGACGAACGGATGCCACCGGCCGATTCCAACGTCACGCTCGCCGCCGCCGAGATCACGACGCTGCGCCGTTGGATCGCCGAGGGCGCCGAGTATCGCCCGCACTGGTCGTTCTCCCGACCAGAGCAAACGGCGCTGCCGGGGATCGAAAATCCAAAATTCAAAATCGAGAATCCCATCGACCGTTTCATTTTCGCCCGGCTCGAAAAGGAAAACCTCACAGCCTCGCCCGAGGCCGGCAAGCCGACGCTCCTCCGCCGCGTTGCGCTCGACCTCACCGGCCTGCCGCCGTCGCCTGCGGCGCTCGACGAATTTTTGGCTGACGTCCGCCCCGACGCCTACGAGCGCGCCGTGGATCGGCTGCTGGCCTCGCCGCGTTACGGTGAACGCATGGCGACCGACTGGCTCGACGCCGCGCGCTACGCCGATTCCAACGGCTTCTTCCGCGACAACACCCGCCAGATCTGGCCGTGGCGCGACTGGGTGATCGGCGCGTTCAATCGCAATTTACCCTTTGATCAGTTCACCGTGGAGCAACTCGCCGGTGACTTATTGCCCGACGCGACCGCCGAGCAAAAGATCGCGACCGGTTTCAACCGCAATCACATGGTCACTGGCGAAACCGGCATCATCGATGAGGAGTATCGCGTCGAGTATGTCGCCGATCGGCTCGAGACCACTGCGTCCGTCTGGCTCGGCCTCACCGTCGGCTGCGCACGCTGCCACGATCACAAGTTCGATCCGATTTCGCAGCGCGACTACTACCAGCTCTTCGCGTTCTTCAATAGCGGTGTCGAGAAAGGTCTCGTCTCGCCCGACGATCCGCCGCCGGTGATGGATGTCACGACACCCGCGCAACGCGCCGAGCTGGAGGCGTTGCGCGAAGAACGCACTGCGGCCGAGCGCGCCTTCGCCCAACTGACCGGGCCGCTGAAGCCCGCGATCGCGGAGTGGGCGCGGGGCGCGGTGGAAGAGCTCACCGTGCCTCGCGAGCAGCTCGTGGCGCACGTCGATTTCGAAACGGGGAGTGTGCCAAGGGCGCCAGCTGACCCGCGCTTGCCTCGCGCCTCCGAGCAAGGCGGCGTCTATTACGAGGCTGGCCTAGTCGGGCAGGCGGCGCGGTTCGATGGCATGCAGCACGTCGAGCTGCCGCCGGCAATCCCGCTCGACGCTGACAAACCGTGGACGATCGGCCTCTGGGTGAAGCCAAGCGCGTCGTTGGCTGGCGTGATTTCGAAAATCGAGCCGACCGCCGACCGCCGAGGCTTCGAGCTCATCTGGGCCAAGGGCCAGCTCCAGATCAATCTCGTGGATCGCTGGGTCGTGAGCGCAATCGAGGTGGTCACGAAGGAACCGATTAAGGGCGGGGACTGGCATCAGCTCATCGTGAGCTACGACGGCTCGGGGAAGGCCGCGGGCCTGCGGGTGTTTGCCGACGGCCTAGAGATCGGCGTCAGCGTCGTGCGCGATTCGCTGCGCGGCCCGATCACTAATCGCGAGCCGGTACGAATCGGCCGGCGCGACAGCGGGCTCGGTTTCTATGGGCAACTCGACGAGGTGCGGCTCCTCGCCGCAGTGGTGACGCCGGCGATCGCGCGCGAGTGGTTTTGGAGCGAACGGCTCCGCGGGATTTTGGCGCTCGCGGCGGAGCAGCGCGATGCGCGGCAGGCAAAGCTCGTGCTCGACTGCTACGTCGAGCGTCACGGCGATCCGGCGACGCGTGCCGCGAGTGTGCTCGCCGAGCACGCGCGCTCGGTGGACGAGACGTTTCGCGCCAGGCTACCCAAGACCCTCGTGATGCAGGAGGTCGCGGCTCCGCCCGTTACCCGCTTGCTGAAACGAGGCCA
>Ga0114974_10004439_pt1 | contig 10493 bp, 6 predicted proteins | sample S_130206_EF_Meta_FD_87318 | JGI IMG/M metagenome (GOLD analysis project Ga0114974, IMG submission 87318) | Freshwater microbial communities from Lake Simoncouche, Canada to study carbon cycling - S_130206_EF_MetaG | ecosystem: Environmental > Aquatic > Freshwater > Lake | place: Lake...
CGGCCTTGAAATCATTGAGCGTCATGATGCCGTGGGTCCCGGCGCTGTACAGCAGCGCCAACCAGAGCGAGCGCGCCTCAGGCATCGACCCGCCGGACATGACGGCTGCACCAGTGGTCCAGGCGATGCCCTCGTAACTTATTCCGCAGGCTGCATTGCCCCACCAGCCGTTTTCCTTGAGCCGAAATGGCGGCGCGCTGTAGGCCCAGGCGAGCGCCAACCCGGTGCTTGCCGCTGCAAAACCCCACGGCCCCAGGAACGACGCGACCACCAGCGACACACAAGTCCAGACGACGGCAATGGTCAAACCCCACCGTCCTGGCATGCGACCCGAAGGTATCGGGCGCTGCGGTTCGTTGATCGCGTCCACATGGCGGTCAAACCAATCGTTCACCGCCTGGCTCGTTGCACACACAAACGGCCCGGCCAGTGCGATTCCGGTACCTGCAAGGACCCACTTGCCGTCCATCGACACACCGGAAGCCACCACGCCACAGGCGAAGGCCCACATGGGCGGAAACCAGGTAACAGGTTTGAAGAGCTCTGTGACCGCCGAAAGAGCCGGAAGGGTCATAGCTCAGTGTTCGCCGTCGCTTTCAGCAGCCGCGTCCCCAATTCCAAAGCGGCGCAATTTGACATACAGACTCTGGCGAGACAGCCCCAGCATCTCAGCCGCCGAAGCCCGGTTGTCGCCGGTCAACGTGAGGGCCGCTTCGATGCACAACTGCTCAATGAGGTCGGTGGTTTCCCGAACGATGGCCTTGAGGGGTACACGCCCTACCAGTTCGGTCATTTCGCCGTTGGACTTCGGAAGTTCTTTCACCGCTTTGGACACGCCAGAAAGTCGAAGTCCGATGTCCCGGATGGTGAAACCCAGGCAGTGTCTTTCGCCGGAGGTGACTGCAACCGCGGATATCTCGACGTCGGTGACGGCGCCATATTCGCCCTTGATGCGCGTTGCGAACAGGCGCAGCACGTCACGCTGGCGCAAATTGGACGTCAGCACACTCAGGTCCACACCCGCGCGGCCAAGCCACCGGTCCAGCGACTCTCCCACCACCAGGCTCTCATTGCTCAACTGTGTCAACTGAAGAAACGCCCGGTTGGCGCTCAGCACAATGCCCGCGGGGTCCGTGACCACAAAGGCGTCAGGGGCACTGTTCATCACATCCGCCAGCATCCGGCGCGAGCTGTTTTCGCCGCCGGGAAGATCAGCGGCATCGCGTGGCGAAAAACACAGGAGCAGGTGCGAGGACTCTTCCTGCCGAAAGATGGTCACCGACAAATGCATCTGAGTCTGGCCGTCCGAGAGTCGAACCTTGAGGGGACTGGCACGCCCCGAGGACCGCAGGCCGGAAAACACTTGCCGAACCGCCGCATAACTCGCGGCATCAAGACTGTCTGCCAGCGACCATCCCTGGCGGCGAATGTCATCCCCCAGCAATGCGTGTGCAGTCGTGTTGCCTTCTTCGAGCCGTTCGGTATCTCCGTCCAGAATGAGCAGGGCATCTGATGTCACCTGAAAAAGAAGGCGATAACGCGTTTCGGCGTTCCTCAGCCGCCGGTAATCCGTCTCCAAGGACATTTGCGCGCTGAGCAGCCTTTGTTGCAGCGCCGCCTGGGGGCGCAAATCGCGGCCGAAGGCGAGGGCATGGGCCACGCCCGATGGCGCCTCGTTCTGGGCCTGCACCGGGACGATCGAATACGAAACGGGCAACTCCGTACCGTCCTGCCCAATGTGGTTCAGGTGCCGCCACTTGGCCCCACGGCCGGTTCCCAGGTCGCGCAACATCGCCTCCACCTTGGGGCGGCTTTCGATCGTCACCGTTTTCGCCCAAGCCTGGCCCAACCAATCTTGGCAACCGTAACCCAACAGTTCCTCACTTCCAAACGCGGCATCGCGAATGACTCCGGACGCATCGATCACCAGGACCACATCCGTGGCTGCTGTAATCAGCGAAGCCGCCGTGTCGGCACTGAGACCCGCCAGGTACAAGTCCGGCTGGGAAAAATGCCCAATACGAGCGTCTGACGGGCCTTGGGATGGCAGGTTCATGGAGGGCGAATCGGATTATTGAAAAATATGGGCTGACTGGCCACCAAAAGCCGGATCCGCCATGACAAAGTGTCGCACAGCGGCGGGCGCCTCTTTCCAGTCCGCAGCGACCAAATCGGCTCCTACGCGCGAGGCGTACTCCGGATGGCGCGCGAAAACCGGGCCGCCCACCACGATGCAAAGTGGTTGGGAGCCGACCGCCCTGCGCACGCTGGCGATGAGTTGTGGCAGCGCATCCAGGTTGCTTTCTGCGGCCAGGGAGAACCCCAGCGCATGGAACTTCCCCTGGCCCAACGATGCAAGGACCTGCGCTGTGTCGGCGCCAGGCTTGCCATACACATCCCAGCCGGCGCGGCAAAAGAAGTCGCTCACCATGGCGATGCCCAACGTGTGTTGCTCCCCTGGCGCCGCCAGCAGGAGGATGCTCAAACCGCAGGAATTGTCGGGCAGCCGGCGTTCGAGCCCGGGTCCCAGCACATGCAGCATGCGCTGCACGCGGCCCAATGCGACGGTGACCTCGGTGAAATCGCAGACGTCTTGCTCCCAGAACTCGCCCAACAAGCGGGCTGCGGGTGCGAGGAGTTGCAGGCAGATTGCTTCGACGGGTACGCCTTTGGCTTGCAATGCTCCCACCACTGCAAGCGCCGGCTTTTCAGGCCCGCCCAGCAGCAAACGGACAAATTCCTGGACCTCGGGCGCACCAATGGGTTCAGTCGACGCCGCCTTGGCAGATCGGCATGCCGCCTGCTGGCTGTGCGCCAACATCAATCTCGGTATGACCTCACGCTGGATGGCGCGCGCAAGCAGCGCGATGCTGGGGTCCTCCAGGCCAGCCCGGGGAACAGGGCCGGCTACGGGGTCCATCGCCGGGCCAGCGGAGGCGTCGAAGTCGCTCCAACGCTCTGCCTGCGGATTGACGCCACCCGTCGACTGGGCCACATCGCCCCGGAAATATGAACCCATAGTGTCTCCTCGCTTCGTTGGGCATGGGCCAGGTAGGCCTGCCGCTGTGCACACCGGCGCAGTCCGCCCCATGCACGCTGCAGACGGTGCCTTTGAGGCGGAAGGGTGCCTGTACGAAAACTTTACTCCTTGCAAAAAAGTTGTCAAGTTAAATTGACGTCAAGATAAGTTGACATTCTTTAGCGTTCGGAATAAATTGCGGCCATGCCGAGAAATGCCCCGCCTTTCGATCCAGCCGCTGACGCCGCCTTGCAGGTGCGCCACCCGCTCTACACGCCCGAAGAGCGGCTTCGCCGGGATGCCTCGGTGTGGACGACCGTGCAGGGCGTCCTGGCACCGGTCCAGTTCCTGGTATTCCTGATCAGCCTGGGTTTGGTGCTGCGCTGCCTGCTTACCGGCCAGGGACTGGAGGCCGCCAACGCTTCCGTCGTGATAAAGACCTTGACGCTGTACACCATCATGCTGACCGGCTGTATCTGGGAAAAAGTCGTGTTTGGCTGCTACCTGTTTGCACCAGCCTTCTACTGGGAGGATGTTTTCAGCATGCTGGTGCTGGCCTTGCACACCGCCTACATCTACGCGCTGGCCACCGACGCCCTGACGCTTCAGCAACTGATGGTCCTGGCCCTTTGTGCCTATGCAGCCTACATCGTCAATGCGACCCAGTTCTTGCTCAAACTGCGCGCCGCCCGGCTGGACTACGCCGCGCAATTGCAGCGCGCACGGGAACGCGCTGGCCACGCCGGCACCATACCCCACCGGGGACTGGCTGCATGAGCGTTTTGGCTCCAATTCGTATCGTTCCGGCCGGTGGGTGCGCGGACGCGCCGGTTTTGCGTGAACGCGGTCAACACGAGGTGTTTTGCGGCCTGACCGGGATCATCTGGCTGCATCGCAAGATCCAGGATGCATTTTTCCTGGTGGTGGGCTCGCGCACCTGCGCCCATTTGATCCAGTCCGCAGCCGGGGTGATGATTTTTGCCGAGCCAAGGTTCGCCACCGCCATCATCGACGAGCGCGATCTGGCTGGACTGGCGGACGCCAACACCGAACTGGACCGGGTGGTTCAACAGCTCCTTGCGCGCCGGCCGGAAATCAAGCTGCTTTTCCTGGTTGGCTCCTGCCCGTCCGAGGTCATCAAGCTCGATTTGGCCCGCGCTGCGTCCAGACTGTCGGCCAAGTTTGCGCCATCGGTTCGGGTACTCAACTACTCCGGAAGCGGCATCGAGACAACCTTCACGCAAGGTGAAGATGCCTGCCTGGCGTCGATGGTTCCGGTATTGCCGGCTTCTTCCCCAGGGGCTGGCACCGAGATCCTGATCGTCGGAACGCTGGCGGATGTGGTGGAAGACCAGTTCAACCGTCTGTTCAGGCAAATGGGGGTGGACTCCGTCAAGTACTTCCCAGCCAGGCATGCGGACGATCTTCCCCAGGTGGGTTCCAACACCCGGTTCCTGCTCGCGCAGCCTTTCCTCGCAGACACCTCGAAAGCCCTGCAGGAGCGCGGAGCAAAACGTATTGCCGCGCCATTTCCGCTGGGCATTGAAGGAACCGAGCTTTGGCTGCGGGCAGCCGCACAGGTTGCAGGTGTCAGCCAGACGCGGTTCGAGACGGCGATCGCTGCGCCCAAACAGCGCGCCAGCGCCGCTTTGGCGCGGTCGCGCGCCCTGCTCGAAGGCAAGCGCATCTTTTTCTTCCCGGACTCTCAGTTGGAGATACCGCTGGCGCGCTTCCTGGCCCGTGAGCTGGGCATGCATCTGGTGGAGGTTGGCACGCCCTACCTACATCGGCAGAACATGGCCGAGGAGCTGGCGCTGCTGCCTGCGGGCACCGCATTGTCCGAAGGGCAGCATGTGGAAAACCAGCTGGACCGCTGCACCGCTGCACGGCCGGACATCGTGGTATGCGGACTGGGCCTGGCCAATCCCCTAGAAGCGCAGGGGCTGACAACCAAGTGGTCCATCGAATTGGTCTTTACGCCCATCCAGGGTTTCGACCAGGCAGCAGACCTGGTCGAGTTATTCACCCGCCCGCTAGTGCGCCGCATGCGCCTGGCTGCATAAGCAGTTCACGGAGACCGCAGACCATGCAGCTGACGCTCTGGACATACGAAGGCCCTCCGCATGTGGGCGCCATGCGTATCGCCACTGCGATGGAAGGCGTCCACTATGTGTTGCATGCCCCGCAGGGCGACACCTATGCCGACCTGCTGTTCACGATGATCGAGCGGCTCCAGAAGCGCCCGCCCGTCACATACACGACGTTTCAGGCGCGTGACCTGGGCGGCGATACGGCGGAGCTGTTCAAGAACGCGGTGCGTGAAAGCTTTGCGCGCTTCAAACCCCAAGCCATGCTGGTGGGCGCCTCCTGCACTGCGGAGTTGATTCAGGACGACCCAGGTGGCCTGGCAAAGGCGCTGGACTTGCCGGTGCCGGTTGTGGCGCTGGAATTGCCTGCCTACCAGCGCAAGGAGAACTGGGGCGCCTCCGAGACCTTGTACCAACTCGTTCGCGCGCTGGTCCTGCCAGGTTCGCAATCCGCCCCTGCTGGGGAAAACACCGAGGCAAAAAAACCACGGTGCAATATCCTCGGCCCCACGGCGCTGGGATTTCGCCATCGTGACGACGTACAGGAGATTTCCGCTCTGCTTGCGGGCATGGGCGTGGAGATCAATGTGGTCGCGCCGCTGGGTGCCACGCCCGACGACCTTGCACGGCTGGGCCATGCGGACTTCAACGTCGTCCTGTACCCGGAAATCGCCCAGCTGTCGGCCCAATGGCTGCAACGCAACCTCAAGCAGCCGTTCACCAGCACTGTGCCGATTGGCGTGAAGGCCACCCAGGCGTTCATCCGCGAGGTGGCTGCACTGGCCGGCTTGGACGCCGAACGCGCGCTGGCCGCTTGCAGCGCCCGCGCGTCCTGGTACAGCAGGTCGGTGGACTCGACCTATCTCACCAACAAGCGGGTGTTCGTTTTTGGCGACGCCACGCACGCGGTTGCCGCGGCCAGGGTCGCCAGCGAAGAACTCGGTTTCACCGTCGTGGGCATTGGCACCTACAGCCGCGAGTTTGCGCGTGAGGTACGCGAGGCCGCCAAGTTGTACGGTGTCGAAGCCCTGATTACCGACGACTATCTGGAGGTCGAGACCCGGGTCGCGGAATTGCAGCCCGAACTGGTGCTGGGCACCCAGATGGAGCGCCACATTGCCAAGCGCCTGCGTATCCCGTGCGCGGTCATATCGGCGCCGGTGCACGTGCAGGATTTCCCCGCGCGCTACTCCCCGCAAATGGGCTTTGAAGGCGCCAATGTGCTGTTCGACACCTGGGTGCATCCGCTGATGATGGGCCTGGAAGAGCATCTGCTGGGGATGTTCAAGGGCGATGCCGAATTCCACGAAGATGCAGCCCCTTCGCACCTGGGGGGCGCGGCCATGAAGGAGGCCGCGCAAGCCACCTCCAGCGCGATTGCCCAGGCGGCCCAGACATCCGCCCAGACCGTGGCTGCCCTGTGGGGCGCCGACGCAGAAAACGAACTGAAAAAAATCCCGTTCTTTGTGCGCGGCAAAGCCCGCAGGAATACGGAACGTTATGCCGCCGAAAAGGGCGTGGCGCTGATCACCGTGGAGACTTTGTATGACGCCAAAGCTCACTTCGGGCGCTAGTGCGGCCCCGGTCCATCGCGCGGTGCCCATCCGCGTGGTGATCGTGACGATGGACACGCACTTGGCGAGTTCCGTTGACCGTGCGCGCAAAACGCTGGTCCGCGACTACCCCGGCTTGAAGCTGAGCCTGCACGCCGCCGCCGAATACGCCGGCAACGACAGGTTGGTGGCCCAATGCAAGGCCGACATTGCGCAAGCGGACATTGTGGTGGCCGGCATGCTGTTTCTCGAAGACCACTTTTTGCCGATTCTGGACGACTTGCGCGCGCGCCGCGACCACTGCGACGCGATGATCTGCATGGCCTCGGCCACTGAAGTGGTCAAGCTCACACGCGTGGGCCACTTCGACATGGACAAGCCCGCCAGCGGACCGATGGCCTTGCTGAAAAAGCTGCGCGGCAACAAGGAAAAGAAGGCCACGGGTGGCGCTGCCCAGATGAAGATGCTACGCCGCCTGCCGCAACTGCTGCGTTTCATTCCCGGCACCGCGCAGGACGTGCGAGCGTACTTCGTGACACTGCAGTACTGGCTGGGCGGATCGGACGACAACGTGCTCAACATGGTGCGCCACGTCATTGACCGCGGCGCTGCCGGGGAACGCGCCATGCTGCGGGGCTCGGCCAAAGTGGCGGCACCGGTTGAATATCCGGAGACCGGCGTCTACCACCCGCGCATGCCCGGAAAATATTCGGAGAGCACCTCGAAGCTGCCACTGCCAGCCTCCCCGGTGACAGGCACAGTCGGCGTGTTGATGCTGCGCTCCTACCTGCTGTCGGGCAACGCGCACCACTATGACGGAGTGATTGCCGCCCTGGAAGCACGCGGCCTGCGCGTCATTCCTGCGTTTGCGGCGGGCCTGGATTCGCGCCCGGCGATTGACGCCTACTTCATGCACAACGGGCGGGTTGTGGTGGACGCCGTGGTGTCCCTTTCCGGCTTCTCCTTGGTCGGTGGACCGGCTTACAACGACGCCCGGGCCGCCGAGGAGGTCCTGGCAAAACTCGATGTCCCGTACGTGGCAGCGCATCCGGTGGAATTCCAGACCCTGGCCCAGTGGGGCGCCTCCGACCGGGGACTGTTGCCCGTCGAGAGCACCATCATGGTGGCGATTCCAGAACTCGACGGCTCCACCGGCCCGATGGTTTTCGGAGGCCGTCCCGGCGCGGCCGGCGTGGCTTGCACGGGTTGCCACCACGGCTGCACATTCCAGGCGACCGACAGTGCCCAGGACATGCACTCCTGCCCCGAGCGGGCCTTGATGCTGGCAGCACGCGTTGGAAAGCTGGTGGCCCTCAAGCGCGGATCCCCCAGCGAGCGCAAGGTGGCGATCGTGCTGTTCAACTTCCCACCCAACGCGGGAAACATTGGCAGCGCAGCCTACCTGTCGGTGTTTGAGTCCCTGATGCACACCCTCGCCGGCATGAAGGCGCAGGGCTATCAGGTCAATATGCCCGGGAACGTGGACGAGTTGCGCGACGCCGTCCTGCATGGCAATGCGGCACAGTACGGCGCCGACGCCAATGTCCATACCCTGATCACTGCCGACGACCATGTCCGGCGCGAACGCTGGCTCAATGAAATAGAAGCCCAATGGGGCCCTGCGCCTGGACGCCAGCTGAGCAGTGGCAACGCCATCTTCGTGTTGGGAAAGCAGTTCGGCAACGTCCTGATTGCCGTGCAGCCCTCTTTCGGCTACGAAGGCGACCCGATGCGCCTGTTGTTCGAAAAGGGCTTGGCGCCCACCCATGCCTTTTCGGCCTTCTACCGCTATCTGCGCGAGGACTTCAAGGCGTCCGCCGTGCTGCACTTCGGAACCCACGGCGCACTTGAATTCATGCCGGGCAAGCAAAGCGGCCTGGGCGGAAGCTGCTGGCCTGACCGCTTGATCGATGACCTGCCCAACGTATACCTGTACGCATCCAACAACCCGTCAGAAGGTGCCATCGCCAAGAGACGCTCCGGTGCCACGCTCATCAGCTACCTGACTCCGCCAGTCGCCCACGCAGGTCTTTACAAGGGCTTGAATGACCTGAAAGCCAGCATCGAACGCTGGCGCGGGTTGGAGCCCGGCTCCAGCGACCGGGCCGAAACCGCCATGCTGCTTCAGTCCCAGGCCGCCGAACTCAACCTCGCCCAGGCAGAGCCGCAGTGGGACATCAGCGACCAGGGCGATGCCGACTTGCGGGTGGCAACGCTGGCCGAGCAGATGCTGGAGCTGGAATACACCCTGATTCCCCATGGCCTGCATGTCACAGGCAAACCCTTGTCGCTGACGGAGCGCGTGGACATGCTGCTGTCCGTCGCAGAGGCCTCGCACGGCGTCCGCCTGCATCGCAGCGTCGTCGAGGCCCTGGTGCACGGTGGAGGCATTGACTCAGCAATGCGCGCAGGCCAGTTGCCAAAGGATGAAGCGACACGGGCCATGCTTGAGGCACTGTCCGCAACCAATGCAAAGCTTGGCAAGGACACGGAGGTCGAGGCCTTGCTGCACGCACTGGGCGGTGGTTATATCCGCCCCGCGCCCGGTGGGGACCTGCTACGCACGCCTGAAGTGCTGCCCACCGGACGCAACATGCACGGATTCGACCCTTTCCGGATTCCAAGCGCGTTTGCCGTTCGCGATGGTGCCCGGCAAGCGCAGTTGCTGCTGGACCGCTTTGTGGCAGATGGCAATGCCTTGCCTGAATCGATCGCCATGGTGTTGTGGGGTAGCGACAACCTGAAAAGCGAGGGTACACCGATCGGACAGGCACTCGCGCTGATGGGCGCGCTGCCGCGCTTTGACAGCTACGGGCGCATCGCAGGTGCCACGCTCATCCCCTTGGCCGAGTTGGGTCGTCCGCGCGTAGACGTCGTCATCACGCTCTCGGGCATCTTTCGCGATCTGATGCCACTGCAAATCAAGCTCCTGGCCGAAGCCGCTTTCCTTGCGGCATCGGCGGACGAACCTCTGGAATTGAACTGGATTCGCAAGCATGCGCTGGCCTACCAGCAAGAGCATGGCTGCACACTGGAGATCGCGTCGCTGCGGGTGTACGGCAATGCCGAAGGCGCCTACGGCTCCAACGTGAACAACCTGGTCGAAAGCAGCCGCTGGACAGAGGAAGGCGAGTTGGCAGAAACCTACAAGCGCCGCAAGGGCTTTGCCTACGGACGCACTGGCCGGGCCGTGCAGCAGGGCGCCTTGTTAAACAGCGCGCTGGCGGATGTGCAACTGACCTACCAGAATCTCGATTCGGTGGAGCTCGGCGTGACGACGGTTGACAACTACTTCGACACACTGGGCGGCATCACCCAGGCGGTCAAGGCGGCAAAGGGCGGAAAGACACCGCCGGTCTACATTGGCGACCAGACCAAGGGCGACGCGTCCGTTCGATCTCTGACGGAACAGGTTGCGCTCGAGACCCGCACGCGCACGCTCAACCCGAAGTGGTTCGAGGGCATGCTGGAACACGGTTACGAGGGCGTACGCCAGATTGAAGTACACGTCACCAACACCATGGGCTGGTCGGCAACGACCGGTCAGGTGCAGCCCTGGGTGTACCAGCAACTGACTGAGACCTTCATGCTGGACCCGTCCATGCGCGAACGCCTCGCCAAGCTCAATCCGACGGCGTCCGCCCGTGTCGCGAATCGCCTGATAGAAGCTTCCGAGCGCAACTACTGGCAGCCCACCGCTGACACGCTCGACGCCCTGCGTCGCGCTGGCGAGGAATTGGAAGACCGCCTGGAAGGCGTTTATGAAGGAGCTCCCGTATGACCGTTGAAACTCTGCCCTTTCCCACCGTGAAGCCAGCCCGGCCGCGCGGGACC
>Ga0114974_10004440_pt1 | contig 10493 bp, 9 predicted proteins | sample S_130206_EF_Meta_FD_87318 | JGI IMG/M metagenome (GOLD analysis project Ga0114974, IMG submission 87318) | Freshwater microbial communities from Lake Simoncouche, Canada to study carbon cycling - S_130206_EF_MetaG | ecosystem: Environmental > Aquatic > Freshwater > Lake | place: Lake...
ACGTCGGTCCAGGAGAGGGCATCAAACCCCGCGAAATCTTAGTGGATACCGACCGGATTTAGGGCAGGTTTTAGCGGTTATCATCCCTGCGTACTCACAACATCCCGCTGAACCGTATTCGGGTATTTACCAATTTCATGGCTGAAAGCATTGGAGCAAAACTTCGTAAAGCGCGCCTGGACCGGGGCCTCTCGCTGGAGAATGTGGCCGAGTCGACTTGTATCCGGCCAGACAAACTGGCCGCTCTCGAGTCCGACGACTACTCCCTCTTTCCGAGCATGGCGTATTGCCGTGGGTTTCTGGCGATGTACGGCAAACACCTTGGGGTGGACGTCTCTGCGGAAACGCGCTCCATGGAGGGACACAACGCCCTCCATACCAAAGAATACCAATACATCAAAAACGCCCACATCCCGCCCCTTTCCGAGGACTCCGTGGCGGCCAGGGAAAGGTCCCCCTCTGTGATGCCCCTCCTCGTGTTTGGCGGCATCCTGATTCTGGCGGTGGTGGCGCTCTGGGTACTAATGACGTTCCGCAGACTCGGTTTGGGCTAGGGCGCCCGACACCTTGCAAACCACATATGGACCCGAAAGAATCCGCTCCCGCCCTGGTCATCGGCGGGCCGACGGCCTCCGGAAAGTCCTCTCTCGCCCTTGAGTTAGCGCAAAAGACAGGCGCGGAAATCATCAACGCCGACGCCTTTCAACTCTACCGCGGCCTGCCCCTGCTCACCGCACAACCAACGCCGCAAGAACTGGCCCTCGCCCCCCACCAGCTCGTGGGTGAATTCGACCCGGCCGAACTCTTCGACGCCGCGCGCTACCTCAAGATCGCCCGCGAGCGCATCGCCCAAAGCTGGGCGGCAGGGCGCCTCCCCATCCTGGTCGGCGGCACGGGCCTGTACATTAGGGCTGTGCTCTACGGCCTCTCCGAAGGGCTGCCCAGCCCGGATCCCGCCCTGCGCCTGGACCTTGAATCGCGCTCGCTCCAGGAATTGTGCCGCCAATTAATCAACCTCGACGCAACCGCCGCTCAAACGGTGGATCTGCAAAATCCGCGCCGTGTGATCCGGGCGCTTGAGGTGTGCCTCCTCACCGGACGTCCCTTCACAAGCTTCCGCGAGCCCGCGCCCACGGAGCGCCCCACGGTGGGGGTCTGGCTGAGTGTGGAAAGGGGGGAGTTACACCGCAAAATCGAAGCTCGAGCCGGCCAGCTTTTTCAAAACGGCGTCGAGGAGGAGGTTCGCCTCGCATTGCCCAAGATGGGGATTAATGCCAAACAGGCGATCGGCCTGCGCGAGGTGGCCGAGGTCCTTGAGGGAAACTCCTGCAGAGAGACGGCCGTGGAGCGCATCGTGTTTGCCACGCGCCAGTATGCCCGCAGGCAGGAGACCTGGTTCAGGAAGGAACCCGCCCTCAAGGCGCTCCCTTGGAAAGAATCGATGGCGTTTTGCCTCGACCTGCTCTCCGCCGGGAAACGCTAAACTTTGGAATTGCCGGCTGTTTTTGACATCCAACTTACTTTCAATGGACGATCTAGCTTTCTTGGCTTAACTTGAACAGCGTTCGCCCCACGATGCCCTAGGTCGCCCCTGGTCAGAAATAACCTTCAAGTGCCCGTTGTTATGCCGAACCAAAAACAGCAGACCGCTGAATTAGAAACTGCCGGTGGATCGTCCACGGTTCCCGGAGCCTCCGCCAAAGCTGCCAAAGCTCCCAAAGCTCCAAACCCGGAGGGTGCAGCGCCAAAAGCCACGAAAAAAGCCGTCGATTCAGGCACGGCCAAAATACCTAGAAAACGCGCCGTCAAACCAGCCTCCAAAGCTTCCCCTGTGGACGCCGAGCCGCAAGGTTTCCATGAAAACCCAGCCGTAAACCAAGCACTGACCCAAGCCGTGACGTATGAAATGATCGCCGTCCGAGCCTATTTCCTTGCCGAAAACCGGCAATCAAACGGTCATCCGGGCGACCACGACGCCGACTGGCTGGAAGCGGAGCGCCAACTGAAAGCGGAGTCCACGTCGATCGCCTCCTCCCTGAGGAAAGCCAGGTGAGCGAACCCGCCTCACCAACGGCGCTCCTGGCGTCCGCATCCTCACCAACGGCGCTCCTAGCGTCCGCATCCTCACCAACGGCGCTCCTGGCGTCCGCATCCTCACCAACGGCGCTCCTGGCGTCCGCCTTGGAGGAACGCCTTTCTGTCATCGCGGACCGGGCCTGGTACGAGCGCGATGCGGCCGGCCACTTGGACGCTTTGAGGCGCGTCTCGGAACGGATTGTAGCGGTTGCACAACAGCTCCCCCTGCCCGTCCATCCTCGGCTCAAACATTATTTGGAGCGCTGCAGCTACGATAAGGCCCTCGCTTTTCTTTCCGGAACACAGCCCGAAGAAACCTCTCACGCCCACTGACCGTGGGCGCAAAGAGGATCCCGCCCCTGTTCCGCTCTCAGAAAAGCTCCATTTGACGATCCCGGCTGACGGGCTCCGGCTCCAAAGCTTCGGGCAGGAGTTCCGCTGAAAAAAGAGGGGGCACGAGCATCGGCATTCTCTCGTGTCCGAAGCTTTCCTCCTCCCCGGAAGTTGCCTGCCGGGTGACGATCAAAACCTGAGGGATGGATCCCGTCGCGTCCCAGAGCCCTCGAATGACAAGTCCGGGCGGCATGTCGCCCCAAACCAAGCGGCCCTCTCGGCGGGAACGTTCCGCAAAACGCACCGCCGGAACGTCCACAGGGACTAGGCCCTTATCCATCCACCACGAGAGAATTTCACTCCTGGCAAACCCGCTCCAAACGGCCCGCTGCGCCAGCCCTTCGCTCCACACTCCGATGATGCGCCCAGGTCTCCACTGTTTTCCATTTGCTTCAAAGGATGCGCACATTGGTGTTTTCTTTCTAAATTAGCCCTCTGGTCTCAAGCAGGAAAAAACGAAACCTGGGCGTCTTCGTTTTGAAGTGAATACACGAAGTTCAGACTACTTCACCAACTCGCCCGCCAACAACAGCGCACCCGGATAAAACGCGCCGCCGCTAAACCTTTCCGGATGGTCCATCTTCTCATTGCGCTTGGAGAGAATGGCCTCCTTGTCGGGGAGTTCCGCACTAAGCTCGATTTTCACCGTATGCACCCCTTCCGGCAGGTCGCTTCCAATGACAAGGGTGCTCAGCCGCTGGTAGGTGCAGTACGCATCAAATAGCGGGACTGTCCGGGGTGGTTTGTCATCCAGGGTGACGATAACCTGACCGACATCAGGGCCAACCACGTGATAAATTGCAGCACGGGTGCCTCGGAATTTGAAACTGAGCGTCTCGCCTCCCTTCCGGGCCGCCAGCCAAGTCTTGACCCTCACAAAACGGGCCGCCAGAGGATCCTTGGGTTCCAGCGCCTTAAACCCAGCCGACAAAGTGGCTTCGGCCGCCGGCAACATGCGGGCCGTCTCGTAATTATCGACCACAAGAGGCGCCCCCAGCGCGTGAGGTTGAGGCGGCTTTGAGGCCGCGCGCACCCCGGGCAACGACCTTTCAATCGCCTGCAAATACAGCTCGTGTCCCGTGTCCACGTGCGGGTGCACGCTGTCGGGCGCAAACACAAATTTGCCCTCCAGCGCCGTTTTTTCCTCGGCGGAAACCGGCAGCTTTGCTTTCCAAAGGAGCGTCCCCTCTTTGGCCAGTCGGGCCACCTCCATCCCCATGTGGATCGTCGGAATGCCGTAGTGGTCCGCCACAATTTCCATCGTGCTTGCCGCGCGCGGAAAGTTCCCCTCGAGCATTGGGCCCACAAGGGCTTCGGTCACTGTGTATACAAAACAAATGTCGCATTCAGGCAGCGCGCTCCAGGTCTTGCGGACAATCCCCTCCATGCTCCGAATAATTTGCTCCGGCGCCGTCCCTCCGTCATTGACCGCGAACTCCACAAAAAGGAGGTCGGGTTTGAGATCAAGGACCTCTGGTTGCACGCGAAACACACCCAAATCCGAACCCGTCCCCCCAAGCGCTGCGTTGATTTCAGTAAATTTCACCTCTGGGAAGGTCTTCCTTAGCAGCGCCAGCGATTTCACCCTCCATCCCGCTTGGGCTGTGATGGACCCTCCCAGATAGCCAACCTTGAGTTCCGCTCCGGGCTTCGCCGTTTTTGCCAGGAAATTGCCCATCCCCTGTCGTGCGTGCAACTCTTGCGCAGCAACAAGCGGCGCCTCCGCCGCATTACACACCCTGTGTCCCAGAAAAATCGAAGTGCTAAGGACGACTACAACTAGATTCAGGCGGAAAAATTTCATTTCAAAAGGGGTCTAAAAAGCCAGCCACTTCTCTATCACCCCTAACCCCCAATGAGTAGCGCAGAATCCACGCCGCCCATCACGGCTCACTAGACCCCGTTGAGTTCCCATCCCGCGGCCCCCCTGCAAATCCACGCTCCTCCACAAAAGAGCAAAGGCAGCCCGTCCCAGTGGGTAGACTTCATTAGCCATGGCTTTCCCCTCCCCACACTCGCGCCTGCGAACCCCCTTCCCCTCCCTATTTCCGATTCTGGGAACCCTTTCCCTATGGGCCGCTCTCATTCTCGCCCCCTCCCAAAAAGCCGCCGCCGTCGACCTTGATTTCTTCAAGGACATCCATCCTTTCCTCCAGCCCAACTGCATCCCCTGCCATAATAAGACAACCACCAAGGCAAAGCTCAATCTCGAGACACCGGAATTCATCAAAAAGGGGGGCGAATCGGGCCCCGGCCTCATTCCCGGAAAAGCCGCGGACAGCCTGATGCTCCAGAGTGCGGCGCATCAAGGCGATTCGACGATGCCCCCCAAGGACAACAAATCGGGCGCGGTGGACCTCACCCCCGCTCAACTCTCCCTTCTGAGCGCCTGGATCAATCAGGGCGCAAAATCTTCTGTAAAACGCGTCGAAACCATCGCCCTGCATGCCCTGCCAAAGGGAGTCCATCCCATCTACAGCGTTGCAATGACGGCCGACGCCCGCTTCGCCGCCTGCGGGCGCGGCGGCGAGCTGTTTCTCTACGACCTGGCCACGCGGCAGCTTCTCTCCCAGCTCAAGGATCCGGGCCTCAAATCCGGCGCGGCTCACGAGGAGCTCGTCCACTCCCTTCACTTCAGCCCGGATGGCAACAGGCTCGCTTCGGGTGGATTTCGGGAGGTGAAAATCTGGCGCAGGGAACAGGAATCCCCCCTTTTCCAGAAAATCCCCGCCCTGCCGCAAGGCGCCACCGGAGTTTTGTCCCCGGAGGGGAGCCGACTTCTGGTTTGGGACACCACGGAAGGCCTGCGCCTGCTGAATGCCGCCAACGGTGATCTCATCAAGGCACTGCCTGAGGCTCCCAAAACGGGCGTGAAAGCGCTGAGCATTTCGCCGGATGGAACCACGTGCGCCGTTTGTACCGCGGACGGCGCGTGGAGTCTCTGGTCGCTTGGCGACGGCCAAAAGCGCCCTGAATCCGGCTCCCTCGCGGGCGTCCGCGCGCTGGCGTGGACGCCCGATGGAAAGAGCATCGTCTTCTGTGTCGGGGACGGAGTCCGTGTCTGGTCGCTCCCGGAAGCCAAGGTGCTCCGCGAAATCAAGGTCGCCAACCCGCTCGCCTGCTCCGTGTCTGGGGACGACGCTTTGTTGGCAGTGGCTTGTGGCGACTCCGCCATCCGCCTGTTTTCCTTTGCCTCGGGCAAGCCCGGTCTCGAATTGCGCGGGAGTCTGGAAAACGACCAGTCCCTCGCCACGCTCGAATGGGATGTGGCATGCGCAGCTCTGGACGCTGCCTACCATGCGACGTTGACGGCCCGCATTGATGCGCAAAACAAGCTTTTCGACATCCAAGTCAAAAAAGCGCAGGAAGCCATCGCCACGGCCAAAAAGGAACTCCCCGACAAAAAAAAGGCGGCCGTACCAGCTCAAAAAGCCCGCGAGGCGGCAGAGAAAGCCGCGGATGAAGCCTCCGCGGCTGTCGCTGCCGCACCAGATGGCAAACCGGATGCGGCCGCGCTGGCCAAAAAGAAAGACACCACCACCAAGCTCGCCACCGCCGTCGCGGCAGCCAACTCGGCGGTGTCGGCCGTGATTTCCGCTGAAAACCATATCAAAGACGGCGAGGAACAGCTCCAAAACATCGCAGCGTCTAAGGAACTCAACACCGTCAACCGCGCAAAATCAGAGTCGGACCAAGAGGCCTCAAAAAAAGTTCAATCAGTAGCCCAGGCCGCCCTGGATGCCCTCAAAGCCACTAAGTCAAAACCCGAGATCCAACCTTTGGCAGTGGCTTTTTCCAAAAACAACCTGTCGGTTGCCGCCATTTACAACGACGGCCGGGAACACGTTTGGTCCACCGCCTCGGGCTCGCCCTTGGGAGCCCTCACCTTTGGCGCCCCCATGACTTTCGCCTGCATCGTTCCCGGGCTAGAATCCGAGTTCCTCACCCTGGGCTCCGATGGACGCCTCGCCAAAACAGCCGCCCCTGACCGCTGGAAACTCGAACGCACACTGGGCGGAACCGCCGCCGCCTCCCCGTTTTTGGACCGCGTCTGCACCGTCCGCTTCAGTCCGGACGGCCGTATGCTGGCCACCGGCGGCGGAGAATCCTCTCGCTCCGGCGATGTCCACCTCTGGGAGACGGAATCCGGAAAGCTCCTCCAAAGCTGGAAAGACAAACACAACGATACCGTCCTGGCCCTCGACTTCTCCCCGGACGGACTCTGGCTCGCCTCAGGAGGCGCCGACCGTCTCGCGCGGATCACAGAAGTGGCGACAGGCAAACAGCGCTACCTTCTTGAAGCCCACACACACCACGTCATGGGCGTGGCGTTCCGCGCCGATGGCAGAATACTCGCCACCGCCGGGGCCGACGGCATCGTCAACACCTGGGACATGGGTTCGGGCGAACGCGCCAAGAAAATCATCGGCTGGACCAAAGAAGTCACAGGCGTTCAATTCCTCGGCGCCTCAAGCAAACTCGTGACGTCCGCGGCAGACAATCAGGTGCGCATCGTCAACGAAGACGGGACGGAGGTGCGGTCCATGGCCAAACTTCCAGACTTCGTGCAAGCTGCAGCCGGAGCAAAAACCTCTCCCCTGCTCATCGGCGGCGGTGAAGACAGCGTCCTCAGGCTTTGGAACGGGACCACGGGCGATGAATTAACCCAGTTCACTTCCCCCTGACCCCCGAGAGCCGCATTTCAAAATCTCCCTTCAAAAAAGCGACCCAATCTAAGGGTGTTTTCAATTCAGGGTTATTCATTTACAGCTATATTTCGCAGAGTTCTCTGAAACATTGAATTCGTTCAAGTGTTTCTCCCCTAGTTCTCCGCCAAAGCCCCACCCCCATGTCTAACGCTCACCTTCCTCACTCGATTCTTCCCTGCCCCGGACCACTCAGCCGGCGCAGCTTCATGCGTGTTGGACTTTCAGGCTTTGCGAGTCTCGGGTTGCCGGGGTTGCTAAAAATGCGCGCCCAAGCCGCAGCGGCGGCGGCCCCCGGAAAGGGGCAGGCGCTACGCACGGCGGTCATCATGGTCTGGCAGCCCGGCGGCTGTTCGCACTTGGACACGTACGACCCCAAGCCGGACATCGGGAGCGAATACCGCGGCCCCTTTAAAACGATCGCGACCAAGGTGCCCGGAACGCGCATCACCGAACTGCTGCCTCTTCAGGCCAGAATCGCGGACAAGTTTACGATTTTGCGCTCTATGAACCAAAAGGCAGGAGGGCATCCCGCCGGTTCGATGCAATTGCTCTCAGGGGACCCCGATACCCGCGACAAACCCAAACCGCGTTATCCCGACTGGATGTCCGTCTCCGCCTACATCCGCGCGCGCGACGGCGGCCGCTCCAACCCTCTCCCCAACTACATCGGAGTCAACCCCGTGATCGAATACGGCGGCCCCGCCTACGTGGGCGCCGCCTATGCCCCCTTCTCGATCTCCGGGGACCCTAACCGCCCGGATTTTGAAGTACCCAACATCGGGCTCTCGGACAAATCCGAAGCCGTCCGCCTCGGCGACCGCGTCATGCTCCGCAAGAGCCTCGACACCATGGAGCGCACCTTCGACACCCTCGGCGAACTCGGCGCACTCGACCAATTTGAATCCCAAGCTGTCGCGCTCCTCACAAACCCCCAAGCGCGGGACGCCTTCGACTTAAGCAAGGAAGACCCGCAAACCCGCGATCGCTACGGCCGGCACCGCTGGGGTCAACAACTGCTACTCGCTCGACGCCTGGTGGAAGCAGGTGTGGAAATCATCACCAGCAGCCTGAGCGGCCCACAGTGCGGGCGCGTTAACAACTGGGACGACCATGCCGTCAACCACAACGTCTTCGACGCTCTGCGCTTCCGCGCGGCAGACTACGATCAGGCCGTCTCCGCCCTCATCGAAGATATCTACGCGCGCGGCCTCGACAAACGCGTGCTTGTCGTCGTCACCGGCGAATTCGGCCGGACTCCCAAAATCGAATACAGCCCCAGCACCGGAGTCGGCGACGGCAGCGCTCCCGCCGGCACTTCCCAACCCGGCCGCGACCACTGGCCCCGCGCTTTCAGCAACATCTGGGCGGGCGGAGGCATCCAGACCGGCGGCGTCATCGGCGCCACGGATAAACGCGGCGAAGACGTCATCGAACGCGCCTGCGGACCCGATGACTTTCTGGCCACCATCTACCACCACCTCGGCATCGATAGCAGCAAAGAGTTCATCAACGATTTGAACGGCCGTCCCACGCACATCGTGCAAAACGGCCGCCCCATTCCTGAACTGATGGGCAAGGGGTAAGCATAGATCCCGGGCCTCCCGGGTTCAACCTCCTACCCCTGCGATTCCACCCGGTGCGTCGGAACGGGTTTGCCCGGACGAAAAAACTCCAGGTGCTCCAGGTGCGCCTGGAGCCCCGCAACCGCTTGAGCTGCGACAGGAAGCGACTCTCGAAGCGCTCTGGCAAGCATCTCCGGATCCGCCTCGGCGCGGAGATTCACAATCACCTGACCGCTGCTCGCGGGCTGTTCAAGGCGAATCGCTAGTTCCGGCACAAAGTCGCTCCGCACCAAGTTCACAACGGCGATATCGCCCAACCCTGCGTCGGGGCTGAAAGTCATTTTCAGGTGCGCAATTTCGGTGCCTGCCGCCTGGAGCCGGCTCTGGATCTCAGCCGCGAAGGCACGTAAAAACGCGTTGGCATCAAACTCCAACTCCGGCCCGCAAGCCACAGTGGCGTTGAGCCATCCCAGAAGCGCCTCCCCTTCAGCATACACCGCGTAGTCGACATCCATCGTGCGGCGCTCCACCTGCTCGCTCGACTCCAACTTCGAAAACCATTCTTCCAGACCGTCGCCAGTGCGCACCGAAGCGAAAAGCACTTCCGCCTTTGGAAACTCCGAGGCTATCGCTTTTTTAAGCGCCTCCCGCTGCTCGAGATCCAGCAATTCGCTCTTGCTGACAACAATGAAATCCGCCTCCTCCAACTGCTTCTTATAGATGTAAATCACCTTCTGCGAAAAACTCCCTCCAGCCTGAAGGCCGAAAACCCGAAGCGCACGAACCGGATCCAGAAGCACGCTCAGCGGCGCAATTCGAAAGAGATCCCCGTACATGCGTCTCAGCGGATACGTTACCGTCGCCACCAGGTCGGTGCAGCTGCCAACGGGTTCAGCTATAAAAACGTCCGGCCGAGTGGCCTCCGAAAGCCGGTCAGCCGCGTCCACCAGCGAATTAAACCGGCAGCAAAAACAGCCGCCGGGAATTTCCTCCGTCGCAAACCCCTTGGAACGAAGCATCGCCGTATCCACCAACTCCTGCCCCTGATCGTTCGTAATCAGGCCGACACGCCTTCCCTTCAAGCTGAGGCGCTGCGCGAGCGCGGCCACCGCAGTAGTTTTACCCGCTCCCAAAAAACCGCCAATCATGACGTAAAGGGCCCTTGCAGGGGATTCGGCGGCGGCTGGGGTGTTCATCCCTCGGAGCCTAACAGGAACTCATTTCCCGAGCAAAGGAAGACCCTTTTCCTACTCTTTTTCGACGCACGTCCAAAGGTAAAGGTTCTCCACCTTCTTCCGCGCCCAGGGCGTTTTTCTCAAAAACGTTAAGCTCGATTTGATGCTGGGGTTCATGTTGAAACACCGGATGTCGATTTGAAACCCGAGCTCCTCCCACCCATGGCGTTCTACCAATGCGGTGAGGATTTTCTCGAGCGTGACGCCGTGTAATGGATCGGCCGATTGAAAGTCTGTCATTTGATGGAGTGTATCTGAACCCGATTAGACTCGACGCAACCCGCCGAACCGTCAATAAACGGAGTCTTTATGGCAAAGGGAAACAACAGTCAAAAAAAGGAAGTCAAGAAACCTAAAAAGGAAAAGCCCAAACAAACGGCCACCCGCAACACTAAAGCATAGCCGCTTGTTAAGTCCCGCCCTCCGGCTAAACCCATCTCCCGGAGGGCGGTCTATGCGTTTCATTTCGAACGCATTAAAAGACACCGTGAATCTCGCGCGCCCGATTAAACGACTCG
>Ga0114974_10004441_pt1 | contig 10489 bp, 4 predicted proteins | sample S_130206_EF_Meta_FD_87318 | JGI IMG/M metagenome (GOLD analysis project Ga0114974, IMG submission 87318) | Freshwater microbial communities from Lake Simoncouche, Canada to study carbon cycling - S_130206_EF_MetaG | ecosystem: Environmental > Aquatic > Freshwater > Lake | place: Lake...
ACAGTCTTGCCCGCGAAACGCGCGCGCTCGTACTCGAGGGAGCGCAAGTCTTGGTCAACCTCACCAATGACTCTTGGTTCGGAAACAGCGCAGGAGCGGCACAACACCTGGCGAATGCCAAATTCCGGGCAATTGAGACGCGCCTCCCGATGATCCGGTGCGCCAATACGGGTGAAACGTGTTCCGTAGATCCCATGGGACGCGTAGACCAGCGCCTGGAGGCCTTCACAGAAGGCATCGACACACTGGCCGTCCTGGTTCCAGAACAGCCCCTTCAAACAACCTACACGCGTTTTGGCGACCTCTGGATTGCAGGCTGTGGACTCGCCGCGCTCGTGCTCGCACGTCGACGTGAGTCGTCTCTGTAAATAATACGGAGCACCTCCCTGCCCCAACCGCTTAAACCATCAGCCACCCGATCATGAAAACTATCGCCTCCCTCTTCGCCTCTGTAGCACTCTCCGCATTCGGCGCTGATGCCCTTGAAAAGCCATTTCCCACGCCTCAACCCTTGTGGGCCGGAGGCGCTCCGGGATCCGAGTCACGAGCAACAGAAGCCGAGCGCGTCGATGGTGCAAACGTCTCCAACGTTCACAACCCATCCATCACCGCATTTCTGCCCACTCGCGAAAAAAACACGGGAGTCGCCGTGATTCTCGCCCCGGGTGGCGGCCATTCCAAACTTTGCCTCGGCCACGAAGGATACGCCCTTGCCGAATGGTTTCAGGAACGGGGCATTGCCGCTTTTGTCCTGAAATACCGCCTCGCCCGTGAAAAAGATTCCACCTACTCGATTCAGGAACATGCCATGGCCGACACCCGCCGCGCCCTGCGCACCGTCCGTTCCAAAGGCGCACTCTGGGGTATTCAGACCGATAAAATCGGCATCCTGGGCTTTTCCGCGGGTGGGGAACTGGCAGCCTTCGCCGCGATGCAATCCGACTCGGGTAACCCCAACGATCCCGATCCCATCGAGAAAAGCGGTTGCCGACCTGATTTTCAAGGTCTCATCTACCCGGGAACATCCCCGCTTTTTACCGTTGAGAAAGGCATGCCTCCACTTTTCATTGCCTGCGGTTATGGGGATCGCCCGGACATCTCAGAAGGCATGGCGTCGCTCTACCTCAAATACAAACAGGCCGGAGTGAAAGCTGAACTGCACATCTACTCAAACGCCGGGCACGGCTTCGGGTACCGCCCTGGCACAACCACCGCCGCCGGAGACTGGCCCTTTCGCTTTCAGGAATGGCTGCGGGATAGCGGCATTCTCCCTGCTCAAACATCCCACCGCCCTGCCTCCCAATAACGGGCCGTGTCCGCTATAAAACAGCCGGATCCCCGTACAATGTAAACCCAGTGGATCGGGTGATTTTTACGTTGAAGATCTGCCCGATGTGGCGCACGCCTCCCTCCATCACGACAATTTTGTTGCCGGGGGTTCTTCCGGAGAGTCGCTCAGGATTGGTCTTGCTGGGCCCCTCGCAAAGCACTTCCACCAAGTGCCCGACAAGAGCCTCACTTTTTGCCTTCGCGAGATCATCGATGATCGCGAGCAGATCCTGATTTCGCGCCTCCTTGACCTCCTCGGAAATCTGCCCGGGAAGATCCACCGCCGGGGTATCTTTGCGCTGTGAATATCTAAAAATAAAGGCGTTATCAAAGCCGACCTGCTCCACAAGCGTGCGTGTCAGGGCGTAATCCTCATCGGTTTCTCCAGGGAATCCAACAATGACATCGGTGGTGAGGGCGATGTCGGGGCGCACGGCGCGGATTGACTCCGTCAAGGCGAGATACTTTGCAGCGGTGTAGCCCCGATGCATCTGCTTGAGAAGGCGATCGGAGCCCGATTGGAGAGGCAGGTGCACATGTGGCATCAGCTTTGGAAGACGCCCAAAGCACTCCACCAAATCCGGCCGAAACCCGATGGGATGAGGAGAAGTAAAACGAATCCGATCAATACCATCGACGGCATGAACCGCCTCAATCAACTGCACAAAAGGGCTCTTGCCTTCAACTTTTTCAAATTCATGGCGCCCGTAGAGATTCACGATCTGTCCGAGGAGGGTCACTTCACGCACCCCTTTTTGAGCAAGGTCCCGCACCTCGTTTACAATCTCCGCGATACCCCGGGAACGCTCCGAGCCGCGCGTGCTCGGGACGATGCAAAATGTACAGTGCATGTTGCAGCCCTGCATGATCGACACGAAAGCGCTGCACTGGCGCTCCTTGAGAATATGCTCGCGAATCGTCTCCTGCGAGCCCGCTTCTTCCTCGATGTCGACAATGGAGAAACGGGCGTCATCCATGAGAGAATCACGCATCCGGCGCCTGCGCTGCACAAGCTCTTCAACGTAGTCAGCCACCTTGTGAAACTTTTGAGTCCCCACCACGAGGTCCACATGACCCATGTCTCGCACCAGCTCAGCACCGCGGCTCTGGGCCATGCACCCCAAAAAACCGAATACCATCTCCGGCTTTCCCGTCCGCAGACGGCTCAGCATTCCCATTTTCCCGATCGCCTTTTGCTCGGCCATGTCCCGCACACTACAGGTGTTCAGGAGAACAACGTCCGCGTCAGCCTCGCTCGTTGTAAGTTCGTATCCGCGCGCCACCAGGTCGCGGGCCACTTGCTCGGAGTCACGCTCGTTCATCTGACAGCCGTACGTTTTTAAGTAGACTTTGGGCATGGGAATAGTGGGCAAGTATGGACCAAGAGGTGGGATCCCCGCAAAGCCGAATGTCCGCGTCCGCAAATAGAAAACAGCCGACCTAGAGGGCTCAGCTTACTCCGGTGGGATTTCAACCTGGCTATCGAGCAATTCGCCGGTAAGCCGATCCAGCGCCACATGCACCCAAATGCGGCGGTCCGCCTCAACTACAAAGCCACGGAGATTCCCCTTCGCATCAGCAGAAGAGGGATAACGCCCCGCTTGGACGATCAGATCGATGAAGAGATTCCAAACCCGCGTCTGGCCCACATCTGCTAAAGCCCGTACGCCAGCCTGCCGCGCTTGCTCGCCAACGAGGAACGCACCCAAGTCAGACGCAAACCCATCGTAGAGATCACCGCCAACTTTCCTTCCACTCAAACTTGCGCCCCCTTTCCAACGCCCCACTAGATCACTTAAATTACGAAACGGACTTTTGGTCGTGTGCGCGAGAAGCGCTACTGCCAAAGCATCCCGTTCAGAGAGGGAGAGCGAATCGACAACCGGAGCATCCACCGTGCGTGCAGCGCCAGAAAGAGCGGCCTTTAACACCGGGAGTTGCCTCGTATTAAGGTTGATACGTCCTGAAGCGAGTGCTCCTGGCGCCTGAAATTCGGCGACAGAAAAAACATCCAGCAAACCACCGAACCCGGATTCAGGAGTGGAAAAATCCAACTGTTTCCATGGATTGCCCGAGAAAGCGAACGCCATCTCCCCAACGGATCGAAATGGCCGGTTCAACAAACGCGGACGGGCAACCTCATCAAGAGGAGAGGCACTTGGAGATGCCGCGCCCATGCCTCTTCGCACCACACCATCGGCGTCGGAGTACTCATTTGGGTCGGCTCCCGAATTTTTAAAAAACAAGGTGCGTAAATCCGCCTCCGACTGCTCGCCCTGTTGAATCACGGGGCCTAGGCGGGACGTCCGCGGATCGGGGAAAAGGTGTAGGGCACCTTCGACGTTGAGATCAAAACTATCGACGGGTAATTCAACTTCAAGCGGTACTGTTTTCTCATCGTACTTTACCCATACTTCTTCCTCCCCAGGAGCGCTTTGCAGGAAATCAAGCCGGTAGCTAATTGAATTTCCGGGCGCCATGATAAAAGCCGAGGGCAGAACATTGTAGTTGTGCGCCCCCGCCGTCACGGAAAACGCCCTCGAAACACGTGCTAATCCCACCCCGAAAATGCTTTGGTGATCAGAATCCAGGATATAGCCTTCCGGAAAGAGGTTTTCCATCCCACGCACAACCTGAAGCTCAGGCGCTTCCGAAAGCGAATCAATCCAGACGGGTTGGTGGAAAACAACGCGGCTAGCGGCGTCGTCCGTGAAGCGAAACTGCTCACCGTCCGGCTTTCGGTTGTTCGCCGCACTAAAAACGCTTTCACCTTCACCCGGGATCAACCCGACTCCGGGCGCTTCCATTGGCTTCACCTGTTTCGCTCGCAATCCCAGAGGTTTATCAGCAGAAACCACAAGCCGGCACAAACGCGGAGGCCTCCCAGAAACGCCGCCCGAGCCCAAGCTATGAGGATTCCAAAGCTCCACCTTCTGCCAAATCAACGTGTCTACTTCAGGCACGTTCATTGTCCTGATAAAGAGCGAGGGGGGCTTGCCCTCTGCCGCCACAAATCCAGCCACCGGATCATGGTTTTCCAAAGTGCTTACACACGTCCTGATCCCATGGAAATACGGAAGATTTTCGATACCACTGAACTCCTCCGTACCGTTGCCCGCATCAAAAGCAATCCGCGTTGGAATATCGTCCGCGTCGTATTGGTCGATTAGATTTGCCGCGATTTGGATCACTGCACAGTCCAACGACTTCTTCCATTCCTCGCCTTCGGGTTCAGTACGAGGAGCGAGGGAACCGGCTTGAATTGCAGCCTTTAGAAGTTCGATGAAATCAGGGTCGCGAGGTGCGCCTGCGCCTTGCGCTGGATTCGCGACTTCGTAAAGCGTCTTAATTTTCCCTTGGCCCTGCCGATAAGTCCACGGATCCCCAGCGGACTCACGTGTCAGACCAAACCCGTTTGCGATCGCGCTACCAGATCCGGCGACGGTTTCATTTTTAATTAGCGCTAGCCGACTAAGGGGAAAGCGTCGCGGCACCAAAGGCTCCCCTTTGAGCGCTTGCGTCCCATCGCGACGGATAAAAGGCATCCCTACGCGGACCTGCAAAAATGGCGGATTCAGGTGCTGGTGGGGATTCGAATATTTGTGATCAGAATCCCATCCAGCACCGTCGTTACCGCCATCATCCAAGCTTCGAATGGGAGGCGGGGTATTCGCACCACTTCCCGGCTGAGGCGGTTGCAAGGAGGGTTGCTCGATCGAACGACTAAACGTACCCACGTACTGAAGAAACTTTTGCCGCGCATCCAGCGGGCCTGGGAGATAACTGCGAACCATGCGAATCAACCCCGAGCGTCCCACCCAAGACCGATTGGCAGAATTCAATCGCCCGGGGACGGCAAGAGGATTGGCGAATAGTTCCATCGCGTAGTCTCCCCTTGCCAATGTTCCAAAATCACGCCACTTCACGAGCGCGTCATTGAAGGTCACCGCCTCCGCATCGGTCATACCAGCCGCCACAAGAAGCGGCTTCAGATCAATGAGACGCGGTGTTCCTTTCGCAGCCACTACCGAGGGTTCCGTCCCGGAGGGGAAACCCGCTACAGAAACATCCGCAAGACCCCCTTCGTCAAAAATCATGTACGCATAACGCGCAACGATGGGATACGCCGTGTTTGTGAGAAGATTGAGCCTGTTTTCACCACGATTGTTGAGCAGGCACCAATCTGGCGTCGGTATCGGAGCGCTCTCGGATAACAACCACGATGTTTTCCAGCGCTTTTCAAGAACAGCGATCCCGTTCGCAGATGCGTCCGAACAGGAAACTGGCACCGCCGAGAAGGGAGGCGGCAGGTTTGCACTCCATGGGTAAGTTCCTGGAATCGATTCCTGATAAAACGCCGAACTACGACTGCTCCACTTTAGGAGATTAGGTTGCAAAACCGGAGCGTTTCTAGAAGGCACTGAAGCCCATTCGTTTGAGGGAAAGAGCAACTTTCCCGGACCCGCAGGAGTATCTATTGGAACAGCGGGGCTCAAGGCAGGCGCCTGGGGATTAACCGAGCCAGCAAGAATCTCCGTCTGCAGATTTGAGACCAGAAGCTGCCAAACCGTCTCGGAAAGGTGATCCACCTTTTGAAGAGCCACAGCCGACGCTGAGGTTGAGACGTTTTTGGAACTCAACGCCAAAAAAACGGTAACAAGCACCACTAGAACGCTGGTCATCAGCAACACGAGAACCAGCGCCGCCCCGTGTTTCTGATGCCTGCTACCACGGCAAAAAGAAGCGGAGACACAAAGACCCTTGAATTGTGGGATAACACCCATGTTCTAAGAGTCTCCGCGTCTCCGCGCGAAAGTCCAGCGAGCCCCTGCCCCCTTGTTAAAAAGGGCAGGGAAACGCCTGTCAATTCGGTTAAGCCTCAGCGGCCTCTTCTACGTCTTCAGCAGAAGGTTCATCGCGGTCGATATTCCCCGAAACCTGAACATCACGGTGGGTTGGGAACCCCGTCCCAGCTGGGATAAGATGACCCATGATGACGTTTTCCTTGAACCCGCGCAGGCGGTCAACGCGGCCCAATGTGGCGGCTTCAGTCAATACCCGCGTCGTGTCCTGGAAGGACGCCGCGGAGATGAATGATTCCGTTTCGAGTGAAGCCTTAGTGATACCAAGGAGAACAGGCGCGGCTTCAGCAGGCTTACCACCCATTTCAACCACGCGCTTATTCTCGTCCTCAAAGGTCAGGCGGTCGAGCTGGTCGCCCCAGAGCAACTGGGTATCGCCGGGCTCGCTTACCTTCACTTTGCGCAACATCTGACGGATGATGATTTCGATGTGTTTGTCGGCGATTTCCACGCCCTGAAGACGATAAACCTCCTGCACTTCGTTCACCAAATGCTCCTGCAACGCCTGTGGCCCGAGGACCTCAAGAATATCGTGTGGAGGAATAGGCCCTTCTGTCAGCTGCTGGCCCTTCTTCACAAGATCCCCCTGCAGCACGATCAGGTGCTTGTTCAAAGGCACCAAGTGCTCTTCTTCCGCACCTGTTTCAGGGTCAATTACGACCACTTTGCGTTTGCCACGCACGTTGGCGCCAATCTGCACCTGCCCATCGATCTTTGCAATCTCTGCGGCATCCTTTGGACGGCGTGCTTCGAAGAGTTCCGCCACACGCGGGAGACCGCCCGTGATGTCTTTCGTCTTGGCCACTTTGCGCGGTGTTTTAGCAAGCAACTGGCCGGCTTGAACCTTCTTGCCTTCGGTCACTACCACAACGGCTCCCGCTGGGATCGAGTAACTGGCGCGAATTTCGTCCGTCTTCTCGTCCATGATGACGATCTGCGGGTGCTGATCCTGCTTGTGTTCGATCACAACAGTACCCATGAGGCCTGTTGCTTCATCGACTTCGCGTTTGACCGTTACACCCTGGACCATGTCCACGAACTTAATCTTCCCGGCATGTTCGGTTAGAATCGGCACATTGTGCGGATCCCACTGCGCGAAGGACTGGCCCTTGGTCACAGAGCCGCCATCCGCGACGCTGATCACCGTACCAAGCACCATGTTGTAGCGCTCGGTTTCAAGGCCAGTTTCATTGTGCAGGGTGATTGAACCATTGCGATTGAGCACAATGAAGTCCCCTTCAATGCTCTTCACGACACGCAGGTCGTTGTAACGCACTTTACCGTCATTCTTTGCCTTAACCACCGGCTGTTTGAAGGTCTGCGAAGCAACCCCACCGATGTGGAAGGTACGCATCGTCAGCTGTGTTCCCGGTTCGCCGATGGACTGAGCCGCGATGATCCCGACAGCTTCGCCCATACGAACGCGCTGGCCTGTGGCCAGACTGCGACCATAACACAGGGCGCAAACCCCGCGTTTACTTTCGCACGTCAGCACAGAGCGAATCTTCAGCTGTTCCATCCCAAGATTATCAATCGAGGTAGCGGCGTCTTCGCTGATGATTTCGCCACGCTTAACAATGATTTTCTGGTTAACAGGATCCTTGACGGTTTCGCAACTGGTCCGTCCAATGAGACGGGTGCGCAAATCAACAACTTCTTCGTCCCCTTCGTAGATCGGACGCACCATGATGCCGTTTACAGTGCCGCAATCTTCAAGCGAGATGATGACGTCCTGAGAACAGTCCACCAACTTACGGGTGAGATACCCGGAATCGGCAGTCTTGAGTGCAGTATCGGCGAGACCCTTACGAGCGCCGTGCGTCGAGATGAAGTATTCCAACACGGACAACCCCTCGCGGAAGTTGGCAGTGATCGGTTGCTCGATAATCGAACCGTCGGGCTTGGCCATCAAACCGCGCATCCCTGCGAGCTGTTTGACCTGCTGACGATTGCCTCGGGCACCGGAATCCACCATCAAGAACACAGGATTCAACTCCTTGCGCCCTTCATTGTGCTCCAAAGTCCGGAACATGACGTTGGCGATTTCTTCACCCGCGTGAGTCCAGATGTCCACGACCTTGGCATAACGCTCGCCATCGGTGATGATCCCGCGCTTGTACTGCTGAAGCACTTGGGCGACCTGCTTGTGTGCACTGGCCAACTCAATGTGTTTCTCCTTGGGGATGATCATGTCCTTGATCCCGATGGATACCCCGGCGCGCATCGCCCAGGTGAACCCAAGGCTCTTGAGCCGGTCCAAGGAATCCACCGTAGCTTGGTGGCCCGCACAGTTGTAGGTGCGGAAAATGATGTCTGAGATCTGCTTTTTGCCAGCAGCCTTGTTAAAGAAACCGAGCTGCTCGGGCCAAATCTCGTTAAAGATCACCCGGCCCACAGTCGTTTCAATCACACGGGTGGTTGTGTCACCAAAAACAGTCTTCTGACCCAAGTTCGGATTCTTATACCGAATCCGATCGTGAACCTTAACCGCTCCATCGGAGAGTGCGAACTCCACTTCCGCCGAATCAGCGAAGAGAGGCATGCGCATTCCATCGGTATCGGCATGTTTACGAGGATTCTGCGTCAGGTAGTAACACCCGAGCACAATGTCCTGCGAAGGCGTGGTCACTGGCTTCCCGCTTGAGGGAGAGAAGATGTTGTTGGAGGCAAGCATCAGCATGCGGGCTTCCATCTGCGCTTCGACCGATAGCGGTACATGCACAGCCATCTGATCGCCGTCGAAGTCCGCGTTGTAGGCGGTACAAACGAGAGGATGAATCCGGATTGCTTCCCCTTCGATAAGAAGAGGCTCGAAAGCTTGGATCGAAAGACGATGCAAGGTCGGAGCACGGTTCAGGAGAACTGGATGCCCCTTGGTCACCTGCTCGAGAATGTCCCAAACTTCGGGCGTCTGGCGGTCGATCATCTTCTTGGCGCTGCGCACAGTGTGTACGTAGCCTCGCTCCTTGAGCACCCGAATGATGAAAGGCTCGAACAACACGAGCGCCATCTTCTTGGGAAGACCGCACTGGTGGAGCTTGAGTTCCGGTCCGATGACGATGACGGAACGGCCGGAGTAATCGACGCGTTTTCCAAGCAAGTTCTGGCGGAAACGCCCGCCCTTGCCCTTAAGCATGTCGGAAAGAGACTTGAGCGGACGGTTGCCGGCCCCGGTCACAGCACGGCCATGGCGGCCGTTATCGAACAAGGCGTCAACGGCTTCCTGAAGCATGCGCTTTTCATTCCGGATGATAACATCCGGAGTTTTCAGCTGCAACAGGTTGCGCAAACGGTTGTTACGATTGATGACGCGGCGGTACAGATCGTTCAGATCGGACGTCGCAAAACGTCCGCCTTCAAGAGGCACGAGCGGACGCAAATCCGGCGGAATAACGGGGAGTACTTCCAGAATCATCCACTCGGGACGGGTCTTGCTGTTCGCAAAGCCTTGAACGAGTTTCAGTCTCTTGGAGAGCTTCTTCTTCACCTGCTTGGAGCGGGTGTTGCCCATTTGCTCTTCGAGCTCCTTCTGCGCACCCACAAGGTCAATGAGGGAAAGAAGCTTACGAATCGCCTCGGCTCCCATACCAGCGTCAAAGGTGCCTTCGCCAAACGAATCGAGCGCCTCGCGGTACTCTGTTTCGCTCAGAAGCTGCCCCTTTTGAAGACCGGTGTGGCCCGGATCAATCACGAGGTAATCTTCGTAATAGATGATACGTTCGAGCTGTCTGCCGGACATATCGAGCATCAAGCCGATACGCGAGGGCATACACTTGTAAAACCAGATATGAGTGACAGGGACGGCGAGCTCAATGTGGCCCATGCGCTCGCGACGGACGCGGGCCAGGGTCACTTCGACTCCGCAACGGTCGCAGATCACGCCCTTGTGTTTGATGCGCTTGTACTTGCCGCACGAACACTCCCAGTCACGGGTAGGGCCGAAAATCTTTTCACAGAAAAGGCCGCCCTTTTCCGGTTTGAAGGTCCGGTAATTGATCGTTTCCGGGTTCTTAACTTCACCAAGGCTCCACTGCCGGATGGTGTCAGGAGCCGCAACGGTGATGCCGACCTGGTCAAAGCCAGGAAGATGCTGATCACCAACTAATTCGCGAAAGGAAGGAGTTTCACTCATACAGAACAGAGACGGTGCGCCAGAAAATGAGGCCATCCGGCGTGGCGGGACGCCGGATGGCCAAAGGGTGTTTAGAACGTGACGTGAGGAATCAAGGGACCGGACTGTTCAGTGCGGGGCCCGACTCGGACGTCGAGGCCTAGCGACTGCATTTCCTTGATTAACA
>Ga0114974_10004442_pt1 | contig 10488 bp, 8 predicted proteins | sample S_130206_EF_Meta_FD_87318 | JGI IMG/M metagenome (GOLD analysis project Ga0114974, IMG submission 87318) | Freshwater microbial communities from Lake Simoncouche, Canada to study carbon cycling - S_130206_EF_MetaG | ecosystem: Environmental > Aquatic > Freshwater > Lake | place: Lake...
GTCATGCCCCCAGTACTGCGTCTAGATAGTGTCTCCTTGGCCTATGGCTCCCGGCCTCTGTTGGAGCGGGCCAGCTTGCAAGTCGAACCTGGCGAACGGGTCTGCATCGTGGGCCGCAACGGCGAGGGCAAGTCGTCGCTGATGCGACTGGTCACCGGCGAAGCCCTACCCGATAGCGGCATCGTGTGGCTGCGCCCCGGCGCCCGCAGGGCGCACTTGCCTCAAGATATTGTCAAAGTCAGTGGCGAGACGGTACGTGAAGTGGTTGCAGGCGGCCTGCCCGAGGTCGCGCGCCTGCTTGCCGACTATCACGCCACCTCAGACCGCTATGCCCAGACCTTCACCGATGCCGATGGTGTGCGGTTAGGCAAACTGCAAGAAAAGATCGACGCAGCACAGGGCTGGCAGGTAGAGCAGCGCATCGACACGGTGCTGTCGCATTTGGGTCTGGATGGCAGCGTGCTGTACAGCGCGCTGTCTGGTGGTTGGCGGCGACGCGCACTGTTGGGCAGCGCTCTAGTCTGCCAACCCGAGTTGCTGCTGCTCGACGAGCCGACTAATCACCTAGACATCGAAGCCATCGAATGGCTAGAGCAGTTCCTGCTCGAGTTCAACGGCGCGCTGCTGTTCGTCAGCCATGACCGGCGCTTCGTTAACACGCTGGCCACTCGCATCATTGATCTGGACCGCGGCAACCTGAGCAGCTGGCCAGGCAACTACGACAGCTACGCGCAGCGCAAAGCGGAGCAACTGGCCAACGAAGCAAAAGAGAACGCGCTGTTCGACAAGAAGTTGGCGCAAGAAGAAGTGTGGATCCGTAAGGGCGTCGAGGCGCGCCGTACGCGCAACGAAGGTCGCGTACGCGCGCTGATGGAATTGCGTAATGAACGGCGAGATCGTCGTGATCGAGTCGGTCAGCTCGCTGCCCAAGTTCAGGAAGGCCGTGAGTCTGGCAAGCTAGTGTTTGAAGCCGAGAACGTCGCAGTGCGCTTTGGCGAACGCGAAGTGATCCGGGACTTCAGCGGTCGTGTGATGCGCGGGGATCGCATTGGCATAGTCGGCCCCAACGGCGCGGGCAAGAGCACGCTCATCAAACTGCTGCTGGGCGAACTGGAGCCCAGCGCAGGCACAGTATGGCGCGGCACAAAGCTGGAAGTGGCCTACTACGATCAGCAGCGCGCCACGCTCAACCTTGAAGCCACGGTCATGGACAACGTAGTCGACCGTCACGACTTCGTTACGGTCAACGGTCAACCACGGCATGTGTCGGGCTATCTGCGCGACTTCTTGTTCCGTCCGGATCAGCTCAAAACACCCGCTGGTGCTTTGTCAGGTGGTGAACGCAACCGGCTCCTGTTGGCCAAGTTGTTTGCGCAGCCGGCCAACTTGCTTGTCCTGGACGAACCCACCAACGACCTGGACATCGATACGCTGGAGCTGCTGCAGGAACTGGTCACCGACTTCACCGGCACGCTGCTGTTGGTCAGCCATGACCGCGCCTTCCTCGACAGCGTCGTCACCAACCTGTTCGTACTCGATGGCACTGGTGGGGTGCAGGACTTTGTGGGTGGCTACAGTGACTTTGTCACTTGGCGCACTGCGCAGCGTGATGCCCAGCGCGCTCGCGCTGCAGCACCCAAAGTCGCCCCGCCAACACCGGCACCCAAGCCGGTACTGCCACCGCGCAAGCGCCGTTCGCATGCGGAACAACGCGAGCTTGAAAAGCTCACGCTGCGTATTGCTGAACTGGAAGCAGACAAAACAACCTTGGCAGCTGCATTGGCAGAGCCGTCGTTTTATCAGCAAGACCCGCTATTGCAACGAGCCGAACTGGCGCGCGCTGCTGCAGTTGAATTGGAGCTTGAAAGGGCGTTTGAACGCTGGGTCCAACTGGAAGACTGAGCCACTGGCGCACTGGCGCCGTGTTTTAGAAAGAGTCTTTAAGTGCCAATCTGAGTTTGCCAGCCAATGCAGTCAGCAACTGGCTGACTCGCGATTCGCTGATGGACAGCACTGCGCCTATTTCTTTCAGCGTTAGCTCTTCGTGATAGTAGAGCTCGATGATCAATCTATCCCGCTCTTGTAGCGACTCGATAGAGTTCTTGAGGGCCTTTAACGAAGACTCTTGTTCAAGAACTTGCTCGGCCTCGACAAAATCGCTGGCGAAATCACCCTCTTCAATCGCGGAATCGGCCAAACCCTGATTACGCCCACGCAAAGTCTCATAACGTTCTACCGACAGCCCCAGCTCTTCAGCGACTTGGCGATTGGTCGGTGCTGACCCGGTGCGATTTGCCAACCGATGCTCTGCAGATTTGGCTTCTATGGCTAATTTTGCGGTGCTCCGCGGCGCCCATGAGGCCCGGCGTATCTCATCCAGCATCGCTCCGCGAATACGCGGTTTGGCGAACGTCTCAAAATCCGTGCCCCTGTCAGGCTCGAAAGAATTGATCGCCTCAAGCAGGCCCACGGTTCCAGCCTGAACCAGGTCGCCCTGCTCAATGGAAGGTGGCAACCGCCCGCGAAAATGCGAGGCAACGCGCTTGACCAAATGCAGATGTGCCGCAAGACCCGAGCCAGAGGTTCCGGCGTCGCTCCATTTGGCAACTGCAGAGTAGGAGTCGCGACCTGGTTTCATGTTGCTCATGATCTCTGGTTGGCTCAGGTATAGGCCGCAACAGGAGGCCGAGGCACAGCTGCGGATTTGATGAGCTGCGCGGCGAGGGCTTCGATAGCACGCGATGCCGGAGATTCTTTGGAGAACTCCACCAACAACTGGCGCTTACGAGTGGCTGCCTTGACGACAGGGTCGTGGGGGACGATGCCGGCCAAAGAAAGCGGCAAGCCTATGAATCGTGTCGAAACACCATCAAGTCTCATGAACACGTCTTTTGCTCGCTTATCATCGCCGCAATCGTTCATGACAACCTTGATATTCTGCTTTACGAAGTCCGTGTGAAGCACCTTTATCAGGCCATATGCGTCGGCCAACGATGCAGGCTCATCACGCACCACAACCAGAATTTCATCGGCAATATTAGCCATCGATGTCACATGCGAGCCGATGCCAGCTCCGGTGTCGATGAGCAGGTAATCAGCCTGCGGAAAAGATTCGTATAAATCGCGAAACAGTCGGGCGACCTCTGCCTGAGTCAATTCGGCCATTTCCCTGACGCCAGAGGCACCGGGAATGATCTGAATGCCCAGCGGGCCGGTAATGCAAATGTCCTTGAGTGATTTTTCGCCAGAGAGCACCGAAGACAAATCCGCTTCAGGTACAAGTCCCAAAAGAACATGCAAATTTGCCAGGCCCAAGTCGCCGTCAAACAACACCACGCTCTTGCCCAAGCTCGCTAGCCAACCGGCCAACTGCAAGGAGACGAATGTCTTACCGACACCGCCTTTGCCGCTTGAAATCGCAATAGTTTGCATTGTCTTTATCTCAGGCAACTTTGGTCTGGCTTTGCGAAACCGCAAGCTGCATTACGTGCTCAAGGCCAATACGAATAGACTCGTTAGTCAGGCTTTCAAGTGGCGTTGCCGGTGCTGCGCCAGTCGATACCGCCAGCAACGGAACCTTCAGTTCTGCCAGCATCGCCAGCAAACCCAGAGGCAACATGCTTTGGTCCCAATGGGATATCACAACGCCGGCTGCTTGCGTGGTCGCATTGATCCATTGCTGAGCAGTAGCGCGGTTCATGTACGACGGCAGGCAGACCACAACATCGCGATTCTCTGTAGCAGCTTCCCCAGCCTGAATTCGCGACAGATCCATACCGCCTGAATCAATTACCCGGACCTCGGAGTGTGCGGAGCCCCAATGTGCTTCCAGACCCGCGGCATCTGCGAGTGTAAAAAACCGCTCTCTCGATCCCACGCGCGTGTCGCGCAGGCTTGAAACCGCAGCGGCGTCCTTGGCGCCTGCGCTGACAAGTGTCGCGGCAGCCTGCATGACTACTGTGGTTTTGCCAGAGCCGGACGGGCCCACAAAAAGTATCTGCCTTTGGCCATCTAGCTCATGCAGGGAGCCAACACAGATTTCGTCGGCGATTTTTTTGGCAATCGTATTGGCGCTAGCACCCTCGCCGGTGACGCTATTTGCATAGGATGCAGAGACGCCCAACCCGACGATAGACATCTTCAGAGCAACGGCATCACCTGCCTCGCCGATCTGAGCAAGACGTCGCTCGAGGGCCACCAACTCTGTACGAATGGCTTCCACCATCCGTGAGCCCTCAACACTGGCTGTCGGATCTGTCGTTGACGCTTTTGGCGCAGCTTGCATAGCGGCAGCGGCAGGCGTGAAATCGACCGCACTGCGAAAGCCGGCAGTAGCCACCTTGGCAGCGGCTGCATCGGACATCACAGACGACATGTCGTCTGTCGCAGAGCGGCTGTCCACCGCAACCAACATTTCAGTAGATCCACCAACCTTGTTGGTAGACAGCACCATGCAATCGATACCGTACTTACGCTTGGTTATCTCGCTGGCTTCCTGAAAGTTTCGGCCAATGACTCGTTCTATTCGCATGTCGGCTCCTTATGCCGCCGCCGCGCGCTGTTGCAACGTAATGCTGCGCGCGACTCTCAAGTTCATGTCTTCGGGTAATTCAGCGTAAGAGAGCACTGCCAACCCTGGAATTCGTGCGCGCAGTACCCTGGAGAGCCAAGGCCGCAGCAGCGGGGACGTGACAAGCACCGCGGCGTGGCCAGCATCGGACTGGTTCTGCGCTGCCTCGTTGAGCGTTCTGAGCAGCATCTCTGCAAGCTCAGGCTCAATGGGTACGTTACCGCCTTGGCCGCGCCTGACTGTGGCATGCAGCATTTGCTCAAGCTCTGAGGCCAGCGTAAGCACAGCCAACTCTTCACCGTGTGGCGCGTAGTTTTGGGCAATCATTCTGCCCATCGCCACTCTGGCGATCGACGTCAGTTCATCTATGTCTTGGATTTTCTCGACCACGGGTGACAGCGCCATCACGACACCACGTAAGTCACGGATCGCGACGCCTTCAGCCAGTAGGTTCTGCAGAACCTGCGTCAAAGTGCCAATGCTAAGTTTCTTAGGAATCAGCTCTTCAACTAGTTTCGGCGCAGAGCCAGCAAGTTTGTCTACCAATTGCTGAGTCTCATCGTGGCCCAACAGGAGGTGCGATTGATCCTGCAGAACCTTATTGAGATGAGTCGCAATGGCAGTGCTTGAATCAACGACTGTATAGCCTAGCGATCGGGCGTAGTCGCGCTGTGCGGGGTCAATCCAGACTGCGTCCAACCCGAAAGTCGGATCTTTTGTACGTTGACCCTGCAGCTCACCGTGAACCATTCCAGAGTGAATGGCCAGCTCGCGGGAAGGCTTCACCTCACCGCGCCCCACGACGACTCCGTTAATTAATATTTGATAGCTTTCGGGACGAAGATCCAGATTGTCGCGGATATGAACCTGGGGAATCAGAAAGCCCAGTTCGTACGTCAGCTTCTTGCGGATGCCCCTGACGCGAGTCACCAAGGAGCCGCCTTGGTTGGCATCAATCAGCGCAACCAATACATAGCCCACTTCCAATCCAATGCTGTCGGCTTGTTGCACATCGGACCAAGAAAGCTCTTGAGGCGCAGCGGGTTTGTCCTGCTCCTTCTTAGCGTCAGCCTGTGTCTTGGCGCGTTTCGAGCCAATCAGGTGCGCGCCGGCCGCCGTCATAATTGCCAGCAGCAAAAACGCCAGATGCGGCATGCCGGGTATGACACCCAGCAGAGCCAGAATGGCTGCGGTCAGCCACCAGGCTTGAACGTTATTGAATTGATTTGTGGTTTGCGCATGCAGCGACTCCTCACCGGACACACGCGTCACAATGATGGCTGTCGCGATAGACAACAGCAGCGACGGAACCTGGGCTACCAAGCCGTCACCAATGGCCAGCATCGTATAGCGCTGGCCCGCTTCGGCCAGGGTCATGCCGTGTTGTACTGCGCCGACCACAACGCCACCGACCACATTGATTAGCAGCACCAGCAAGCCGGCGACGGCATCGCCGCGAACGAACTTGCTAGCGCCATCCATTGAGCCGTAAAACTCTGCTTCGGCAGCGATCTCACGGCGCCTTGCGCGAGCCTGATCTTGGGTAATCAGTCCTGCCGCCAAATCCGCATCGACAGCCATCTGCTTGCCTGGCATCGCGTCGAGGGTAAAGCGCGCCGTAACCTCAGACACACGGCCCGCACCCTTAGTCACCACCACGAAGTTGATGATTACTAGGATCGCGAAGACCACGATGCCGACGACGTAGTTGCCGCCAACAAGAACCGAACCGAAGGCCTCGATGACCTGACCCGCCGCTTCCGGCCCTTCATGGCCTGCACTGAGCACGACGCGGGTGGAGGCTACGTTGAGCGAGAGGCGCAGCAGCGTTGCAAACAACAACACCGTCGGGAATACCGAAAACGACAAGGGTCTAGCCGCCGAAATGGCCAGAAAAATAATGATCAGCGAGAGAGCAATGTTGAAGGTAAAGAACAGATCCAGCAGCAGGGTCGGCATGGGCAGCAACAGCATCCCCATGAGCACGAGGAATCCGAGAGGGATAGCCACGGCTTCCATCGGAAACAGGTTTCCCAGATCTCGGAGTTTCGATGCCATCACCAGACGCATGTTCGATTTACTTCCATATAAAAAACAATGGCTTAGTCGCCGGATGCCTGGCCGCTTAGGGCTACACGTGCATCCACGAGGTGTTAAAGCAATATGTATGCCATCTGATATCCGATGGCGGCGCTAAAGTACTGGCCGGTGGTGTCGACGAAACCCACATGGAACGCCAGTTCAAAACAACCTTGCTCATCTGCTGCATCGCCCTTGGCGGCTGCGCAACGATTTCTGTTAAGGACCCTTCGGTGGTCGCACAGAAAAAACCCCAGCTGACCATCAAGGAAATGCTTCCATTTCGGTTCTGTAAACTGCCGTGCCGGGAAGCGGCCGCTAAGCCTGCTGCCTCGCAGGGTACGGGCAGCAACCCGGTTGCCTATCGGTCCACTTCGGACGTTATTGCCGTCGGCTATGCATCGATTGCGGCCCAGCCCAGCAACGACCCAGCGCAACAACGCCTGATGGCTGCCCGTGCATCCAAGCTCGACGCCTACCGCAATCTGTATGAACAGGTCTTCGGGGTAAGCATTGGGTCCAACAGCACGATGGATGACCGCTCAATACGCAAAGAGAGCATCCGGACAAACATCTCAGGGACTCTGCGAGGCGTTGAGGTGGTGAGCATCGAGCCCTTGGGCACAGACACCTACCAGACGACACTGCGGTTGCCCGCAGACACCGTTATTGCGAATCGATGAAAATCTACGCCGCACCAACACTGCTACTGTGCAGCGGTTTTGCGATCCTTGCGGCACCTGCTCTTGCAGCGGCCCCCAAGACAGACGAAGACCTGGTGGAGCTGATCGAGCGCATACAAGCCTGCGTCGACGAGGCCGGTCAGACCTCAAATGGCGGCAAAGAATCCAATGCCGCAGTGCTGACAGGCTGCGCCGCGAAAGCAGATTTACGTGCTCAGGCCAACTCCGGTATCAAGACACTGTTAACAACAAAAATTGTTGCCCAAGTGCCAACGCAGGACTGGAGCCCCAGTGAGCGAGCCTCTTTTCAGGATCAAGCTCAAGCGGCTATGACTTCGGCTGTTAATGCCAATCCCCGCTATGCCCTTGCGTCATCGAGTGCGGCGCTATCAGCGCGCTATGAGCTGATTGCAACCATCGCCTATCGGTCAACCGGCCACGGCAATCGGCAATTAGACCAATGGATCAATCAGCCGAAAAAGATCCAATTAACTCTCGAGCTGCGGGATGTACTGGGCGTCACGCCGCCAAGCAGGCGAGAGATGCTCATTCAACTGTCGCCACAAGTGCGGGCGCGCAACGCAAGCATTCGCAACAGTGACTGGTTTTTTAAGGCGGGTGAGACTCTCGAAGCCGCCAGCAAACAGCTGCTGGAACAGAGGCAGGACAGCCCACGCTTGGCGAAACTTGAGCGCTCTTCCAACGGCAAGCTTCAAATCAACTCAGCGGCTTATCAGAACATCTCAATAAGCAGTTGGATGGTGCTGATTCCGGAATCCTTGGATGTAACCGGAACCACTTGGCAGCTTGCCAGACCTACTGCCGCACAGCGATTTACCAGCACGCAAGCTGAACTGCTGATCGACCCAGCCAATGGCGACACACGCCAGTGCGCAGAGTCTGGCTGCCTGGCGTGGATCCCCTAGCCTGCTAGCGGGCTATTGCTTGCGATATGCAGGGATACCCTGCTGAACTTGAGCAGGCGCGCGGTCCACTGCACCGCGCAGTGCAACAAGTTCAGATCGCACACGGCCAAGCTCTTCTTGCAAGGCGCGAAGATCTTTGGATTGCGCATCAAGGCGATCGGCAGACCGCTTAAGCGCTGCAGCTGAATCTTGCTGCGGTCTGGCCTGCACCTTGCTCAACTCTTCCAGCTTGGTCTCAATTTGCGCCAGCATCTTGGTCAACGCTGCTGCTCTAGCAGCTTCGGCATCTGGCGTCTTGGTCACTGGAGCCTGCGATGCTCCCTGCATAGTCTTAACAACTTCGTTGAGTCGCTTTACTTCCAGCTGCTGAAGCGCAAGACGATCGGTCTTGACCTGCTCTCGCAAGGTAACCACTGCACGTTGAGTGGTGTCTTCAGCAATGGTCTTAAATTTCTCAAGCGTTCCCTCGAACGTCTTAAGCTCTTTGAGCGCCTCCTCTACTTTTACAAACTGGGCGGTTTGCTTGCCCAGCGCATCGTGCAAGGCATCAGCCTCGTGATTCACTTTGGTAACCGAAATAGCGACAACCAGCGCCATCACCACGCCGATACCCAGCGTGATGGCGCCAAAAATAGCCGGTGCTGTGCGAATAGCACTAGTGGCTGCTCGATTAGACTCGACAGCGATTCCGAGTTTGCTGATGGCCTCGCTGGCAGACTGGGCGCTGTCATTGGCTGCATCAGCAGCATCCAAAACCAAGGTGGTTAACGTCTCAAGAGGACTCGGCTCTGAATCCTCACCCTGTTCAGCATGATTCGTGTCTGGATCGCTCATGGTTTACTCCCCGTGGCCAGAGTCACTGTCAGGCAGACCTTTGCGCAGACCCGCAGTTCTGGCCACCGTTGCCCGAATGCGATCGCGTAGCCGGTCATCCACAGTCAGGAACTCCTTAACCTTAGTGACCTGTTGAAGCATTTGCTCAGCTTCCATGAACTTCGCTTCAACGGCGGCGCGCTGCGCCTCCACCGCTTCCATCATTTCGCCGACCTTGGCAACCGACTCCTCCAGCTCGTCCATCTTGGATTTTGGAGGTTCCGGTGGCGGTACATCTTCAAGATGTTCGCCATCTCCGCGAACTGGTTCATCGGCGCTGCCAACGTGCACCTTATTGATGCCGGCGTCTGGATTGAATCCAACAAACACCTTGTTACCAACCACCGGCTCATCGTCGTGTTGGACCGCATGGCCGGACACAGCAGAGTTGCTATGCGGATCAAGCTTATGAGTGGAAACTCCGGACGACTTGAATATTCCGGTCTTTTCTTCTGGCTTATCGATGCCATCTGTCTTGCCGATCTCACTCATAAAAGTGACTCCTTCAATTAACCAATTCGATATTTGTCACAGGGGTGATGCTGCAAGCGCCCACCGGCCAAATCCGAGAACGAACGGCTTCAATCTCTTTGGCTACCTGCAACGGACCTATGTAGAGCTGATGGCCATCCGCCATCGGCACGATCTGAGACTTAACATCCAGTGCCAGCTTTTTCTGCAGCATCTCAGCGGCGTCGCGAGAGCCGGGAGCTGCGCAACGAAAATACATCGGTCCACTGTTGCGCTGGTTGCTCGCGTCTTTAAGGGTTTCAGCGAAGTATCCAGCCGAGTAAATCCACCAACCCAACACCAAGGTGCAACCCAGCAGAATCAGCGCGATCAGCACTCCACCAGGTCGACGCTGGACATCTCGAGCTACATGGGATTTTGTCTCAATCACTTCGTCGAAGCCCGCGCCCACCGTAGGCTCTAAGCGAGACGCACTGAAAGACGGGGCCTCCTCGGCAAGCGAAGGTGCATCTAGCGCCCAGTGACAGGTTTTGCCTATGGTCAGACTCGAAGGGCCCGTCATATCCGGACGAAATGCACGATGAGTGATCAGCACAACTCTTAGCGCGCTAATACCCATCGCTGCAACGATGCGACCAAGTGCAGCAGTTTCGTCTTCGTCCATTGTTTCGGCGGACTCAATGACCAAAATCATTAAGCCCTGGGTCAACATGGACATCGCAAGACCTTCTACCGGCAACGACGCCACCATCTTGTTGATGGTTTGAAGCAGCACATCAGTTCCGGAAGGGCTATAAAACTCAAATTTTGCGCCCTCATTTCGCAGCATCACGAACAAATTACGGCTGCATTGCGCAAGCAAGTCTTTTGAGCGTGACCAGATCAC
>Ga0114974_10004447_pt1 | contig 10484 bp, 9 predicted proteins | sample S_130206_EF_Meta_FD_87318 | JGI IMG/M metagenome (GOLD analysis project Ga0114974, IMG submission 87318) | Freshwater microbial communities from Lake Simoncouche, Canada to study carbon cycling - S_130206_EF_MetaG | ecosystem: Environmental > Aquatic > Freshwater > Lake | place: Lake...
ATAGTTGTTATCAATCAAGTGATTTAATGCCGTAAGCCATTTTTGTGCGAGACTATTATCGTACACATCAATGTATACCGTTAACAGTTGATTGTCAACGCTGCGTAGGTCTATTTCAATTGAGTCAAGCAATGTTCATCCACCATTTTAAAATTTCAGGTCTGGCTGACAAAATATCAGCCATGGTTGTTGTTTGTGTTCGTATGTGTTCTAATTGTAACACACGATCTCGGCCTTGAGCAAGAGATTTTTGATATTCGTTTGGCCATTGTTCTTCAAAAGTGGGTCGATTTTTTAACTGTATCAATACTGCTTGCATGGCACCTGATGTTTCGGCGATCAATTCATCTAACCAAGGTTCCAACAGATATCTAGGTAATGCCAATGGGCTCATGATGATATCTGGTGAGAAACTGAATATCACTTTGGCCAACACATCTACATCAAATTGTCTAGCGAGTTCTGTAATTCTGCCAACTTCGAACATTCCGGGCAAAGTGAGCGTAAAGTCAATTCTGACCTGACGTGGGTGACGTCGAATTGCAACTGCTCCACGGAAGTTTTCAAGCCATCTATCGTAATCAAGGCCTGTTCTAATGTATTCTCCAATTGAACCTGTACCGTCCAGGCTGGCACATATCTGCCAATCCCTAAGCCCAGAAAGAATGTCGCGATAGAGATTAATACCACGATAATCCACCCTGGATAAGTTTGTATTATATCTAGCATATACTTGTGGACCATCCCCTAATTCTATTATACGTTGCATGTATCGCCAATGTTGTTCATACATCAATGGCTCGCCACCAACCCAATATACTTCTTCTACTCTGTGCTGTTCTACAGCATTGCTAAACTCTTGTTCAATTTGACTGTCTTGGAATTTACTTATCTGTTCTCGAACCTTGGGCAGCATCCAGTTGTTTTTAGGATTGCTCCAGTCCACCATTTTGTGCGTTTTTTGTTCTGTTTCCCAAGCACTGCTCAACATGTCTCCACAAGTTCTACATTTGAAATTGCACAAATTGCTGAATCTATAATCCCAACTGACTGGTAATACATCACATGAACCATCTTTGTGTGTGGCTGCCATCAAGTCATTATATTTATGCTTAAACAGGTGCCAAAAGTATGTGCGATAAACATCAGTGTTTAGCAGTTGATCATCACACACTTCACATTCAGGTAAACGTTCTCCGGCCATCATACGTCGGCGAACTGAACGCATGTGATCATTGTTCCAATGTTCTTCTAGCGTGATAGGGATATAAGTGCCTGTGCCTAATTTGGTATCTATGTATTGTGCAAAGTTTTGTGCTGGCTCTCTTGAAGCACAACACATGCGTCGTTCGGTCTGAGGAGAAAGGTACGTATGAACCCACGGTGCTAAACATAATGATTTAGGTGTTTGCATATACTCTAAGAGGTTCTACAATCTCAGTAACTATACGCGATTTCACTAAAGTTTGATCAAAGAAGTAATCATGATTGTGTTGCAATCGACGTTGAGTCTCAGAGTCGTATGGCACCGTATTAAAATTATTAATATTTTTTATAACTGCATCAAGCCGTAAATCAAAATCACTGATATCATCGTAAGATTCGTCAAAGATGTTATCGTATGTTTCAAATCCCAATTGCTTGAGCTTTTTCAATGTGTGATATTGCCCTATCAACAAAAAAGGATGATAATACGCACAGGCCTTGAATGTTTTTTCTGTTGGCCATTGGCATTCACCTTGTTGCCGAGTTTCTACTACTGTGCTAAAATACGTGTGATCATACCAGTCTGGATTAAAAAATCTTTGGTAATGATGGTGCGTTGAATCTGCATCATTTGGAAGTTTTTTATCTCGATAACTCCAAATAAAATTATCAAGTACAGGGTTGAGTTTGCTAACAATTTGATCTCTTGTGTGGCTGATTCGTCTAATTGGCATAAATGACAATTTGGAATATTGTTTGTTTGGAGTATATTGATCATACCCACAATTGCGCCACCATAAACTTTCGTTGTACCAACACCAGTTTGGATTCTCCAACCAATAATAATCAGTTTTCACAGTTGACACTTCCCATAAGTTATCAACTATGACCTTGTGACCTTGATCTCTTAATCTTCTACTGTAATCATCATCTGCGTTTTGCCACCAAACTACAAACAATGTTCCTAATTGATCGTAGGTTTTTTCCGAATCGTACTGCTCTACTTTAAAATATCGTCTCCATAATGGTTCTAAATAGTTTGAAGTGAAGCTGGTAAATTCTCCGGGCCTAAGAATAATTTTAGGTTTCATATCCAAGTATTTCTGCCAACTCAGGCGCTATTTTTTTCAAATCTTGTTGTCTACGTTGATCTAATTTTTGTATCTCGGATCGTGTTTCAACACCGTCTGACGATTCACCTTGATTCATAAAATCCACAATGCGATTAAACTCTGATCTAAACTGTTCAGGTGCATTACAGTTTCCTATGTAATCAGCAATGCGTTCTTTAGCTGCGGATGGTAGTCTTGAGATTGAAAAATACCATGCATCATGCATCATGTTCCAATAAACAAAATCAAACTCTTGCAATGATATCCACAATGCCACTTCTTCTAAGTACCTTACATTAAACACATTCACTGTGATACAGCACTGTAATTGTATGTTGGGCATGCTTTCACGCATGATCTTAAAACGATTGATGTTTTCTTTTACTGTGTGCCAGGATGCGTTGCTACGTTGATATTCAAATCTCGGTCCAATGTCGTCTACACTTACTGCTATCTCTACAGTTTTAAAATGTTTCCATATTTCAGGGCCACGGTCAGGAAACAGTGTGCCATTGGTGTTGTAGTGTATCTCAACTTGTGCAGCAATCCCTCGATCTATTATACCTTGCAACATGTCAAAGTGTTGATCAATCATGAATGGTTCGCCACCTGTGAATTCAATGTAACGTATATCTTCAAGCACATTATCAATTTGCTGCCAAAAATGAGTATTTTCTTTGGGCCATGCACCGGCACGCAACATCTTGTAAGCATAGCTAGATTTTTGTTCAGCACGTGGTAAGAAAGAAATCTCTTCGCCGGCAAACTGTGAACTTGACCACGATCCGCAAATCCTGCATTTGAGATTACAAATGTTACCTAGTTTAAGATCTACAAACATCAATGACTTAGCATCAGTGGTCCATGATTCATCATTGAGAGAATGTTTAAGACGATCTAAGGTATGCATTCTTTTTGATTTGCGTCCTGCATCTTCTTCATTCCAACATTTTCTGCACGTTTCTGGTCGGGTTCCTGCCAAGAATTCTGTGCGTAAATCACGCATGTGATTACTGTTTTGTATGTCAATAAAATTGGCTGTAGATAATTCAAACTTGTTTCCGTTATTGTCTAAGATTTCGTCGTCGGCTAAACAACAAGGTCTTACAGTACCAATTGGACTAGCTTCTATGCTTATCCATGGTAATACGCAAAATTGGTCATGAGGTATTTTCATTTTAACGCTTGTAGTTCGGGTATTACATCCAATAATTTTTCTGAACGTATACTATCTAATTCATTGGTTTTACGCCAGAATGTGTCAATGAGATGTGTGTTGTCTGTGGACATCATAAAATTAACAGCAGATTCAAATCCTGTACTAGCACGATTCAATGGGTCTCGGGACCGTAACCAGTCTAAATGTTCTTCATATTTTATACGAAGTCTTTGTTTGTATTTTGTAGGAGCAATATCGATTCGATAGTGTGTTGGATCTTGTAAAATATTTACATTGAGATCTTGTGGTTGTATGAACCCGCGTTCTACCCACTCTCGATGAAAGTCTGGGAGATGCCAAGCATTCATTATGCTGAGAGTAGGTGAGATATAGAAGTCTACTTTCGGGCACACCTGTAACATTTCAATTCTGTTTTGCTCAACTTGTTTCCAATTTGTGCCTTTACGTATGTATTCAGCATACTGGTTTGATCCGTCAAGGCTAGCACCCACTGCCACACTCTTGAATAATTTCCAATATTCAAACACACTCTTGCCTTTGAGGTCTGTGTTGGTAAAATTTGTATTGTAGATCAACCTGACATCAAATCTCTCTCTGCGAACCAATTCATCTAAGATGCGATAATGTTCTTCCATCAGCAATGGCTCACCACCGGCAAAATATATCTGTTCTACATAATCAATATGCGGCAACAATTGTTCCCACATGTCAGTTTCTGTACGTCCTGCATAGTTCAAAACTCTATTACGATCTTTCCAATCGCCGCCGGCCAATTTGGCTTGATCTTGATACCATTGGCTTGAGAAAATATGCCCACAACTACGACATTTGAGATTACAAAGATTCGAAAAACGTATGTCCCAATAGGTCATCTCAAATGGATTTTGTTCTAGTTTTTTGATATGATGCCCATGATGTTTGTTTGCACTTTTTCTTCCGGAAAAGAATCCTGATTGTTCTTGTTCGTAACAACGGCCGCAAGCAGCATTAGGTGTTTCACTTAACATGTCAGAACGTAACTTTTGCATGGGACGGTCTTGCCATATCTCCGATAGTGTATTAGTTCTACAGTTGCCCACTGGATATTTCATTTCTGAATGGCAGCAAGGGTATGCCTCACCTGTAGGATAAGCATGTAGATGTACCCAAGGATAGATGCAAAAAGTTTTTGACTCAGAGAGTAAAAATTGTTCTCGCTCGGTGAGTTCTACATCGTGAACCAACTCACTGCTGTTGTATTTGTATTGAGTCATACCAAGATTTTAATGAAGGAAATGCTTGTCCAAAGTCTTTGCCACGACGTTGGTCATATTGTGTGTAAAATTGTTTAAAGTCATTCAATAGTTTAGGCATCTCAAATGCTTCGCTATGTGGAGTCTTTACTATATCTAAATAGTCTATCAATCGTTGAACATGATTGAGTTCATGTTCATGAAGGAATTCACTGTCTGCCCAGTGTTCTAACCAGGTCACCAGTCGTTGTCGGAATACCATGCGTAAGTTATCGGGCAATATCAGTGGTGATTGGAAGCTAGGAAACCTTAAAATATTTAATGTAAAACTAACAGCATCACGACCGTATTCTAATTTCCAATTCATCACGCATTCCAAGAACTGATCTAATGTGTCTAAACACAAGGCATTAATGGTGTTCATCACATGTATACCACGTAGCTTTCCTGAGTCTAGCAGTCGTTCTACATTGTTGGCCCAGTCATCCCATACAAGACCATCTCTGATGTATTCAGCTTGCAATCCAATGCTTTCATTTGATGTGTATATGTCAACTTGTAGGCCATCAATGCTGTTGAGCAAGCGGTCCAGATCTACTGCTGTGCCTAGATTTGAATTGATTGCCAATCGTGTTTGACTGCGTCCTGGATTGTGTTTAAACCAATCTATCAGTTTCCAGGTCTCACCTGACATCAAGGGTTCGCCGCCGGTGATTCTGAGTTCTTGGAGGGTGCGATGTAGGTCCGACTCCCACCAGGCAAAGAACGCTTCCACATAAGGATTTGCTTCACCAAACTTGTACAATTGACTACTTGCATGCTCATGAGTAAAATGATTCCTACCATCAGACACAAGGCCTTTATAGGGTCCATTTCTGTGAATGTCCTTAACCCAAGTGCTACTGAAAGCAGGGTTACAATAGCTGCAAGCAAATTGACAAGTGCGGTCAAAAGCAATCTCCAAGGTACGGAGGTTGACGTCTGAATCAGATGGAGTTTTATATGCTTCATTTAGAGCCTCAATGGGATAAATTTTACTTTTATACACACGGTCGCTGATAGCATCACTGCCCATGTCTTCAATCTTCCAACAATATTCGCAGCCGGGTGGACGTTCTCCAGCCAACATCATTGTGCGATCTTTTTTCTTTTGATCAGTATTGTGCAACAGCCTAGGGTTGGTACTGACTTTATCTTTGTCGACCAAATGAGCCGGCGGATGATGGCAACTAGTAGTCATGCCACTACCTAACCAAATGGTTGCGTTATACCATTTTGCTGCACAAAAACTGGCTGAGAGAGGGTCTAATACTGTGTGTTTAAATTCTAAATCGTTCATTGATGTTGTTGTAGGAATTGCCAAAAACGGTTAGGAAATTCTTGTTGAATTTTCAGACCTAGTTCTACCATATGTTGTTGATTATACTTACTTATTGCTTGCGTCGCGACCAAAAAATCATCTAAATTGCCGGAACACAAATCTTCAACCACTTGGGCTATTCTATCCAATCGGTCCTGATTGTTGTCTATCTGATCAAAAGATTCGTCTATGAGACTGTGATAAGTTTGGAATCCTGCATTGTGTAAATCTTGATAGAACCCACGATTGGCCACAGCAACAAAAGGATGACCCATAATCATGGGTTTGTAGATTTTTTCGCTGCGTAAACTGTAAGGATAATCAAATACAGTTTCTGTGACCAAGCTGAAATAGGTATCGATGTATGGTTCGGCCCGAATGTACACGTCGCCCCATTGGTTGTTAAACAGTTCATGTTTGACAAACGAATGCTCAAATTGATTTTGGATATTTGAATGATATTTTTCTACTTCATACTCTTTGGGTAGCAATTGTACACAAGATGGTCTATCCAACAGTTCACGATTGTAGATGTGATGGTATGCTGATGTGGTGTCTAAATTAGTCCAAAGTGCATGCTCCAAAAGATCGGCATCACGCATCTTTTCTATCATGTACTTTCTATGAGGTCTGGTGCGTCCATTCAGAAACAAAAACTTGTAGGGTTTGTTTGGCGTGTTGTATATCTCATTGGCTCGGGCACTCTGTTCAATATTTTGTTCATATCCAATTACCCTATTGAGATAGCAATCATACACTAAACAATTGAGTTCTGGTTCCATATTACCACACCCAACCAATAGCAGTTTTTTATCTTGAACCAACTCTAGCAACCCCAGGCGCTGGCATTGGAGTTTTAGGACTATAGAGCCTTCAGAAGGATTAGCCAAAACTGGTAAAAAAAATCCAGCTGTGGCCAATTCTTTTATTTTGGCATAATGTTGGTTTACTGTCTGCCGAGCAAATATTGTTATTGAATTCTCTTGAGGATCAGTAAAATCCCAAAATGTATCATCTACTAGATGTTTGATTTCAGGATAAATTTCACAAGATGTGTCGCAGATAATTTTGCGATTACCTAGCATGATATTCGCATTGTTTCCACCATGAGATCATTTCAGGAAACGCTTTTTCAAAATTGGTCCCGCGTCTGCGATCATGCTCATTGAAGAATCTGTAAAAGTCGCCCAGGTCCTTGGTAACTACGTTTGGCGCTGATCGCATCCAAGCTATGTCACGTTCAAGACGTTGCACTTCATAGTCCTTGAAACCATGGAACGGATCTGATTCAGTTTCAAGATTCACCAACATAAAGTCTCGTGCTTGCTCTAATTTTGCTGCATAACTCTCAGGCAAAGTTTGCAGACTTTGCCAAGCAGGTTGTCGTAATACAGGTGTGTCAAACCATACACGTTGATAAGTTTTACTATGTGTTTTTCTTAGATCTAATATCCACTTCATCAGTGGTAAGAATCCTGTTACACTCAAGTTGTTCATTGTTACAATAAATGTCAGACTATTACGATATGGGATGTCTCGAAGATATGTTTCTACGTTGGTTTGCAACCTTTCAAAATTCAGACCATGCCGAATATATTCTGCTTGTGGGCCTGTACCTGAGTCAAGGCTTACATACTGCATATAGTGTTCGATATCAGTATTGCATAGGCGTTGAACATAGTCAAAGTATTTTTTAGATAGTTCAGGTTCTACAGAGAAATTTGAAGTCACTGCTAAATGTAGATCACTTTTAGGGTGCTCCAACACATAGTCAAACACACGATAAGTGTTTTTGTCCATCAGTGGCTCACCTCCGGTCATACGGAAGTGTCGTAGTTCAGGATACAGTGTAGGCCACCATGCCCAAAATGCTTCTACATAAGGGTTGTGATCACGGGCAGGGATAGGCCTGCGGCTGCCGCTAAAATGCTCAGGAGCGTTATGAGGAACCAAAGTAGGAAATGCCCCATGACGATCAACCTCCTGCTGCCAGCTAGAACTAAACTGCGGGCTGCAATAGCTGCATTTAAGGTTGCAGGCATTGTTAAAATTGACTTCCACATATGACGGTATGACATCTTCTTCATCTCCGGTTGAGTTTTTTATTTTTTCAAAATCCACGGCTGCCCAGGGTTCACCAGATCTATAGTGTCGGTCACTTAGCTTGCCAAGATCTTCCATATTCCAGCAGTAACTACATTCAGTAGGGCGCTGTTGCTGTAGCATTATCTTGCGTTGTGCTTTTTTATGCCAGGTATTGTGCAGGGCTGCAGGATTGTTTTCTATTGCCTCTGGATCTATTGGATGCAAAGGTGGATGATAACATGAATTATTTAATCCAGTAGTAAGATGTAAGCTGACCTGTTTCCATTTGGCTAGACACAGTGCCGGTCCAAGATCTTTTTTCATCTGCTCAGCAGATGACATAAAATTGCTTTTGTTTTCAGCCATTACCAACCTTCTTGTTGGCGAATCACATCTATCTCTCGTACCATGACTCCACGATTATGCCAGTTTGATCTATAGTGATGTTTAAAAAACTCACTGGCTTCCACTGAAAGCGTGTGCATAGGCAAGTCTAACTGTGTGTGTAATTCGTTGGCGATGTTGTTACTTACATGTTCTGGTTGATCATCCTTGACTGAATTCCATAGTTCTGCAAGTGCGTCAAAGTTTTGTACCTGTAAGTAATCCCAATTGGTAAGCATGGTCATATAAGTGCCTTGGCGGGCACCTGCCATGGCCCAATATCCATAGTCTGCATCTGCTCCTACGTTGTGCCAGATAGTGAGATGATCTAGATTGCGTTGATGCACACGAGCTTGAAACTCAGCCACTGTGGGTCGTCGACCTCGATCCAGACACATTTTAACACCTTCACGGAATCCTGCACGCCAGGCATGGAATGCTGATCCATTGGGATAAGTTGTGCTGTAGCAATCGTGCATGGCCCAGTACAATGGATCAAAACAAAATTCCACTTGAGTTTCTGTACGGCCATCGGTGTTTTCATGTGTGTGCATGTCCTGCACATACGTTTTGGTCCATGAACTCAACCCACCATTGCCATACATCAAACCATTGACATAATTACGTGCTCTCCATCGAAACACAGCACGTTCATGTTCTTGTGTGGCAAAGATCAAAGTTTTATTGAAAAATTCAGGATCAGGAAGATTGTCACCATCTATTAATATGAATCTTTCAGTGGTGCTCGCAGCGGCTGCTGCTTTGTGTGCTGCATCACTGCCCTTTACACCATCCACTCGTATGGCCCATGGCACCATGTTACGTATCTTGACCCAGAATTCTTCTTTGTTGGGCTCATCGTAGCTGAGGTAGATACAGTCTAGATCTGCGATATCAATTTGTTTCGATGACATTTTGTTGTTTTTTCCAATATTGTCCAGGTTGTTGATCGACCACAATGGTCACATCGTTGTTGTGGCAGAGTGTGCCCGAGTCTTTGTGTACAAGTTTAGTTATTCTTGTTCGTCGCTGGCGTACTAACTTTTCGTTGACCACTTTGACTGACTGATCTTGTAGTGCAAACTGCTGGGGTGTGACATCAATGTGCTTGCCAGGTAAATCTTCATGGCTATAAAACAACGGCTCACCAGCATCATTATAATAGAGTCTGTAATACACAGGCTTAGGATCGGTCCATTTATAGTTTTTCCAAAACTCTAAAAAGTCATCTTCAGTCATGCCGCCACTCCTTCACGTGGTAATGTACCGCACCCCATTGAGCAACTGTATTGATTCTCATCGGATCAAATTCCCACACCAGTTCTTTTGTCCAATCGTGTGTTTGAGTTGGGATCATATGACGTTTCATGTGTACAATTTTTGGATATGTTGTGAAGGGCATGGTCACACGCTCTGGACCCATGATCTGTGCTGCCATAGCATATACCAAATCAGTTGTTGGTACCTCGTCGGGAAATTTTAACAGAGTTTTGTATTCTGTCCAATGTTCAAAAATCTCTCGCACCAATTGAAAAAACTCTTTTGCAGTTTCACTTACCCGCCAATAGGTTATGGCATTGTAAACGTCTGGCAAGTTGTTGGTATCAAATACTTTTCTGTAGTATCTGCTTTCAGCTGGTTGATCATAAAAGTTTCTGGCACCAGTGGATATCACAACATCTCGATGTTCCAGCATGGTCCACCAATGATCTATCTCACTGGCAATCACCATGTCTGCTTCTAGTTTGATAGTTTGCCTAAACGGACTCGCACCAAACACTTGCCAATCATTGGCATAAGGATTATCATCGAGCGGTGGTTCAAATGTTTTGTAATAGTCTATTAGTCCTGGCTGCCTGGTGGCATCTGGTTTATCAGTCAACAGACAGATTTTAGCATCAGGGTGAAACTTCCTGATGGTTTTG
>Ga0114974_10004448_pt1 | contig 10484 bp, 14 predicted proteins | sample S_130206_EF_Meta_FD_87318 | JGI IMG/M metagenome (GOLD analysis project Ga0114974, IMG submission 87318) | Freshwater microbial communities from Lake Simoncouche, Canada to study carbon cycling - S_130206_EF_MetaG | ecosystem: Environmental > Aquatic > Freshwater > Lake | place: Lake...
AATTGATTGTGAAAAGGCAAATGCTACCACAGGATTTGAATTAAGAATGCTCAAAGGAACCATTTTTAAAAAAGTAGGTAATAATTTAGTGTCAAGTAATCCATGGGCTTCATTTGTTGGTGATTATTTTGGTGAAGGTGGGAAACCGGAGTCTGTTGGGAACATAACTATTAGTTGTACACCTACTCAAGGCACATATAATGTTTATGCCAGTAAAAAACCGAATGAACTTTGGTATGGAGAGAATTGGTCAACTTACATTAGAAATGCCGTTAAAACTGCTTGTTCTTTTGTAAAACCAAAACCAGTTGTTGCTCAAGCTTCAACAACACAGTGTGATGAATACATAACAAGACAAACTACACCTGTAACTGCAAATGCCGGAGACATTCAAACATTTTTAAAAAATATTGGTTATAATATTACTGTTGATTGGAATTTTGGTGATGGTACGGCAACATCTCTTGGTACATTTATGTATGGACCACCATCCAAATCCGGAATTAATTCCGTTGCAACACTTTGGGAAAAAATGAAAGGATCAGGTTTAGATGTTGGCACAACTCCCGGTTTTGGACTTAAAATGGCAACAGCATCCGCTAAGTGGATTAATGATGTAATTCCAAAACTTGTTAAAACAAAATGTGCTACAGTTAAATAATAGTTTTTTATTATCTTTCTAAAAACTCTCTTATTATTTGAGCTCCGTCGTCTATAGTTTCAAAATCTCTTTCTGGAGCAAACAATTCGGTTAATGGTTGTTCTGAATCCGGATTTTCAATCAACATAAAAGCCGGAACATAATCGTTTCCCGTTATATCAACAAACATATTATATTCTTCTTCATGCTCGTGAATATCTCTGTCAACATATTCAATACCCTCTTTATCTAAATTTTCTTTTAACGTATGACAAAAAGGACAACTTTTCATCGTAAAAACCACCACTACCTTATCCATTGATTAATTCCGTTACTAAACCGTTTATTTGACTTTCATTTAACACTCCAACTTTTGTGTCTATGACTTTACCTGCATTAAAAATCTTTATTGTTGGTATACTTCTAACTCCAAGGGACATTACGACTTCTCTATTTAAATCAACATCCATACTATACATCTGAACTTCAGATTTATTTTCTGTCACAACTTTTTCAAAAATTGGGTTTAACATTTTGCACGGGCCACACCAAGACGCTCCAAGTTTAAGAATGATTTTATCACCATTATTAATTTTTTGTTGTAAATCTATATTACTAATCTCCATTTTATTTCATTCTTATTAAATTTTTTATGAAGAATTTTGTTTCTTCTAGTTTGGTCGGTTCAAAATAAACCATTGTCTGGTATCCTGTTTCTATTATATCTCTTTTAGATAAATATATAAAAATATCCGATTTATTTTTAAAAATTGCATCAATGTATGAAAAACCATTTTCGTAAGTTACTATATTACAATATTCCAGAGTAAAATTTTTTTCAAGTAATAATTCTGGAGATATTTTTAATTCACCCTCAATTCTATTTTTAGATAATAATATTCCGTGTTTATCGTATATTAATTTTAAAAAATCTTTTTCGTTATCAAAATACTCTTTTTTAGTCATATTTTAAGAATAAAAAAAAGTGGTCAAAAGTGACCACTTTAGATTAAATCATTTCCTCGGCTAGTGTCCAAAGTTTTGTGTTAATTGTATTTTGAGCGATGATGTTATCAATCTTCCTCATTTTTGAGTTCTTACCTTTTTGATTTGACATTTGAACCCCTCCTCGTATCATTTTTTCCTGTACGACATTAAATACTTTCCAAAGATCATTCCCTTCGTCTTCTTTTCTGTTTGGAGTAAGTAAACCAACAATCTCCAAATCATTTAAAGTCTTTTCGGCATTAAATCTAATTTTTGCCGACTCACGAACAAACTGGATTTTTTCATCTATTGTTAGTTCTCTTGACATCATTCTCCCTACTGATTGATCAATCATAGGTAATTTCTTTGAGAAGGTGTCTGCCAACTGTTTAACATCGTCCAGTTGAAAGGTGTTGTGTCTCATTGTGAATTTTTCAGCGACTGCGGTTGGTACTGTTAATCCATTGGAACAAACCAATCTGTGTAAACCGGCTCCCATAGAAAAAGCGGACATTCCATTGTGTGAGTTTCTGATGATAGCCTCAACTAAAGTGTCCCCAACTTTAGGTAGTTCTCCATTACGGAATCTAATTTCGTGTAATGAATGAATACTTTTACCGGTTTGTTTTACTGATGAAACTTCCCAACCTTCTCGGTCAAAAAATTCAATTACTTGATCTGTAGGAACAAAAGTGTATTTATCAGTCATCTTAGGGGATGGTGATGTTGCAAATACTGAAGGAGCGTTTGTTTTAATAATTTCTGGGGTATATAACATAGATTTAAATTTTGATTACATTACAAATGTAGTCATTTTTTTTAAATCACAAAACTTTTTTTAAAATTAATTTAAAATTATATCACCAAAACTTGTTTTTTGGACTATGTTGTTTAAATATTTTTTATCTTTATCGGAAGTTACTACTATTTTTAAATCAACTACTGTTTCAACAATTTGTTCTTTAGTTAATACAATGTCTTTTCCTTCTTCAAAATTTTTCTCACATTTTCTTCTTAATTTTTGGTAGAATTCTTCTTTTTGTAAGGATCCAATTAAAACCATTAAGTCATTAGGGTTTTTTTCAAAAAACTCTATTAATTGTGCCATATAAATTTCAATATCTACGCTCATAAAAATTATTAATTTGATGACATTTTACAATGTTGTTTCATTTCGGAAGGATAAGCAATTTCATAAACACCTTCTTCTTCACTTTCAACATACTTCATAAGTTCTGGTGGTAAGTCATTTGGACCAACACCTGAATTTTCTAAACTTAAAAATTCAACACAATGACATTGTGATATACTCTGAGGGATTGAGGTTAGTTTTGGACAATTTGTTATGTTTATAAATGAAAGTTGTTTAAGTTCTCCTATATTTTCTGGTAATTTATCAACGATTTTTTCCAACACTAATATCTCCAACTCTTGGAATCTTGACCAGCTATCCGGTATGTTGATTATAATATCATCGTTTGATTTATTTTCCATTTGGAAGAATGTCATATTTTCTGGTAAAATTTCAAATAGTCTTTCAAGTCCAAACATTCTTGCAAACTTTGCGTTAGCATCATTTGGGTATTCAATTTTAACTTGACCTGGATCAAATCCTCCCTCCAATTCTTGTTCATACTTAACCCTTAACTGCCTTAAATATGTTCTCATTTCCTTGCTTAAAATAACTTCCATATCATTTTCTGAAAGATCTTTCAAAGATTTAACTAATAATTTCTCTTTCTTTTTAGAAACATAGTATGACATTGCGCTTGGTGTTAATGCTCTTACCATCCCTGCCGATAATTCACTACCTAAACCAATATATTTTTTCTGTAACTCTTCAGGTAAATTTTTAAACATTTCATCACCTTGAGATAAATTTTTAAAATCAGGACCCCTCAACTCCATCCATAATTCAACTTCTTGAGGTCCACCCAATTCGGTTAAAGGATCAGTAGTTTTAAGATTATATGATTTATATTTTTGCATTTTTGCTTGATCCTCATCAGTGAAAGGTTTTCCAACTAAATATTGTTGTTTACCTTCTATAGGTGGAATCTTACCTACAATTTCTCTCCATGGAATAACGGTAGATCCAGCAAATTTTCCAGAGTTAGAACCATCAGCCAATCTCATTTCACCATATCTATCAACAAGAATTACTGAAGCGTAATTTAAATCTGATGTTGGTAGATTTTTATTAATAATATAATACAATGTTAAATTTTGGTTCAATCTATAGTTGTAATAGTAATTTGAGGATCCTTCCCAAGACGTACACCATCTTCTATCTGGAGCAAATTTCTTTCTGATGTTAATACACTTATGTTTTTGATCTGGAGCAAAGATTAAAATGTTATCATCTTCATATGGGATATCAACATCACTTGTATCAATTTGTGGTAGTGAATACTCCTCTTCTCCCATTTTAGTATAACCATCAACAACGTGTTCAAACTCTTCAAAATTCATAAAAGCAACTAATTTAGTTCTTAATGGTATTGAGTCATATTGAGCAACATATCTTTGAGCTCTTGGTAAAATAGTAGTTAGAGGATCTTCATCCGGAATTTCTTTATGGTATTTTTCCGTTATAGCAACCACTAATTCATTATTACCATTTCTATCAAACCTACTAAAATATTGTCCAACCAATTCATTTAACTCGGTTGGATTAAATGAAGTGACTTCTTTGGTGAAAGACCTGGCTTTCTTTACTAAAGTTTTAACTTCAAAAAACTTTTTAATGTTTACCTTAGTTAATTGTAGATCAACTTGAAATTTACTTCTCCAGGTTGCAATATAGTCCTGAACTAATTCATCAAGATCTTTTTTAGATTTTTGTTTTGTTTGTTTGTCGGCAATTAACTCTTTAATTTTTTCGTAATTATGTCTAAAGATGTCTTTGTCTTCATTTGAAAAGGATGATTTAAATCTTTCAAAATCAGCAATATTTTTTCTTATCTCTTCTTCCGAATCTTCTGTTTCTTTGGTGAACTTATCAACAAGTTTTTTTACTGTTGATTCTGGATATTCTAATAATATTTGTTTTGTTTTAGCGTTTTCTTTAACCACTTTTGATAATAGATTAATTAATTCCATAATTTGTTTTTACTATAAATATTATAACTAACTAAAAAAATGATATTAATAATTCATAATTAATAGTTCTTCACCCAAATTTTGTTTTTCCCCTTTTTTTGCGGACGCAGCTTTAGCAAATTTCTTTTTAACTCTTTTAAATGTATCTTCCGGAAACCATTCATCTAATTTATCAAAATGATAGTACGATAATGAATACTTACCCTTTATATGTTTTGCTTCATTTGCTAATCTTTGGTGATCTTCTGTAGTAAAAGAATGATTTGAGTAGTAATTTTCTGTATTCCAGTATGGAGGATCTAAATAAAAATACGTTGACGGTGAATCGTATTTTTCAAAGATGTCCATAAAGTCCATATTTTCAATAATTGTAATTTTTTTAAAGTGTTCAATCCATTCAGGTTTAGATAATTTATCTCTGAATGTAAGATATTTTGATTTATATTTTCCCTTTAAATCAATAAAACTTGATCTTTCCGGTTTGGATCCTGAAAATACTTGAGTTAGTATGTAAACGTATTTGGCTGCAACTTCATAATCTTCATCTTCTACCCTGAAATTTTCGGAGAATAATTCAGCCTGGAACCTGATAAATTGTTCCCTATAGAGTTCAGGTGTTTCTTCTTCGTTTCTTTGTTGACAAGGAATATTTTCTATTGCCTTTAATAATAATTCAGGATTCTGAACACACTTAAATAGATTATAATTTAGTGGGTTTAAGTCGCTATAAACAACTTGTTTAAGGTTAGGGTATTGGTTTAGATCCATATTAAAAAACACCCAAAACATCCCTCCAAATGGTTCTACATATGTTTCAATATCATTCGGTATGAATGGTACAATCCATTTTCCTATCTTACTCTTACCCCCAATATAACTCAGCATAACTTTTTTATTTAAAATATAAGTTATTTAAGTTCATCAGTCAATTAAAAAAAAATTAATATTTTGCTTTGTAATTATAAAAAAAACCATATCTTTGCACTGTTGATGTCAGTAACTCCTACTCAATAATCTGACCGCTAAGAACTGGGTGAATCGGTTCGGGTTAATTACCTTAATTCTGGGAATGAAATAATTTGAATTCCCTAACGCTAATAAAGTTGGGGTTTCTTGTATTTATAAAGATGAAACTATTAAATGTCTTAAAAAATTTAATAACGGAATAACTTTACTAAAATCATTAAAGGAGATATTATTATTTATCACAATTAATTTATATTATGGAAAAAGAAGAAGCAACAAAAGTAGGATGTCAATCGTGTAAAACAAATAAAGGAGTTATTAGAACACAAAGAGTTTTAATTGGCTTAGGTATTGGTATGTTCTTATTATCAATATATGGTACTGTAAGTCTTATAAAGGATATAAGTAGTTTATTTTAATTTCTATTATACCTCAAAAATTGATTGATTAGAAGGTCTCCTTTTTCTCCGTCAATGGTATATCCCTTACCCTTAACTCTTAACGGTTTTGAAGTATCAATATTTTTTGGGAATGATATTTTTATTGTCCCATCTGGATGGGGTATTTCAAAGTTGTCCCCTGTTAAATCATCTAAAGTGAAGAATTTATTATAGACTAAGTTATTAACGAATTTTTCAAAATTATTATCATTTTTCATAAAAATCCTTACAACCAAATCACCATAAACCCCATTCCTAAAATCTCCCACTCCCTGTAGTCTAAAAAATTGACCGTCATCAATTCCGTGAGGAACATTAACCTCAACTTTTTTCATTTCGTTTTTATCTCCGGTACCATTACAAACATAACAAGCGTTTTTAATCATACTTCCAGTTCCATTACATCCACCACAAGACATACTAACCATTTGAATAAACATACCGTTACCCATCTTCCTTACAACGGATCCTGATCCTCCGCATGTAGGACAAACGACTTTATCCCCTCCGGTTCCATCACAAGGATCACACTTACCTTTCCGTTGGAATAAGATTTCCTTTGTTATCCCCAAATATGATTCAACTGGTGTCAATTCAAGATTTATATTTGTTGTGTGGTTTCTTTGTTGTCTTTGTTGACCGAAAGCCATATTAAATAAGTCAGAAAATGATGAGCTAGATCCTCCTCCCATATTACCAAAAGGATTTTTTCTTTGTATGTCGTATTGTTTTCTTTTACTTTCATCACCTATTGTATCATAAGCCACTGAGATTTTTTTAAACAGTTCTTCGTCCCCTCCTTTATCCGGATGATTTTCTTTTGCCAACATTCTATAGGCCTTTTTAATATCTTCTTGAGTAGATTCTTCAGTCACCCCTAAAATGTCGTAATAATTTTCAGCATTCATTTATCTAATATTTTTTTTATACTTTAAAAGTATAGTTAAAATTTTATGAAATATCTAATAGTTCTATTCAAAAATAAAGAAAGAAAGAAAATTATAAAGAAGTTTAAAACTTTTGAGCGATCAAAAAAATGTTATGATGAGTCTATTGAAAAAAACGAAATACATTTTGATAAAAAAGTTGAGAACGGTAAATTTTGTGATTATGAATTGGCATTAGTGGAAACCAATCCTACGGAATATGAGAATTATTTCATTAAGGATAGTCTTGGGAGACAGGTTAAGATTGAAAGTGACGATCCTAATTTTAAAATAATTAAACTTTCAAAATATAAGGTTGAGGATTTTATATATGATGTTCAAAAAAATAAAAAATTAAATTTTATAACTTTCATTAGGAATTATGTTCCAAGAGACGGGATAAAATTAATTTCAAAATTAAATAATAAGGTTATCGTTCAGAATGATGAATCCGTTTCTCTTTTTTCTTTGAAGTCCCCTGATGAATCAAAAAGATTTTTATCTATCCTGGAAAACTATATGTTAAAAAATAAAAGGTTAGATTGTATTATTGTATCCGATGATAGTATTGTGCAAAAAAAATACCTATATGAGTTATTAAGCTCAAAAGGTATTTCAAAATCAATTTTATATAGAAAATCAACTACTTTTTTTACTGGAGAATGATCCCATAAATCTTTCCCATAAACTTTTATCTTTTTTCTCAATTTCATTTTGGGGTGGTTCAGATCCTTTAAGGATAAAGATAATCTCAACTCCGGACATATCAATTTTAAATCTTTCGTGAATACTATCTATTTTTCTAAAATTAGATTGTATTTTTTTATATTCCAATTCTTCCAACTCAAATATAATTGCAGATTGCGAGTCAGGAAATAAATTTTCAATTGCGTCAGATATAAGTGCCAATTTTTCTAAATCCCCGTCAGTACTTTCTTGATTCTGTTCCATAATGTCAATTTTTTCTCCTCTTTAGGCTTTATAATTTCTTCTTTCTTGACTTTTTTGATTTGTTCAATGAATTTTCTTTTCTCATTTTCTAAATCAATCATATCTTTTTCAATTTCACTCCTCAACAATTCCAGCTTTTGTTCCTTCTTCGTCTGGGGTATTTTCGTAATCTTCTCCATCTAATTTATATTTTTTATCTGAAAATTCAAATTTTAATTCATTTAATGATTGTAAATTTTGTTTTTCAAAAAGTGTTTTCAACTCAATTACCTTATCATTAAATAATTTTTCTTTCGCTTCCAGTTCTTTATTATACCTTATTATGTTTTTTATGTTTTCAGCAATTTGGTTAATTGATTTTTCTTCAAATTCACTAACAAAAGATATTAGTCTTTGTGTTTTGTCATTTGAGTCGTTTTCAACAACACTTTTTTCGTCAACAAATTTTTTAGGTAGTTTCCATGTTTTGGGAAACGACATATCAAAAGATAGATAGTTTTTTAACTTTCTAACCGATTGGATGTATGGATACAAGTCATTAAACTCTTTATAAATACTCATTAGGTTCTTATTAAATAGGTTATTATATATGAAAAAGAAACCCCATAAAAAATCAAACTACGTATATCTAGAACCAATCTTTCTGGTGGGGTTTGCAGTAATGAAACAATAAATTTAAACATAAGTCTCAAACACGATAGTGTTGTGAATATGAATAAAAAAAGAAGTAATGTTTCGGTATTAATCATTTTTTTTTGATTCCAATATTTCTCCTCTGAATGTTTTTAACAATTCTCTTAGTTCTTGTGCTGAACTTCTAGCTCTGGTAGCCGCTGATTTATTTCCTTTTTCGTAAAATTTGGTTGACTCAATAGTTAATGTTTCAACCAAAGATTTTATTTTTTCTAAAGTTTCCATTTTTTTTAATTATTTTAGTTTATTAACGTTAATATACTTATCACTGGTTAGAATGTAAAGTTATATGTTTAAGTTATTATCAAGATTTTTATAGATATCCAAGATCATATCCAAATCTGATCTTGTAAATGTCTTTTCAAAATCAAATACATCTCTGAAAAAAACATCAATTGAGTCTCTTAATTTTTTATCTTCCTGTTTGTAGAAAATTTCATCAAAAAATATTCTGAAATACTTATAGTGGTCTCCATCTTTTTCAAAAACAATCTCCTCTTTTTTAAAATCCTCTAAGAGTTTTTTCCAACACCAGTTGAAGTGGTTCTCTTTGTCCTCATCAGTCATTGATATTTTTGTCTCTCCGCTGTCTGAATCTCCAAGATAAGTTTCTGTGATTTTTAAATATAAAGAATTACAAAAGTCATAATATAATTCCATCTTTTCAGGAATTATATTATTGGTTCTGAACCAAATGTCAACTTCTTCTTTGTTAAGTTGTTTTGTAATATAGTTAAAAAAATTATTCTCCATAGAAGTCAATCTATGGAGAATAATAGTTATTGTTTTTAAATATGTAAATTATTGAGTTTTTCTATCGTAAGAAATTAAATCCTTAATTTTTAAAAATTCTTCAGATAATACTTTTTCTTTTCTTTCTTCCAAATTCTCCAATTTAATATTAACCCCGGAACCTGAATTCTCACCTGGCCCGTCTGTTATCGGTTGTTTAGATTTTCTATATGCCGCCATTTTTGCTTTATGGTATTTTTTATCTTTCATTTTCTTAACCAATTTGTCTCCTAATTCGGTTTCTTCAGCGTTAGCCCATTCAGGGTTGTTTCCGGTTCTAGAAGACCCTTTAATGTTGTCACTAGTCCAATCTACGTCATATTGTATTTCATCTGGTACTAAATCTTCCATTCCTGGTCTCATAAAACTATCTAAAAATTCTTTACCATCATCTGACATTGTATATTTAGTTGTCTTCATTTTTTCCAATTCACCATTTCCTTTAGGGAAGTGTTTTGGGCTCTCTGTGTATTCACCTTTAGATCCGTCTTTTAGATAATCTTTCATTTTTTTACTAACCGACTTGATGTAATCATCATTTTGTTGTTTAGACTTTTTAACTGATCTCTCGTATTCTCCTAAACCTTTAGGTGTTCTACCTTTATTGAATTTTTTTTCCTCTTCTTTTAAGATAATATCCTCTATTAGATTGATCATTTCTGATTCAGTAAATAAATGAAAACCATCATTTGTTTTAATTTTGTAATATACGGATTCTTCTAATGAAGATCTATCTGTGTAAGTTTTATTTCCAACTTTAAATTTTTCCCCTTTTTTAGTTTTTCTTAATGCGTCTGTAAAAGCATTACCTTCTTCCATTTCATCATTATCACACTGTTCGCATTGCTCACCTTCTTCCATTTCAACTTCGTAAATAACTTCTTCTTTCATTCCACATTCATTACATTCACCTTCTTTCATTTCTCCCCCACATTCTTCACACATTTCAGTTTCACTTACTTCAATTTCATATAAATTTTCTTCAAC
>Ga0114974_10004450_pt1 | contig 10480 bp, 9 predicted proteins | sample S_130206_EF_Meta_FD_87318 | JGI IMG/M metagenome (GOLD analysis project Ga0114974, IMG submission 87318) | Freshwater microbial communities from Lake Simoncouche, Canada to study carbon cycling - S_130206_EF_MetaG | ecosystem: Environmental > Aquatic > Freshwater > Lake | place: Lake...
GCCCAGACCCATTTAAAAGCGTAGGCCAGCCCCACCCAACTCAAATAGCCAATGGTGGTGCGGTCAATGCCCGCTTCGCGCAGCCAAAAACTCAGGGTACCCAATACCAGCAACAAAGGCAGGCCGGCTGAAAACCCAAGCAGTAGCATGCGCAAAGTGGGCGGCTCTAGATAAACCTTGAAAGTAGCGAGCCAAGAGGGCTTGATTTGTAAGGATTCAGGGGCACTTGTCGTCATGCGGGAATAATACGGCAGCTTTGTGCTTTTTTAGAACTCAACATGACCCTTCACCACCACTGTCCCCTTTGTGTTCAGCGTCGCCCTTTGCTCAAAGGCATGAGTGCACTTTTGGCACTCCCTGGCCTGGCTTTCGCACGAGAAGGCGTGGAGGTGGGCGGCAATTCCCTGTTCAGCAAGCTGGTCTCGGCCGACACGGTGGAGCAATCCTCCGGGCAACAGTATCAAAAAATGATGCAAGACGCGGCAGCAAATAATGCACTTGCGCCGAAAGACAGTGCCCAAGTGCGGCGACTGCGTGCCATTGCCAGCAAAATTATTCCGTTCTCAAACCCCTGGAACCCGCGTGCGCGCGACTGGCGCTGGGAGGTCAACCTGATTGGTAGCCCGCAGATTAATGCGTTTTGCATGCCTGGGGGGAAAATTGCCTTTTACACCGGCATCCTGAGCAAACTCAAACTGACCGATGACGAAGTGGCCATGGTGATGGGCCATGAAATTGCCCATGCTTTGCGTGAGCACGCCCGCGAACGCATGGGCAAAAATGCCGCCACCGGCGTTGGGGCCAACTTGATTGGTCAAGTCTTGGGCTTGGGGCAAGTCGGGCAGATGGTGACCAACTACGGCGCTCAACTTTTGACGCTGCAGTTCAGCCGAAGTGACGAGTCCGAGGCCGATCTGGTCGGCATGGAACTGGCCGCCCGCGCCAGCTTTGATCCTCGGGCGGGGGTCAGTTTGTGGCAAAAAATGAGCGCAGCCAGCAAGGGCGCCCCGCCCCAGTGGCTGTCCACCCACCCGTCAGGCAACACCCGCATCAGTGATATTGAACTCAATTTACCCAAAGTGATGCCCTTGTTCGAGCGCAGCAGGGCGGGCTGAGGAGCAAAGCGATATGGCAAGTCTTCATATAAAAACGCTCTAGCCCTTCGTTCTCACCCTGCATTCTCTATTCGCGAATAGAGAATATAGAATGGGGCCATGGCCGGCTCCAAATCCAACCCTCAAATCTCATTGCGTCCTCAAGACATCGTCGTTTTACTGCGGCTCTGTCTGGATCAGGACAAGCCCATGTCCTATGCTGCCTTGGCTGAGGAAATCAGACTAACAGCTTCAGAGGTTCATGCCAGCGTCAACCGGTCTATTAGCGCGCAATTGATCTATAAAGATGTAAGCGGCAAACCTCGCGTACGCCTTGAGCCACTGAAACTTTTTCTTCAGCACGGTGTGCGATATTGTTTTCCTCCGAGCCGCGGTGAAATGACACGCGGCATCCCCACGGGCTACGCTGCGCCACCGCTGGTTGACAAGATCACAGCTGGTCACGAACCCCCACCCGTCTGGCCAGCCAAAAATGGCTCTGTTAGAGGGATGACATTGCACCCCCTTTACCCCACCGTGCCTGATGCCGCATCACGCAACCCGCAACTTTATGAACTACTGGTCATAGTGGATGCCCTGCGGGCTGGCAGCCCACGGGAGCGCGCCATTGCTCTTCTAGAGCTTGATGCTCGCCTAAGCACATGAAGCCACAAAATCCGAATGATCCCAACATTGCCATGATTGAGCGTGTGGCGAATCGTCTGGGTGTTGCACTTTGCGAAGGGATGGTCTTTGTGGGCGGTGCAGCCGCTGGTTTGCTCGTCACTGATCTCGCACTCCCCACTATTCGCCGAACAGATGACGTGGATCTGGTGACCCCCGTGCAAGCTTTGGCGGATTACCACCTACTGGAGAATCAACTTCGCAAACTTGGCTTTAGCTCTGACATGAGACCTGATGCACCTATATGTCGCTGGGTGATTGAAGACATTGCCATTGACGTGATGCCCACACAAGTAGAAATACTGGGTTTTTCAAACCGCTGGTACACCTTGTGCGTTGCCACCGCTCAGCCTTATCAATTGCCAAGTGGTATCCAGATAAGGGTCGTCAGAGCCCCTGAATTCGTTGCCACAAAGTTAGAAGCGTTCTATGGGCGCGGCAAAGGTGATTACCTGTTCAGCCACGATCTGGGCGACATCATCAGCGTCATCGATGGAAGAAACTCTTTACTGGCTGAATGCAGGTGCAGCCAACGCCCCTTGCGCGAGTACCTCGCATTGCAATTTCAAACATTGCTACAAAAAATTGCATTCAGGGATGCTTTGCCAGGCCACTTACCGCCGGACCCGGCTAGTCAAGAACGGTTATCTGATTTGATGGCGAAGTTAGAGCAAATCAGCGAGCTTGCCCATGCGTAATGCGAAACTCATTGCACCCTCTAGCTCCAGGCACTAACCCCCACCAACTGCGGTAACAATAAGACCCGTGCTGCAAATACTCTTAATCACTTTCCCCTTCTTCGCCTTGGTGCTGTGCGGCTACGTCGCAGCCAAGCGCCGCATGCTGCCGCTGGAGGCAATTCCCGGCATGAACAGTTTTGTGTTGTTTTTTGCCCTGCCCTGCATGCTGTACCGGTTTGGCTCGACGACCCCGCTGGCGCAGTTGCTGGATGGAGGCGTTTTTCTCACCTATCTATTTTGTGCGCTGGTCATGGTGGCTTTAACAGTCGCGGTCAGTCTAAACGCCCGCATTCGCTGGAATGACGCCTCTTTTGGCGCCTTGGTCGCCGCCTTCCCCAACACCGGCTTCATGGGCGTGCCGCTGCTGGTGGCCTTGCTGGGGGCGCAGGCGGCGGGACCGGCCATCGTCACGATTGTGGTGGATATGGTGATCACCACCTCGCTGTGCATCGCGCTCTCGCGACTGGATGGGGCAGATGAACACGGCTTTTCCCACGCGGCTAAAAAAGCACTCCAAGGCATGGTATTCAACCCGATGCCCTGGTCTATTTTGTTGGGGGCCGTGGCCTCGGCCGTCAGTTTGACCCTGCCCAAACCTGTGATGCAAACGGTGGGCTTGCTGGCTGATGCGGCCTCACCCGTGGCTTTATTCACGATTGGTGCCGTGCTGGCACGCTCACAAATGCTGGCCGCCGCCCACAACCATCCGCCCATTGCCTTAAGCGACTACCTGCCTGTGGCCGCCATCAAGCTGCTGTTGCACCCGGTGCTGGTGTTACTGGTGGGCATTTCGGCCATCGCTTGGGGCGTGCCTTTGAGCAAATTTGCCTTGACGGTGATGGTGTTGGTGGCTGCGCTGCCCAGCGCCAGCAATGTATCGTTGCTGGCGGAGCGTTTTGGCGCGGACAACGGGCGCATTGCCCGCATCATTTTGGTGTCTACCGCCGCCGCGTTTTTAACCTTCTCGGGGGCGGTGAGCCTGCTGACCTGACTTATTGCGTGCGGTAAGCGGGGGGCTTTGCACCAGAAATCACCGGGGTGATTTGGAGGGCAATAGTCGGGCCGGGATCACTTGGGAGCTGCACCGAATACTGCTTGCCCGCAAATTCATAGACCACGTTGTAACCCACGGTGCGGTTTTCATAAAAATTCTGTGTGGTGCAACGCTGAACATCCTGCGTTTGAGCCAGCGGCGCGCCCTCGATCTTGTCGCCCAAAATGGCGCCACCAAACAGACCCAGCACAGTGGCTGCGGTCTTGCCGTTGCCGCCGCCTACAGCATTGCCCATGGCGCCGCCCGCAATGGCGCCCATCAAGGCTCCTGCGCCCGACTTATTGGCAGGCGAAGTGACTTGCTCAGTGGTGCAGACCTGACGTGGCACGCTGATCTGTTGAATGACCGGCATGCTGGAGACCACACGACCGACTTCTTGCGCCATGCTCAGGCCGGAGGTGGCGATGACAGCCACAAAGGTAATTAGTTTTTTCATAGGGGTCTATTTTCCCCCGATTTGTCGTTCATTAACCCATAGAAGTGTTAACGAACTGCAAATGCTTGTAAATTTCAATGACTTTCACGAGGCTTCATCCCCCGATGATGCCGCGCTCACGAAGGGCCTTGATTTGCTCAGCCGTTAAGCCAATTTCGACCAACACCGCATCGGTGTCTTGCCCCAGACGGGGTGCGTTGCGGCGGTGGGCGCCCGGTGTTTTTGAGAGCTTGGGCACGATCCCGGGCAGCGCCAAAGTACTGCCATCGTCCATCACCACCGGCTCAATCATGCCGCGCGCCAAGTAGTGAGGGTCGACGGCAATGTCGGCCACGGTGTATATACGCCCGGCGGGTACCGCAGCGGCCTCTAATTGGGCCAATACCTCGGGCACAGAGAGCCGCGAGGTCCACAAACCTATGGCTGCGTCGATCTCGGTGACGCGCGCCACGCGCCCGGCGTTGCCAGCCAGCGCCGGATCAGCGCCCAGATCAGCGCGGCCAATCGCCTGCATCAGGCGCTTGAATATGCTGTCGCCATTACCGGCAATCAAGGCGTAGCCGCCGTCCGAGCAGCGGTAGGCATTGCTGGGCGCTATGCCGGGCAGCGCACTCCCGGCGGGCGCACGCACCGCACCAAACGCGCTGTACTCGGGCAGCAGGCTTTCCATGCAATTGAAAACAGCCTCGTACAAAGCGACATCAATCACCTGCCCTTCGCCGGTTTTGGCACGGTGGTGCAGCGCCACCAAAATGCCGATGACGCCATGCAAAGCAGCCAATGTGTCGCCAATGCTCACTCCCACGCGCACCGGCACATGGCCCGGCTCGGCGGTGAGGTGACGCAGACCGCTCATCGCTTCGGCGACCAAGCCAAAGCCTGGGCGATCCCGATAGGGGCCGGTTTGCCCAAAGCCGCTGATGCGCAGCATGATGAGGTCGGGCTTTAATTTCTGCAAATCTTCCGGGCCCAGTCCCCAACCCTCCATCGCGCCAGGGCGAAAATTCTCGATCACCACGTCACACTCGGCAGCCAGTTTGCGCACGATGGCCTGGGCGTCGGGCTGGTTCAGGTCCAACGCCACCGAACGCTTGTTGCGCGACTGCACTTGCCACCAGACCGACGTGCCGTCTTTCAGCAAGCGCCATTTGCGCAAAGGGTCGCCCTCGCCTGGCGCCTCAATTTTGATGACCTCGGCGCCAAAGTCGGCCAGCGTTTTGGCCGCAAAGGGGCCCGCGATCAACTGGCCGAGCTCAAGAATCTTGAGCCCGGCCAGGGCCCCGGTATTCGCCATTGGCCACGAGGCGGGGGTATTCATGGGGCAATCGACTTCTGATTAGCCGCGCATCAGGGCTTCAATCTCTTCCACCCCCACCGGCACACCCCGACTGATCAACTCGCACCCCGTGTCGGTCACGATGGCGTCGTCTTCAATACGGATACCGATGTTGTGAAACTGCTCGGGCACGCCTGGGGCGGGTCGCACATAAATGCCGGGCTCGATGGTCAACACCATGCCGGCTTTCAAAATTCGGCTGGGCCGGTCTTTGATGAGGGCACCGCTCAGAGGGTCTTTGCGCTCGCTGAACTGCCCCAACTCCGTGGGCTCGTTGTAGCCGCCGCAATCGTGCACATCCATGCCCAGCCAGTGGCCGGTGCGGTGCATGTAAAACTGAAAATAGGCGCGGCTCTCGATCACATCAGCCAGCGTGCCGACCTTGTTTTTATCCAACAGGCCCAAGTCGAGCATGCCCTGCGCCAGCACTTTCACCGTGGCTTCATGCGGATCGACAAATCGGGCGCCGGCTCGGGTTGCCGCAATAGCCGCCTCTTGCGACGCCAGCACCAGCTCATACAGCGCCCGCTGTGGCCCGGTGAACTTGCCATTGGCGGGGAAGGTCCGGGTGATGTCGCTGGCGTAGCCGTCCAACTCACAACCGGCGTCAATCAGCACCAGCTCACCACCGCGAATCGGGCCGGCATCCGCGCGGTAATGCAGCACGCAGGCATTGGCCCCACCGGCCACGATGGAGCCATAGGCGGGGTATTGCGAGCCATGGCGCCTAAACTCATGCAGCAACTCAGCGTCCAGGTGGTATTCGTGCACGTCATGGCCTTCGCGCAACATCTTGGCTGACATCTGCATGGCGCGGATGTGGGCACCCGCGCTGATTTGGGCCGCGCGGCGCATGGTGTCTTGCTCGTGAGTGTCTTTGATGAGCCGCATCTCATCCAGAGGCCCACACAGGTCGCGCTGCTGCTCGGGGCACAGCGTGCCAAAGCGCACACGGGCACGCACGCTGCCCAGCCAACCGTCCACCCGCGTCTCCAGTCCTTTGTGGGTGGCAAACGGGTACCAAACGGCGTCACACCCGTCCAGCAAGTCAGGCATTTGGGTGTCGAGCACGGCCACTGAGAAAGCGGCGTCCACGCCCAGTTGCCCGGGCGCGGCCTCGGGGCCTAGCCTGATGCCGTCCCAGATTTCACGCTCCAAGTCTTTGGGGGCACAAAACAGGGTCGCCTTGCCGTCACCATTGATCACCAGCGTGGCCTGGGGCTCGGTAAAGCCGGTCAGGTAATAAAAGTAGCTGTCAGAGCGGTACAAAAAATCTGCATCGCGGTTGCGCTGCTGCTCGGGCGCCGTCGGGATGATGGCGATGCCTTTGGGGCCGATAGTGGCAGCCAGTTGGGCGCGACGCTGGGCGTAGTCAGGGGCAGAGCTTGAAGGATTCATGGCTTATTCCGGTGTGTGGTTAAGTTGCGCCAACCGCTCAGGCGTGCCGACGTCCGTCCAGGCGCCGGTGTAAATCTCGGCGCTCACGGCTTGATTGTCCATGGCCGCGCGCAACAACGGGGCCAGTGGGGCTTTCACGCCCAGCGGGTTACCAAAGGGGATGCTGCTAAGTGGCGGCTCAAAAAAAGCTCGGCGGTACAGCCCGATGGTGGAATAGGTGTAGCGCGGCTGCGGGTCGTCTTTGGGCAAATTTAGCGCCAAGCCCACGCGCTCACCCGCGTTGAGGGCCAAGCCAAAATCGCCCCCCGGGTTGTGCATCGGGTTGGGCACCAGCCAAAGATGCGCCAACTTGCCACTGGCCATAAAACGATTAACAGCGGCCTGACTGAATTCAAAATCAGGCGAAAACACGTCACCGGCCAGTACCCAAAACGCCTGATCCCTGACTTCTTCGTCCTGCGACGGGCACAGTAGCGGCAGGGCCCGCGCAATGCCGCCTGCGGTCTCCAGGGCCCCGCCAAAATCACGGCCTTCGTGCGAATAGACGATCTTTGAATGCTCTTTATTTAATAGCTTATTAAGCACACCATTATTGGCTTTAATGGCAAATACACTTGAAAAATAGTTTTCAATCTTGTCGCCCAGCCAGTCGGTGTTGATGACCACGTCTGGGAAGCCTGCGCGGGCCAGCGCTTCGATGGGCCACTGCATCAGCGGCTTGCCCTGCACAAGCAAAAGCGGCTTGGGGGTGACATCGGTCAAAGGGCGCATGCGCTCGCCCCGACCGGCCGCCAGGATCATGGCTTTAACGGGCAGCTTGCCGGGCTTCAAGGTCATTTTTCTCATGGGTGAACTATACGCAAAGCGTTCCCCGCAACGTCAGGTCGTTTGACAAAATTATTGACCTCGGCTGGGCCTGCGTAAAATACCGGGTTTCCCCTTACCCACTAGAACTACCCCGGAGTTGGCACAGATGGCAAATTCAGAACAGACAGAAACCGCAGTACAAGCAGAGATAGCGGTATCGACGGAACCCACGGTTCAAACAGCGCCAACCCGCGTTGCCAGCCACGCCGACATGGCCAATGCCATTCGCGCCCTCACCATGGACGCCGTTCAAGCCGCCAACTCAGGCCACCCCGGCGCGCCTTTGGGCATGGCCGACATGGCGGTTGCCTTGTGGGGTCAACACCTCAAGCACAACCCTGCCAACCCCAACTGGCTTGACCGTGACCGCTTTGTGCTGTCCAACGGCCACGGCTCCATGCTGCTGTACTCGGTGCTGCACCTCACCGGCTACAAATTGCCCATGGCCGAGTTGAAAAAATTCCGCCAACTGCACAGCAAAACCCCTGGCCACCCCGAAGTGGACGTGACACCCGGCGTTGAAACCACCACCGGCCCGTTGGGCCAGGGCATCACCAACGCGGTTGGCATGGCGCTGGCTGAAAAGCTTCTTGCCCAAGAGTTCAACCGTGACGACCTCGATGTGGTCAACCACCACACCTTCTCCTTCATGGGCGACGGCTGCCTGATGGAAGGCATCAGCCACGAAGCAGCCTCACTTGCAGGCGCCTGGAAACTGAACAAACTGATTGCGCTGTACGACGACAACGGCATCTCGATTGACGGCCAAGTGGCCCCTTGGTTTATCGACAACACCGCGCTGCGTTTTCAGGCTTACGGCTGGAACGTGCTCGGCCCGATCGACGGCCACAATGCCGAGTTGGTCGCCAACACCATTGCGCAGGCCAAGCTGTCCACCGACAAGCCAACGCTCATCATCTGCAAAACCGCGATTGGCAAGGGTAGCCCGAACCGCGCCAACACCGCCAAAGCCCACGGCGAGCCCTTTGGCGATACCGAGATTGCCCTCACCCGTGAAGCCATCAACTGGCCGCACAAGCCTTTCACTATTCCCAAAGAAGTGATCGCGGCCTGGGACGGCAAAGTAGCCGGTGCTGCGCTTGAGAAAACCTGGAGCGACAAGTTCGCCACCTACAAAGCCGCCCATCCCGAGCTGGCCAAAGAGTTGGTGCGCCGCATGAAGGGCGAGTTGCCCAAGAACTTCCACCAAGTCGCCGTGGACACCGCTGTGGCGGCCCACACCAAAGCCGAGACGGTGGCCTCACGCAAAGCCTCGCAGTTGGCGCTGGAAGCCTTCACCGCCGCACTGCCCGAAATGCTGGGTGGCTCGGCTGACCTGACCGGCTCCAACCTGACCAACACCAAGTGCACGCCCAACCTGCGCTTTGACGACGTGACCGGCGCCAGCAACGGTGGCCGTCACATCAACTACGGCGTGCGCGAATTCGGCATGGCCGCCATCATGAATGGCGTGGCACTGCACGGTGGCTTTATCCCTTACGGCGGCACCTTCCTGACCTTCAGCGACTACAGCCGCAACGCCATCCGCATGGCCGCACTCATGAAACTGCGCGTGGTGCATGTATTCACCCACGACTCCATCGGTCTGGGCGAAGACGGCCCGACCCACCAGTCGATTGAACACGCAGCCAGCCTGCGCCTGATTCCTAATTTAGACGTGTGGCGTCCGGGCGACACGGCCGAGACCGCCGTGGCCTGGGCTGTGGCCCTGCAAAACAAGAGCAAGCCCACCGCCCTGCTTTTGAGCCGTCAAAACATCAACTATGCGCCCAAATCGACTCTGGCCGATATCAGCAAAGGCGCTTACGTGCTGGCTGAGCCGTCTGAGGTGGGCATGAAGAAGAAGACCCAGGCGGTCATCATCGCCACTGGTTCTGAAGTGCAACTCGCCCTCAAGGCGCAAGAGCTACTGGCTGCCCGCAAAATTGCGGTGCGAGTGGTTTCCATGCCCAGCAACACCACCTTTGACCAACAAAGTGTTGCCTACAAGAGCAGCGTGCTGCCGGCTGGCGTGCCGCGTATTGCGGTGGAAATGGGCTCCTCAGATGGCTGGTGGAAATACGGCTGCGCGGCCGTGGTCGGCCTCGACACGTTCGGCGAATCCGCCCCTGCCCCTGTGTTGTTCAATCTCTTCGGCTTCACGCCCGAGAACGTGGCCGACACGGTTGAGCAAGTCTTGCGCAAGTAAACAAGTTTCAAATAGCAACTTTCGGAGAAAAATATGACAATCAAAATTGGTATCAACGGCTTTGGCCGCATCGGCCGCATGGTGTTCCGTGCTGCGATTCAAAACTTCAACGACATCGAAGTCGTGGGCATCAACGACTTGCTGGAGCCCGACTACCTGGCTTACATGCTGCAATACGACAGCGTGCATGGCCGTTTCAAAGGCGACGTCAGCATTGACGGCGGCAACCTAGTGGTCAACGGCAAAACCATCCGTTTGACCCAAGAGCGCGACCCCGCCAACCTGAAATGGGCTGATGTCGGTGCCGACATCGTGATTGAGGCCACTGGCCTGTTTTTGGACAAAGCCACTGCCGAGAAGCACCTAGCTGCAGGCGCTAAAAAGGTTATTTTGTCGGCGCCCTCCAAAGACGACACCCCCATGTTCGTGTTTGGCGTGAACGACAGCACCTACGCTGGCCAAGCCATCATCAGCAACGCATCCTGCACCACCAACTGCCTGGCCCCTGTGGCCAAGGTGCTCAATGACAAATGGGGCATCAAGCGGGGCCTCATGACCACCGTGCACGCTGCTACCGCCACACAAAAGACCGTGGACGGCCCGTCCAACAAAGACTGGCGCGGTGGCCGTGGCATTCTGGAAAATATCATCCCAAGCAGCAC
>Ga0114974_10004455_pt1 | contig 10477 bp, 11 predicted proteins | sample S_130206_EF_Meta_FD_87318 | JGI IMG/M metagenome (GOLD analysis project Ga0114974, IMG submission 87318) | Freshwater microbial communities from Lake Simoncouche, Canada to study carbon cycling - S_130206_EF_MetaG | ecosystem: Environmental > Aquatic > Freshwater > Lake | place: Lake...
GCCGCCTTGACGCCACACCCTACGTAACGGAGAACCCATGAAACTGACCCGCCGCGAAATTCTCAAGGCCGGTGCCGCCACTGCAGCACTCGGCGCCGCATCCCGCCTATCCGCCCAACCGCTGATCATGACGCCGGCGTCCGAACTCATCCCGCGTTCGGGCAGGCGCCGTGTCGTCATTGCCGGCGGTGGCTGGGGCGGCATGACGGCGGCGCGCCATATCCGCGAGCAGTCGCCCGACCTTGAGGTGATACTGCTCGAGCGCAATCCGGTGTTCTGGTCGTGCCCGCTCAGCAACAAATGGCTGATCGACGTCGTCGATACCAACTTTCTGGTCAAATCGTATATGGCGCCGGCCAAGCGCCACGGCTACACCTTTGTGCAGACCGAGATCAGCGAAATCGACCGCACGAAAAAACGCGTGCACACCGCGCAGGGTTACCTCGATTACGACTGGCTGATCATCTCCGCCGGCATTCGCTACGGTTTCGAAGCCTGGTTCGGCAACGACAAAAAGGCGATCGATTACACGCGCATCAATTATCCGACCGCCTATATTCCGAGTGCCGAACACGCGCTGGTCAAACAGAAGATCCACAACTTCAAGGGCGGCACCTTTGTGCTGACGCTGCCGCCACCGCCGCACCGTTGCCCGCCGTCACCTTACGAGCGCGCCTGCCTGATGGCGTGGTTGTTCAAGCAGAAGAAGCTCAACGCGAAGATCGTCATTCTCGACCCGAAGCCGAACGTCGCGCCGATTACCGGCGGTTACAAGCTGGCGTTCAGCGAACTGTATCCGGACATCATTACCCATGTGCCGAACGCCACCATCAAGGAAGTCGATCCGTTTAACAAAGTGGTGAAGACCGCCGCCGGCGACTTCAAGTTCGACGATGCGCTGTTGATGGCACCGCACCAGGCCGCCGATCTCGTCTGGAAAGCGGGGCTGATCGGCAAGACGCCGGAAGGCAAACCGACCGGCTGGGCTGCCGTCAATCCTCTCCTCTACAACGTGGCTGACGATCCGCAGGTGTTTGTGATCGGCGATTCGGTCGGTGCGGTGTCGCCGCACTTCGGTCATTACCCGAAGAGCGGCCATGTCGCCAACCGGCAGGCGCGTGCGGTGGCCGCCTACATTGCGGCGCAGGCGCGCGGCGAGGTGCCCAAACACGTCATGATCGACAACCTTTGCTACATGCTGGTCAACAATAGTCCGCGCGAGGCGATTGCCGTGCAGTTCGACTACAAGCTCGACGAAGCCGGTGTATTGCGCCAGACGCAGATCGACGACAACGACCGGCGTCCCGAGTTGTGGGAGTCGGACCTCAAGTGGGTCAGTTACATGTTCGATGACTTTGCGGCGGGTTGAGCTCACACTGATCGATGCCGTAACTCAAAGGCCGGCAGCGATGCCGGCTTTTTTATGTCTGCCGGGGTGCACGCAGGAACTTCCACACGTTCCTGCAGTCAAGCCTGAAGAGGGGCAGATTTTGTGCGTGTGGTGGTCGCGGGCGCTTGAAGTTTTGTCACATTCCTCCGTTATAAATTCAGGTGTCCGGGAACCCGCCTGCATGCGGCCCCCGGGGGCGGCCCCGACTGTTTCGCGGCCGCCGGTTTCTTTGGAAAGGGTTGATGGTGTTGCGCCGCTACGCACCGAGTGCCGAAAGTCTCCGCGACAGCCGCTGGCTGCGCTGGCTCGGCCCGCGTGCGCGCGATGCGCAGGCCTGGCGCATCAACCGCCGTCGCGTCTCGCGCGGGGTGGCGATCGGTGCGTTCACTGCCGTGTTGGTGCCGCTGGGCCAGATTCCGCTGGCGATGATCGCGGCATTGCTGCTGCGGGCCAGTCCGCTGGCTGCGGCCAGCACCACGTTTATCAGTAATCCGCTGACCTTCGGGCCGATTTACTACGCCGCCTACCAGCTGGGCAGAGTGCTGTTGCAGGCGGTCGGCCTGCGCGCCGTTGCACCGGTGTTGCCGGTTGAATCGTCCGGCGAATGGCTGGGCACCGGCTGGAGCATGTTCGTGACGCACGGCGCGCCGCTGTTGCTTGGCGTCTGGTTGCTGGCGGCGGTGGCGGGCGCGGTCGGCTATTTCGCCACGCAAGGCATCTGGCGCCGCCGCGTGTTGGCACAGCGAGCGGCAAGACGGGCGGTGCGGCCGGTCAATGCGGTTACGGAGGTCACCGCGCCCTGCGTGCCGTTTGTCGAGGCGGCACCCGACAAGGCCTGCCTGCCTTAGTCGGAACGGGCCGGCGAAGATTCGTCGGGCAGCAACAGAACGATGGCCGCTTTGAGTGCGGCGATACCGGCCATGGTCCACAGCAGCGCCGAGAAGCCGATGCCTTTGACCAGTGGCCCCAGCATCCATACCGCCAGCGAACTGATGCCGAAAGCCACCGTGAGGCGCATGCCGGCCACGCGTGAGCGCAGGCGGTCGTCAACGTAACGCACGATCATCGCGTCGGTGAACGGGATCGAGCCGAAGACGAGGATCATTACGCCGAGGAGTGCGGCGAACATGCCCCAGGCCTCGGCGTAAGCGGCGACGATCAGAAACGGGATTTGTGCCACTGACAGCCACAATTGCAGCGGCTTGAAAGCCATGCGGTCGATCAATTTGCCAACCACAATTTGCGCGAACGAGGCGATGGTGTAAATCAGCGCCAGCAGGGCGCCGAGCAACGCCGGGTCTTCGATCACGCCGCGGAAGGATTCCGACAGCAGCTGCGAATTGCCGTTGGTGGTGAAGTTGAAGAGGATGCTGCTGGTCACCGCGGTGGCGGTCATGACGAAGAACACGCGCGCCAGCGTTGCGCTTGATAACTCGACCTTGGCTTTGCCGCCGCGCTTGGCCGGGGCGACCGTTTCGCGCGGACAGTTCAATGCAAAGACGATGCCGCAGGCGAAAGCGATCAGCGCCGGCACTGCAAATGCCGCGCGCCAGCCCGCCCACTTGATCAGCAAACCGGTCAGCACCGCGGCGACTGCGATGCCGAGGTTGCCGGCGAGCCCGTTGATGCCGATGACTTCGCCCGGATTGTGCACGTTCTGCACCAGCATCGGGATGCCGACCGGGTGATAGATCGAGGCGAACGTGCCCATCAGCATGAGTGCGGCCGCGAGCTGCCAGGAATTCTGCGTCAGTGCGACGAGCAGGGCCGAGACGCCCATGCCGAAGAAAAAGATGACCATCATGTTGCGGCGGCCCCACAAGTCGCCGAGGCGGCCGGCCGGCAGCGCACCGATGCCGAACAGCAGGAATGCACCGGCGCTGTAGGGCATGAGGTCGGCCCAGTTCGAATTGAATTCGGTGGCGATCGAGGCCACTGCGGTGGCGAAGATCAGCAGGAACATGTGATCAACGCCGTGGCCGATGTTGAGCATCAGACTGACGATCGGCGGAAATTCACGCGCGGATGTTGCGAGGGGGGCAGAGGCTGTCATGCCCCGAGTTTGCTTGAGTGGGAGACTGCTGTCCAATGACGGCGGCGTAAACCTCGCCGCACTGCAGTGCGAATCAGAGCTCGCGGCAGTGCGTTTTGATCCAGCCCAGCAGATTTTGCAGATCCATCGCGCCGGCCTGGCGCGCAATCTCGCGGCCCCGGCTGAATGCAATCAGCGTTGGAATGCTGCGGATGCCGTAGCGCGCGGCGATGTCGGGTTCGGCCTCGGTGTCGAGTTTCGCCAGCCGCGCCTTAAGCTTGAGTTGCGCGGCGGCCTGCGTGTAGGCCGGTGCCATCATGCGGCAGGGCGCGCACCACTGCGCCCAGAAATCGACGACCAGCGGCAGATCGTCGGCAGCAAGGTGACGCTCGAAGCCCGCGGTGTTGAGTTCGAGCGGGTAGGTCGGCAGCAGTGCTTCCTTGCAGCCACCGCAGCGCGGTGATGCCGCCAGTCGTTCGCGCAGCACGCGGTTGGTGGCGTGACAATGCGGGCAGACGACGTGCAAAGAAGCGCTCATGGCCGCGCTTAGAGCAGAGGCTGCGGCAGGCGCGCCTGCAAGGCACGCATTTCCGCCTCGAGGTCGCGCACGCGTTCGAGCAGGCGCAGGACCACCGCCAGCGCGCCGGCGTCGAGCTCGAAGTCATGGTGCAGGCGGCAGGCGGTGCGCGCAATGTCGAGGCAGTCGGCGCCGAAGGTCGTGCCGGCGTCGTTATGCGCCGACAGTGCATCGAGTTCGACGAGCTGGCGCAGCAGATCCTGCGACAAACCCGACAGCTCGGCGACTTCGGCCAGCGTTAATTCATGGCCGGCGTCCAGCCACAGCGCTTCGCTGATTTCGATTCTCATCACGCCGTCTCCTTCGTGCTGCCGAAATGGCTGCGTGGATCGAAATGCGATTCTTTGGCAAGCTGCCCGAACAATTCGCGTTCGCGCGCGCTTGGCGCCGCCGGCACCGCGATCTGCACGACGGCATAGAGGTCGCCTTCGCCTTCGCGCTTCGGCAGGCCGCGCTTCGACAGCCGCAGATGCTGGCCGGCCTTGGTGCCGGCCGGCACTTTGAGGCGCACCGCGCCATCGAGTGTGGGCACTTCGACGCTGGCACCGAGCACCGCTTCCCACGGTGCCAGCGGCAGATCGACATACAGATCGTGGCCGCTGGCGCGAAACAGGCGGTGCGGCAGCAGCGAAATATGCAGATAAAGATCGCCGTCGCGGCCGCCGTCGAAACCCTTGCCGCCCTTGCCCGGGATGCGCAGGCGCTGGCCTTCGGTTGCGCCTTTCGGCACGCGCACGCGCAGGGTGCGCGGTACACGGCGCGGCACGCCCTGGTCGTCGTGCTCGACGGCTTCAAGATTGAGTTCCACCTCCGTGCCGTGGGCGGCCTGTTCGAGCGTGATGCGCGCCTCGACTTCGAAATCCTGCCCCGGCATTGGAAAGCGGCCGCCGGAGCGGCGCCCCGACAAGCCGGCGAAGAGATCGGCGAGGTCAGCTTCGTCGAAGGATGTGTGCGGATTGTCCGCACGGCCGCCACGCGCAAAACCCTCGCCGAACTGGCGTTCCCAGTCGGGGGGCGGACGGAAATCCTGCCCCGGCGTGAAGCCGCTGCCGAGCTGATCGTAAGCGCTGCGTTTCTCCGCGTTCTTCAGTGTTTCGTAGGCCTCGCCGATTTCCTGGAATTTCTCCTTGGCGTTTTTTTCCTTCGACACGTCAGGGTGAAATTTATGCGCGAGTTTGCGGTACGCCTTCTTGATGTCGTCGGCGCTGGCCGTTCTCTCGACCCCGAGAACCTTGTAGTAGTCCTTGTATTTCATCCTTGTCCGCCTTTCCGCTGCACACGGCTGTGCCGACGCAATCCCGCCCCAGCTAATATGGGGCCGCGACGCGACGTATCAAGGCAGTATGCGCAAATCCGCGGCAGCGCGCGGGATTTCTGCTTTAATGGGGTCTGCAATGCAGGCTGGCGCGGTGACGCCGGCCGCTAATTTACGAGAGAAATAGCATGCCGGTTCAAAAACGTGGATGGATTACCCTGGCGGTTGCCGCACTTTTGTCTGCCGCTGTCGCGCAGCCGGCATTGGCGCAGAATTTGAAAACCGGCGAAACGGTGTATCGCGAGGTCTGTTCGACCTGCCACGCGGCCGGTGTTGCCGGCGCGCCGAAATTTGGCGACAAGGCGGCGTGGACACCGCTGATCGCTGAAGGCCAACCCGTGCTGACCGCGCATGCCTGGGTCGGCGTGCGCGCGATGCCACCCAAGGGCGGGCGCGATGACCTCAAGCTTGAGGAATTCGCGCGCGCTGCCGCGCACATGGCGCGTGCTGCCGGCGGCACCTGGAAGGACCCGGATGCGAAAATGCTGGCGACGATCGCCGACGAGGAAAAGAAACGCCGCGCCGACCCGAACCGGAAATAAGCCCGTCGCCGGGTTGCGCGCTAGGCCAGTTTCGGCAGCTCGACCGCGTCGAGCATATTCTTGACGATGAGGCCCAGCTCGGTGTCGCCTTCGATTGAGAGCTCGCGGTTGAAGAACAGCGTGTCGGGGTCTTCCTCGCGCGCGAGCAGGCGCAAAAACACCGACAGCGTGGCGGTGAAGGTAAGGTCCGGCGCGCCGCGGAAGTTGAACAGCGGCTTGAAGCGGCCATGGGCACAGGTGAACGCCGCACGGCTGCCGGCGTCGGTGACCACGATCAGGAAAGTGCGGCCTTCGAGTTGATCGAGACTGTCGCGCGGCAACAGGCGTGTGGCGGCGGCAGCGTTCAAGGCCAGCGACAGCGCGGCGGCGTGCGGCCATTGCGGCAGATGCCTGCCGACACGTGCGAGCAGGGCGGGCAATTTGAAGCGCGGCACGCTGCGCGCCTGCCTCATGCCGCCGCCAGACCGCTGTGCTCAGGGGCAGCGGCGGGCGATTGCGCGATGCCGGGTTTGCCCACCCAGTAACCGTCAACGAGCCCCATGTCGTTCCATGCGCTTTGCGCGCCGCAATGCGGGCGGCCGCTGCGCGCGGCGTCGAAGGCGGCGATGATGTCATCCATGTGGTGCGCCTGCGGGCTCAGGCGGAGGACGTCGATGCCGGCCGCACGCATTGCCACGACGTGTTCGAGCAGGTTATGGCTTTGCGCCGACATCGTCTGGATGCCGTTGATGGTGAGGAAGGGCCGGTGTTCGCGCGTTTTCAGCGTCATGCCCTCGCTGTGTTCGAGACATTTGAATTCGCAGTTGTCCTTGTTCAGATCGTAGTGCCGCGCGGTGAAGCAGCGCGCTGAAAACGCCAGCGGCAGTTTGCCGAAGGCGAACACCTCGGTTTGCATACCGGTTGGCCGCCCTGCATGCAGCGTCTGCACGGCGTCGCGCGAGCTTTCATACGGCGGCACCCAACGCACCGCGCCAAGACCGTGAAATATGGAAAGGGTGTCTTCGTTATAGATGTTCAAATGCGCGCCGGCGACGAAGGGCAGCGCGCGCTTGACCAGATTGACCGCGCCCAGATCGTTGGCTTCGATCAGGCAGCCGGGGATGTCGGACGATTCATTCAGCAAGCGGTGGGTTTCACGGATATCGCTTGGCGACTCGAGCAGCACGCGTGTCGAGAGCACCACCGCTTTGCCGGCGGCGGCGAGTTCGCGCGCCAGCGCGATCCAGTCGGCGACGCGTAGTTGCTTGCGCCGTTCGCACACCACCTCACCGAGATACACGATGTCGATCGCCGGATTTTTTGCGATGCCGGCATAGAACGCCGCCACCGTTTCTTTCGGCCAGAAAAATTGCAGCGGTCCCAGTGAGATTTTCATTGGTGCTTTCAGCGCCACGGCCGGTTGTAGGCGCCGAGCGTGGCCTGGTTGCCTTCCGATAACCGCGACAACTCGGCCATCCATGCCGGACGCACCTCGTAGGCCTTGTCGCTGGCGGCGATGGTGTCGAGCGCAGCGCGCAGCGTGCGTGTGACCTGTGCCACATAAGTCGGGCTGCGCTGGCGGCCCTCGACCTTGATCGCCGCGATGCCGATTTTCACGATGTCGGGCAGGATCGGCAGCACGTTGAGGCTGGTCGGTTCTTCCAGTGCGTAATAGGTGGCGGCATCGACTTCGAAGCGCCCCTTGCACAGCGTCGGATAGCCGGCCGGCTCGTTGTCGGTGAAACTGTCGATGAGGATGCCGTTCAGACGCGTCTCCATGACGCCGGGTTTCTTGTCCCACTTCACGAACTTGGCCGGCGAACAGGCGCCCACCGTGTTCGGTGATTCGCCGCAGGCGTATGACGACAGCCAGCAGCGGCCTTCGTTCATCACGCAGAGGCTGCCGAAACCGAACACCTCGATTTCGACGGTGGTGTTGTTGATGACGTGCTCGACCTGCTGCAGCGTCAGCACGCGCGGCAGCACCGCACGCCTGATGCCGAATTCCTGATAGGCGAAATTCACGGCGACGAAACTGGTCGCCGAACCCTGCACCGAGAGATGCAAACGCAGCTCCGGGTGACGACGGCTGGCGTAGGCGAGCAGACCGACATCGGCCATGATCACCGCGTCGACGCCGAGTTCGGCGGCCGTATCGACTGCACGCTGCCATTCGGCAATGCGGCCGGCCTGTGGAAAGGTGTTGATGGCGAGCAGCACTTTTTTGCCGCGCGTCTGCGCGTAGCGCAGGCCTTCGATCAGTGTTTTTCGATCGAAATTCAGGCCGGCGAAATTGCGCGCGTTGGTGCTGTCCTTGAAGCCGAGATAAACCGCATCGGCGCCGTGATCGACTGCCGCTTTCAGCGCCGGCAGACTGCCCGCCGGACAAACCAGTTCCGGCAAACGATGCACGGGGGGCATTGCCATTCCTTGGAAATTTGGAAGGCTGTAGGCTAACAACCGCGCCGGTCGCTGACTTGACTTAACTCAAAATCCGGCGGGTTTAAGCCGGTTTATCGTGGCGGCACGAACTTGCGCGGTGCTTTATTTGCCATCTGTCGGCGATATCTTTGATATGCATCAAAGCATGTGCGCTTTGCCGGGCCTATAGTCGCTTCGTGTCTGTTCCTTGCTATCCCCCCGATGTCAGGGAACAACATGAACTGCAATCTCCCGGTCAGGCAGCCTCCCATTATGCTTGACCGCTCGCGGAGTAGAACGGGCCCCCCCGTCTCTGCTCCGCAATTTTTTGTGCGTCCGTTTTGCGCGTTTCTCCTGCGCGCGCGCAATTATTCCGGTCCGACGAATCCGATGTAGGCGCCGCCGGCAACATCGGGCGTTGCCAGCATGGCGTGCTCACCGGTGTTGCGCACGCCGCGCGGCAGCGGCGGCAAACCGTGTTCGCTGGCCCAGCGCGCGGCGGCACCCATGCTGGTGGTGCGATAGAGCGCCTGAAACGGACCGGGGCCGCGGCGCTTCAGTGCATCGGCGGCGGGGCCGTCGGCATACGGCTGCACCACACCAAGTCCGGTCGGCCCGATTTGAAATACCGCCATGTTCGACATGATCACCGTGCCTTTGACCAGCGCCGGTTGCGTCATGCCGAGGACTTTGGCATAGACGGCGGCCGCCGCTTCGGCGTTGTCGGTGACGATGTAGGCTCGGTCGAGCACCGTTGCGCCATTCGGATGCGCGCCGGCGCCCGGCACCTGCTTGCGCCGTTCTTCCACCGGCGTCAGATGCTGCACGAACACCAAGGGCAATGCGTTTTTCGCGCCCAGTGTGGCGGCTTTCCATTTCAGTTCGATGCCGGACGGCGTCAGGCGCCGGCCCTCGACCACGTCGCTGACATCGACGCCGCGCCCGCGCATGGCCGCCACATCGGCGGCCAGATCGTCGCTCTGCAAGACGATATAGCGGATGCCGCCACCGGCGGCGATGAAATCAGTGAGTCCGCCGCTGGCGCCGGCGGCCTTCGCATATTCAACCGGATCGCGGACGGCCAGCAGCTCGATGTATTCGTCCTGATTAAAGGCGATTGCGTTGTGCGTGCCGCGGCCCGGATGCGCGCCGCCTTCGTGCATGTTAAAGCCGAGTTTTTTGAATTTCGCGATGCCCTGCGCGAGATCGGGCACGCAGATCATCACATGGTCGATACGGGTAAACATGGTTGGCTCCGGAAAATAAATCGGTTAATTCGCGTGCACGCCGGCGCTGCGAATGACTTTCGCCCACTTCGCCATTTCGTTTTTGAGAAATGCGCCGAATTCGGCTGGTGTCGATTTTACCGGTTCAGCGCCGAGGGCTTTGATGCGTTCGGCGGCATCGGCCTCATGCATGACGCGCGTGACGTCCTGATTGATGCGCGTGACGCTCTCCGCTGGTGTGCCGGCCGGCGCGAGCAAGCCGTACCAGGACAATACTTCGAACCCGGCGACTCCGGCCTCTGCAATGGTCGGCACCTCCGGCAGGCTGGCGGCGCGTTTCAGGCTGGTGATGCCGAGCACGCGCAGGCGTCCGGCCTTTGCATGCGGCAGCGCCAGCGAAATACTTGGAAACGCCGCCGAGATATGGCCGCCGACCAGATCGACGCTCGCCGGTGCCGCGCCCTTGTATGGAATATGCGTGATCCGGATCCCCGCCATGCTGTTGAGCAACTCACCGGCCAGATGCGAGGCCGAGGCGACACCGGCCGAGCCGAAGCTCAGCGCGCCGGGCTGCGCTTTTGCCAGCGCGATCAGTTCGCGCAGGGTGCGCGCCGGCACCGACGGATGCAGCGCAAACAAATTGGCCGAGGTCATGAGCATTGCCACCGGCGCGAAATCCTTTTCGGTCTCGAACGGCAGCCCGGAATAGAGCGACGGATTGACCGCATGCGCGAACGCCGGCAGCAGCAGGGTGTAACCGTCGGCCGGCGATTTGGCGACAAACTCGGCGGCGATGTTGCCGCCGGCGCCGGTGCGCACCTCGACGACGACGGGCTGGCCCCATTTTTCAGTGAGCTTCTGGCTCAACAGGCGCGCGGCGACGTCAGTCGGCCCGCCGGCCGCAAAGCCGACGACGATGCGGACGGGTTTCACCGGAAATGGTTGCGCCTGCAGCGTCGTGCTGCTGAACAGCAGCAACGCTGGTATGCCAAAAC
>Ga0114974_10004456_pt1 | contig 10476 bp, 23 predicted proteins | sample S_130206_EF_Meta_FD_87318 | JGI IMG/M metagenome (GOLD analysis project Ga0114974, IMG submission 87318) | Freshwater microbial communities from Lake Simoncouche, Canada to study carbon cycling - S_130206_EF_MetaG | ecosystem: Environmental > Aquatic > Freshwater > Lake | place: Lake...
ATGTGCTAGTAACGATGGTAAGAAATACCTTATGGTCTATGAGGGTAATACCTCTGGGGATAATAAGGGTAGCCAGTCAAATGGAGATGGTGTGTATTTAAAAAAACGTGCCTACTCCCTAGTAATGGGTGTTGCTCGCCCTTAAAGGACAAAACATGAATACAACTAAACTAAAAGCAATTGTAATCTCTTATGCACGTGCAGCATTTGCTGCTGTGCTTGCTCTATACCTTGCTGGTAATACAGACCTGAAGGCATTAGCAACAGCAGGAGTTGCAGCAGTAGCAGGACCTATTCTTAAGGCTTTGGATTCCTCAGCCACAGAGTTTGGTCGTGTTAAGTAATTAGTTAATAAAGAAAGAATCCCCCGCCCAGTATTACTACTGGAGCGGGGGTCTTTTTTGTTTTCTAGATAGTTCCCCTCTACCTAGCCAACTCTCTGATTGCCTGAAGTATTAGTTCAGGTTTAATTAAGTAACCCTTGCTAGGGTTAGGTTCTATATTACAGGTAATAGGATGTCCCCATAGCGTAACAGCATAACGGAGTGCTGCTATAGGGACAATAAAGGTTGCTCCTTCTAATACAAATGCCCAGTACTCTGCTTTAGTTGCAGATAATCCTGATGGATACCACTCTTCATTATTATGTGACCAGCATACAGTTTCTATATATAAGTTACCAGTGTTCTTCCACTTAAGGTCTGTCTTTACTTCAATAGTTTTGCCACCAGTTAGTAGTTCATTAACCAATGTTTCGCCTTCATGACCAATTGATAAGTCTAAATCAAAGTCAGATAGTTTTGACATATTGCTCCAAAGGTAATGTATCCATTGATGAGAGATATGCCGCAGGAACATACCAAGATTTTTCATTATACTTAAATGTATCTACTTTACATTGACTACCATATAACCAGCCAACTGCTTTATATGGTGCTCCTAACCAATCTGGTGCAGCACGTCTAGTTTTATGACGCATACCATCAGCCATTAATATATATACAAGAGAATCATTATCTCTATTTGTATATCTTAATTTTGGCTGGTCATTAAATGTATAACGAACTTCACCAAGGCCAGGAATATCTAATTCATTTTTCCATTTATTAAAATGAGGAACAAAAGTTGTATTGCCAATCATTCTAGCAAACGCTAGTTCACTACCAGCAGCAACAGCATGTTGCCACAATTCCCAAAGGTCTCCTTCTGAATAATTTATGTTACGAGTAGGGTCACCAAAGTATGGCTTTTGCCTTTGATAACCAACCTCAACTGCAATGGCTTCTTCTTCTGGGGTTAAAGAATATAGTCTATTCATAATTACTATTAAATATAGAAGCAGGAACAACTGTCTTACCAATTATTCCACGTTTACTTCTATGCTTATCCCTTTCTTTTTTAGTAGTACTACCCCAAATTCCTTCAACTAAATTTTCAATTGCATAGTCAAAACATTGGACTTGTACTGGGCAAGTATTGCATAGTTTTTTAATATAATTAAGGTGGGGATAATTACCTTTTTCTTCAGTGAAGAATACCTCTACATCAATACCAGTACATGATGGTATATCTTTCCATACTGGATAATCAATCAAAACTTTTAACCCCCTGTAGAATAAAATCCACCTGTCTTAAAGTGGGTTGGTATAGGAGACCATACACGAAGCATCATGTTACCGCAAGAAGCACAAGGTGGTGGAGTAGGGTCATTAGTTTCTATAATCTTAGTACATACTTTACATTCAAAGTCATAGTAAGGCATCAGTCACAATCCATTCCGATATTGTCTATTGGTGTAGGTAGGGTTACTAGTGAACCACAGTCTACACATTCACCATCTAAAAAGTAAAATGCTATTTCACCATATTCAAAGGCTACTATTGCTGTAAACAATTGTGAACCACATACACAGATATCTCCAATTGGATGTCCTCTTAGGTCCATAGAATTGGTATAGTCTTTCTTAAACAAATCTTTTATTTCTTTAGGTTCTTCACTCATGCTCTTCATTTTCTTCTTTACTTTCTATAACGTCTGGCTCACTATATGTTCGCCATCCACCTAGTATCTTTACTAAAGAAGATATTGCACGTTCAACTCTCTTACGTGCACCTTCAGCAGAAGTGTCAAGTTCTTTACCTAAGTCACTCCACTCGTAGTTCTCTGCACTAAATTTTATTCTTAAAATATTTTGTTTAGCCTCTGCTAGTCTGTTGAATGCTTTCTCTATATCTGACCGTAGAACTAACCAGTTGTTACCGTCTGTTACCTCACCTGATTTACCAAACTTAAAGTTGAGGTCTTTAATTTTACTAGGTATCTCATATGTATTACCTATGATAGATGGAAGGAATGCTTCTATCACTGATGAGTCGTAGTAATATAAATCTGATATGTCATAGCCAATTTTACGGGCTTTCTCTTGCTCACAATATTTAAGTGCTGCATTGCGTAATGACCTAGCAATTAATCTTTCTTTATCTTTGGGTGGTAACTTAGACCACTCTGTATATTTAACTGGATGAGTAAGAAACCATACCCATAGTACTTGTCTTATATCTTCTGTTTCTGTAACTGGATACTTTCTATAATATTCAGACGCAAGAGTAGAAACGAGCAACTCGTATTCATCTACCCATGCATCTGTCATATTTTATTCTATGCCTTCCCACTGTCCTCTTTGTACCAATAGTCCTATTATGGCATAGTTAGCCAGGTCTATAAAGGTATCTTCAATAGACTCATAGTTCGGCGTGGCGCCCTTATCAGCCATGTTATTCAGACGGGCTAGTTTGTCATACATCCTAACACGCAGCCCATTCATTGCCCCGCCAGGAGCGAGGGCAATATTTAACGGACCATAATCTTCTTGCTTCTTAAGGATAATAGTTTTTAATTCATTAAGAATTGTGTCTACATCACTTGGGTTCTTCACTTAACATCTCCTTCATACTAGAATCAAATTGTTCCATTGCTGCTGCTACTTGTATTTCGTCAGTAAATTGCTGACCTTCTCCTATACTACTTGCGTATATAACTGTGGCTAATAACGAAAGCATTCTCATAGCACTTTTTGGGTCATCATCTACTGTTATATATATATCTCTTAATGCATTAAGTATATCTAATCCCTGTCCATCAGATATTTGTAGACCAACTAACCTTTTGTTTTCTCCTATAAAATTCCATAACTCTTCATCAGTTTCCCAAACATTTTCTGATTCGCTCATCTATCCACTCCTTTCCTTCTTGTACTATGATGCTGTTAACATCATGTCCTTCTGGCATTTGCATTAGGTTAACATTAGGTAGTTCTCTACTTAGTTTTTTACCAAACTCTAAGCCAGCATTGTCTCCATCTGCTAAAACAATTACTGTTTCAAAGTCATCTAGTATCTTACTGTAATAAGGTTTCCAATTGTTAACTCCAGGTATACCAATAGATGAGTGTGTTGTCTTGGCTTCTAAAATTATTGTATCTAATTCACCTTCAGTTACACATATGTAATTACCAGCAGTTAGTACTGTTTGTGCATTAAACATTGTAGTCTTAGCCCCAGGTATACCCATATATTTAGGTTCATCTGGATTATTATTAAGAGTTCTGAATCTGATATCCACCACACCTGATGGTGTGATGTATGGTATTGCTAGTCTGCCTTTATAACTCTCGTGTCCTGGAAGAGCGTCCTTCACTATCCCCAGATGAAACTTTTTCACTTCTTCTACCGAGAGATGACGGCTTGAAAGGTATTCCTCCGCCAGATGAATGTGCTGAGCGTATTGTTCTGTTGCCTGCAAGAGAAATGCTCTCTGCGAATTTGATAGCCTCACTATAATTACCTCCTTGTTTATATATAATTAAATCGTATACATCACCTTGTACTTCACAACCAAAACATTTAAATCTTTTATCTTCAAAGTTTAATGCTGCTGATGCATGCTTATCACCATGAAAAGGGCAACGCATCTTGCGCCAACCATGCCCCTCCGCTGGCAGGGTGGCGCCTATATAACTTAGATAGGCAGTAATATCATGCTTGTCCATTTATCTTCCTAATTAATTCTATCCATATTTTTGCTGGCATTGTTGCATACCATTCTCCAACATCTCCTTTACCTTTGCGTTTGTGTAGTACTGTGCCTGTCCATGCTTTGTCATTCTTTATTTCTATTTCTAACTCTTTTACCCATGTAGATAAATCTAAACGATAGTGGTCTTTAACTTCTATTGTTACTCCATTGACACCGCTGATGTCTCCTTTGTCTAACTGAGCACCTGCTATCCGCCTGTCTGCATAGGGAAAACCATTGATTTTAAGCCACTTTACGACATCTGACTCGGCTCTACTGCCCTTAGCCTTGGCTGGATTGCTCATCTTGTAACTCCATCATTATGTTATGGAATGCATATATCATTCCTTTAGTGTACTCATAATTTTTAACTTGTTTTTTGCAACCTTTACATTCAACTGTAGCAACACTGTCATCTGTTAGTACTTGTTGAAATACTTTTATTTTTTTAGATAACATAAGTATTACTTCATCGTTACTCATAGTAGTTCTTGCTGGGTTGTATACCTAATCATAACATCATCTAGATGCATAGATTCTGGATTGAATGAGAGAGTAACATAGTTACTACCTGTCTGGTCTGCTTTACCATAACGATTCTTAACTGGGGCTACACATAAAAAGTTGTCATCTCCTTGTTTCATCTGACCAATAGTTAATACCATTGCTGGTATCTGATTAACCAAGCCTTGAATAGATGACCTTGACTGACAAGGATAACCTTCAAATCCTTCTTTAGTATGATGTAATACTAACACGGCAGCATTGGTATCTCTGGCTAGATACTTAAGTTCTTTCATTGCAGCACGCATACCTTGGAACTCTTCATGTCCATCCATTGCTATGTCCATAAGATTATCTACAACTATAAGTGTAGGGCTTCTGCCCCATACTGTTTCAAATGCAGATACTTCTTCATCTAAATCTTTTAATGTAGGTGTAGATTCAAATGACCAGAACAAATGATTGTTTAGTAATAGTATTTCATTTGCTTTGTCTGGGTCTTTCTTTAGTAATTGTTCTGCTGATTGTTGGCTCATGTTGCCAGCCATTGCTATTAAACGCATAGCCATGGTGTGTGCATTGGTATCTGCACTGAAGTAAAGCGTTGGTAGTTTAGTTCTAGCAGCAATTGCTAATGCAATTGATGACTTGCCTGCACCTGGAGTGCCTGCTATTACTGTTACTTCTGCTCTGCGTAGTATGATTCCCGCTCTTTCAAATGCTTGAAAAGCAGGGGGCAATGGTTCGCCCCCCACCTCTGCTTTACTGATAGAGCGTCTAAGGGTTTTCACTTAACCTGTTCTGCTACGAATGTACTCCATGCTGCGTCTGTTGTCTTGAGATAAACATTCTTGCATTTATCGAATGCACCTTTAGGAGCAGCACAAAAGTAACCACGATATGTTGAGCCATCTTTACCAGTACCTTGTATTGCAGTCATGTGTCCATGTGGGCAGTTACGTCCACTAAGCGAGGCAGTTGAATTATCCATTGGTGAAATGCTTGCGCCTAGTGCTGATGCAATTGCTCCTACTGTCATAGGTGTTGGTACTGTGCCACGAATTGCTTGTTCTAGTTCTGTTGTGGCTGATGTGATGGCTGCTAATCCTGTTGCAACCACTGCGTCTAGTTCTTCTCCGCTACTTGCACGGACTGTTACTAAACTACCTGATGCTGTCTTGATTGTGATACTGATTGGTGCTTCTGAGTGAGACACTATTTGTTCTCCTGTTCGAATGAATAAGAAAGACCTTTTTGGTCTCTCCATTTTCTTGCTTTCATAGATAATTGTAAACCTTTATAGCCTTCTTTAATATCTACCCACACTAACTTGCACGTGCCTGTTCCTGCGGGTAAATGGATAATGATTGCTTTGTCTTTGTTTACATCACCCCATGTACTACGGGTTGCCGTAGCACCATCGTACGGCAAGCCGTTAGCATAGATTGCTAACTGTATTGCTATGTTATTAGGGTGGTCTATACGACCAGTCTTAATATCAGCAATAAATAACTCACCGTTATACTCAACAAGTCTGTCTGGTGTACCAGCAATCTTGTATTTATCTAGCACACTGAACTGTTCAATGAACTTATTGTTGAGAATTTTAGTTGCTTCTTCATACGCTTTGATGTCTGGTATCCACTGTGGTGGTACGACACCTAAGTCTTGTCCTAAATCTAATCGTTCTGCTAGTGAGTGTATGGCTGTGCCTATGTTGGCTGCTTTGTTTGCACCTGCTACTTCCATAGCAGATTCAATCAAAGAGTTAACTGCCATCTTATCTTCTTGTGCTGCGCTAATAGATAACAATATATCTGGCCGTGTAGTTAAACCTATTGCTGCCATCCGCATTTTCCATGCTACTAATGCTGATGCATCATCTAATGAGTTAGCAATTGTTGTTGCTCGTGTATAGGCTACTGGTTTGCCGCCTGTTGGCGGGACTACTAGTGGTCTGCCGTATCTGTCTCGTTCTATTACTAACTGTGTCATTGCTCTCCTTTAGTTATGAGTTGCCCTGAGAAAGGAGATAGCCGAAATCAGGGCACTCAAGATTAGTATATCACATTATGATTCAGCGTGTACTGATTCAACTGATACATCATCTACCCATACATCACCATCAATTGTCAGGTTAACCTCAAAAGCATCATCAAGAATTTCTTGGGCTGCTTCTGCATTAGGTGCTTCTATACCTGTAACTGTGGCTGTGATAGTAACTGTTGCTGACCAAGACCTAGTTAATGCTTCAGTTTCTAGGCTTATAAGTAGTTCATTAACATCATCTACTTCACATACAATCTCATTACTATCTGTTTCATATCTAGATTGAAAGAATTCTCTTACATCAAAACGAGCACTTCTAAACTTACGTTCAAGTTGTACTAGTTCTACTTTAAGTTGTTCTTTTTCTTCTATTAGTTTAGTAAGTGATTCATTGGTAAAGGTATACTTAATACCACCTACCTGTGTAGATACTGTTGGTTCAATACCATCTACTTCCGTATAGTACATTGTCATTCTATCTCCTATTCTAAACGCCTAGTAATTCTAGGGCTTTAGTTTTAATACTATCATTACGACCAGCCATTGTGCTAACTGCTAGGTTCTTACCCTTAGCATTATAGTCAGCCCACTCTATAACTGCATGCCACATACCAAACTCTGTGTTCCGTATGTTCTCTTGTGTAGGAGAGGTAGCATAGATATCAAATGATTTAGTTCTAGCATTGATTGCATTGGTAAATTGTTTCTTCTCACCTGTTGATAACAAATGATATGGTGCTTCCTCTATCTTACTAGGTAGTGGGAACACACGCTTGAAATAATTTTTGGCATGCTCATGACTTGCTTTTCTATTAAGTAATGTATCTGCTAGTGCAGTGTAATCATTAGCCATATCATAAGTTAATCGTATGATGTTGGCAATCTCTGAGACTGATAGCATTGCATTAGTTGTATGACTTAATGTATAAGTATACTTGTTATTGTTCTTGTATATCTTATTGATTTGATTCATACAAAACAAACGCTCAATCACTGGTTTAATTATGACTGAACTGCTGCCATCATGGCTAGTCCTGGCTAATAAGAAGGCTGAGTGCGGGTCATCAGCAATGGTCATCTCCATTGGAGTTTCCATTAACATCCATACCTTTGCACCACCATCGTACTCACCTGCGGCTGCGTATCTAAGTCCACTAGAATCAATTAAGTTATCTAATGCACCAAAGATTTCTGCATTTTGAAATACTTTATAACGATTACCTACTACACCAATGGCTGATGTCTCACCCGTTGGCATAGTTTTAATAACCGCTTTCTTGTTATCAATTGGTATACGATTAATTGATTCTTTACCTGGAACTTGATAGTTAGCCTCGATATCATGCAATGATACTGACCAATCTAATCCTGCTTGACTGGCTACCTCACTGGCTGATGTAGCCTCTACTGCTACGCCTGCTTTGTGCCATGCACTTTTGCGTACGGCTCCGTGTATAAGAGTATCAGTTGTCATTAGTTACTTCTTCAGTATCTATTGCGTAGATAGTATCAACAACTTTAGAGTGTAGTAATTGTGACATTTTACTGAACTCATCTGCTGGCCACTCAGCCTGGAATACTCGGCTCAATAGTTTTGCTAATGGATACTCTGGGTCAAGAGTTAATATGTCTTGCAACATAGCCTTGGCTTGCTCTATGTCTTCAGTTTGATATAGGTATCCACAAAATACTGCGGCTAATGGGATTGCTTTATGTTTAACAATAACATTACCAAGTAATGATATGTATTCACCTACATAATTGATATCTTTTTCTTGTTGTACACCCATGATAAAGTCACGGATTTGTAGGTTCTCATTGGTTGCAATTGCTACTTCTGCTATGTGTGTGGCTGATGGTATAACACCATCTGCTATAGCATCAATTGCTTTACGAATGTCCTCAACAATACGAACATTAGTATCACGGTCACTTGGATTGTACTTACCTTCTTGATTAATCAACTCGGACTTAACTTCATTGCGAAGTAAATCATAGTCTGTATCTATCACTTTATCTCCTTTGTTAGAGGGCGTGCTGCCCCTATTGGCAGACGCCCGACTTGCTACAAATACTTGGCTATTGAATTGTAAGTAGATGTTGACACCGTTTCTTCATCAGTGAGTTGAAGGATACGAATAGCATTGGCTATCTCTTCTTTCATATCTTTATAGGTATTGATATGCATTGTTTCGAAGTCACGTTCTGGTTCTTTTGGAAGCGTGTTATCTTTGATTGCTAAATCAAAATCAACATTAAGATTGCCATTCCATTGACGATAAGTAGTGCGTATGTTTTCTGCTTTTGATATGTTATCAACTGCAAACTTGATAACTTCTTTACGCCATTTTTCTGCAGCCTTTTGGTATTTTATTTCGGCTTCATCTTGTGATGTGTAGTCAAGTTCTAACTTGGCTAGTGCTTGTTGCAATGCAGTAATTACCTTTGCTGTGGGTAATTTTACATTGATTGTCCTGCCATTACCTCGTGCCATATATCTCCTTTAGTTGTTGGTTAGTGAGCAGTTTAATGCCATACTCAGGGCATTGTCTACGATTACGCTGGTTAGACCTGCATCTCTCGTAGAAATCTAGTACCACCCATTTGCACGCCAATGTGCCCATGCAACTGATGGTTTTTTATAGCGGTGTTGGATATACTCCAGCCCCCGTTCAATTTGACGCGGGGCTGGGGTGTTAGGGTCAAGGCCTAGAATCTGAGGGATACCCGCTGCAGTAGACTTGTCATTTACTGCCTCGTGATTCCATGCCGATTCTTTTCCCCAAAGTTTGGCAAGTGCTGAGTATTCAGACCTGTTCCATTGTGGGTAGTGCCACTTCATTAACTCCCTGGCGTATGCCTTCGCCATTCGTGGTGTCCAGATAGATGTGTCTATGCAGTTGTCTTGCAATTGTGTTGCTACTGCTATTGCGTATGCTGGACTGGGAAAGAATGGTATTGATAGTAATGCTAGCAACCAACTTAAATACCCTGCTAACAATCTCTTCATCTAATAAACCTCCATGTGATATATCCAAAGAGTAATAAGAATGTCCAGGACTGTGTCGTTGTGAGGTATGAACTTGTAATGAGTTGTTCAATCATTTCACCCTAACAATCTCTTGACTGTGCTTAACCCCTTTGTCGAACTCAAGTATATGCCACTCATTAAGGTCGTCAAGTGCTTCATCACCTGCTGTATATATATCTACATGTGTGGTGCGGCATCTAACTTTGGCTAGTATCCACACGGTGTGCTCCCATACTGGGATATCTTCATCAAGCATTTTGTTCCTCTTCTGCTAATGAACAAACTTCACAATCTGTTTTACAAGTAGGACATTTTCTACTGATATCAAGCATTGGCTGCCTCTATCTCTCTTTCCTCTTTGTCTATAGCATCTTGTATTACATCTAGTAATACTGAGTAGTTTTCTGGTTCATCAAACAATGGATTTGTTAATGCTCTATGGAACTCATCTTTAAGTATAATTAACCTATCTAATTTAGGCATTAGATTCGTCCTGATTTTTGGCGAGGTCATTAATAGTTGGCTCATCTGCTACATATATTCTACCTGTGGCTAGTAGTTCATCGTATACATCTAGCAGGTCAAGCATAGCAAAAGCAAATGCTTCTTTAATCTTGAGTAGTTCTTCTCTACTTCTCATTGCTATTTACCTACCCATCTTACGTCTGGTTGCAGATATATCACTCATGCGCTGAATGATTTCGTTTTGTGTCTTGATTATATAGATGCTATATCCAATGGTCAAGATGCTAGCAATAAGGGCTATCATAATACCTATCATCGTTCCTGTATCTAGATACATACATACTCCTGTTCGA
>Ga0114974_10004458_pt1 | contig 10475 bp, 19 predicted proteins | sample S_130206_EF_Meta_FD_87318 | JGI IMG/M metagenome (GOLD analysis project Ga0114974, IMG submission 87318) | Freshwater microbial communities from Lake Simoncouche, Canada to study carbon cycling - S_130206_EF_MetaG | ecosystem: Environmental > Aquatic > Freshwater > Lake | place: Lake...
ACTGAAGAGTTTATGGGTCAGGGTAATACTAGAAAAGATTTAGAAGTTAATCTTGCAAAAAGATTCCCTGATAAAAAGTTTGCAGCAGATAAAGAAAGTCTGAAGGTTCTCCATGAGTCCCTTTGATTTTTTAAATGCTATAAACTCAACCAAAGAAAATTTATTTGAAAAGGATCCACAAGCAGGCAAGGATTATAAACCTTTCCTAATAAATAGAGGGTTATCGTATTTTCCAGATACTATCTTTTATGCTAACCAGATGAATCAACACGCTGGTTTGGATAAAGATATGCAGTTTTTCTTTTTCCTAAATATTATTTCAAGGAAGAAGAGATTTAGTAAGTGGTCTAAAAGGGACGCTGAAACTGAATCTCTTGAACTTGTTAAAGAGTATTATGGGTATTCAAGTGAGAAGGCGACAGAAGCACTTAAAGTCCTGTCCGAAGAGAACTTGATCATGATAAAAGAAAAATTATACAAAGGTGGAAAATCATGACTGTTGAAATGATTTATTACGACTGGACGCCAGAGTCCATGCTTGAAGTGGTTTTACCTGAACCTGACAACTTTCTAAAGGTTCGTGAAACTTTGACTCGCATTGGCATTGCTTCTAGGAAAGAAAATAAACTGTACCAATCTTGCCATATCTTGCACAAGCAGGGTAGGTATTTTATCGTTCACTTCAAAGAACTATTTGCTTTGGACGGTAAAGAATCGAATATCACTGCAGGTGATATTGAGCGTAGGAATGCGATAGCTGGTTTGCTTCAGGATTGGGATCTGTTAAAGATACTAAATAATTCTCAAGCCGATCAGAAAGCATCTCTGTCGCAAATTAAAGTTGTTTCTTTCAAAGAGAAAGAACAATGGGAATTAGTACCGAAATATAACATAGGAAAAAAATCAAAATGATTAAACTTGAACTTGAAATTAATGAAGTAAACATGATTCTTGCAGTGTTGGGTAAGCATCCTTTCGAGGAAGTTGCCAGCCTAGTTGTTAAAATCAAACAACAAGGTGACCCACAAGCCGAAGCAATTGTTGCTGCACAAGCAACAGCTGCAGCTGAACTACCAGCTGCATAAAGTATTCACCTTAGGACCGCTAAGTTACGAATCGTATTAAAGCTGATGATACGTTAAGTCATCGCTGGAACCAGTAACCAGCATTTTAGTATCTCGCCTTCGGGGAGATAAATTTTACTACTCGCTTAATAGGAGAAACACAATGGTCAATAAGACTTTCATTCCAGCATTTTTCACTCAAGATTCTTTCAAAGACTTCGACAAGTTCTTTGTAGGTTTCGAAGATACTGCCAAGCAAATGCAAACTTTGCATGCAGATCTAACTAAAAACATCCCCAACTATCCTCCATACAACATTCGTAAGAATGGTGAGAACTCATATACAATCGAAATCGCAGTTGCTGGTTTCGGACAGAATGAGATCGATATTGAGATTGATGGTGGCAAGTTAATTGTTAAGGGTAACTCCACAGCAGAAACCGATACAACAAATGATTATTTGTTCAAGGGTATTGCTAATCGTGCATTTACTCGTTCTTTCGCTATTGATGATCATATCGAAGTTAAAGACGCAGAACTATTCAATGGTATGCTTAAGATTGCTCTGGAGCGTCTCATCCCAGAAGAACAGAAGCCAAAGAAAGTTCCAGTCAAGGCTGGTAAAGGTAAGCAATTTTTACAAGAGGACGAATATGACAAAGCTGCTGAAACACTTTAAAAATATCGTTCTTGGTTTAAGTGATGGAATCCATGCATTCAGAACTTACAAAGTAGGTAAAGTAAAATGAGCAATTCCGTAACATTAAAGAATCTTGAGAGCGCATTGGCTGGCGAATCAATGGCTCATATCAAGTATCGCTATTTTGCAAAGATTGCTCGTGATGAAGGTTTCGAAGATGTCGCAAAACATTTCGAACATACAGCTGACCAAGAAATCAAACATGCATGGGGTCATCTAGAATTGTTAATCGGTAAGCCATCCACCAAAGAATGTCTACAGAAAGCAATTGATGGTGAGACTTATGAGTTTACAGAAATGTATCCACAGTTCGAAGCGATTGCAGTTTCAGAGGGTAATCTACACGTAGAAAAAGAAATGCGTGGTCAGATTCAAGAATCCTTTGAACACGCAGAAGCGTTTAAGGCTGTTCTAGCCAAAGCTGAAAAGCGTTTCAATGCTTTGAAGAAAGTTGAAGAACGCCATGCTAATGCTTATAAAACAGTATTGGGAGGTTTGTGATGGATTACGTATGTATAGTATGTGGCCATGTCCATGATGAGGAAACAGAAGGTAAGTGGGAAGATCTTCCTGCTGACTTTGAATGCCCAGAGTGTGGCGTCGGTAAAGAAGATTATGTAGAAATGTAATTAGTCATGACAAGCAGGGGGACTTTCGGGTTCCCCTAAATACTTGTTATGATGAAAGCAAAACTATCACCAAACCTAATATCCTTCTTTCTGGTTCGCAGAGGGAATTGGATGCTCAAAGTATCGGTGTATAAGAATAAACAGATTCTAGTTTTTATGCAACACGTATATGACATGGATAAAATTATTATGCAATACTTCCATGATCAAAACCAAGCAGCAGATTTTATTGAATACATGATAGAGGAATAACATGATTAAAGTTTTTAAATTATTGAATGGTGAAGAGATTATTACCAAGACTGAAGTAAATGGACTTGGATATACATTAAAGGATCCAGCTGCAATCGTAATTCAGCAAACAGAAAAGGGTGTTGGTGTTGGGCTTGCTCCATACATGCCATATGCCGAAAGCGATATTACTTTATACGCTTCTTCTATCGCAACTGAAGGTACTCCCTCAAAGAACATGGCGAACGAATATAACCGAATCTTCGGGTCGGGTATCGAGGTCGTTCCTGCCAGTGCTTTAAGCGGACTTCAAATCGTCTCCTAAGAAGTGCCAAAACGACCGTAGGGACGTTTTTCGGCTTCAAATGGGGGTTTACCCACCCCTACCTCCCAAAAGGCTCTACAGCCCTCTATAGAGGTCTAAACCCTAATAAAAAAGTATTAAAAATCAATAACTTACAGAAACCCTACAAATAGTAGGGTTTTTCAACATTTCGCTTTACTTTAATGCAAGGTTGGCGTATAATAGTTGTATAAATGATGAAAAAAGGAAATGATTATGTATAAGTCTAAAGCTGAAGTTCGTATCGAAACTGAAAATGCTATCAAGAAATTCTTGAAACAAGGTGGTTCTATTGAGGTTGTAAAATCCCGCAAAGGACCAAAGATGTTGATGCGTGCCAAAGTTACCAAACAAGCATCTACTGGTACCTCTGGTTTCGCTGTTGGTTTTCCACGTAAGTCATTCGTTTAATCTAGGAGATCGTTATGTTGTCATGGGAAGAAATGTCACCTCTTGAGCAAGCCCAGTGTCAGTATTGGGATATGTATAAGGATGCGTATGGCGTCCGTCCTCGTGGTATTGACACCAGTGCATGGACACTGGGAGACTTCGACAAAGAATTCGAAGTTCTTGGCGTAGCGATCGAGCGTGAAGAAACTGCTCGTAAGGAATCTGAAGCCCAAGCATCAATCCGCTTTGAGGCGCAGATCCAATCGATGATATCTTCTGGTGCAAAGAGTCGTGAGTCAGCACTCGCTTGGATTCACGAAGCCGAAGGTAGCAATGGCGACGATGAGTACCTTTGCTTTTTACTCGGTCTTCCCTATGGTTATTTCAGGAAAGCAGCATGAGGGTTTTCCAAGAGACAACCGACTGGAAGGAACATGGTGTTCCAAACCATATCTATTATACCAGTGATAGTAAAAGCAAAATCTATGCATTCTATAACACGGTAACAGGCGAGATTAAGAAATTCAAAAACCCAATTCGTTGGGATATGAGGTATAGAACTTTTAAGGAATTGAAACACAAATGAATATTAATGCACTCTTTAATGACCTTGCTTCCAATGCTTCACGTAATTATAAGTTAGAGAAATTGCGTGAGCATGCTCAACATGAAACCTTGCGTGAAGTAATTCGTCTGGCTCTAGATCCCTTCACTCAATTCTATCAGCGCAAGATTCCTACATATAAATGTGATGGTACTAATGCGAATATTGAATCAATTCTGCCAGCATTGTATGACTTATCTTCTAGAGAAGTTACAGGTAATGCAGCGATTGAATATCTGCGCATGCTATTATCTTCCCTTAATGAAGATGACGCAAAGGTTCTTGAGCGTATCATTGATAAGAGTTTAGATTGTGGTGTTCAAGTATCAACTGCCAACGATGTATGGCCAGGATTGATTACCGAATATCCATGCATGTTGTGCTCACCATTTGAACAGAAGTTGGTTGATAAGATTAGTTTTCCAGCGTATGCTCAAATGAAGATGGACGGTATGCGTTTCAATGCAATCGTTCGCGACGGTAAGTGTGAATTTAGGAGTAGAAATGGCAAAGAAATTTTATTACTTGGCAATTTGGAGCAAGAGTTTATTTCTCTTGCTGGTTCCATTGATTGTGTATTTGATGGTGAACTACTTGTAATGCTTGAAGGCGACCATCAGTTTGCTGATCGCCAGACTGGTAATGGTATTCTAAACAAAGCAAACAAAGGAACTATCTCAGCCAAAGAAGCAGCAATGGTTCACGCCACTGTTTGGGATTTGATTCCATATGTTCAATTCGTTGACGGATATTGCGCTACTCCATATGCAAAACGATACTCAACTCTTGAAGCAATTGTTTCAAAGCAGAAGTCCGATGGTAAAAAGATTTGGAATGTAACTTCAACTATTGTTCAAACACTGGAAGAAGCCCAAGAGATTTTCCAAGGATATCTTGCAGAAGGTTATGAGGGTATCATTCTTAAAGATGGTAATGGTGTCTGGGAAGATAAACGTGCAAAGCATCAGATTAAATTCAAGGGAGAACTTGAATGTGACCTTAAGATCGTTGCAATTGAAGAAGGTACTGGCAAATATGCAGGCATGCTTGGTGCAATTGTTTGCGAATCTTCTGATGGTAAGATTAAGGTAAACGTAGGTTCTGGTTTCAATGATGCACATCGCAAGAATCTAGGATCAGAAATACTTGACAAAATTGTGGCAATCAAGTATAATAGTCGTATAAAGAATAAGTTGGGAGAGGAAAGTTTATTCCTCCCAATCTTTGTTGAAATTCGTGATGATAAAGATATCGCAGATAGTTCAAAGGATATAAAATGAAAGTAGTAATTAATACATGTTTCGGTGGGTTTGGTATTTCAAATCTCGCATTCGAGAAGTTGCTTGAACGCAAGGGTATTGCATTTGATAAAGTACCAGCCAAATGGCCAATTCGTGGTAATGACTCAGACTATTACAAAGCAGGTAGTGAACAATCTGATGCGACATACCTAAGTGAGTATGAGTTCTATGAACAACGTAACGATCCAGATTTGATTGCAGTGATTGAAGAGTTGGGTAAAGATTCATGGGGATGGGCAGCAGAATTAGCAATCTTGGATATTCCAGATGATGTCGAGTGGCACATTCATGAGTATGATGGGTTGGAGCATGTAGCAGAAAACCATAGGACTTGGTCGTGAAAAATAAAATTGATTGGATGGTACTTTCTCCAGAATTAAAAACTACTGTTCTTGATATCAGTACCGAGAATGTTATCGCCATACCGCCAGAAAAATTACTTTCAAATCTGTTTGATCCAGGAATAAACTATGTTTTTTATAAATGCCCAGCATTTATAGATGCTCTTAGAAATGTATATATTATTAGATCACCATTTGATTTTTCATTACGTATACATCCCGAAAGAAGAAGTATTGAAATTGACAAAGCTGAAGATTTTGCTATGCGTTATATTAACAATAGGTCTCCTGATAATCACGAATCTGCAAATATGGTTTTTAGTTTTAATTATTCTTTGTTATTTACTTCAGATGATGATATCGAGATAGAACCTTTAACATGTTTGTATCATTCAAATAGTTTTATTGATAATACCCAAATCATAACAGGTAAATTTAATATTGGTAAATGGACCCGCCCAGTTGAACTTGCCTGTATAATTAAGAATTCAACAAATAATATAACCTCTACTATTGAGATTGATGTTAAACGTGGAGATCCATTAATGTATGTTAGATTTAATCCCAAGGATGGTAAAGTAGTTACACTAAATCAAGAAACAGATTTTGATACAATCATAAAATATAATACTATTAGTAACACTACTACTGGTATTAAACATTTTATTAAGAACCAAAAAATGGAATCCTTATATAAGTTATTCGCTCCGTTTCGTAAACAATCAAAATCTGGTAAATGTCCCTTTAGATTTTAAAAACTAGGATTTATTATGCGTAAAGAACTTGATGAAGCACTATGTGCTAGGTATCCTTTGGTATTTCGAGATCGTAATGGCAATATGCAGAACACAGCAATGTGCTGGGGTTTTGAATGTGGTGATGGTTGGTATAATGTCATTGATACTCTTTGTGGTCTGTTGACTTCTGATTATCGTGGCGCAAAAAGTCGTTATGATCATCTTGCAGAAGTTGGTGTTGGTGGTATTCTTTATGGAACAAAAACAGTAACGCAAGAAGCATTTGATGAAGCAAAGGCAAAACTTGATGAAGAAACTTTGAAGGTTCCAGTTGCTGTTCAAGTGAAAGAAAAGTTCGGTGGACTTCGTTTCTATGTTCAGGCTGCAACTGATAAACACTACAACTACATTAGTTTCGCAGAGTCTATGAGTTATCGTACTTGTGAAGAATGTGGTGCTCCAGGAAAAACTTACACTGATGGTTGGCATATGACTCTTTGCGATATTCATGCAGCAATGAATGGTAAAGAAGAAGAATATGCGTCTGATGAAGGAGATGAATAATGTTTTACGGTAAAGATTCTATTGAAAATAACTTTGATGTTCTCCTACAGAAATTAGAACAACAAGAATTATTTTTGTTTGATCCAATGCCATCTTATAAGAATGGTGAACGCTGGACTGATGAGTTTCGTATTCGTGATGGTCATACTAAGTTGGCAGATGGTACTTGGGTTACAATCCATAAAGTGACTACATGGGTTGAGAAAATGAAACAAGATACTATTGAAGTATATGACAACTATCAAGATGCTCTAAGAAAGAATAGATTGCTTGTTCAGAAAAATCGTGAGATGGAATATGGGTTGCGAGTTGCTGGCAAAGCATTAAAGAATTCGCTGGAATTAACTAAGGAGATGATTGATGAGTGATAAAGTATGGGTAATGGTTGAAACCGTAGGTATGTATCGCATGCGTTATATGGTTGAGACTGATAGTGCACATCCTGAATATGCGTTAGATGATGTAACTATGGAACGTCCAAAAGAATTCTCACAGAAATGGCTTGGTGAAACAATCACAAGCCACCGAGTAGTTTCTACAATGGAAGCATTGGATATTTGTGATGTAGATAATGATTATACTTCTGGTTGGACAGATGAACAAAAGATTAAATCATTCTTTACTAAAGATGGTGAAACGAGGGACTTTTAATGTTTATTTTTGACGTAGAAACTTTGGGTGTTGAATCAAATGCAGTTATCCTTTCAGCTGCATTGATTCACTTTGATCCAGAGAAACGTCCAACATATCAAGACCTGCTAGATAATGCTTGCTTTGTTAAGTTAAATGCAAAAGATCAAGCGAAACGTCTTGGTCGTACTGTGGATGTTGGAACACTTGAGTGGTGGTCTAATCAACACGAGTATACTCGCAGTGTATCATTTGATGCAAACTCAACTGACCTTTATGCAGAAGATGCAATCAAAGAGTTGCATAATTACATGAACAAGTTCATTAATGCAAATGGACAGACTATGTGGGCACGAGGTTCTCTTGATCAGATGGCAATTGATTCTCTGTCTAAAAAACTTGACATGCAACCAATTACTGGGTATAATATGTGGAGGGACGTTAGAACTGCTGTTGATTTAATGAGTGGCGGAACTAATGGTTATTGTGAAGTAAATCATCCTCTATTTGAAAGAGCCCAAGTCATTAAGCATCACCCTGTTCATGACTGCGCTCTTGATGCTATGATGTTAATGTATGGGAAAAACTAATGTTAGAATGTTTAATCGCAGGAGATTCAATAGCAGTTGGAATTGCCAATGTAAGAAAAGAATGTGTTTCGTATTCTAAAGGTGGGATTAATTCTCATCAATGGTTGAATACCAATATTAAGAATACGCCACTTCAAGCACGTCATGTTATTATCTCGCTTGGATCTAATGACGCATACGTAAAAAATACTGAAGAAGAATTGCGAACAATTCGTAAATTGACAAATGCTCAGAGAGTTTATTGGGTAATGCCAAGCGATAAGTTTCCAAAGGCACAGTCAGCAGTCTGGCATGTGGCCAATGAGAACAATGATATTATCCTAAGAACAGATCGTATGCAAACGGATGGCGTCCATCCATCTTGGGCAGGGTATAAAGAATTAGCTGAGAAAACAAAATAATGGAATTTTACACTTCGGTGCACCCGATTGGAGATCGAATCTTCATACGTGGTGTTGAGAATGGTAAGCGTTACCAACGCAAACTAGACTTCTCTCCTACTCTTTATGTGACTTCAAAGAATCCCTCCAAGTGGAAGACACTGGAGGGATCATTCGTTGATGAAGTGAATCCTGGATCTATTAAAGATACTAGAGAATTCATTAAACGATACGAGGGTGTTCAGGGTTTTGATGTTTATGGTAACTCAAACTATGCGTATCAATACATCAGCGATAATTATTCACATGATGTCAATTGGGATATGGAACAGATTAAAGTGTTCACCATTGACATTGAAACTGCCACGGAAAACGGATTCCCAGATATCCGTGCAGCAAATGAAGAAGTTCTTCTAATCACAGTAAAAGAATTAGCAACTAAACGCATTATTACTTTCGGTAGTAAAGCGTATGTTAATCCACGTGAAGATGTAATCTATGTTAACTGTAAAGATGAACACAACCTACTCACTCAATTCCTAGAGTTTTGGTCTAAGAGTCATCCTGATGTTATCACTGGTTGGAATACTGACTTCTTCGATATGCCATACCTCATTCGTAGGATCGAGCGTGAACTTGGTGATGGCGAATCTAACAAACTAAGTCCATGGGGATACGTCAATGAGCGTAAGACTTTCATCAAAGGTAATGAGGAGATTCACTACGATATCGTTGGTATTGCTCAGTTAGATTATCTTGAACTGTATAAGAAATATACATATTCTAAACAAGAATCATATCGCCTTGACTATATCGCTGGCGAAGAACTTGGTGACAAGAAGAAGGTAAATCCAGGCGAGTCATTCAAGGATTTCTACACCAATCACTGGCAACAATTCGTTGACTACAACATTCATGACGTAGAGTTGGTTGACAAGTTAGAAGATAAGATGCGTTTGATTGAACTGCATTTGACTATGGCGTATAATGCTAAGATTAATTTCGAAGATGTATATTCGCAGGTTCGTATGTGGGACACAATCATCTATAACCATTTGCGTAAGAAAGGTATTGTTGTTCCAGCGAAGTCTTATTCTGGCAAAGATGCTCAGTTCGAAGGTGCTTATGTTAAAGATCCAATCATTGGGTTACATAAATGGATGGCATCGTTTGACTTGAACTCATTGTATCCTCACTTGATTATGCAGTATAACATTAGTCCTGAGACTTTGACTTCAGAAAAGATTACCGTAACTGTTGATAAACTTTTGAACCAAGAGATTGATACTACATATGTTAAACAACGGGATCTTGCTTTGACCGCCAATGGTTGGACATATACTAAAGAATTTAAAGGGTTCATGCCTGAGTTGATGGAAAAGATGTATGTTGACCGAAGCAAGTTTAAGAAACAGATGCTGAAGGTTCAACAGGAATATGAGAAAGATAAATCTCAGAAACATCTACTCAAAGATATCTCTCGTTTGAATAACCTGCAGATGGCTATGAAGATTGCGTTGAACTCAGCCTATGGTGCTATGGGTAACCAGTACTTCCGATATTTCGATATCCGTATGGCTGAAGGTATTACAACTTCTGGTCAGTTGTCCATTCGTTGGATGGCGAACAAGTTAAATGCGTTCATGAATAAAACTCTCAAGACTGAGGGTAAGGATTATGTAGTTGCGATTGACACTGACTCAATCTATCTTACTCTTGAAACATTGGTTGAACAAACCTGCGTTGGTAAAACTGACGAGCAGAAGATTAAGTTTATGGATAAGATCTGTGAAGATGTTTTCCAGCCATTCATTGATTCAGGTTATCAAGAACTCGCTGACTACATGAATGCATATAGTCAGAAGATGCAGATGAAGCGTGAGGTTCTAGCAGATAAAGGTATCTGGACTGCTAAGAAACGATATATTCTTAATGTTCATAATTCGGAGGGTGTTCAGTATGAGAAACCTA
>Ga0114974_10004459_pt1 | contig 10474 bp, 8 predicted proteins | sample S_130206_EF_Meta_FD_87318 | JGI IMG/M metagenome (GOLD analysis project Ga0114974, IMG submission 87318) | Freshwater microbial communities from Lake Simoncouche, Canada to study carbon cycling - S_130206_EF_MetaG | ecosystem: Environmental > Aquatic > Freshwater > Lake | place: Lake...
ATCAGCTACCCCGCTAACAATTACAGACGAGGGTCAAGTCTACGGACACATTGCTGCGTGGCATGTCGATCATATTGGAATGTCTATGGGGACAAAGCCTCCTCGTAGCCGTAGCAAATATGCATATTTCCACACAGGTGTAGTACGCACCGAAGACGGTAGTGATATCCCTGTTGGGCAATTAACTCTTGCGGGGGGACACGCATCGCTAGAAGCATCTGCAATGGAAGCTGCTCGTCACTATGACGATACAGCCTCAGCTATTGCCGATGTCCATGCTGGAGAAGATGCTTACGGCATCTGGGTGGCTGGCTCAGTAAGATCTGGTGCTTCACCAGAGCAGATTCGTGCACTTCGTGCATCAGCACCATCAGGTGACTGGCGCCCAATTAAGAATTCCCTAGAACTAGTTGCTATATGTCAGGTAAACGTTCCAGGATTTCCAATCGCTCGTGCTCGTGTTGCATCAGGTCAGGTAATGGCTTTGGTTGCAGCAGGTGCAAAAGTTCTTGCAGAACTAAAGCATGATCCTTTAGCAGAACTTAACTCTAAGATTGATCGTTTACAGCAGATTCAATTAGAGCCTCTAGTAGCAGCGGCTACAGAAGCAAAAGCTAAATTCTCTGCTCTTCAAGGAGAAGTTCTAGCTTCTAAGAAGATTGAACTTGCAGCCAAGATTGAAAAGATGAAGGCAGATGCCGATAAAGACTCTGACTATATGCATCAAAATCTTGACGAGGATCCAGAGTCAGAATTGGCTGTAGTTACACGCCGTGTTCGTGAACGCCTTGCCTCAGAAGGTAAAGCTCTACCAGATGGCTCATTCCCTATCCGTGATGCTAACGACCTAAAGCATGCAATCCGTGCCTATGGCCGTGCTAAGGCTGGACATAAGGGCTCAGTTAAGAAGCACATTATGAAGAGAGCTGCTGGCCTTGGTCGTGAAGAGTTAATTCCAGAAAATTGGAAAGGTGCAGCTTCAGATCTTGATGAAATCGTTGCTAGCATGAAATCAAAAACAGCTGAATTTTCATCATTTTTAAATAATTCTGAAGCACTTTTTTCAACAGAAGAAACTGACTCTTTAATGGCAGCTGGAGAAGCTTCCGACATTGTTAAAGATTTAAGTCCTGAAGAAATTGATGCCCTTAAGAAAGAAGCAGATCTACGCAAGTCTGGTAAATCTCCTACAGGTATAACTGACCCTAGCTTAGCTCCTAAGACAAATATGCCTAGGGGAGAAGGGGTAGTTCCTCAAGGAGAAGATCGTCCTAAGTACACCCCTGAAACTCAGCCTCGTGATGCAACAGGAAAGTTCCGTCAGGTGCTAGCTCGTATCAAAGAAAACTTAGGAACATCAGGACTTGATAATGCATTGAAGAAGATTGAAGAAGCTGAAAACTTTGACAATACTGGAGATTATGCGGGAGCAGCTAAGGCAGCTGCAGACCTACTCGGCATTATCGATAGATTGGACAGTGGAGCACTTAATTCTGACGCTTTAGAAAACGTCCGAAATAGCGCTGGAGAGCTTGGAAAAGTTATTGCTAACCTACCATTTGCTTTTGGAGAAGATGCTCAGAAGATTCGTTTCTCAGATGTACCTCCTGCTCTCCGTAGCCTTATGGAGGACATGATTGACCGTGTAGAGGCCAAGATTGGCAAAGAAGACGCCGATGCAGCTACCGTTGGTTTAAAGAGATTCATGTCTGGTGGAGATTACTATAATCAAAGTGAGATCTCATCAGAGATGGCAAAGCTTCTTAGGTTACTTACCTAAGTTGAATAGAAATCGTACAAATAACCTTTTTTAAGGTGTTGTATTATTTTATCTAGGTGGAGTGCCTCCACGCATTATGCGTATGGGAGTCCCTCGGCCTCGACTGATAAGCGAGACGAGAAGCCTTAATGCCTCTTGTCAAGACTGACCCGGAGGAGGGACAGTAGTGGACCAAATCAAACAAATGATGGATCAGCTATCTGAACTCGATAACGATCAAGTTACCGACCTTCAGAACCAGATCATCAAAGAATTTGAAGCGGTTGAGAAAGATGATCCTACTCCGCAGACAGTTGACGCAATGTCGTCACTTGCTGACATGCTTGACACCGTCCGTGGTGAATTCAAGCGTCGTGAGGCCGCAGTTCAGGAGCTCGCATCCCGAGCCGCCGAGGCTGCTGCTCGTGTACATGGCAGCGATGGCGAAGCAAACATGGAAGAAGCAGAAGCATCTGAAATGCCTTCAGAAGAAATGAAGAAGGAAGAAGAAGTTGCACCTGCGGATGCTCCTCTAGAAGAAGCTCCAGCAGCTGAGGAAGTTCCTGTCGAAGGAACCCCTGCTGAAGAACCAACAGAAACCCCAGCTGAAGAAGCGTCCCCTGCAGATGCAGAAGAGGACAAGACAGAGGAAGAGAAAAAGAAATCCATGGAAGCATCAACTGAAGCGGATAAGACCGTTGAACTCTCAACAGAATCAAATGAAGTTGTAACCGAAGCTGCAGCCGTAGCCGAGGAAGCTGTAGTTGCAGATGGCTCAGAGCCAGAAGCAGTTGCAGAAGTTGCTGTAGAAGCAACAGAAGAAGCTCCAGTAGCTGAAGAAGCAGTAGCAGAAGCAGTTGTAGCAGATGAAGCAGTTGCTTCAGATGATGCAGCAGCAGTAGCTGATGTTGCAGATGGTGCAGAAGCTTCAATCGTTACCCCAGAAAACCCAACTGAGTCATTGACTCAAGAAATTATGGAGGCACCCGTGACCGCCGCTGCTAACAATGCAGAAAACCTCGTTGTCGAGGCCCCGGCTGACCGTCGTCTAGTCTCACAGACTTCTGCCGCTCCTGTGGCAATCACAGCGGGCGCAGATATCCCAGGATATACGGCTGGCAGCTCAATGGACTCAATGTCCGATGTAGCAAGCGCAATGGAGAAGCGTCTACACGCTCTTCGTCGTGTGAACGGTGGAGATGGAGAACAACATATTGTTGCTTCAATCACCACACAATACCCAACTGAGCGCATTCTTACACAGGATGCAGAATCAAACTGGGCTAAAGTCCAAGCTGTAACAGGCCCTGAAGCACTTGTTGCTTCTGGTGGACACTCAACACCATTCGAAGTCAAGTATGACATCTTCGGAATCGGAACAACTGCTCGTCCAGTTCGTGACGCTCTTCCTAAGTTCCAAGCTGACCGTGGTGGTATCCGTTTCGTAACTCCACCAGTACTTAGCGATTACGCTAATGCTGTTGGTGTATGGACCGCAGCAAACGATTCAGCACAAACACCAAGCCCATCTTCAAAGTTGAGCTTAACTGTTTCTGCTGCATCAGAAAACACAGTTGCTACTGATGCTGTAACACTACAGCTACAGTTTGGTAACTTGATGACTCGTGCTTATCCTGAATTGATCGCTCGTCACAACGAGCTTGGTCTTATTCAACATGCAAAAGAAGCAGAACAACAGCTTCTTTCACGCATCGGAGCACTTTCAACAGCAGTTACATCAACATCTTTAATTGGATTTGGTCGTGACTTCCTTGTTCAAGTAGGACGTGCAGCAACTGCATACCGTGGTCGCCATCGTCTAGAAGCTGATGCACAACTTCGTGTTATTGCTCCAGCTTGGATCAAGGATGCAATGGCAGCAGACCTAACAATCTCAATGCCTGGCGATTCAACAATGAACGCTTATGCAGAGATCGAAGGCTATATTGCTGCTCGTGGCATCAATATCAGCTGGACTCTTGACGGAGACGTCATGGATTCAGCACAGTCCGCAGCAGCAATGCTTGAATTCCCAGACACATTCGTTTGGTACATCTTCGCAGAAGGAACATTCCTAATGCTTGATGGCGGTACTTTGGATCTTGGTGTTATCCGTGACTCAACACTTGTTGGTACAAACGATTACAAGATGTTTGTTGAAACCTTCGAAGGTGTTGCAAAGATCGGTGTTGAAGGTATCAAGGTAACTTCAACCATCAATATCAACGGTGTAGCAGCAGCTCTCCGTGATACAACTGGTGGCGCAACAGCTGCGGCTATCGAGTACTAAACCGTACCCAATAACCACATATAAGTAGTTAATTACCCGAGTCGACACTTAGAAGAAAGAGGATAAGAAAAATGGCGTTTAGAGGAATCTATCCAGCTCCTGATCTGACCCCTGCCCCTTGCGGGATTCTGAGTGTCGCTCGTGTAATGACTCACGGGGGCGCAGAGTATGACGAGCGTTGGGTTCGTGGCTTTAGCTACGAATTTGATTCTCAACCAGAAATTGAAGTTTTTACAGTAAATGATGCAGTAGTAACTGGTGGAGTAACTGGAACCTCATCTCTTCCTCGATTTAAAGAGTACGACCCTTTCTTCATTCAAGTAACAGATACTCGTTCTACTTTCGGGTTAACTGGTGAAGATCGATTTGCACTTACTATTAAGAAGTTAGAAGTAGCCTCACAGAAGGCAGTAGAGCGTGAACTTTGGGAAGGCGTCTCTGCATTAGCTGAAACAAACGGGAATGATTATTTAAGAAAAGCGTCAGCAGCAACCGTAGTAAATAGCGGTGCACTGGCCCCAGCAACAGCTTTAATGCTGTTGGAACAAGCGATTTCTAGCTCACCTGCAGGTATCAACGGAGTCATCCATATGACTCGCGATGTTGCGTCTATCCTTGGATCACGCCTCATCTACTTACCAGCAGATGGCGGAAAAACAGGCAAGGCTATGACTCGTTTAGGTACAGAGGTAGTTATTGGTTCTGGTTACACAGGTGCTGGTCGCATTAGCGATGCCAACACCACAGCATCTGCTTCAAATAAGTGGATGTTTGCAACTGGACCTATTGACGTACATCTAAGCAAGCCTGAAGTTGTAAATGAAAACCTTGGACAAGGAATCACAGTAAGCACAAACACTAATACTATGACAATTAAAGCAGTCCGTGCAGCTGGGGTATACTTTGATCCATCAATCAATTACACAGTACGACTAGCACTACCAACCACCTAAGCAATAACAATAGAAGGAGAACACTGGAATGGCCACTCAGGACTTTGCGGCTAGCGTTCAAGGTGTGTCGATCCGAGTCACCAGACTGGACGCCGCTGGAAATCTGCTCAATGGAGCAGGGGACAGTTACACAACCTCGGCGTTCCTCCGCACATCTTTTACGCCCGAATATGAAGAAGGCGATGAAATCATCGAGAAGTCAGCGGACGGTACCATTTGCGTATCATATAAAGCCCCTGACACTCTAAAGCGCATCACAATGGAGCTTGCAATTTGCGAGCCAGATACAGAGCTAACACAGCTTATTTCTGGTGGTTTGCTACTCCGTAAGAATTATGGATCATATGCTTCACCAGACAACAAGTCAATCGGTTGGGCCGCACCTTCCGTTGGCGATGACCCAACAGGTCGTGGCGTTGCTCTTGAAGTATGGTCATACGCTGTAGCTGACGGACGTCGTGCTGCAACACACCCATATTTCCACTGGGTATTCCCATATGTACGTCTTCGTCAATCAGGTGACCGTGTTATTGAAAACGGCATGCTTGCAAACACATTCGAAGGCTACGGACTTGGAAACATCACATTTGGTTCAGGTCTTGATGGCCGCTGGCAGTTCCCAGTAGCAACAGAGCGTTCATATTCATATGCTCGTGCTGATTGGGCTCCAACAGGTCTTAAGGGCTTCTACCGCTGGTTTACAGACTCAACAAAGAGCGTAAACAACAAGTCACTTACATCTAACGTGGCAACACTTACAACTTCTGCAGCACACGGATTTGAGACAGGTCAGAGCGTGACAATTTCTGGTGTAGATTCTACATTTAACGGAACTTACACCATTACAGCTACACCTACACCTACAACATTCCGTTATGCAAAGACTGCAACAGATGTACCGTCGGCAGCAGTTTCACCAACAGGTACAGCTCTTCGCAGCAAGGGTTACCTTGCAGTATCAGACTTTACCTCACAAGGGTCTACATCTGCATACAACGTACCAGGTAACACTGACTTCAATGCAGATCTTCCAATTGACTTTATTCTTGCGTCAACTGAGGATCCATCCGCTTAAATTAAGTAAGGAGAGGCGGGCAGCGTACCGATGGTATATACCGTTGACACGTTGCCCGCTTTTTCTATTAGAGACAGGGTAAAGTATGAGTAATTTGTGGGTGACACCAGAAGAGCTTGGCGAATACGCCGAATCCGATTATGCATACGATGCTGCAAAAACAGCTTCATACCTTCTATGGGGAATGTCTGGTCGTAAATTCTCTGGATTAACAACAGTCACAGAGCGTTATGTCTCTTCCTTTGACCCATATTTAAGAACAAGCGGGTCAGCTTTAAGCTATACCCCAGTCTTGCTTGATGGAATGGTGGTAAATGTCGAAGCTGGTGGTCTAATGAACAGTTTTGCTTACAATCAAGATTATCAAGGAGATGGAAGCTCATCTTCATCAAGACTGCGCCTTCGTGGTCGTAAAGTTGTAAAGATTCATACAGTCCGTGATCTTCAGGGAACTATTATTGACCCAAGTAAGTACTATCTTTCCGATCACTCTGTTCTTACAGGTATTCCGGGAGCTGGTTGGTTTTCTAGCCGTGTAGAAGTTACTTATACCTACGGCTCTCCGCCACCAACGGCAGGTCGTGCAGCAGCTCGTGTTCTTGCTACAGAGTTAGTAAAGCTCTATGAAGGCGACGATACATGCGCTCTTCCAAAGCGTGTAACTAGTATTTCTCGTCAAGGTGTTTCATATACTCTTCTTGACAGTCAAGATTTTATTGATGAACTTCGTACTGGTGTCTATGCTATCGACCTATTCCTTAAGACAGCTAACCCAGATAAAGCTCGTGCTCGTTCTCGTGTATTTTCTCCAGATATGCCTCGTGCTCGCAGAGTTACTGGTGCTTCTCCTCTCTACCAGCTCAGCGCAGATGATGTATATGTAACTGCAGATGGCGGATCTAATATCTACTATTTCAATGAAATTAATGCAGAGTTCTTAGATGGCGATAGTGCGTGGACTATTGTTACAGAAATTTCAGATATCACTAGCAATACAACAACAGAGGTAGCTAACGCTGCAGTAATTGATAGAGTAGAAAATACAATAAGAGTCAGCTTTACTTATAAAGATGCATTTTCAGTTACTGGCGCTCGTGACCCAGGAATTTTGGATTTATATGCATCTCGCCCTAGCTTAGGCAATCCAAATGTAAAAGAAATTGTTCATCTTGTTTCCAGCAATGTGATTTTCCAGCTGGGCGAAAGAACAATTCCAATCTATACTGTGTAACTAACGAATCTAAAGACAAGAGGACATAATGGCTACTAATACAATAAATCTAGCATCTGTAGATGATGCAGCTAAAAATTTAGCTAATCTTATGCAAGGCATCCTCGATGCAGTTATTAATACATATCAGTCATACAGCATGCCTCTACCGGGTCGTCGTTATTGGACTCTTGGTGAGCCATCTGTTGATTGTGATCAGGTAGTTGTCTCAATGCTACAAATGTATATTGGATCTCCCGGTGATGAAGCAACAGAGCCTCGCCGTTGTAATGATCCAAGAAGTGCAACTCTTACCGTATCTGTATCTAGAGCAGTTCCTGTTGTAGGTCCTAGCGGTAATGCACCTGCAGCAGATGATATTCAAGATGCATCCACAGTATCTGCATATGATGCTTGGATTCTTTTGGATAGTGCAAAGCTCCTTGATCAATGGAATCCAAATGGAACTTTTGGTTTAGGTGTTATTGCAACTGTTGAAACAAATGCACCAGAAGGCGGTTATCAAACCGTTACTATGACAATTACGGTAGCAGTTCCGTAATGACTGTCCGTATCCAATGGTTTAAGCCAGCTATACAAAATCTTCTTTATGATCCAAATGGTGATCTTGGGAAGTATATGCGTAGAAAAGGTGATGCAATCATTGCACTTGCAAAGGTGCAAGTTGGTGTTAGAACAGGAAGACTTCAAAGATCTATTGCACATAAGAGGCACTTTAGAGATGCTAGAGGCCAACAAATGTGGATTGGTTCTGATGTTCACTATGCACTAGTACATCACGAAGGAAGAGGCCCTCAAGTTATTGTCCCAAAAACTGGAAAAGTTTTGAGATTTGTATCAAGAGGTCAAGTAGTTTTTGCTCATAAGGTAGTTCAGAAAGGTACTAAACCAAATAGATATCTATCTGACCCTTTGAGTAAAGTGATAAAATAATAACGCAGTAAATCAACGACAGAATAGGAATAATAGATGACAACACGATTTAAAGATTTTGGATCTGGCGGCGAAACTAATAAAGAGCCACTTGCATTCAAACTACACGGAGAAGACTTTAATTGCCGACCATCCTTGCAAGGTAAGGCAATTTTAGATATGGCTTCTAACTCAAACTCAACAGATCCTTCAGATATTTCTAAGTCTCTTTATGGTTTCTTTGAAAAATCTCTTGAATCAGAAAGCTATACAAGATTTGCAGCTTTACTTGATGACCCAAACAAGATCGTAACTGTTGAATCTCTTGGAGAGATTGCAGGATGGCTAGTAGAACAGTACTCAGGCCGTCCTCAACAGGGGCCAGAGCAATCTGCGAGTGGGCAGTAGATATCTGGCCTTATCTAAACGGTAAAGCGTTAACTCAAGGCTTGAGATTGGAGGAGATGGAAATGTCTGAAATGATTGATGTTCTACATTATTACATGGAAGAAGACTATAACGTCTCTTCTGGCGACCAAATCGATGCTCGAGCAAAACTGAGAAAAACAATTTACAAACTAATGTACAACAAAGAGTATGTATTTGGAAGCGATTCCAAACCTACGTCTCCAGTTATGGCTAATGGATTAGCTGATACTGATCCTTACGATGATGTTGTACCAGTAGATCCCCTTAAAGGACCTACGAAGTCTTATGTCCCCCCTACAGACTTCAACCCTGATTCATTTAAGCCATTCGGAAATGCACTAGATGCCCCTTTGGGTCTTTAGTTTTTAGATGTTAGGAGGTGATGGCGTATGGCAGTAGTCGGTAGTGCAGAGATCATTGTTAAGGCCATCACCACTGGCTTTAAAGATGATGTAAAACGTCAACTCAGCGGGCTTGACGGTATTGGTAACGATGCTGGAGATAGCGTTGGCAAAGCATTTAGTAGAGGTCTTTCTAAAGGTGCTGGAGAAAATGTTGCTAGCATTCTTAATATTGGTAATTTAGTAAAAGAAGCAGAGTCTGCAAAAGAAGCATTTGCTAACTTTCAACGACAAGGTTTTGTTGCAGTTTCAGCAATTACAGCACTAGGTGGAGTTATTGGTGCTCTTATTGGTGGAATTGGAATTCTTGGAGCTACTGTAGTTGCAGCCACCCCTGTTCTTGTTGGATTTGGAAATATTTTTGCTGGATTAGCTGTAAGTGCTGCTGTCTTAAAAGGTGTCTTTAGCGGTGTAACTGAAGCTATTCAAGCTAAAAGTAAAGCTTTGCAAGACTCTGCAGCTAATGCAGCACGAGTACAAGATGCAGAAGATAGATTAAATGATGCTAGCTATGCGTATCTTCAAGTAGTAAAAGATCAAGCGCAAGCGCTTAAAGATCTTCAAGAAAGAAGAAATGATGCAGCTAATGCATTAGCTGATGCAAATCTTTCAGCAGAGCGTTCCGAGCGTACTTATCAGTATTCCGTAGGAGCTACTCAGAAAGCATTAGATGATGTAACAAAAGCTCGTCTAGATGCTAAAGAAGCTATCCAGCAACTTCGCTTTGAGCTTGAAGGCGGAGTTATTTCTGAGAAGAAAGCTCGTCTTGAATTTGAAAAAGCTCGTGAATCCCTACAGCGTGTTCAAGATCTTCCACCTAACTCTCGTGCTCGCCGTGAGGCAGAGATTGCATTTTCTGAAGCAGATCTAAACCTTCGTAAAGCAATTGACAAAAATAATGATCTTCGTAAATCAAACGCTAAAGCAACTAAAGATGGCGTTGATGGTAATAAATCAGTTGTGGCTTCCGAGCTTGCATATAAAAAAGCAAAAGATGCTCAGAGTGATGCAGAAATTGATGCAGCCAAAGCTGTTCGTTCTGTGTTTGAAGCTAAAAAAGAACTTCAAAAAATTGATGATCAGCTTGCAGTCGGGTCAGAAAGAGAATTAAAAAATCTTAGAGAGCTAGAGCTTGCTCAAAGAGCGGTGGATCGTGCTACTAGAGATCTTGCTCTTGCTAAAAAGCAAGCTTCTGGGGACACTCCAGGTCTACCAGTAATTTCACCAGCTGCTCAAGATTTTGTTGATTATATAATTGAACTTAAGAAGAAACTAACAGAATTAAAACTTCTTCTTCAAGAAGCATTTTTTCCTAAATTTACAGAAGCAGTAAAACTTTTAGCAGAAACCTATCTTCCTAAACTTAAAGACCTACTACCTCCTATTGCAGATGCCCTTGCACAGTTTGCTTTAGATTTTGCTAA
>Ga0114974_10004460_pt1 | contig 10474 bp, 10 predicted proteins | sample S_130206_EF_Meta_FD_87318 | JGI IMG/M metagenome (GOLD analysis project Ga0114974, IMG submission 87318) | Freshwater microbial communities from Lake Simoncouche, Canada to study carbon cycling - S_130206_EF_MetaG | ecosystem: Environmental > Aquatic > Freshwater > Lake | place: Lake...
GCATCCCCTAATTGGAATCTTTCAAAAGGAGAAATAGCAAGATTCGTATTATAACGTCCAAGAAACCCGTACTTAGCAGCAAAGCGTAATACAAATTGTTTATTATGTTCTTCCCCAGCTGGTTTACCTAATGGCACAAACCACTCCCCATTAAAACGCCACTTATGATATTCTAATAATTGATACGGGTTTTCTCTTTTCCCAAAGTTGGGATCAAATAAAGAATAAGGCGGTGTTAATTGCGCACTCAATAAAAAAGTAGAACCTGTTCTTGGGAAAGTAGGTTGATCAATGGAGGTTCTTTGTAATGCAACCCTGAAGTTGACATTGTTTACATTACCATTGGAGAAATTAGGTAAATTATAAGGATCAATTGCGTAATCTTTTAAAGTATAGCGTGTATAGTTAATGCCCGTGCTTAAGGAGAAATAATCATCAGGCCATTGCAACTGACGTCCAAAGGAAACAGTAGCACCTGTGGTAGAAATATAACGCGCATCAGCTGCATTTGGATTATACATACCCGTTTGCATATCGTAGGTTTGACCATACTTCGTATTATATACACTTACTGTTAAAGTATTTCTCTTAATGCCGCCAAACCAAGGTTCCGTAAATGAAAAATTCGTTGAACGGAATGCCTTACCATTACTTTGAATCCGTAAACTTAATTTTTGTCCATCCCCCATAGGTAAGGGATCCCAAGCCGATTTTTTAAAGAAGTTCTTAGAAGAGAAATTATTAAAAGTAATACCTAAAGTACCTGTAAGTCCGATATAGCCACCCCAACCTGCACTTAATTCTAATTGGTCACTTGATTTTTCTTCTACGCCATAATTAATATCCACTGTTCCATCTTCTGGATTTGGTACAGGGTCTATTTTAATTTTTTCTTGGTCGAAATAATTTAACTGTGAAATTTCTCTTTGAGAACGAATCAATAAAGTACGACTAAATTTATCACCTGGTATGGTTCTAATTTCACGACGAATTACAAAGTCCTTTGTTTTTTCATTACCAGCAATACGAACTGTTTTAATAGTCGCTTGTGGTCCTTCTCTCATTCTTATTTCAAAATCGATGGTATCATTATACACCGCAGTTTCAATAGGGTCAACATTAAAAAATAAATACCCATCATCTTGATACAAGCCACTCACATCTCCCCCTTCCGCTGTTTGTGTTTTTCCTAATTTATTATATAATATTTCACGGTTATAAATTTCTCCTTTTTTGATATTTAAAATACTAGTCAATAGGGAGTCGGGGTATTTGGTATTCCCTCTCCAAGTAATATTTCCAAAAAAATACTTACGCCCTTCCTTTAATTGAATATCAATATTTAAATTACCTACTGCATTATGATAAAGTGTATCCTTTTCTATTACGGCGTCACGAAACCCTAAAGAGTTATAATAGTTCAATAAATTATCTCGACTCTCATCAAATTTTTTCTCGCTATATTTTGAAGAAGACAATTTAAAACGCACATAAGGATTTAAAATCTTTCTAGTTTTAGTAAAAGTTAAATACCCTTTTTCAGCCATGTACTGTTCAAAAGTATACGGTGTTGTTTTTACAATCACTGGTTTGTCGTATACAGGGAAAAGGGTCATTCTAGATTTTTCATGCACTTCCTTTAAACTTTTCTTCAGTTTAACTTCGTCCACTAAATTGCCACCAAAATTGATATTATTAATACGCACTTTCGGACCACGATCCACTTTAAAATCCAACAACAAACTATTCTTTTTAGATGCGTCCTTTTTTTCTATGATGGTCACTTTTGCATCCTGAAAACCTTTTTCTGCAAAAAACTTTTTAATCCCTTCAACTGCAGTGATTTTCATGTTTTCAGTAATAACCCTATTCGGGGTTAAACCAGTTTTACCAGACAATTCATCAGTTTCTGATTTTTTAACCCCTAAAAAATTAAACTTAGATAATCTTGGTCTTTCGACTACATTAATTTCAACATCAATTTCATTATTCACCAAGTCTGTAATATAAATGCTCACATCACTAAAGTAATTTTGATCCATTAATTTATGGATGGCCTTAGCAAAATTATCACCTCCAGGAATTGATACTTCGTCCCCAATATTTAAGGTAGAAAGGGACAATAATAAATTCTCATCATATTCAACATCTCCCACCACTTTAATGTCCCGAATTTTGTATTTGGCAGGGTTTTTTTGATTAAAAATATTAAGGAGTTTAACATTAATCTGTGAAACTGAATCCTTCACGGGTGCCACCTGGGCAAAAGAAGTCGAGGATAAAAAAAGAACCAATAAAGATCCTATATAAAATGGAAAATATTTCTGCATCTGCAAAGGGGCTACATTTATAATTTTAAAAGTGTCGCAAATTACTCGTAATATTTCAAAGTCTTTGTTAAAACCGTAAAATAGTTATATTAATTTTTTTACTCATTTGTTTGTACTTGCAGGCTGGTTTTCCCAAATCTGCGCTCTCTAGATTGGAAATCGAGGATGGCCTCTATCAAATCTTTCTTGCGAAAATCGGGCCAACGGGTCTCCGTAAAGTACAATTCAGCGTAGGCTAGCTGGTATAATAAAAAGTTGCTAATTCGGTATTCGCCACTGGTACGAATCATGAGCTCTGGGTCCGGAAATGCACTGGTAGAAAGGGCTGCCTCCAAAGTGGCCTCCTGGATATCCTCAGGCTGCATTTGCCCAGTTTGTACCTTTTCGGCGATGTTTTTTATCGCTTGGATAAGCTCCCACCTGCTACTATAGCTAAGCGCAATGATTAGTTCTAACCCAGTATTATTAGCGGTGGTTTGGGTCGCATTTTGTAAGGCTGCTTTGGCGTCATCTGGTAACAAAGAAAGATTCCCAATAAAGTGCAATTTGATATTGTTTTTATGCAAATCAGGTACTTCCTTGGCGATGGTGTCTACAAATAGACTCATTAGGCCTGCCACCTCGGCTGCTGGTCTGTCCCAATTTTCAGTACTAAATGCATATAAAGTGAGGTATTTTATGCCTATTTCTGAAGCCGCTTCCACAATATTGCGAACACTTTGCACCCCATGAAAATGCCCATAAAGTCGATCCTGTCCTTTTTCTTGCGCCCATCGTCCATTACCATCCATAATAATGGCGATATGCTTAGGTAATCTATTTAAATCCAAGTTGTCCATACTGCAAAATTAATCGAATCCAAGGTTATTTTCGTTTAAACCTATTGAATAACCCGATGCTTTTCTTGGGTTTGTATTGTGCAATCCCGTATATATTATTGAAGGAATAAGAAATACCCAATTTTGCTGTAAAAAAACGGTCATTACCACTAGCACTACCTTGATACCCAAAAGGGGCAACCGAGGTTGCAGGGGTGGAATTGCCATCTACGAAATCAAGCTTATCTGTGGAAGTGTATCTGTAAGTAGCTTCGGCTAAAATATTGAATCTGCGATAAACATTAAATTTAAAACCCAGGTTCAATGGTAAAGTTAAATTCAGCGCCGATTGCTTTTGTTTGCCATTTAACACATCATCTGTAGAAAGACTAGCAACACTGGTATTATTGTTACGTATGGTATCCAAATTATGGAAATACCCAACCCCAAAACCAAGATAGGGTGTAAACTTTTTATTACGAGACCCTGTAATATAATTTAAAAAATAAAATTCGCCCATCACACTTGCCTCTATCGTATTGATTTGAAAATTTGCATTTCGCAAAATTGCATAAGGGTCTAAGGATAACATATCATGAGATGCCAATTTTTGCATTTCCACATTCAATCTTACACCCACATAACTATTTAATTGTTTTTTTGCAAACACACCATAATTTCTGTAGTACACTTGCACATCTGGTGCAATATCCCCTTGATAGGAAGCCAATCCCATGAGTAAGCCCACTTCTCCTTTGTTCTCAGACAACTCAGTATGTTGCGCCATCACAAATTGCGAACAGCATAAAAAAACAAATAATGATAAAACGCTTTTAAACATATGCTAACTAATTTCTTTTATCCAAGCCCCAAGTCAATTTTGTTCTTAATGTAGTTAAATAACTGTTTTCATTTAGACGTATAAAGCTAACGGAAAATAATTCTTGTTTTAAGGCTAATTCAATTGTTTTTGGAACAATTTCCTTTCGCGCATCTAAAGCACAAATCAATTCATCCGTCCTACCTTCAATTTCAAAGGATATCACAGAGGTATTGGGAACTACGATGGAACGTACATTTAAATTATGCGGTGCTACTGGCGTAATCACAAAACTAGCAGAATCAGGAAATAAAATGGGGCCATTACAACTCATATTGTAACCAGTGGACCCGGTGGGTGTGGATACAATAATTCCATCCGCCCAATAGGAATTTAAAAACTCCCCATTCAAATAAGTATGAATCTTAATCATGGGGGAAGTATCTCTCTTATGCAATACAAATTCATTAAGTCCATAGGGCGTTGTGCCAAAAATTGGAATATTCGCATCCAAGTGAATCAATGCACGCTTTTCAATAACATAGGTACGATTCATAAGCGCATCCACCATTAATGATAATTCGTCTTTTGAAATGGAAGCTAAAAAACCCAATCGGCCATAATTAATCCCTAAAATGGGAATATTTGAATCCCCCACTAATGTAACCGAGTCTAAAACAGTACCATCGCCGCCCAAACTAATTAAACAATCAATGTTTTCAGGTAAATCATAAGCAGATGTAAATGGGATATAGGCTTCCTTCCCAACAGGGGCACAAAGTTCAAATTTTTGTAATAAGTCATGAAAAATACAAATGGCAACATCATGCTTGTGCAATTCCAACAACAATGCATTTAAAGATTGTCGCTGATCCAAATCAAATCCCCTACTATATATTGCTACTTTCATCTAAATTAAAAATTAATTCCGCCGTGTAAATATACTCCTTTGTCTCCAAGCTGATTCACACTATAGTCAATTTTTAACACAAAATCATAGATACTGATCACATCTAAACCAATACCCGCTGTCCTAATTAAGGTATTTGATAGTTTATTGGTATTTGATGGGCGATCACTATATACATACCCTAAATTGCTAAAAATGCGAATCCAAAAATCATATTTCACTTCAGGTAAAAACTTCTGAGTTAATGGATTTTTAACCGTGATGCTGCCTAAGGAATGATGAAAAGCCGTTTTGAAAATGGTCGCCGCATTCCCATCAACTACATAATATTCTAAGCCATTCATTTGCAAATTGCCATAGCCCATTAAGCGACCATCCAAATAGTTATCATTAGGTAAAAATTTAACTTGTGAATTGGTTTCAATGAAAATAAAGTTATGTTTCGAAAACGAATGTGCTTTTAATTTTCTGAACTGAATGGAAGTGAATGGTGCCCCTTCGGAAAAACGTTGAAATAAAACCAATTCAGTCGCGGCGCCACTGGTGGGATAAGCATTATAGTCAAATGCAATTTTGGTATATCCTAAAGTGATGTCTCCATAAGTCATTACTTTTTTATGACTCGCTAAAAAATTGGGCTGTATTAAAAATCCAGAATCAGATAACTGCTCTTTACCATAGCCCAACTGTAATGAATGTCGCTCAAATAAGTTAGGCCGATAAGTTAAGTTTAGATTGGCACGGTAACCTTTGCGAACGACATCATTGGTTTTCGAAAATACTTGCTTGTCCTTTTGCGTGGTATAATTAAATTCCTTTTGGTTATAGTTTTGCCAACCTCCGCCAATTCCATATTTTAATTTTTTATCAAAAAAGGGCAATTGGTATTGAATAATATTTTGTTGTGTGTAACCACCAATAAATCCAAGAACTAATTTGTCATTATTACCTGTGGCATTTTTTTGACTCAAAGTGATGCCATAATTAACCCGATCCAAACTTCGGTTTTGCTCATTCCACCATTGACTAAAATTACGATCGACCCACTTGAAATAGGGTTTGGGTATAAAATACCATCTTTCCTTTACTTGAATTTGTATGTCAACTATACTACTATCATTGATTAATGGAAATACAGGGGTTACTTTTACAGATAAAAATAAAGAAGTATTAAAGAGTTGCTGTTGAGATAAGGTATTTAAAATTATTAATGAGTCTTTATTAATTTGATCGCCTGCATGATAAGGCAACTCTCGTAATAAAATATAATTTTTTGTTCGATTATTTCCCTCCACCTGTATTTTGTTAATACGGATCTGCGCATTCAAATTAGTGGACATGCAAATGATAGAAAATAAAAAAAGAAATAAAAACCTAAAATAATTAGACATCTAAATAGTTCATTAAATGGTGGTAGTGATCTTCAATATCATTATGCATGATGGTGTTACCAAAATAATGAAGTACTTGATAGTTGTATCTTTGAAGTGTGGCTATAATCACATCCGCTTCTTCCTTATTTAACTTTATAGTAATAATAAGTGCACCAGTTGCCTCGTCGAAGTTGGTATTTAACTGGGATATTTGCGCATTATTCGTTTCAACGAGCCGGCTTAATTCAGCTAGTGAATATTGATAAGGTGATACCGAAACCACAATAATGGCGCCTGGATTATCTACGCCTAAAAATTTAGCCAATAAATCATTTAAATTTTTTTGAAGTATCACGCCAGTACATTCCTGTTGCTCATTTAACACCGGTAAAAGCGACAACTCATTTTTAGAAAATAAATTCAAGGCCGCGGTGAAATGCATGGAACCTAAAATGCCTACACGCGTAAGTTGGTCGGCTAAATGGATTAATGTTTGATCGGTATCAAGATTTAAAACATCCTCTTTGTTCACTAACCCAACAAAATATTCCTCCTTTACTAATGGGAGATGCTGTATATCATAATCCTCCATGCATTGCAATGCAAAGGATACTTTATCTTCAAAATGAAGCAATGGAAAACTGGATATAGCGATGGAGGAAGCTAACATTTCGATTTATTTAGGTAGTTCAGTTAAAAACTTTTCTAAAATTGCATTGAATTCATCTGGTACTTCCATCATGGGCGCGTGGCCGCATTTATCAATAAAGTGTAACTGACTATTTGGAATTAATTTATTAAACTCTTCACCAACCAATGGCGGTGTAACACAATCGTTTTTACCCCATATCAATAAAGTAGGTTGTTTTATTTCATTTAACTCAGCGCCTAAATTATTTCGAATTGCGCTTTTAGCCAAAGCAAGTACTTTAATTACTTTTAAACGATTACGTGTAATCTCAAAAACCTCATCCACCAATTCTTTGGTAGCTACATTAGGATCGTAAAAGGTTTGTGCAGTTTTGTTTTTTATATACTCATAATCACCGCGTTTAGGATAGGTATCACCCATTGCATTTTCATACAACCCGCTACTGCCAGTTAAAATAAGTGATTTAATTTTTTCAGGATGTTTTAAAATATATACTAATCCTACATGACCTCCAAGTGAATTGCCTAACAAATGAATATTTTGATACCCCCTTGCTTCAATGAATTGTTCCACATATTTAGCCAAACCAGTGACTGAAGTATGTAATAAATCCATGTCAAATAATGGCATTATGGGAACCACCACTTTATGTGTAAGTCTGAATTTTTCAATTAAACCAGAAAAATTACTTAGGGCACCGAAAAGGCCATGTAAAAGCAAAAGCGTTTCGCCTTCGCCTATTTCTAGGTAATTAAATTTTCCGTCTTTTTGTATTTCGTATTCCATTATAAATAAAATTGAAACGATAAGTAACCTACACTTAATGAATAGTTAATTTATCATTTTGTAATGCGGTTAAAGATACTTAAATCATTGTAAATAATGTCAAAATTGGGCAATTATAACCTGTTTTGAAAATGCAAAATTTAATGAAATCATAACGCTCATACATGCGCACAAATAAAGATGAAGTGTATAACTATCAATCAGTTAGAAGATGTAAATACTTACTTAAATGGATTTGGGAAACTGGCAATGGTTGTTTTGATAAAGGGCAGCCACTGACTCATTTTATCCATACAATAGGGCCACCACTTTTGTAAATAAGAATAACTATACGCATCTTTCATTTTAACCGCTTCCAGTACCCCTAACATTTGTAAAAAATACACCAAGGCACTCCAAATAGTAAAATATATAAAGCCGTATAGTACGAAGCCCAATAATTTATTCAACCAGCCTAACATTAAAACCTCAGCAGTTTGCTGCAATAAACCTGAAATCCATCTGATTAAAAATAATACCGCCAACAACACTATAACAAAAGAAATGAAAGGCAACCAATGGCTTTCAATTTTTGTATATTCTTTTAATAGTCTGGCTACCCAACCTGCTAGTTGATAGGCTACAATTAATCCTATGAAGAAGGAAAAAAAGGAAAGCAGGGCTTTAATGAATCCATTACGAATACCTTGCAAAATTGCAACAATCAATAGGGTGCCTGTTAAAATATCTATCCACATATATTATGCAGTAAGAAGTGATTTAGCAATCGCTGAAATTACTTTACCATCCGCTTGCCCCGCAAGTTGTTTCGTTGCCACGCCCATTACCTTTCCTAAATCCTGCGGACCTGAAGCACCTACTTCGCTAATAATAGCTTGCACAGCTGCTTTCACAGCCTCCTCACTCATTTGCGCAGGTAAAAACTTTTCAATGATGGCAATTTCTTCTGATTCTTTAACTGCCAAATCGGGCCTATTTTGTTGTTCATAAATGGATAAAGAATCCTTACGTTGCTTTACTAATTTTTGCAACAACTTTAATTCGGTGTCAGCGGATATTTCACCATTGGCTCCGGGATCAGTTTTTGCTTTTATGATTTCAGCTTTGATCGCTCTTAAGCCTCTTAACATTGCTTCATCCTTATTTTTCATTGCATCCTTCATCAAGGACATCACTTCAGTTTCTAAACTCATAACTTTAACTATTTATTTGTTTTCTGCTATTTGACTAGCACTAAATTTTTTATAAAACGAGTACGCAAATTCTTTAAAATCATTGGCCATTGCTTGATCCTGTGTTGCTCTTAAATAGGTTTCGCCCATGCCCATTAAATTCTGATAAAAAAAATCGGCCATTTCATCCACCATCATATCTTTCGTCCATAAATCAATACGCAAAGCGGTTTTATCGGTTGGGTCCCACAACGTAAGCATCATCGCTCTGGCCTCTTGTGTTTCATTGGCAGTACTATCGGAAGCGGACCATTTAATATTTTGGGGAATTTTTTGTTCGTCTAAATCTATCAGAACATTAATAGTTGATTGATGCATAATGTAATTTTGTAACGCAAAAATACTATTTTATTACATAAGATACACCCTAAGGTTTTAAGTCAACCGGAATTTTAACACTCCCGTTTGCTGGGGCAATCATTTCTAAATTAGATAACCACTCTGATCCCATATTGGCGCGGGCTTGGCGATACACTTCATCCCTATAATATAATTTAAAATGATCTGATAAGGAGGCGGATATATCAAATGAAAATACTTCACCAGCCCTTAACCAAGATTCAGGGATATTATTTTTTTCATCTATTAAATGAGGCACATCATAATGAATGCCCCATTGTATCCAACAAGTTTTATTAAAATTAATATGCCCCCAAAAAATAGCATACGAAGCCGCAATCCACTCCATCTTTACTTCATGAATGCATTTTATAAAAATAGATTCTTTGTATTTATACCCTTTTAATAAATCCTCCGCAATAGCGCATTGCTTATAAGTATCAAAAACAAAAACCATGGCCATAGTTGTTTGTTGCCATTTTTTAAAATGGGAAAACTCTTTTAAAGTAGCAACAAAATTAGATGGCTGCATAAAACATAAAAAATAATTTGACCCTTGCGTCAAATCTGATTTCGTTTCAGATAAAATAAGCCAATCGTATTCGGGAGGTACTACCCCAGGCAAAACAGCATGTTGAAAGCTTGTAATTTCTTTTTTATAATTGCTACTAAAAGTAGCTTGGGCCCATTGGTTTACAAAAAATACACCGACCGCTTTTTTTATATAATTTTTGAATTTATGTTGTTGTAGGATGTTATTAAAAAAGGAGCTTGTTTTATCGATGTTGGGGTAAGTTAAGGGAATGAAATAATGCGGAAATGAAGCACTTCCTTTTAAATTAGCACCAAAATGCACCACCATGGCATTGGTTACTTGAAGCATCAATTGTTCCGCCTCCCTGGTTTTAATAATAGTTACATTGCTTTCGTTGGCGGTATATGCTTCCTGAAAATGGGGCGGAATATGGTCTCCAACAATATAAAAATGTAATTGCGCTGATGCATTTCCAGCAATAATAATATCCACTATTTTTTGATAAATAACTAGTGCAGGAATGTCAAAGTCAGATTCAGTAAGGATAAACAGGCGCATATACAAAAGTACAGATTACTTAACAATTTATCCACCAATCATTTATAAGGACTAGTTCAATTAAATAGAACCCTAACTTTGAACTATGGCAAGAGATTTACAACAATTGGACTTATTTGGA
>Ga0114974_10004461_pt1 | contig 10473 bp, 7 predicted proteins | sample S_130206_EF_Meta_FD_87318 | JGI IMG/M metagenome (GOLD analysis project Ga0114974, IMG submission 87318) | Freshwater microbial communities from Lake Simoncouche, Canada to study carbon cycling - S_130206_EF_MetaG | ecosystem: Environmental > Aquatic > Freshwater > Lake | place: Lake...
ACAAGAACAGAGTTACCGTACTCGTTAAGAGTAATTGTAACTGATGTTGGTGTGTCCATTGCTACTGCATCTGGGTCAGTTGTTTCTGTCAGAGCAGTTGTTGTTGGTGTTAGGTCAACGTAGCGCTGTAGCACTACTGTTGAACCTGGAATGCTTTGCTTAGCAGGACGCTTATCTGCGACTGAACGAATGAGTGGCTCTGAACGGAGCGCAAACTCGAGAAGTCGGTCATAAGCCTTTTGTACTAAACCAGCACCACCAGCGGTTCCGCCGAGAGACGACGAACCTGTGGATACATATGAATTAGGCATTTAGGTTATTTCCTTTTGTAGTTAGAAACTATGATTGGTTTAAGAACCATAAATCATGTTGATTATTTCTTCCGCGGATTGCGCGTTATCAATTCTCATCGACATGTCTTCGGCTCTGTCAGGTGTTATTGCACCCTGAGTAACCATATCTTGCTGACGTAATGTCGCACGATTTTGGTTATTCGTTTCAGGCGCATCCTCACGTACCTCTAGTCCAAACAAGTCTGCATTATCATCAAGCCAGTTATTCACCGATTCTTCGTTAATATCATCCAAGTCTTTCATTACTAGACGTATTGCTTTTGGATTTACACCCTTCTTTTCTAGGGTTTCTTTGACGATACGCTCACGCTGCCCCTTAGACAATGTCTCAAGTTGCTCAGTGAGGTCTTTGATACGCTTTTCATCTGCACGCTTGGCTTTACGCAACTTCTTTAAGAGGTCGCTTCCGTCCATTGGTGCTTCTGTTTCGGTATCTAGGTCTTCGTCTTCTTCATCCCAGTAGTTGTTGCTCATAGCAACCACCCTTCTATTCGTTGTAGTCGCAAGCCTCAATTACTAGTCGGGGAACTAGGTTGGCTCTTGCTATCGGTCTATTACGCTAATGGGGCCGATAGGTCCATTAGGATTCTATTTAGATTTGGCCTGCGGTGCTTCTGCTTTGCGACTTAAGTCTTCCGCTTTGGGCCGAGAATCTATTTGCTTCTTCTTCTTTAATTTTACGAATTTTTTCATCTGCAGCAGCGTTTGATTGGAACGTAGATGCAATTGCTTCTTCTTGTGTGAAGTTTATATTACTCATTCTGCCAAGTTGCTGTCCACGCTCTAGGTTCTTAACGGTTGCAAACTTTCCAAGTGAGGTTCCGTATGTTTCTCCACCCGCTGCAAGGTCTGCACCAGTTCCCATATCAATTGCAACGCCTTGTGATTTAGCAGCAGACACTTGTCCAATAGTATTAATTTGCTTTGTAAGTGCGTCGGCGCCTTGTTGGCCAAGCAGTAGTGCTCTAGCAATGGCTGTTCTATCTATTCCTGGAGCAATTTTCTGTAAGTCTTCTTTAAGTGCTTTAGGAGCATTATCTATAGCATTGAAAACATTAGAAATTAGTGCTGTTGCTTCAGATACGGACTTGTTAGCATCGCCAAAAACTTTTTTGGCAAACTCTTGAGTTGCTAAATCGCTTAAACCTACGGCGCGAAGTACATCACCAAGTTCTTGTTCTGACTTTACATAGTCTGCAATGCTTGGTACCTGTACTGTTTCACCAGCATTTAGTCTATCTTGCAATTTAAAAATTGCATCAAAGCGCTGTACAAATTTAGATGCTTTACCCTTAGCCTTAGCCTCGCGTAGGGCTAGGTTTGTTGCAGTAGCAACATCTGAACCAGTGTTTATAAATCCTTGTATAATGTCACGAAGTTCATCAACCCAAGGTTGATTTACTTCTGATTCACCCATTAAAAGAGCAAGTGTGCTTTTAAATGTATCCTTGGCAAGAGTTACTACACCACTAGCGCCAACGATTGGACCCGTTGCTCCATTGATTGGTCCAGTTGCGCCTGTAATGCCTACAGGTGTTACAAAGACATTAGATAATGGATTGCCCTGACCGTATGTAAAGTTAGATGTTGCACCAGTAATACCTGTTGCGCCAGTTACGCCGCTAGGCACTACGGGACCAACAAATCCACTTGCGCCTGCTTGAACAACTGGGGTAGGTAATGTAACTGTTGGTTCAAATCCTGAAACTGGTCCAGATGTTGGTGTAGCAGGAGCAACATATGCTGGCGCTGTGTTTTGACCATATGTAAAATTAGATGTTGTGGTTTGTGTTGGAGTTGCCACTGCAGGTGCTGCTGGTGCAGGTGCTGCTGGAGTTGCTTCAGGAGTGGGTGCTTGCGCAGCAAGATAGGTTTCGTAAGATTCTCTATCTTCTGGTGGAAGTTTTGCTTGTAGTGTGTTCCACTGTGTTCTTGTAAGAGCCATTATATACCATATCCTAATGCGTTGCCAAGCGACTCTGCCGAATCACGGGCTTCATCATTTGCTTGTTTGGTCTTTTGGTAATCTGGAAGTTGCTTTGTCTTAAGCAATAAATCGTAGTAAGAAGGTGCTACACCTTTGCCATCTGCTCCAGCAGAGCGAGTGTAGGCTAAGACAACTGGATGGTCCATCTTAACAGCCTTTGGGTCTATTTCTAGGGTCTTAGCAACCATGTTAATAACAGGAGAAGCAATATCATATGTTGTAAGGGTTGGGTCTAGTTTAAATCTATCCGCAAATTGTGGATATTCCTTAATGGCAATTTTCTGTAATTCTGTAGTATAATCTGCAATAGTCTTCTTGCCCATTGCAACCTGCTTTGCAGCAATCTTTGCCTCAGCATCAGATACTCCAAGAAGTTGGAATTGGTCAATAATTCCACGAACTTGTGATAGCGCTGTAAGAGATTTAGTTCCCAAACTTTTTTCATCTTTAAAATTAATCTTTTTCCAAACCCAGTCGGAAGCAAACTCTTCAGGTTTAAAAAATGATGGATACTCTGTTTTTACTGTGCTAGTAGCAGCCTTATCTACCGCTCCTGGAGTTACTCCGCCAGGAGTTAGTTTAGAAGCAGTAGAGGTTACTACTTTAGCAACTTGAAGTGCTTGTTCGGCATCAAATTCTTTTATAAACTGTGCAACATCTGCATTTGAGAACTTGCCCATATAATCTGCAGACTCGGCTGCAGCCTCCATAAGAGCACGCGCTGCTGCTGTGTTTAATTTTGTTCTAGAGGTAGATACGTCTGTGCCAGACTTTGGATTTTTGCTTTCGCCGCCACTTGCCTTAATTGAATCAATAATTGCTTGTACATCAGCGGGAATTTGTTGCGCGTTAGTCAACGGTATATTGGGTGCCGTAGTCATTAGTTAGCCGCCTTTAGTGAGTCATTGTCAAAGTATCGTGTAATGATTGTTTTCAAGTTTCCATCCCATTGTCCAGCGTTCTGCTCTGTCCACATATTGTAGGCATCTCTTAGCATGGCCTTACGTGGGTCGTAATCGGGCAATGATTGATAAGCCTCAGCAAACATTGAACGAGCAGTTAAAAATTCTTGAGTGTCTTTCCAAAGTTGGCTTCCGCCATTTTTGTCCATGAACTTCTTGTCGTTAGTAATCTCAGTCAATGCTCGAGCATATTTGTAAGATGTATCACCGCTCTGGGCTAGTTGATACTGGTCATACCATGCTTGGCTCTGATTCTTGAATGTAGTAACCGCAAGGTTATCTAGCACAGCCTTAAGTTCTGGGTGAGCACGTAGTGTCCTGCCATCAGTAATTTTGGCTTCCAAAGCAGCCTTGGTTGCCATGTAGGTATTCCAGGTGCGCTGCTTAAGGCGCTCAGTCTCAATTTCTTGTGGAGTCATCTTGAGTTCGTTGAGGTTCTTGCTTGTGCCTGGAAGCGTTGCATTAGGGTCAGCAAGAAGTTTTAATATGTTATTTGATTGGTTATCTGGATTGTAATCCAAGTCAGCAGTTAGCAAACTAACAAGCCCAATTTCTCCAGGCTCAATGTTTACAAGACGACTAACTAAGTCTTTATTATCATCGAACACGCGTGCATACGCTTCGCTTGTTGCAGGTATATTTAAGTTCTTGGTTGAGCCAGTAAATGCTACTCTATCAAGCATAAAGTTAGGTCCAAGCAAGGATAGCATTTCTTCACCAGCAGCGTCACGCGCATCCTGGTTTGACATATTCTGGCCTTTGTATTTTTCTATTAACTTATAGTACAAACTTGATGTAAGGGCCATTGGTGCAGTATCTATTTTATAAGGAATACCTGCATAAGGTGAGGCAAATACAGACAAAAACTTAGCACGAAATAGAGCCTTTACTTGACTTTCTATCTCAGCATCAGAAGGCATATCTTTTTTGATACCCATCTCAACCAATGTAGCATTGTAGTTGTAGACAGACTTCCAAGAACTTAAGTAATCGTTTTGCCCAGACTTGCCAAATATTTGGTTAGCGAGTTCACGTTGCCATCCCGTATATGGAAGAGCAGAGTTTATTGCATTCTTTACCCAAGGAGGAGTGTAGGCATCTTTTATAGATGTTGGCGGACCATAAGGGAATAAAACTTTATACCAGTTAGTGCCACCAAAAGTCATTAAACTTTCAAATTCTGCTTCTGACTTATGGAACTTTTGCATTATTTGACCAACCGAAAGACCTGTAATAAAAGATGGTCCTGGACGGTTAATAAGAAATCCTAAAGATTGAGTACTAAGTTTAACGCCTTCATTTTTCATTTGTCTAGTGCCTAAACCAGTCAAATTAGCAAGTTCTTTTGTTCCAGGAACTACAAGGTGAGTCATTTTATTAATGTCACTAGTTGGATTGCCAAATTCATCGACACCAAATGTTGTATATGCGCGTCCATAATTAGATACTACTGTAGCAGCACGAACTGGGTTTTTTGCCGCTAAGCGACCATAACGAAGAAATGCGTTAGCGTTTGCACCAGGAAAAGCCATAACACCGCGCAATGAGTTAATTAGACGGTTAGGATTGTTGATGGTGTAAAGAGTCTTTTCCATCTCCTGTAAAGCCTCACGGCCTGCTGCTTGACGTATAGCATTATACTGGGTGGTTGTTACATCAACACCCTGCTCTATTAAGTACTGTGCTCGTCGCGCAACACCTTCTGTTGCTAACTTCTCAAACAAAGCACCACGTATAGGATTTTCCACACTGGCAAGCCCACTCATAATTTTATTCATTGCTTTGTTATAGCCTTGTGTTGCGCTAGCAACACCGCTGACACCAAATGTTAATGCTTCATAATTATGGTTTGATGGGATGATTGGGTATAACTCATCAATATAAGGAGCAAGGAATGTTTCTAATTGCTGAGATGTAACTTCACCCTTTAGAACCGCTGCGCGAGCCTCATAAGATGGGTACATACGCTTAACAAGTTCCACCTTTTCGGCAAGATAAGTAGGAATTTGCTTTTTGTTAGTAACGCCAAATGTCTTTAGGTACGCTGCTCCTTGTGAAGTCTCACTCCATTTCAGAAGGTCCGCCATAGAAGTTTCAGCAAAGATTTGGTCAAAAAGAACTTCACCACGATATTGACGATTAGCAATATCTGCCAATTCTTCAAAGTAATTTACTTCTCCAACGCCAATCTTTGACATAGGTATCTTGCGCTTAATTGCAGCGGCGCCAGTAGCAGTGATTACTTCACCAAAGAAGTTAATCTGAGCCGTTCTAGCATTCTGTGTTTCTGCTCTAACTGCTGCAGTAAAGTTGCTTGGACTTCCATCAGTCTGTTCTTGAATAAAAGAATCAATGTGATGTTGTGTACCATTTAAAACAATAGTGTGTTTTTCTGTTGAGTAATAGCGCTTTTTAAACTTTGCGCTTTTACCAAATACATCTGCTTGCTTAACTCTGGCTTCGCCAAGTTCTTTGATTGCATTATCAATGCTAGCATAGGCTTGCTGAACTTTATTATCAGCATCCATAATTAACTTCTTATTAGTTGCAACCTTGCTAATTAATGTCTTGTAGTTCTTAATAGATGCTTCGGCTTGTTTAATTTCAGCAGTCTTTTTGGTAATACCTGGGTTAGCCTTTAAGTAAGCAATTCTACGCTCTAGCGTAGCCATGCTGGGTACAGCCTGTGTAATACCATAAGGTACCATTGCATCGCGTAAATCTAGTTCCACTTTGTCGAGAACCTCATTGATAGCCTTAAGTTCTTTTCTTGCAGCAGACAAATGCTGGGACCTTGTAGCAGGAGAAGCATTTTTTAACAAGTCATTGACTGATACTTCAGCCTGGTTTTTAATTGCGATAACCTGTTGAAGCATCTGCGACCTATCGGCTACGTTAGCAGATACAGCCTTATATTCGGCTCTGTTGATAACTTTCTTTCTAACTTGGTCATTGGACCAGTTGTAAAAGTTTTTCCCGCCTTTTTTGATGCCTTGTTTAAAAATTTCATTATAGACAAAACCAATACCCTGAGATAATCCAGCACTAATGATTGGCTCAAATAATGACTGCTTGGCTGCATAGGAAGGACGAGCAAGTACGTCAAATGTCCATACTTTGTTTAGTTCACCAAAGATGTCGCGTCCAGCACGATTTAACTGCTTGCCTTTTTTGCCAAGTCCTTTTGCTCCTTCAATATTGAGTTGGGTTTCAATGTCATCCCAAGGAGTAAAACGATATGATTCAGCAAACTGACGAAGTGTCTGTGGGTCTACAAGGGTTACGTTTCCAGTATAGTCAAGACCAAATCCATTTTCCTTGACAGATTGAATTCCCTTACTAACATTCATCTGAAATTTTGATACGTAAGCACTAATTTGTTTTTCATCAAATATGCCAGCCTTGTATGCAAGCATACGACCAACTTGAGCATCAATTGATTTAAGCGCTTCCACTTGTGCAATTTGTCCCTTGCCAAGAGAGTTCATGTACTCATCTTCTAGACGAGCGCGAACTGTAGAAACTTTTTCTTTAAATCCTGGTTGTGTTATAATTTCGGCAGTACCGTCTCTAAACATCTTCATGTTGTTGAGAAACCCAGTAAGTTCTACGCGTGCTTGCATTGGGCGCATACCAGATAGGGATACATAACCTTGAGGAAGTGATTCAGTGCCACGACCAACAAGTCGCACGCCTCTCATCACTAATCCACCAGCAGTTTCACCAATTACGGTTTCAACCCAGCCTGTTATCTTTTCATATTCTCTACCACGAATTGCAGATTTTATTCCACGCTTTGCGTTCTGTGCTTTAATTATTGCAGAGGCACCAACTATTGGCTCGATAGGCATGAATGCTTTTCCGCCTGAAAGTAAACTTTCTCCATCTGCTGCAAAAAATGCATCTCTAATTTTTACAAACTGTGGGTCGCTAGCAATAGCATCATCAAATGCTTTCTTTAAGCGTATACCACTCAAACCTGTTGGAGTTGGAAATATTCCATTTTGAATAGCCTGATTGCGCAACTGTGCTTTAACATCAGCAATATCGAATAGTTTATCGGATGCTGTAGCAGATAGTCGATTAAGGGCTGCAATATCACCCTTATCTGCAAGGAGAATATCTTTGACAACGCTTGCATCATTAGTTTCCCGAATAATCGGAATTAGTCTTTCATTGGTGCTGTACTTCATTACTAGGTCTTCAATTACAGACCAGTCTTTGGTTCCAGCAAGCAGGAGCGCGTGGCTTCCCGAAACAGTTTGAGCACCTTGAGCGCCATTGGTACTAGCATGTAGGATACCAGTTTCCATATCGGCTCCTAGAGCCTCAACGCTTTTACCTTTAGTGTATAGTCCAGCAGGCTTTGCAGCGGCTTTAACTCCAACACTAGCAACCTTACCTAAGCCACCAAGGGCTGCATTGCCTAGGGCAAAATCACCTATACCAGTAAACCAGCGACCAACTGCATTATCGACAAAGTTTTCTTTTATGCTTTTATCATCCCACAAGTTAACAGTATCAAGATTAATCTTTCCCTTGGAACCAGTAGAAAGAACTAATTTGGATAAAGGGTTGATAAGTGGAACTAAATCAGATTTAGTAAGAGCCTGAAATGCAGAAACTTTTTGGCTGCGATTATACGCTGCTGTAATATCAGAAAACTGAAAGCCTTCTTCAAATTGACCCTTTTGGTAAAGAGGAGAACTTGTATCAGTCAGCAACGCAGCAGTTGAAACTGTGCGCATTGCTGGTGAATAAATTTTATCATTAAAAGGTTTAGCAACATACTTAAGAAGAAAGTCTGCTGTTACTTTAGTTGCAGCCTTAGCAACACGTCCAGGGGCTGTAGATTCTATTTCTTTATTTACATTATCAAGAGCGCCTCTTACACTTGCGGTAAAGGCTGCTTCTCTTTTTTGCTCGTCTTCATTAAGGTATGCGCCACCACCTGTAAGATTTTTGCCAACCGCACCAGCCGTGGAGATGGCGCTGGTAAATGAATTCCACCAAGACATGCCTACCTCCTAGTAGTTTCGTTTAATATAATTTTTTTCTGTTCCACCCTGTACATCTTGACCTGTAATGCTTGTAATAAAAGCGTCACGGTCTTCTACTGACTTCCAAGACATCATTGATAGTTCCATAACAATGCCTGCATTTTGATACCCAAGTGAGTTTGCAAACTTATCTATGTTATCAAAAAGGCTTCCAGGCATCCATGCTAAATCAGCCATTTGGATTTATTCCTTGGGCATTCTCAATAAGGTAGTTAACAAAGCGTTTGAATGAATCTGGAGCATCTGGAGACTTAGCAGCAAATGCTAAATCTGGTAGATATTGGGCTGCAATTTTTGCGTTTTCGTCAATGCGAGTATTGTTTATTAAATTTTTTGGAAGTGCTTCACGTCCTGGACCAGGTCCAAAATCTACGCCTGCTGTGATTGGTTCATCTGGACGAGTGGTTGGGTCAAGAAGCGTGCCTAATTGAGGCATATTAATACCTTGATAAGGTTCTTGAGGTGCTGATGGTGTTGCTGCTTGAGCCGATGCCATTGCTTGATTGCCCTCTACACGTTGATTATTCACTTCTTGATTTTGTCCGTATGCAAAGCCAGTATAGTTACCGCTCTGTCCCGCTCCGCCAGTACCAGAAACATTTGCTGGATTATACTGTGGTCCGCCGTTGGCGCCACCGCTTCCTTGTCCACCCATGTTCACTCCTATGCGTATTGTTTAAATATATAAATTGGCTCAGAGCACATATTGTCATATTGGATTGCAATAGCAATTGCTTTGCGAATCATAGTCTCTGCTTGGTTAATAGTCTTTACTTTTTCCACACCCAACGCTGCCAGGGCGCCGAGGGCAACATCTCCACCACTACCCATAACATATACGTTACGAATATCGGTATCCCAAGAATAATCTTCAGAGACCGAAAAGACTTGACCCCTGACCGAGATGATGAACCCGCCATCAATTTGCGCAACATCGCCGTCCTCTTTCATATCAATACCAGCATCTATAAAGTTCTTACGCATTTGCGGTATGAACTTGGTAGTCATATAGGTATTTAAATCTTCTTTAAGTGTTGGCTTAGGTTGTACGTAGCCATAGTGCAAGATATTACTGGCTCTAGATGAACCACAACCTGCAATTAACACCGTGTTGTTTTCTACAATCTTTGGTGTCTTTGCAATTTGAAAGCGACCATGCTCATCACTGAGCCTTGAATCACACCCTAATACCGACCAACCGTCACCTTGTATCGCTACTAGCGTTGTCATTTTTATCCCTTAGTTGTAACTCGTCCCGAGGCCTTGCCGCTACCACTTAGGGTAGATAAGATTGTTTGTAAGTCTGGTGGTGGTGCAGACGGTGCTAATCCACCGCCCATAGAAGGGCCTCCTACTGGAGCCGCGCCTGGAACAGGGGACGGCTGCTCAACAGGAGAAGTTGCAGCCCCAGCAGAAGGAACTGGTTGCTCTGGAGCAAACACGTTAGAGATAGCCTCTTCAAGAGATTGTCCCTTTTGACGTGCAGATATTACTCCTGCAATCTTAGTTACGATTGATGCTGGGTCTCCACCTGATGTAGCCATTGCTGGGATAGCCTGAGCCATCGCAGTAATTCCACTAAGAAGCGATGAACGCATGTTTTCGATTTCAATTTTTTCAAGTTCCTGGGTTACGTTTACGGTGAATGGGAGTTCACGCATAGCCATATCCTTGGAGATAAGTCCTCCACCTAGAGCCTGAAGCATAAAAATAAGTCCCTGTGCGGGGTTGAGACCAGCAAGCATGCCATAACGCACATCTGCTGAGTAATCGCCTTTAATGTCTTTAGAAGGCTTGTAGGTAATCTCATATGGGCTACCAGAGTCAACGCCACGTATTGTCTTTTCGCTTCCAAAAATTTTCTCATCTACTTCAAAGCAGAGAGAGACAACATCACGTAGAGCAGAGGCAAAGATTGCCTGGGCTGACTTGACCTGCGTATCAAAGGCTCCCATAAGAGCCTGTACGCCTTGACCAGTAACGATGCTTGCATCGATATTACCAGAACGTCCCTCTGGATAACGAGTACCTGAGCGAAGTTCCTGGTTAAGCAGTTGTGCTTCTGTGAACGCGCCTTGTGGAATGTTTAATTCGACACGTCGAACGCCAGC
>Ga0114974_10004462_pt1 | contig 10473 bp, 10 predicted proteins | sample S_130206_EF_Meta_FD_87318 | JGI IMG/M metagenome (GOLD analysis project Ga0114974, IMG submission 87318) | Freshwater microbial communities from Lake Simoncouche, Canada to study carbon cycling - S_130206_EF_MetaG | ecosystem: Environmental > Aquatic > Freshwater > Lake | place: Lake...
GGCAGCCTTCACAGGTGACATCACCAAGGAAAGCAAAGGAACCGACATCATCCCCACCATCGGCAAGCCACCCTTGGACATGCCGATTAAAACGGCGGCCAGGGTGGCCAAAGCAAAATACTGATTGAATTCCATAAATGCTTAAAAAGAACCCAAAAGGGTTGAAAAATTAATATTGCTGCTGGGGGTATTTCAAAATACGCCAGCAGCTGAAGGTGGCCAAGGCAGAAATCCCCAAGGTGATCCATATCACCATGTTGTAGCTGAGCGTCATGTCAAATACCTGCCCTGCCAACACGGGTCCAAACAAGTTACCCAAAGCAGCACCCGAGTAAAGTGTGCCAATGATGGCCGAGACGGCTCGTCCCCCAAATAAGTCCATGCAAATCGCAGGCAACAACGAAACGATACTGCCATAGCTTAAGCCAAACCAAAGTGCAAACAAAGCAAACATGATTTGACTCTCTGCGCCAGCCCAGACCAAATAAGAGGCGCCCATCAAACACTGCATGAGCATCAGCGTCTTCACCCGGCCCAATTTATCAGCAAGCCAACCGATTGCGAAGCGGCCGACCAAACTACCCATGCCAATCAAGCCAACCAAGCCGACGGCCTGCGCCTCAGCCACACCTGCATCTCGTGCAGCCGCTGAGATGTGCGCAAAAGGAATGAACATGACAGGCGCACCAAAAAGGGTTCCCAAATAAAGCCACTTGAACGCTGGGGTTCTGAGAGACTCTCGAAGCGACAGGCCCGGTAATTGACCGTTGAATCGAGACGCCAAGCTCGGGGCTTGCTTTAGTAAAAAACCTGCGGCCAAACCAAGCACCAACACACTGAATGACATCACTTGAAGCGCATCACGCCAGGTCATTTCATCGAGCAAAAAACTAACGCAAACGGGCACAATCAAAGTGCCGGCACCCACACCCGAGCTGGCAATGCCAGAGGCAAGCCCTCTTCGCTTCGAAAACCAAGGTTGAACTGCTGCAATAGAGGGGGTGTAAACAAACGCAATGCCCAGTCCAACCAACAACCCGTAGCTGATATAAACACTGGAAAGCGAATGAGCCCAGCTGGTCATCAACAAACCTAGCGAGATAAGCAACATGCCCACCATGCAGACAAGACGCGGCCCCCACCGATCGGCCAAAAGCCCGCCCAAAGCGCCCAAAACAAAGTAGACCAAACCGCAAAGTCCAAAGATCCATGAAACATCGGCTCTCTGCGCTGAGAACTCTTTGGCAAAGCTTTCGAAGAAAGCGGCAAACGAATAGGAAACGCCGAATATCAAGCCTAAGCAGACAAAAGTTGCCCATACGACGATCCAAGCTTGACGAGATTCCATTGCCAATTCTAAAAGAGTTAGGATGCGACTTTAACGGACCGCCTTGAAACGGTCCATCCTGCATTCATTTGATTCAATGACACGAAAGCACAATTCATGAGCGCTCCGATCACACCCCGATTGCCAGGCATACGGTTTGTGCACTCCCCCGGGCCCACACATGTTCCCGATGAAGTGATGCACGCCATGCAAAGGCCCATGACTGATTTGGCGGACCCCCGGGTTGCGGCTCTCATTGTTGCTTGCGAAAAGGGCATGAAAGAACTGTTGCATTCCCCGGGTTCAGATGTTTTCTTTTATGCCAGCAATGGCCATGGCGTTTGGGAAGCTGTCTCTGCCAATTTGGGTTCTGATCAACACAGTTTATTGATTGCAGGTTCAGGACACTTTTCTGATCAGTGGGCCCTCCAAACAGAAAGCTTAGGTCTTTCCGTTCTTCGAACGCCGCATCAAGAGGGCCAAAGAATTGATGTGTCGGCGATTGAAGCCATGCTGAAGGCAGACACACATCACCGAATCTCTGCTGTCATGGCCGTTCACACTGACACCGCCAGCGGCATCACCAGCGACTTAATGGCCATTCGACAGGCCATTGACCGTACGAAGCACCCTGCTCTTTTTGTCGCCGACATCGTTGCCTCATTGGGTGCAACACCTTTTGACATGGATGCATGGGGCGTGGATGTTTGCTTAGGCAGCTCACAAAAGGGGTTGATGATGCCGCCGGGCTTAGGCTTCGTTGCGACCAATGCCAAGGCACTCAATTGGTCTAAGGAGCACGCAAAACCGCGCTTTTATTGGAGTTGGTTAGAACGCAAAACAGACAATCAGTCTGCTAAATTTTGCGGCACCCCACCCTTGGCACATTTGGCTGGACTGGAGGTTTCATTGGGCCTGTTAAAGGCAGAAGGACTCGAAGCCGTGTTTGCACGTCACAAGCGTTTGGGAGGCGCTGTTTTGGCAGCCGTTCATGAATGGGCAACAGCCGGCGCTCTCAAACTTCATTGCCAAGATCCTGATGGTTTTTCGACTTCAGTCACTGCCATAGAGGTCAAGTCTGGCATTGATCCAGAAGCTTTACGAGTTGTTGCGCGAGAAAAGTTTCAAGTGGCCATGGCGGGCGGTCTTGGAGCCCTAGCAGGTCGAGTCTTTCGCATTGGCCATCTAGGCGACATGAATGAACCGATGATTTTGGGCGCCTTGGCGGGCATTGAGGCAGCCATGACGGTGGAAAAAATACCTCATGGCACAAGTGGCTTGCGGGCAGCTATTGCCTATTTGGCAGAACACACCCCATAAGACATCAAGTTTGAATGCTTAGCTTTGTGGCTTCAGGTACGCCTGCATTTCAGATTCGTTTGGCAAAAATAAAACAATGCAGGCGCCCAAAGCTGCGACACCCGTTAATCCCACCATCAGCTGGGTAAAGCCCGCCATTTTCACCACGGGACCCAAAAAGTAAACGGCCAAAGAACTGATACCAAACGAAATGGCCAAGCGGGTTCCACTGACACGTGATCGCATGGCGTCATCGATATAGCGAACCACCATCGTGTCATTGAAGGGGATGGAACCAAAGACCATCACCATGTAGCCAATGGCGGCCGCATACCAAGCCCAACCCGTGCTTTGCGATGCCACACCAAACATCACAATTTGCAAGCTAAGGATGACAAAAAACATGGGTTTCACAGGAAACACATCGAGCAAGCGACCTACCACCAGTTGCGCCAAAGATGCGACCGCATAAACACCGGCCAGTAACATTCCCAAGCTGGAAGGGTCGTTCACAAGGCCTGATAAGCGTTCAGTCAACAATTGTGCGTTGCCATTGGTTGTGATGTTGAATAACAAACTGGTGGTGGTCGATGTGGCAACCATCACCCAAAATGTTCGCAGGGCCAAATTAGGGGGGAGCTGAATGGACGCAATTTTCTTTTTAGCGGGAGCGCCAGACTCAGGAGGGGCCGTTATTGCAAATACCACCCCGCACAGAATCGACACGATCCCTGGCACGATGAAAGCGACTCGCCAGCCTTCCCAAGCCACCAAAAAACCCGTTGAAAGTGCGGCCACAGCAATGCCCAAATTACCGGCCAAGCCATTGATACCGATGGTGAACCCGGGCCGTTCCGCTTTTTGAACCAACATGGGAATGCCAACAGGGTGGTAGATGGCTGAAAAAACACCCAAAACTGTCAGGGCACCCGCCATTTGCATCGGATTTTGTGTCATAGAAACGCCAATCGCAGAAGCGCCCAAACCAAAGAAGAAGATCACCATCATTCGACGTCTTCCCCATAAATCACCCAGTCTGCCTGCGGGAATGGCGCCCAAACCAAACATTAAAAATGCCCCCACAGTAAAGGGCATCATGTCCTCCCACCGACCCACCCCAAAATCTTGCGCGATTGAACTGACTGCCGTTGCGAAGATCAGCAAAAACAAATGGTCTAGGGCGTGACCCACATTGAGCAACAGGGATGGAATAAAGGGCATAGGATAAGTAGCTTTGGTTGAGCCTGAATTAAACCCCGAAATCACAAACTGTGCTCAGGTCAATAGACCCATAATCAAGGGAATATCCTGTGCTCAAAAGTCCAAAATTCACCTAGGCTACGGGTTTGTTTTTGACAAAGAGGAACTCACCATGGCATCGACACGCATTCGCCCACCTTATTCAGTGTTTTCCGCACTGGCAATTTCACTGGGGCTGGCAAGCACCCTCTTCACAGCGCCAGCAGCAATGGCGCAAGCCTTTCCAAACAAGCCCATCCGACTGGTCTGCCCCTTCCCGCCAGGCGGCGCTGTGGACATTGCCTCTCGCGCCATTGCACTTGAGCTTTCCAAAAACTTAGGCCAACCCGTCACCGTTGACAACAAACCAGGTGCGGGTGGCAACATTGGTGGTGCTGATGTCGCACGCTCTGCACCGGATGGCTACACCTTGTTCATGACCACCAGTGGCATCCAAGGGATCAACCCAGCGCTTTATGCCAAGATGCCATTCGATCCCAACAAAGACCTCGCACCCGTTGCTGCGCTGGTCTCACTCAACAATGTCTTGGTCCTCCATCCATCCGTCAAGGCCAACAGTGTTGCTGAAGTCATTGCTTTGGCAAAGTCGCAACCCGGCAATATCAATTACGCTTCCAGCGGCAGCGGTACCAGTATTCACATGTCTGGAGAAATGTTCAGATCCCTGACCAATGTGTCATTGACACACATTCCCTACAAAGGTAGCGCTCCCGCATTGAATGACTTGCTGGGCGGCCAAGTGATGATGATGTTTGACAACATCCCCTCTGCAATCCCGCATATCAAGTCTGGCAAATTGAGGGCTCTGGCCACCACAGGCGCCAAACGTGACCCCCTTCTGCCTGATCTTCCGACCATTGCAGAGTCTGGTGTTACAGGTTATGAGTCTGGGGTTTGGTTTGGTTTGGCGGTGCCTGCCAATACACCTCGAGAAATTATTGCGCGTTTGAGCACGGAGGCTGTCAAAGGCACAAAGTCACCCGAGTTTGTCAAACGCATGACTGATTTGGGGTACATCATAATGGGCTCAACTCCTGAGGTGATGGCTGAAATGAACAAAGCTGAAGTCCTGCGCTGGGGGCCGATCGTCAAAGCTTCAGGTGCTAAAGCTGACTAAAACTGACTAAGGCGATTGCGATTGCATACTCAGAGAGTTACTTTCCTAAATGAATTCTGATTTAAAAATTCTTTTCCATGGCGCTAACGCTGCAAACTTCCGCCATGGCATTGAAGGCTTACTTCATCGGCCGCATCACATTGTCTCGGTCTCTCAGGCCTTAGATTTACCGGGTGAAAAAGCGCATTTTGAAACGGCCGATGTGGTGGTGGGCATTGCTCTGAATTCCGCCATGCCCAAGCCGCTTCAAATGCGGCTTTTGCAGGCGCCTGCTGCTGGCACTGATGGTATACAGCGTGACTGTATGCCGGCTGGAAGTCAGTTGGCCAACTGCTTTGGTCACGAAAATGCCATTGCTGAATATGTGATGGCCGCTCTGTTGAACAGACACGTGCCACTGCACGATGCCGATCAAGCTTTACGTCAAGGTGAGTGGCGTTATTTTGCAGGACGGCCCGGCGCCTTGAGAACTGAATTGGGATCGCAAACGATGGGCTTGCTTGGCTTTGGGCACATTGCAAAAACGCTGGCCCATCGCGCCAAAGCTTTTGGTATGAGAGTGGTGGTCGCCAATCGAAGTCCCGTGAACAGCGACGACGTCGATCAAAGCTTCGGCTTGAAAGACCTGCATGCCATGATGGGGGCTTGTGATGTCGTCGTTGTCACGCTTCCCTTAACCGAGACTACCCGCGGCTTGGTGGACGCACAAGCCATTGCCGCTATGCGCTCTGAGGCCGTCATTGTGAACGTTGGTCGCGGCCCGGTCATTGATGAATTTGCTCTTTTTCATGCCTTAAAGAATCAGACCCTAGGCGGCGCGATTGTAGATACGTGGTATCAATATCCCACAGTAGAAACTACCGCCTGCGCACCTTCGCAATTTGACTTTGCCAGTTTGAAAAATGTACTGATGTCACCGCACATGTCGGGCTGGACAGAGGGTACCGTGCAACGCAGAAAGCAAACCATTGCAGACAACATCAATCGGCTGAGTGAAGGCAAAGCGCTACTGAATGTTCTTTGATGGATGCATTCGTGTGATACAAAGTGCACCCCCTAAGCACTTTGTCTTGCGATAATTTCAAAGCCCAAATCCAGTTGGTGTCGTTCAGGCTTATGGCCCTGAATCAATTGAAGCAACATGTTTGCAGCGGCCTCCCCTACCTGCGCGCGAGGGGTTCTCACTGTCGTCAGTGGCGGCCACATTTGATCACTGCCTGTTAGATCATTGAACCCCGCGATGGCCACTTGTTGAGGAACCGATACGCCCAATCGCATGGCCGCCATGAGTGCCCCCTGTGCCAAGTCATCATTGCAAAAAAAGATGGCATCCACTGCCGGGCTTTGCTTCATGATTTGCTCGAACATCAAACCACCCAAGGCCAATGAAGAGGCTGAAGGATTGAGCCATTCCAAGCTTGGATCGTAGAGATTGGCCGCCTTGAGCGCTTTGCGCCAACCCAGAAGCCGCTGCATCACGCGAGGGTCAAGTTGAGCTGCCGCAAAAACAATGCGCTTTTTTTGTCGACTCAACAAATATTGCGTCATGCGCTCGCCTGCATCAGTTTGTCTAAATCCCACGCAATAAGCCTCATGATCGGCTTGCTCTGGCAGGTCCATTAAATGAACACAAGGCACCTCACTTCGGGCCATCAATTTTTGAGTGGCTGGGCTGTGGTCTAAACCGGTGATCAACATGCCAGCGGGGCGGTGATGCAACTGCTCCCTTAGCAACTGCTCCTCTTCGCTGGCGTTGTAGTGAGTGACGCCCATCAGAGTTTGATAACCTGCAGCACGCAATGTTCTCTGCGCGGCTTCGAGCAAGTCGACAAATAATGTATTGGACAAAAGCGGAATCAGAATGGTGACGTGATCACTGCGTTTTGAGGCCAACGCCCGGGCCGCAGGATCTGGTACATACCCCAGTTGATCCGAAACCGCTAACACTCTGGCCACAAGTTCAGGATCGACCGCCCGCTCACCTCGCAATGCGCGCGATACGGTGCTTGGGCTGACACCTGCCGCCCTGGCCACATCATGAAGCGTCATTCGCCCCGTTGAACGATGACCTTTGGGTCGATTCAAAAGACTTTTCAAGGGTTTACCAGTATCGGATTAATTGAGGTTTTAGTTAGGATAGCGCTATCCAAGATATTTAACGACATAAATTTCTTCTGAAGAGATCTCGGTTTCCCTAATAGAAAATAAAATTGAAATCTCAAAATATTTTTCCATTTTTGGACAGCGCTGTCCGAGCCCCTTCAATACCAGTCCATTTTGGCTGACATGCCCCTAGAAATTCATTCACTGCGAATCATTGTCATGGGCGTCTCCGGCTCTGGCAAAACAACCCTTGCAAAAGGGCTTTCGCTGGCATTGGGCTTGCGCATGAAGGATGGCGACGAACTTCACCTGCCCGAAAGCATCGCCAAAATGAGTGCTGGCATTTCGCTTGAAGATGCAGACCGCTGGCCGTGGTTAGATCGAATCTCCAAATACCTTGTCACTGACGAACAAATCGATGGCCACTCCCTGCTTGAAAAACCCGAATGCGATCGAGGCGGCATCGTGGCTTGCTCTGCCCTCAAGCAAATTTATCGCCATCGGATTCGCCAACAGGCCGGACCGGTCATCTTTCTTTTCTTAGATGGCAGTTCCGATTTAATTCGATACCGCATGCAACAACGTCAGGGGCATTACATGCAAGCAGGCTTGCTGGACAGCCAGTTACAAACCCTTGAGAAACCCAACAGTGATGAGCTGGATGTGATCACCCTCAGCATTGACCAGCCTGTTGAAAAGATACTTCTGCAAGCAATTGAGCGGCTGAATCAATCACGTCCGGCGAACACTTTGCCATCATCCCTTCTGTCTTCCACCTTTTAAACCTAATAGGACACTCATGTTCATTCGATGCGCATTTTTCCAAGGCAATGTCAAACCCGGCATGGAGCAAGCCTTTAACAACTACATCCGCAAGGAGCTGGTTCCGCTCTGGACTCGCTTTCCAGGCGCGCAAGAAGTTCGCGTTCTTAGACAGGTCGAAAGCGATGTGACAGAGCCTCACTTCGGCATGGTGCTATCAGTGCGCTACCCCACACGCGAATCAATCGAGATTGCCTTGGCTTCAGAAGTGCGCATGAAAAGCCGTGAGGTTTCAAAAGACCTTATTGCCATGTTTGATGGTACCGTGTTTCACACAGTTTTCAGCGCCGATGAGTATGCGCTGCCCACCAATTAATTTTTTCAACCACGTTAAAACCACAGGAGACTCAACCATGAAAATTTCTCGCATTCTCGTCGCTTGCTTAATCGCCAGCATGGGCTCGGCTGCATTTGCCGCCAAGTTCAACCTGAAAATGGGCCACGCTGTGAACACCACAGACGGTCAACACGCAGCAGCCATGAAACTGGCTGAGCTGGTTAAACAACGCACCAATGGTGACGTTGAAATCACCATCTTCCCCGCCAACCAATTGGGCAACGATGCCGCTATGATCAATGGTGTTCGCGGCGGCACCATCGATATCGTCTCAAGTGGCGCTTCCAACTACAACGGCATTGTTCCCAACACAGCCGCCATGGAATTGCCCTTCGTCTTTCGCAGCGCGCAACATGCCTACACAGTTTTGGACGGCGCTATCGGCACCGGTGTTTTGAACGAGCTGGCACCTCACAGCATGAAGGGCTTGGCTTATTGGGAAAACGGCTGGCGCGCATTCACCAACAACAAACGTCCTGTGAACAAGCCAGAAGACTTGAAGGGTTTGAAGATTCGCTCTACGCCCAACCCCTATCACATTCAAGCTTTCAAATTGTTGGGTATGAACCCTTCGCCCATGCCGATTGCCGAGCTTTACACTGCATTGGAAACCGGTACCTTTGATGCACAAGAGCATCCCATCAACGTCACTTGGTCTTCTAAATTTTACGAAGTTCAAAAGCACCTGACTGTGAGCAACCACGTTTATTCGCCTTTGATTTTGGCCATGAACAAAGCCAAGTTTGATTCTTTGCCTGCCAACTACCAGACCATTGTGGTGGAATCAGCCCGCGAAGCTGCCAAGTTCCAGCGCAGCTTGAATGCATCCAATGCCGGTAAAGTGGTTGCAGACTTGAAAAAATCAGGCATGCAAGTCATTGAGAATGTGGACATGGCACCCTTCCAGAAAATTGTGTCTGCAGAAATTGCCAAGACTTTTGGTGAAAAGAATGGTCCTGCTTTGTTGCAAGCCATCGAAAACACCAAGTAATTTGTGCTTTCAAAGCCCTCTTCTCCTTGGAGGAGGGCTTTTTAATTTTTGCTTCTCATGAAAAAAATAAACGATCTGTTCTTTCGACTCGCCGAATTCACCTTGGTCGTCATGTTGTCCGCCATGGTGATCATGGTTTTTGGCAACGTCGTTTTGCGATATGGTTTTAACGATGGCATCATCAGTTCGGAAGAATTGTCGCGCTTCTTATTCATCTGGATCACATTTTTGGGCGCCATTGTCACCATGCGTGACAACGCTCATTTAGGACTTGACTCTCTGGTTCGCAAGCTCAGTCTGCCTGGTAAAAAAATTGCATTTGGTATTTCAAATTCATTGATGCTCATGTGCTGTGTGCTCATGTTTTATGGCACTTTCAAACAGCATGGCATCAATGCCACCACCCGATCAGGCGTGACTGAACTCCCCATGAGTTGGGTCTATGGTGTGGGTTACGTCACCAGCATTGCCATGGGTCTCATGATCATTGGCAAATTGGTTCGCCTTGCAAAGGGTGATTTCAATGAGGCGGACCTGATTCAAGTCACCGACTCTGAAGAAGACGCAAAACCGCACATGCAAGAGGCCGTCAAATGACCGTCTTTATTTTCATTGCCTCTTTGCTGGGTGCAATGGCTTTGGGCATGCCCTTGGCTTTTTCACTCATCGTCTCGGGTGTGGCACTCATGCTGCACCTTGACAATTTCGACACGCAAATCGTGTCCCAAAATTTAATCAATGGTGCCGACAACTTTCCTTTGATGGCGGTGCCGTTCTTCATGCTCGCGGGTGAGCTCATGAACGCCGGCGGCATGAGCCGACGCATCGTTAACTCAGCCTTGGTATGGGTGGGCCACTTCAAGGGCGGTCTGGGTTATGTGGCCGTTTTTGCAGCGCTCATCATGGCCAGCCTGTCTGGCTCTGCTGTGGCAGACACCGCAGCTTTGGCCGCCGTGCTCATGCCCATGATGCGCGATGCCGGCTACCGCATGGACAGGTCGGCTGGCCTCATTGCGGCAGGCGGCATCATTGCGCCCGTTATCCCGCCCTCCATCGGCTTTATTTTATTTGGCGTGATCGGCGGCGTGTCTATTTCTAAACTGTTCATGGCCGGTATTTTCCCTGGCATTTTGATGGGTGTTGCTTTGCTCATCACATGGTGGATTGTGGCGCGCAAAGACGATGTCAAAGTCTCACCCCGTGTGCCAATGAAAGAA
>Ga0114974_10004466_pt1 | contig 10471 bp, 7 predicted proteins | sample S_130206_EF_Meta_FD_87318 | JGI IMG/M metagenome (GOLD analysis project Ga0114974, IMG submission 87318) | Freshwater microbial communities from Lake Simoncouche, Canada to study carbon cycling - S_130206_EF_MetaG | ecosystem: Environmental > Aquatic > Freshwater > Lake | place: Lake...
AGGGCAAGGCGGTATCCAGGCTCGGGTCATGCGGTTCGCTGCCGATAGCGGTGGGATAGAGCAGCACCTCCGCGCCCATCAGGGTCATGGCACGCGCGGCTTCCGGGTACCATTGGTCCCAGCAGATACCCACGCCGAGGCGGCCAAAACGCGTGTCCCACACCTTGAACCCGGTGTCGCCGGGACGGAAATAGTACTTCTCCATATAGCCGGGCCCGTCCGGAATATGGCTTTTGCGGTAAATTCCCAACAGCGATCCATCGGCGTCGGCCATGACCAAGCTGTTGAAATAGTGCGGTCCCTCACGCTCGAAGATCGAGATCGGAATCACTACGCCGAGCTCTGCCGCCAGCGGGGCCAGGGCGGTGACGCAGGGGTGTTCTCGCCAGGTCGCGGCGGTGGAGAACCATTGCTCCTCCTGGGCGACGCAGAAATAAGGGCCCTGGAACAGCTCTGGCGGCAGGATCACCTGCGCGCCCTTGGCCGCCGCCTCGCGGATCAACTCGGCGGTGCCGGCGATATTGGCCTGAATATCCATGCCGTAGCTGGCTTGGATGGCGGCGACGCTGATCCTGCGGGCCATCAGACCGGCTCCTGCTGGGTGATGCAGTGGAACGAGCCGCCGCCGGTCAGGATTGCGGTCGAGGGCAGGCCGATCACCTGCCGTTCTGGGAACAGGCTCTGGAGAGCCTCGACCGCGAAGTCGCCTGCCGCTGTGCCATATTGCGGCACGATCACTGCGCCATTGGCGATGATGAAGTTCATATGGCTGGCGGGCAGCACCTCGCCATCCGCGTCGATCAGCCGCCCGGGCGAGGGAATGCGCACAACCTTCAGGGCGCTGCCGCGCGCGTCGGTCATGCCGCTCAGCGCCTTTGCGGCAGCGGCGTAATTGTCGGTATTGGGATCGTCCATGCCAAACCCCAGTGGGCAGACCACCACGCCCGGTGCCACGAACCGCGCCACGTTGTCGATATGGCCGTCGGTATGGTCGCAGCGCAGGCCACGGTCGAGCCACAGCACGGTGCGTGCGCCCAGCGACAGCCCCAGCGCACGTTCGGCGTCAGCCTCGGTCCAGCCCTTATTGCGGTTGTCATTGAGCAGGCACTGACGTGTGGTCAGCACCGTTCCCAGCCCGTCGTGCTCGATAGCCCCGCCTTCAAGAATAAAGTCATTGGCGATCAGCGGCACCCCGGCGGCGGAAGCAATCTGGCCCGCCACCGCGTCGTCGCCCTCAAGATCGTACTTGCCGCCCCAGCCGTTAAAGCGGAACGAAACCGCCGCGGGCGATCCCTTATCATGAACGAAGATCGGCCCGGTGTCGCGCAGCCAGATGTCGCCAAATTCTCCGCGCACGATCTCTACGGTGGTGTCACTGAGCAGGCGCTCGGCGGCGGCCTGAGCGTCATCGCCGCGCACCAGCAGCCGCACCCGCTCAGCCCCAGGACCCGCCAGCGCCCGCGCCAGGGCCGAAACCTCTGCCTGCGCCGGGCCCAAGTCTTCCCGCCACAGCTCCGCGTGGCTGGGGAAACCCAGCCACATCGCCCTGTGAGGGGCCCATTCGGGAGGAACGATCTTAGGCATGACGACGCCAGATGGGCCGCAGCGTTTCCTTCGTCAAGAACGGTATTCGCGAACCGGCTAACATAGGAAAGGGGCGGCCCATCGCTGGACCGCCCCTATTTCGTCCTAAAACTTGCGTGGGGCTTAGAATTCGTAGCGCAGGCCGACCTGCAGGTACCACAGCGACAGCGCGTTGTTGCGCGTCATGGGGATGCTGATCGGGACCTGAGAGTAGCGGTAGCGCGGGCAAGCCGCACTGGTCACCGGGACGGCCACGCCGGCGGCGTCGGCGCAGCTGACGCGGGTCATGCCGGTGACGTCTGCGTACTCCTGCACCTTGCCCCAATCGCGATCGATCAGGTTGAGCAGGTTGCGGACGTCGAACACCAGCTTCAACTTATGGCCCTCGAACACAGACGGGAGCTCCTGGCTGTACTGGAAGTCGACCCGGTTTATGTCCTTGTTGGTGTTCGAATATTTCTGGATCAGCGCGCCGTTCTTCAGCCCGAACTGCGTCGCGTAGCGCTTGAAGTTGTCGTAGTCGGCCTTGGTGTTGAAGGTCACGAGCCCGACGTTAAGGTCGTCGGTGTTGGAGTCACCCGCGAAGTCCGGAACGTAGAGCGCCTGGGCGGTTTGGTTCACCCCGAACACCGGACTGCGGCCGGCGGCGGCGTCAGACATGCTGAAGCCGAACGGACGACCCGACTGACGTTCCGCGAACAGGGTGAAGCGGCTTTCGTTGTCGCCGAAGAACTCCTTGCGGAAGCCCAGTTCGAGCTTGAAGCGCTTATCGATCGCGTCAACCGAACGACCGACGTAAGAACGGTTCGGGTCCATATAGGCTGGTACCGAGCCATAGAGCGACCCGGCGGTGGTGCCGAAGCGCAAGCCGGGGCCCATGTCGGTGGCTTCCGTGTGGCCGTAGCTGAAGCCGAAATCACCGCCCCAATCCCACGAGCGGGAAACCCCGACCGCGTAGGACATGCTGGTACCCTTATCGACGTTGGTCACGATGAGGTCGCGGTTGGCGCCGAGGTTGACCGATTGCTTGCCCGGTACTGCGCCCAGGCCGTCGTAGCGCAGACGGCCGTCCGGCAGGGTTTGCATCACGCCGTTGATCACCAGCGGCTGAGCCTTGCCGTCGTAGTAGGTGATTTCGTCGTTGGCCCGGGTGCCGATGAGGTCGCCCTGGATGGTCCAACCGAACACCCGGTAACGGGCGCCCATGAAGGCCTTCCACTGCGAGGGTAGCTTGAAGCTCGGCGATAGCGCGATCACTTCGCTGGTGGTCGGGATGCCGACGCCGCCGCCTGGGCCTTGCTGTAGCGTTTTCACCGCTTGCGGCAGGGCATAGCCGAACTGCGAGTAGGTGTTGAGGTTGTTCAGGGCTGCCGCGCCGATCGCCTGAGTGAAGCCCGCGGCACCGGTTTGTTCGATGAAGTCAACGCCGTTGGGCGCACGCTGAATGATGACGTTCGAGGTGAGGTAACCGGTGTTATTGTAAGGCGTTCCGGTCAGAACGTCCGGCGTGCCGCCCGCGAATAGTCCAGCGCCCGCGTTTGCGGTGAAGTTGGCGGTCGGCTTCCACTCCACTGCGAAGCGCGGCTGTACGTTGTGCAGGCCGTCGATGTTGGTGGTGTTGGGGAAACCCTGACGCGCTAGGAAGTTGGGGTTCAGCGTCGGCTTCTTGTCGAGGATGTACCAGTCATAACGGATGCCTGCGGTCGCCTTGATGGTTTCGGTGATTTGCAGGGCGTCTTGGAAATAGACGGCATTGGTCCAGGAGTCGTAGTTCAACGCCGCGTCGAGCGGATTTCCGCTGACCGCGTTTGTGTAGGAAAGGGCGGCGGCGCTACCGGCCGTGAAGTCGGCAATAGAGTCGAAGGTATAGACGCCGTCAGACCCGGGCACGAAGATGTTGAACGCGTCAGCGTGGCGGGCCTGGGCGCCAAATTTGAACAGGTGTGTGCCCCAGGTGTACTCAGCTTGGGCTGAGAAGCGGGATTCCTGCATATCGAGCGAGTTGGCGTGGCGGAACTGGTCCGGGCCGAAGCGCATCGACGCGTTGCCGGTCTGGCAGTTGGTCGTGCTGCCGTAGATCCGGTCGGAGGCCGGGGCGAGGCAGACATACACGTCGGAGAAGTTTTGGCCGCCGGGAGGCATCTGGCCATTACGGTAGTCACGGTAGGTAGCCCTCAGGTTGGTCGAAAGGGCGTCGGTCCAGCGCGAGTTGATTTCCAAGGTCGTAGCGACGTCCTTGTTCGACTGCGCGTACCAGTGCGAATTTAAGGTAGCGGATGCGGTGCCCATGTCGGCGCGTGCGACGCTGCTGGCGAACGCCGACCGGTACGTCAGGTTGGCCCGGTGGTTGTCGTTGATGTTCCAGTCGAGCTTGGCTGAATACTTCTTATCAGACACCGGTTGAGTGTTGAGGATCGAGCCAACGTCATAGTCGCTGGCGTATCCGTTGTTGTAGGTGTTGATGACGCTGTCCACCTGCGCCTGGGTCACCACTGGATTGAAGTTATTGGCTAGGCCCTGGCCGGTGACACCGAACAGGGTGGGGTCGGTCGTCTCGTACGTTTCATAAGACAGGGCGAAGAACAGCTTGTCCTGGACGATCGGGCCCGACAGGAAGCCGCCGAAGCTGCGCTGGGTCACCACCGGTGCTACACGGACGCTACCGATGTGTTTTCCAATCATTCCTTCATTTAGATAGTTGACGAAGGCTGAGCCGTGCATCGTGTTGCTGCCGGACTTCAGCACGAGATTTATGGCGCCGCCGGTGAAGTCCCCATTTTCCACATCGGTTGGAACGGCCGCTATGATCACTTGTTGCACGGCGTCGATGTTGACCGGGCCGCGGTTGGTGGTCAGGCCGCCCTGGGCCAGGCCGTAGTTGTCCTGGGCCGACACGCCGTCGACGGTGATGCGGTTGAAGCGCGGGTTGGAGCCGGCGATGGAGATGCCGCCCTGGTTCGCGCCCGAGCGGGCACCGGACACGTCCTGGCTTACCAGGGCGTCGCGGCGGGCGATATCGCGCACGTCGCGGGTAATGGTGACGACGCTCTGGATGTCATCGGCGCTCAGGACCGTCTTGGGCCCTTGTGTGTTGTCGCGGCGGCCGGCGACCACTTCGACGGCAGCGACTTCTTCGACGGGCGCACTCAAGTCGGCGGCGAAATCAACGGTCTTGCCGAGGTCAACGAAGATACCACTGTAGGCGCGCTTGCCGATCGTGATGGTGTAGGGACCGCCGACCCGCAGGCCGCGGGCGTCAAACACGCCGTCGGCGTTGGTCGCTGTGGTCCGCCGGGTACCTGACGGCTCGTGCAGGATCGTGATGGCGGTGTTGGCGGCAGGAGCGCCTCCCGACATCACGGAACCGTGCAGGCCCCCGCTGGTTTCCTGCGCATAGACCGCGGTGGACATGGCGACGGCGAGCGTCATGAGGCCCGCGCCGAAGGCGAGCCGTTTCATTAAGTGCATTGAGTATCCCCTCTCAAACGCGGACATCGCGGCGGAACACAGGTCGCGAAAAGGACATGCGTGTAAGGGTAGAGTTTCATAGTTTGGTGACGATTCCGCAACGCCGTCGTCTCAAATGAACGAATAGTTATTGAACTGCGATAATTTTGATCATTTCTGGCGCTATGGCGCTAGCCTGATGATGCCGTTGCGCATTGGATTTGATGGCAAAATCGGCAAATAGGGGCAGTACGGCGCTGAATTCGACGAAAACCGCAAAACATGCGCACCGCGATGCGGCGTTGCAACAATCGGCACCGGATTCGCACCTGAAGCTCGCGCTTTCGATGACAGTGGCGGCCTGCGTACTGCGGCTGATCGTCCTGTTCGTGACCCCGCTCGAACTGCACCCCGACGAGGCGCAGTACTGGCTTTGGTCGCAGCATCTGGACCTTGGCTATTTTTCCAAGCCGCCGCTGATCGCCTGGCTCATTGCCGCCACCACCGCCATTGGCGGCGATACCGAACCTTGGGTGCGGCTAAGCGGGCCGTTCATGCATGCCGCCGCTGGTCTGTTCCTGTTCTTCACTAGCCGCCGGCTCTATTCGCCCGCCGTCGGCCTGCTGGCCTGCGCCCTCTACACCCTGATCCCCGGCGTACAGCTGTCCAGCCTGGTCATCAGCACCGACGCGCCGCTGCTGGCCCTGCTGTCGGCGGCCCTACTGGCCTATGTATCCCTGCCCAAACAGGTAGAACCACGTTCCGTCGGCATCGCCGCCCTGATGGGCGCGGCCGTCGGCGCGGCGGCCCTGGCCAAATATGCCGCCGTCTATGCCTTGATCGGCATCGTCGCTCATCTGCTGATCGACAAGGCGGCGCGACGCGCCTGGAGCCCCGCTGTGGCAGCGGCCTTCCTCGGCACCTTCGCGCTGTTACTAGCCCCCAATCTGGCCTGGAATGCCGACCACCATTTCGCCACCGTCACCCACCTGGCCTCCAACGCCAACTGGACCCGGGGACGGATGTTCAACCCGGACGAACTGGGCGAATTCCTGCTGAGTCAGCCCGGCGTGTTCGGTCCCCTACCCGCCCTGTTGCTGGTCGCCGGCCTCCTCCTGTTCCGTGGCCGTCTGCAGGCCGCCGACCGATTGCTGCTGTGCTGGGCGGCACCGCCGCTACTGATAGTCTCGCTGCAGGCCTTGCTGTCGCGTGCAAACGCCAACTGGGCCGGTGCAGCCTATCCGGCCCTTGCCCTGCTGCTAGCGGCCTGGCTGATGCATTGGCGCAAGACGATTTGGGTGGCGGCCGTGCTGGGTACCCAAGGCGCGATTGCCCTGTTATTCCTGGTCTGTGTGGTAAGGCCCGATATCGCCGACCGGCTAGGCGCATCCAACAGCCTCAAGCGCAGCCGAGGCTGGGCCGCGACCGTGCAGAGCCTCGTCGAGCGATCCCGTGAAGAGCAGGTCGGTCAGCGCCTGTCGGCCGTGACGGTCGATGACCGCTTTCTGTTCAACGCCGCAGCCTATTACGGGCGCAGCTATTTTGGCCATATGGGTGCCCCGCCCCTGACCATGTGGGTGCGCGGCGTACAGCCCAACAGCCAGGCCGAGACCGAAAACCCGCTGACCATCGGCGAGGGCCAGCGCGTGCTGGCTGCCAGCTATGAGGGTCAGTTCGCTGAGGAGATGGCCTTGGATTTCATGGCCGTTACGGGTCGGGAATTATCCAGTGTGCGGCTGGATCATCAGCACAACCGCCGCATGGGCCTCTTTATCGGCGAGACCTACGCCCGCGCGCCGCGCAACCCCGCCACCGGCATTCAGTACGGATTTACGCGCGGCGGCCGGCGCATCGCCCCGAACGGAAAACCCTAGGCAGAGGCCTTAGGGGTTGCGGCCCCAAACCCGCACCAGACGCGCATCCCGGCCACAGCCCTGGCGATAGCCGTTGTAACGCAGGCTGTTCGTCTCGGAGAAATTGCGGTGGTACGCCTCCGCGTCATAGAAGCGGCTGGCGTTGACGATCAGTGTTTTCATGATGCCAGACTTCAGCTTGGCGGCCCATTTCGCGCGAGACGCTTCGGCGATGGGGCGTTGGGCCGGGGTGACAAAAACTGCAGGCCGATAGGATGGACCGCGGTCGCAGAACTGCCCGCCATCATCGGTCGGATCGACCAGGGGCCAGTAGCGGTCAAGCAACTGAGCATAGCTGATCTTGCTAGGATCATAGGTGACCCGCACCGACTCATAGTGGCCGGTGGTTTCCCTCACCACGTCTTCGTAGCCGGGGTTGAGCAGGGTGCCGCCGGTATAACCGCTCATGACAGCGGTCACGCCGACAATGGCCTTCATGTCGTGTTCCATGCACCAGAAGCAGCCGCCGGCGAAGATCGCATGTTCGCTATTCGATGACGGCTTGGGAGCCGGTTTGGCTGCCTGCGCTAGCGCTAATCCTGGCAGACCCAGGCCCAAGGCCAGACACAGGGTCAGGAAAAGACGGCGCATGTTCGCTCCTAGGTAATGGCCACGGTGAACGCGAATTGCGTCTTTGCCGTGATCTCTTCGACGGTAACGTCGGGGGCCAATTCGAGGAGGACGGGGGCATGGGTGCCGCGCGCGAGGTCGAACACCCCCAGCTCCGTGATCACCATGTCGACCACATTGGCACCGGTGAGCGGCAGCGAGCACTCGGTGACCAGCTTGGACGCACCGGTCTTTTCGCAGTGCTCCATGACGACCACCACGCGACGCACGCCGGCCACCAGGTCCATAGCCCCGCCGGGGCCCTTGACCATCTTGCCGGGCACCATCCAGTTGGCCAAATCGCCGTTGGCCGCTACCTGCATGGCACCCAGGATCGCCATGTTGATATGGCCGCCCCGGATCATGCCGAAGCTGTCGGCGCTGCTGCAGTAGGAGGTCTCGGGCAGTTCGGTGACGGTCTGTTTGCCGGCGTTGATCACGTCCGGATCGGCCTCGCCTTCATAGGGGAAGGGACCGGTCCCCAGCATGCCGTTTTCGCTCTGCAGGATGAGGTTGACGCCCTCGGGGAGGTAGTTGGCCACCATGGTCGGGATGCCGATGCCAAGGTTCACATAGAAGCCGTCTTTCAGCTCCTTGGCGGCGCGCATCGCCATGCCTTCGCGGGTCCAGGCCATTAGGCTGCTCCTGCCGTCTCCGGCCGCGGCCGGGTGTAAAGTTTCTCGATCCGCTTAGGGTAGGCTTGGCTTTCGACCACCCGGTCCACGAAGATGCCGGGGGTGTGGATGTTGTCGGGCCCCAGGGTTCCGGTCTCGACCAGGTGCTCAAGCTCGGCCACCGTGGCCTTGCCCGCCGTGGCCATCATCGGATTGAAGTTCCGGGCCGTCTTTCGATAGACGAGGTTGCCCTCGTGGTCGCCCTTCCAGGCCTTGACAAGGGAAAGGTCGGACACCAACCCCGTCTCCATGATGAAACGTTCGCCGTTGAAGGTGCGTTCTTCCTTTCCCTGGGCCAGGGGCGTGCCCACGCCGGTACGCGTGTAGAAGGCCGGGATGCCCGCCCCGCCGGCGCGGATACGTTCCGCCAGTGTCCCTTGTGGGTTGAACTCGATCTCGATCTTGCCGGTGAGATATTGCTCGGCGAACAGCTTGTTCTCTCCCACATAGGAGCTGATGGCCTTGGCGACCTGGCCTGTCTCGAGCAGCAACCCGAGCGCAGCACCGTCCACACCGCAATTGTTGGAAATCACAGTCAGGTTGCGCACGCCGGAGTCTCTGATGACCGCGATCAGATGTTCGGGCACCCCGCAGATGCCAAATCCCCCGGCCATGATCGACATGCCGTCGAACAACATCCCGTCCAGCGCCTCCTCGGCCCGCGCCCTCGCCTTATCGACCACGTTCGCTTCCCCATCACGACGCCACACGGCGCGTCTTATTAGCGGCACTGGTGACCCTATCAGCGCGCGCGGGTCAAGATGGCAAAGACACCAGGATCGTCTATTCGCTTGAAGTCAATCTGCCGGAGCAACCCCAGCGCTAAGGGGTGTTCCCGAAGTTGCCGGAACCTGCATTCAGGAGGAAACTTGCGCCCATGAACCAGACAGCCAACCTCTCTGCCGCAATTCTGCCGGTCTCCTGCGGGCTCTACGAGGCTGACTTTGAGTGCTTCGCCGCCGAACTGGGCGCCTCTTTCGCCCGCTACGGCTTCGCCGTCGTCACCGACCATGGCCTGGACCAGGGCCGCATCGACGCGGCGATTCGCAGCGCCAAAGACTTCTTCGCCCTGCCCAAACAGACCAAGCTGGACTACATCGCGGGCAACGGCGGGCAGCGGGGCTACGTTGCCTTTGGGGTCGAGACCGCCAAGGGCGCCGAACATTCCGACCTCAAGGAATTCTGGCACGTTGGACGCGATCTGCCCCCGGGCCACGCCTTTCGCGCCACCATGCCTGACAACGTCTGGCCCGCCGAGGTGCCCGCTTTCAAGTCCGCGGAGTCCTGGCTCTATACGGCGCTGGATAGCCTGGGTGGCTGCGTCCTGGAGGCCATCGCTCGATACCTGGAGCTGGATCGGCATTTCTTTGATCCAACCGTGAAGGACGGCAATTCCATCCTACGACTGCTGCACTATCCGCCAGCGCGGTTCGACGGCCCCAATGTGCGGGCCGGGGCGCATGAAGACATCAACACCATCACCCTGCTCCTTGGTGCGGAAGAAGCTGGCCTAGAGGTGCTTGACCGTGATGGCCAGTGGTTGCCGATCAACGCCCCGCCAGGCGCGGTGGTCTGCAACATCGGCGACATGCTGCAGCGTCTGACCAACAATGTATTGCCGTCAACAACGCACCGCGTGGTCAATCCACCGCCGGAGCGGCGCGGGGTGGCGCGCTATTCGACGCCGTTCTTCATGCACTTCGCGCCGGACTACCTGATTAAGACCCTGCCCAGCTGCATCACGCCAGACAACCCTGACCGCTACCCGGTATCGATCACCGCCGACGGGTTCCTGATGGAGCGCTTAAGGGAAATAAAGCTGCTCTGATTCATCCCGGCCGCTTTCTCAAGATCAGCCTGGGATTCTCAAGTTCTGGATCGATCCGGCGATGGCCGAGAACACGCCGGTCAGATTGCTAGAGCTTTGTACATTGTAGAACTTGTCGGCTGAAGTGGCGCAACCCGAGAGCAAGGAGCTCGACCCGCTCGTGACCTCGGAACTGACAGGTTAAGTCAGCGAGCGCGAAAACGCCCCTTACCCGCCCTGCAGTTCAGGCCGCCACGGTCGCCGCCGCCCAATCAGCATGAGCGCCAGCCCTCAAAGTGTGCAGGCCGGGACGGGAGAGCATGTGAGGCTGGGTGTTGAAGGTGTTGTAGATCGCGGCGTGGCTGGAGAGGAACCTTTGGGCTGAGCCCTGGGACTTGAACTTCTGCTGCTTTCGCTCCCGTCGTCGGATGACCAGG
>Ga0114974_10004467_pt1 | contig 10470 bp, 10 predicted proteins | sample S_130206_EF_Meta_FD_87318 | JGI IMG/M metagenome (GOLD analysis project Ga0114974, IMG submission 87318) | Freshwater microbial communities from Lake Simoncouche, Canada to study carbon cycling - S_130206_EF_MetaG | ecosystem: Environmental > Aquatic > Freshwater > Lake | place: Lake...
ATCGATGTTCTCGAGCACGGTATTGATTCTCTGGTATTCAAGCCCCTGTCGGACGGTGAGCGCGCGGGTATTCGTAAGAACCTCAATCTCAAGTCGAGCGACAAGGTGTTCCTGAACATGAATCGCAACTCCCAGCGTAAGCGCCTCGATCTCACCATCATGGCGTTTGCGCGTCTGCTCCAGAAGTTCCCCGATGCCCCTTACCATCTCCTGCTCGTCACAGGTGTCAAGCCCGAGGGCGGCGCGTTCTACCAGCCTCTTCAGATCTACCTCAACGAGCTGGAGCTGCTGGGTCTCGACAACCTGAAGTATGGCACGCGTGTCACGATCGTTGACACGACGGCTCCTCAGGCCTACTTCAACGATGACGCGATCAACCAGCTCTACAATGTGGCAGATGTGGGTATTAACACGTCGGCGGGTGAGGGCTTCGGTCTGTGCCAGCTGGAGCATATGGCCACAGGCGCTCCGCAGGTAGTCTTGGCCCTGGACTGCTACAAGGCGTTTATGAATGACAAGACGAGCGTACAGCTCCCTACGACATCGTATTCGTATCTCCAGATGACGGCGGGTGTGGGTCTCACGGAGTACACCACGACGGCAGAGTCGGTTGCTGAGGGTATGGAGAAGGCGCTGGCGATGTGTGGCAAGGAGACGTCGGAGGCGTGTGTGGCCCTTGCCCGTACTCGCCCATGGTCCAAGATCTGCGACGATTTCCTGGAGTCCGTGATCGCCAAGTAAACTAAAAAACTAAAAAACTATACTATCCGACATTTACACGAAATCGGGGTTCCAGCGACGAAGTTTCTTTTCCAGCATATCTTTGAGAAACCAATTGCGGATAGTCCCGCGAAACGGCGTGGCGTGGCCGTAATCAATGCACCATACAACTCCATCCTTCTCGATGAAGTTGTACGGTGTAATATCAATGTATTCCATATTCCCCTCCTTCAGCAGTTTCTGGAGAATGTAGTGCACCTGCTTCCAGATCCAGGTGGGAATATTGCTGGCGCTGGAGCCGTACTTGTCGGCAAGGGACATCTCGTCCAGATCTAGCATCACCATGTACGAGGTATTGTTTGTATCAAAGATCGGGGGAGCAATATTGAGATCGACAGCCTTCTTCTGGAAATGGATTTCCAGAGGATCGCGAACAGTCTTCATGAATGTGGTGGACGGAGGAACGGGCATTCTGCGTCTGTGTTCTTCCCAAAATAGGGCTAGACACGATCCGTTTTTGTCCACCACGCACGGATGCGTGAGGCAAATAGGAAACTCTCGTGGTAATGCTGGTTAATATCCTCCAGCGTCTCACACATCATCAAGAGATGAATGAGAACAGGGTTCAGACCCGACATGTAAATTGGTTTAGTAACATCCAGCTTGATCTTCCGCTGATACGGTGTAAGATTCTGGTCGCCAATATTTTCAGCCATGAGATCGTAGGTTGCAGAATACGTACCCTGGTAGTCGCCAATGAGGACATCATTACCGTTCTTGAAGCATGCAATGATCATTGGGACAGTCGTATCCTGAGGCAGTTTGGCCAGCATTTCGGGAGCAGGAAGAGTTTTCACGTCAATCGCATTGGACTTTTCCATGTTCTTGTAGGCCACCTTGTTGTAGCGACCATAATGCTCTTCAAATCCCACGATCTTGTAGAATGGCTCGCCCTTATTGGTTTTGGCCCGACGGAGATAGTTCAGGTACGGCTCAAACGATTCCACAAACCGACGTTCCGTGAAGAAGACATATTCGTAAAACACTCCACCAGGCTGGGCACAGTCAATCATATCTGTAACTACTTCCTCATACTTCGGGGGTTCGCGAGATGCTGAAGCCCCCTGTTCCCTAGCAGTTTCCTCGGCGGTTAAGCACGCAGGGTGTTCAATATAGATACGGTCCTGTATAACATCCTCCTTCTTTTGGAAATCGTAGGCATCGTTGAGCCACAGGTACTCAATGGGTAGTTGAATAGACGAAATTGCTTCATTCTGCCGACCAGTGGTGAACACCATCGAGAGAATACGGTCATCGGCCTTACCCTGCATATCAGGCTGGGCCGAAACCTTAGCCCACTGCTTCAAGAGCAGAATCGCCTGGCGAGTAGGAGCAAAATACATTGTGCCTCCCGACGTCTCGAAAATATAGGGATCAAAGCATACATCATCACGGAGATAATTCATGCTTCCGCGGGGATCCACGTTCCATCCGCGGGCCATGAAATCAACCGAGGGCATATCAAAAAGATCAGGGTACCGCTTGATCGTCATGTCTCCATCAATGTAGAGAACTCCACGCCCCTGTGCCCCCGCGGTAAGCAGAGCCTCCTTGATAAACAAAGGTTTGAGGTTAATAGCCAACTGATACTTTCCAGGGAAAGCAAATTCAGGGTACTCTTCCACAATGTAGTTGCATCCCACAGATTTGCACATGTTGATCCATGTATCAATCATATCCTCAAACTTGGTAGCCTCATGCTTCACCTTTCCATCGGCCTTCATACGGATCTCGTTCTGCTTCATTCCCTCCGATACTCGCTTCTGGATATCAGGACGGGCAAGAATAGAATCAACCTTCTTCCTGTCGTATTTCAGGGGATACTTCTTGAGAATGGCGATACGACGCTCCTTGGATATCGTATAAAACTCTTCAGGCTCATCAAACATCCCATCTGCAATCGCTTTTTCAATCGCCTGCTCTTCCTCCTCTTCTTCCCGAATCTCCTCAATGATCTCCTCCTTGATCTGCTCAATGAATTCCCCTGTGCAGGCATAGTTCACACGCTTTCCATCCTTGATCGCTTGCTCTGTCGTCTCGTCGCCGAAGCGGAGGTAGTTCTTGTTGGCATTTCCGCGTCCCCACCAGTAGGTGCACACTACAAACTTACTCTTGGGATTCACAATCACCTGCTTGAGCTTGTGCGACTTGATAATAGCCTGGTAATCCATCTCAGGGACCGCCGCAGGGGTCTCGGCACCTGCACTCTGAACCTGTTCTTTAGGGAATTTACGAGGTGTGCGGGCTTTCCTTCTTCCCCTCGTATGAGCCATTATTCATAAGTAAAGAATTCTATCTTGTTGGTTTTCATCATGCCCAGTTTCAGTAGACGCTCATTGTCTCCAAAGGCCGAATTGTCAAATACTTCATGGGTCTCGGGGTCGTAGAGGAACACGAACTCCTTGACCTTGATACGCTGAAGACGTCGCGACCGCTTCATCACATTGCGGAGATAGGAAGCGTCGCGCTCATCTTTCTTGATATCGGGATTTGAGGCTAGATCTTCTGCCTTTACGGAACTGTCGAAGCGCAGACACTGGAGCAACGGCTTCTCGCGACTGTGGAGTTTACGATGAATCTCGCAGTCTACAGCAGCTTGTTTGATGAGACGCGTAATACCGCTGGTAATCCTCTCTTTTTCGTAAGAAATTTCATAGAGAAACTCGTCGGATGTCATGAACGCTTCGGGAGCCCGACCTGCCGTTTTCATATCGTACTTCTTGGGAGCAGTATCGGCACGACGAGTAGATACAATATTGAACCCTGTAGACGATTTGGCCTGAGCATCAGTGAATACGGAAATGTAGTAGGAAATGCGGATTGTTCGCTCTTCTACAGGTACAACTTCGACGTTGACGGTTCCACCTGCACCCAGAGTCTGGCGAGTGGCGTGAGAACAGAGGCGAATACCGCGACCCATGACCTGATCTGTGCGTGCTGGGTTCCAGTGCGGTTCAGAAATGTGGATACGACGAACATTTTTTAAGTTAATACCTTCGGCACCTGACGCAGTAATCATCAGAACACACAGCAGTTTCTCGCCACCACGTTTGAGAATACTCTCTTTCATAGATTGCACGTGTTCAGGATAAACAGACTGCAGGGTCCGATAATCTTCGTTGAAGATATGGAGCATGATCTCCTTGACCTCCTTCTTCTCTTCGCCTGTATAGAACGCGTATGCTGGCTTCTTGGGATCTAGAGTAGGATCTTCCACATACTTTCCGTCCACTTTCACAATACGGTAAGGCTGGTATCCGTTCGCATCCAAAATAGCACCGATAATTCCAAGTCCCTCTAATTTGCGGTAGTTGGAGTAGATGAGTTGGTTTACTGTTCCCGTTTCCTTAATATTGGCCAGCATCTTCAGCATTTTCGGGGAATACGATTTCAGTCCCTCCTCACGGAGATACTTGTCTGGGTCCAGTCGCAGTTTCTCCAGTACTGCCGCTTTATCGTCGTCGGTTCCAGCAGTATCTTCATTCGTCTCTTCCGCGCTTCCGCGGAGGGCGGAGGGAACGGCATAGTTGCATACGAGACGGGACATCACGCGATAAGTAGAAAAATCTTGATTGAGAGAACTTGGTCCTTTGGCTGATTTACGGGAATCCATCTGAATCTCTTTGTGCCGCATTTCCAGGTAGCGGTTGAACTGTTCATCGGACATCTCAATTTTCTCAATCATTTTATCATCGTCTGTCCGTTTCGGAAGCATGCGTTCATCGCTGCCCTTGTAGTAGGACACGAGACCCTGAATACGTTTCTGGAATAGCATAGCATTCTTGACATCGAGACCATCAATAAACGTATTTACAAATTCCGAGAAGTCAGTAGGCAGACATTCGAGCGCTTCTTTCTGAATGTATTCGCGCGCCGCCAAAACTCCGCCAGGAAACTTGTCTGCAAATGATTTCCGCAGTCCATCCACCCAATCTCCAGCTGTCTTGGACGTCACAGTCTCATCATACTTTACGGCAATGCGATCTCCCGTCTCATTGTAGATAGACTTAAAATGGTTAGGATTGCGAGTCACCATAATCAAGCGCTTCACGCTGTTGAATTCAACAGTATCGACTTCAGGAATGGCTTTGAAAAAGGTCTTCATTCCCGCCTCATCCCATGTAGGCAACTCTTTCACAGGAATCATCAGGCGTTCAATGGGTCCACGTAGCAGGTTAAGGAGAAAGGCAATTTCGTTGGGCCGATTGATGAGGGGAGTTCCTGAAAGAGCCACAACCTTACAATCCTTGGCATAGTAGATGGCATCATAAATCCGCCGACCAATATCAGACTTGTTGATGGCACGCGAAATCAAGTTGTGTGCCTCATCAATGATCACAACACTGTTCTCAAATGTCTTGGACTCTTTTGGATCATCTTCAGGAATCAGGGCTTTCACACTGGTTCCGTTGAGACCGTTGTAGTTAATGAAATTGTAGCGAGAATCGATCAGGTCTTCAATCTGGGCATCAATTCCCTTGCGCGTATCGAGAGGCAGGGTATTGTAATTGGAGGCTTGGTTGGGAACTGTGACAAAATAGCGTCCCTGAGATTTCAGGAACTCGTCAGAAATACCCATGGCGAGAGCGGGCTGCTTATCAGCTTCTGACCGCAGAGTCCGTGTTTCCCAGAAATTGTTCTGGGTATAGATGGGGTCTCCGCACTTCCTGATTTCCTGCCGAAAATTGCTCTGAAGAGAGGCGGGGAGAAGGACAAACACTTTCTTGGTGGACAGGAGGGATTCGGCCACACCAATGGCGGAGCAGGTCTTTCCTGAACCGAGACCGTGGTAAACGAGCAGGCCACGATAAGGACTTTCTAGAAGAAGGTAGTCCCGTACGAGTTTCTGGTATGGCAGGAGTTCGCGAGTGGTTTTGGATGATGTCTGCTGGAGACACAGATCTACACCTTCATCGTCGGCTGACGGGTCATTGCGGTATTTCAAGTATATTCGTGCGATGTAGTCCGCAAATGCCTTGCGGGTAGGCAGAACGAACGCCATTGTATGGAGAACGTAAATAAAATACGATCTTCATACAATGAATTTGGACAGCGATCCTCGAGTATGGATGCTGACGATCTATCTCTTCCTTGTCTCCGCTCTCCTCTACTTCCGCCCTGCCTTGGTGTTTGACGGAGGAAAGGTGAGGGAGTTTGGAACAGGACGGCGAGGAGCCACCGTTTTCCCGCTATGGTGGTGGATTATTTTGCTGGCGGTTGCTTCTTATCTGATCGTTCACTTTTGGATACAACCGTGACCGCGGGAGTTGATTCCTGTGCAGCCTTGATTGTCCGATCATGTTCAGCTTGACGATCCAACATATTCTTCTTAAATTGAGCAGCTTCGTCAATGCTGGCTATACAGACAGCCTTGTGAGAGTTATAGGAAAGCCCGTAGATTCCCGCAATACATCCCAGCGCAATCACATATCCCACAGACACCCACCCTGCATTCTCAGGGTTGGGGTCAAACATCATATAGAATCGGTCAAAATACTGACGCACAATTTCGAACGTGCGAATGATAAACCACGCAAGTGTTGGGTAAATTGCCCAAATAGCTCCTTGAACCGCATTAGCCGACGGATCAACTTTCTCGCAATCATAGAATGTCGCAGCTGAAGAAAATCCAAATCCGAGCAGGAAAAAGAATGCGTAGATGGCGCACCCGAGACCAAAAATAATCAGTCCTTCACGTGGCGTATCAATTGCGAAGATGGCCATGGCGCGTTGTCTTATTACTCTTTCGGAAGACGAACTTCAACGGTTTCCGCAAGGTTGGACAAATCGTTCAGAAGTTGAAGTCGTTGAATGTAGTGTGGACGACTGAGACCAGCGCAATCAGCAAGCGTCTTCCATCCGATCGCCGAGATTTCTCGCTTTTGCATCGTAGTAAAGCGCTGGTGAATGTCAACAGTTTCGGGGGCAGTCAGGATGGCAAGGAAATACTTGTGGCGGTAGAGAATGTTGTTTGTTCCATGAAATGTTTCCTCCAGTTGAAGACCTGACACAACCGTATACGCTGACCGCGAAATGTTTGTTTCCTCAAAGAATTCACGCTCCGCACACCCTTGGTCACTCTCGCATTTCAGACGACGACCTTTCGGAAATCCCCATTCAGGTTCCGTATACACCGAATTCACTTCGTCAAGAACATTTTTGACTGCGTCGAACTTTTCCTTCGCTGCACGCATCTCGTGGTCGTGACGATCCGAATGGTTCCATAGTCGAGTCCACATGGTTTCAAATCCCTCGGTTCGAAGACGAGAGATCTCTGCCTGGGTCATATGTTCAAGAAGCATTCGGACATACGATGTATCGTGAGAATCAAACTTTCCTCGGACGAAATCCGTGTAGGACATACTGTCCTTGCGCCGCACCATGAGGACTTCCAACTGGTTTGGAGGAATCGGAAGTGAGGATGGCGTATTCGGAGAACGCAAGTTTCGTAAGAGTAAGATTCCACACGAAAGGATTGGTTCTCGACATTCGCGGAAGGTATGTCCTCGCTGACCGCAGTTATTACAGAAGATTGTGGGGGTAGTCATTTCAGTTGCTCTACTCTCGAGATAGAGTATTCATCTTCCATTTTTACCTCTTCTATCAATAATAAGAACAACATGAGCGCCACGCCAAAGGTTGTAAAGCCTTTTAGTGGACTCACTGGAGGGGGGGTTTCCGTAACAGTCATGGACAATGGATTTGTCATCACAAGCATCGTCGTTGGTGTAGCCGTTCTCGGTCTCGGTTACTACTACTTTTTTCGTTCCCAGGACCCCTTTACAACTCGCCTTACATGGTTTGCGATCACAGTATCGGCGGTTGCTCTCCTCGCCTACGGTATCTACTTTATTTACTCGGGCGTCACAGGTGGCTCTTCGACTGGAAACCTTGCTCCCGCTGTCGGTGTAAATCCAACAACGGCGAACTCGGGAAGCGGCCTAGTAGTTCCTGGATCTTCCCTTCCCGTAGCCGCGGGAACAAGTGGTGCGAACTATGGCATGCAGTGGTGGATGTATATTCAGGACTGGAATTACAAATTCGGTCAAGCGAAGGACGTTCTGATTCTCGGAACACCTGGCAGTGCCAATCCCCATGTCTACCTTGACGCTGTTGAGAACACTCTCTCTGTCCTTGTGAATGTTATGTCAGGGGCGTCGGGTTCGTCGGGAAGCACGGCTCCTGCCCCTGTTGGATCGGATGGAGGGGCAGTAGACGATAATTTCACGTGCAAGGTGAGGAACATTCCCCTCCAGACTTGGTTCTCAGTCAGTCTCTCGGTGAACGGTCGCAATGTTGATATTTACCAGGACGGACTGCTCGTGCGCTCCTGCCTGCTCCCTGGTGTCCCCAAGACGGCGTCAGGTAACCTTGTACTCATGGGTAAAGGCGGATATTCTGGAAACCTTGCGGGACTGTATGCATATGGCCGTGCCTTGACTCCGTCAGACGCCATGGCCTTCTTTGCAGCTGGCCCCCCTGCCGCCGCCCTGGCTGCGACCTCTGCGGCGGTTAAGTCAATACCGAATCAGGGATACAATGTAAAACTCGCATTGGTTGATACTTCGGGTCAGGAGATAAACAAATACACGTTCTAAGATAATAATGGAGATTCGGACCATCTTAGTGTCGTTGATGACACTCGTTGTTATCGGAGTTGTAGTTCTCGTTCTATATACGTATTTTTACGGAAGCGGAGCTGGTGCAGGGCAGAGTCTTGCAACCATTCCCAAGGAGATTCTCATTGTAGGACATCTTCAGAACGGGCAGAACTTCACAGAGGTGGATGCTGATATTCCTCTCTCCCTTAACGAGCGGGAAGGTATAGAGTTTTCGTATGCGGGCTGGATTCAGGTGAACGATTACGCGCCGCCAACCAGGAACCCCATTATCTTCACCAAGGGTGATGTTGCTGGGTCTCAGAAGTCTCCGTCGGTTACTCTGAACAGCGGACGGAATGAGTTGATCGTGGAGCAGGATACATATGAGAAAGGTCGCCCTGCTCGTGTTGTTATTTCCAATATGCCTGGAGATAAACTGATTCACCTAGCGATCTGTGTGAATCAGCGTTCATTTGACATCTATATTAACGGACTCCTCTACTCTCATACCTCTCTCCGCGCACTACCGATGCAGAACTCCCAACCAATCTTCATTGGTGCAAACGGAGGATGGAACGGACAGATAGGAAGCCTCACCTATTTCAATTACGAGTTGTCGGCCGAGAAAGTCCATGCCCTGGCCAGCACGCCGCCGACACAGAGCCCAGACAATATGCCCTATTATCCGAACTTCCTCAGCTCGGGCTGGTGGGTGACAAATCATCAGGGTTAAGACTTTGTGACCATCTGAATCTGGCCTACACCCGTATTTGCGTTATCCTGCGCATCGTTCGCCCGATTTTCAAGATTTTTTACACGCTGGTTCAGACCAGCCAGCTGGAGAGTATACGGATCTATCGCCGCTGGCATCTGTCCAAACCCAAATGTTTCGCGCTGTTGATCGGTAAATACAACCAACACTGCGATAGCAAGTCCCACAAAGACAATCGGTAGATATTTACCTGCTTTCATTCCTATTATTACTCCTCGTCAGGAATATCTGGATACTCCTGCTCAATCTTTCCAATACGATTGGAAATATCTTGAATATACCCTCTGCTTCCAAGCTTGGCGATTCCCGCCTTCACCTGCTTCATGCTTTCCTCGGGAGAGAGAGGAGGAGTCTTGATAGTTTTAAATCCTTCGCGTTCACGGCTAGGCATGAGGTAGAGAAGTATCATGGCCGCAAGGATGAAAAGAATCACAAGGTAGACAGACTTCTTCCCCATCTTTATTCTTACGAATCAATAAAGAAAAGATGTCGACATGTCAGATTGGATACGGTCTTGGCAAGGACTCAAATGCGAACTTTGTTAATCAGCTAAGGGATGCGTCGGATGTGACAGCGATGCTTAAGCGCGAGGGAATCAAGCGGAATTACCAGGTAGGTTCCCCAACTCTCGGAAAGAACATTGACCCGATAGGCGGAATCCCCCACAGTGATCTTCTAGCGATGGCGTATACACCAATGTCGGTAGGTCCATCCAATGCCCTGACACCTCGTGCAGGATACATGGGATCGTGTACCCCTTGTGTGAACTTATCCTATGCACCGTTCAGCATTTTACGAGCCTCACTCAGTCTTGTCCGCTACTAACTCCGCCTTGAGCGGAACTGTCTTCATTGTCTTTTTGAGACTTTCACGGACACGGACTTTCTGGGTCTTGTCAAGCTGTCCTGGTTTGTACGTAAAGAAGAACTTCATGAACTCGTCTGATTTCTTCGGTAGGGTTTCACGAAGTTCACCCGTATGACTTTTCATTTCCACGAGTGTTTCTTGATGTCCCAGACAGTCGAGAGGGGTCAGTAATTTATACCGCCGTTTTGTGGATGCAGCCAAATCCATCAAACGCTGGCAAATACAAATAATACGGTTCTGGTCGTATCCCTCAATGTAATGGGCGTCAGCGTAGACAAACGCAAAGAAGAACTGGAGAAGGGTTGGGATAGACGCTACCTTCATTCCACTGCGGAGTTGGTGGTAGCTGTGGCACGCATTTGTCTTGAATACGCGGCAGTACACAAATCCGTTGGCACCCTCAATATCGGCATGCTCGGGAAGAAGTTCCGCGTATGCAGGATGTGCGTG